>JAABUV010000033.1_pt1 | contig 179686 bp, 161 predicted proteins | sample 5559971 | NCBI WGS metagenome assembly JAABUV01 (sample SAMN10711881, study PRJNA513362) | rock metagenome | isolation source: Antarctica rocks | place: Antarctica: Victoria Land, Knobhead nord | collected 2015-12-19 | reverse complement strand
GCGATCTCCACCGACAAGGGATCGAGCTTCCATCCGGTGGCCGCTCCCGCCGAACTCACCATGATTGCGGCTATTACCATCGACAGCGGCGGCCGTATTTGGATTGGCGGCCGTGAAGGCGTGTACCTGTCCGAGGACAGCGGTTCCAGCTGGCACGCACAGAAAGGGCTGTTTGTTCCTGATGTCAGTGGCCTTTACTTCGATCAGGCCAATAGCCGCATTCTGGTCACCTCCAACCAGCCAGGATCGCTTGTCTTCGGTGTACACGTGCCGGACATGACAGTGAACCACTGGGACTCAGGCTGGGTACTGCGAGAGGCCAGGCTCGTCGGTGACCACCTGGTCGGCATCACGCGTTATGACGGAATGGTTCTTCAACCGGGAGTCGTAGCCTCGCAGGAAGTGAGCGCGAAACGATAGCCCCACTCATTACGCACTCGGTATCGTTATCCTTTCGCAGGGTATAACCCAAGGCGCCTCCAACGATATCTGTTGATCGCTGGCCATTATGTACAGGCATTCGAACGAGCGGAGCACTACGCTGCTTTGTCCCTTGGGCAGCCACGGCGCATTTCCTCCGAAGCGTGTCGCATAGCTGGCACCGCTTCGCTCATGCAAGGGAGCTGTTCTCTACGGCTACGGCAGCAGGCCAAAGACGGCGACACCGCTTGGGGTACCGACATAGACCTTGCCGTTGACGATCAGTGGCGTGATGAATTTATTGCCGTTGCCGAAGCTGTCGCGGCCGTTCGGAGCCTGTTTGCTGTTGTAGAGTTCTCTTCCGAGGTCGGTCGCATCGTACGCGTGCAGAACGGCGACGGAGCTGGTGCCGCTCTCAACTGCCCACAGGATGCCGTCCGCGTTGCCGTTGGAACTGACGCCGGGTGTGGTGCCGGGATATCCAAAGCTGGTGCTGGAGGTGCTGGCGGGCACGGTGCTCAGCTTGGCGTTGCTGACGGGAAAGGCACGCAACACATCGTTGACGCCCCCGTAATACACCACGTTGTTGAAGTACGCGGGCATTGAAAATGCGCCGTTTGGAAGTGCGTTCGGTATCTCCTGATAAAGCTTGCTGTTATCGGCCGAGTTGAAGCCGCCCATGTGATCGCGATTGGCCACGTAGATAGTCCTGTCTTTCCCGGCTGCGACGAGCAGATGGTGTATCGCACCGGTAGCATCGGCTTGATCGGGCAGCAGTAGAGTTCCCCCGGAGCCGAGGTCGATGTCCGCATTGGACTCTGTGACGGTGTTGTAGGGCTCGAAATAATCGGCTACCGCGAGCTTTGCACCGGCTGTCGAGAGCTTAAGGATGGCGTTGCCGAAATCCCCATTCGCGGGGAATCCGTTTGCGTCAAGCGAGGTGTCGAGGGTGCCGTTCGCATCCAGCAGGTAAATATTTCCCGAGGTGTCCGCCGTCAGGCCTGCGCCACTCATCCAGATCGCGCCTTCGCTTCCGTTGGGTGTCAGATTCAAAATTTGTGTCTGCTGCAGCGTGGTCTCGCTGAAGCCCATTACCCAACCGGTGTAGGGCCGCTGGTCACAGTGAGATGTCCAGCCGAGGTAGAGCGTCTGGTTCAAGAGCAGGAGGCCAACACGCTCTGCGTACTGTCCGGGGGCGAAGTTGAGGGTACCGTTGATGCTGCTGTCACCGGTCCCGGGATAGCTGCCGGTGATCTCGCTGGGGCTGCCGGATACCTCGGCACCGGTGGTGATGTCGAGTTCGTGAAGGCGCTGATGGTAGGCTCCGGTGTTGTCTTTGGACATCGCGACGACAAAGATGGCGCCGTGGTCCCCATGCTTCCGGTCTATAACGGGAGTAGAGGTGATTCCAATCTCCGGTGCGATCTGGTTGCAGTTGTGCGGATCGCTGGTGGTTTCGCCCGGGCCTAGCGCGGACGCCTTCCAGAGCTGGGTGCCGATGTCCGCGTCAAAAGCGTAGACGCTGTCGTGTTCGCTGGCGACATACAGGACATTGTGGGTCTGCGAGCTGATGGGGACTGCCGAGAGGTAGAGGGGCTCGGCATCAACCTTGCCGTCGGTCGTGAGCGTCCTGAGCTTGCCAAAGGTTGGAGAGCTTACGTTCCTCGGAGTGAGAGCAGTTTCGTTCGGATTGAGACCGGAGCGTGCGTTGTCGAAGTGATACGTTGTAACCTCGATTCCTGTGGGCGCTACCACGTTGAGAGCGAGTGTGGCTGCGTGCTGCAACGTGCCGGAAGTGCCATTGAAGGCGACGCTTGTCGCACCCGGTGCAGCGCTCGCCCCGGCGCTGACGACGACGCTTTGCGTGGTGCCGGGCATAACTATGAGCGTCGACGGGTTCGCCGTAACGCCGGCCGGAAGCGCTGAGAGCGCAATAGTGACGGGCGCGGCAAAGCTGTTGCTGCCGTTGACCGATACGGAGATCTGCTGCCCAACGGCTCCCGTCGTGAGGGTGACGGCGGTGGGGGCGAGGCCAATGCTGAAGCCCGGCAAGGACGCAGCCTCGACGTTAATGGCGATGGTTGCGTTATGGGTGAGCGGGCCAGAGGTCCCCGTGAGGGTGACCGTGGAAGATCCTGCGGCGGCTCCTGGACTCGCAGTGAAGTTGAGGAGCTGCGCGGCTTCGGTACTGACGCTGAGCTGGGTCGGGGAGACCGTGATCCCTGCCGGAAGGCTCGAGGCGGTCACAGCTACGGGAGAGGCGAAGCCGTTGGCTCCCCGAATGGTCACGGATATCTGTCCGGGAGCGCCGCCCGGCGTCAGCGTGAGCACGGCCGGTGAAGCTGCGATGGAGAACTCCGCGAGAGTGGTCGGGGAACTGGCGGTGCCTGATCCACAGCCGCCGATTCCGGGGACAAAGCAGGCGCTGACAAACGTGAGAAGGAGCCCTCCACTGAGTGCCGTTGATGGCCTTGGACTCACGTTAGAGCGTTGCTTCCGTTTACAACTTAGGATGCCCATGCCATCTCCACGACCTGCACGCTCACTTGTTGTGAGTGCCCTGCTTTTTGGCAACAATGCTTCGTTCGGAGCCCAGTTGCTTCGCCCGTCGCTGGTGCGGTTCGCCACAGTTCTGGAGTACGCAGAAGCTGTTTGTTCATGATGCCAACTCGCACTGAATATCGCAGATTTGATTCAGAGCGGCAACAGGACCCCTCAACCTCCTTTCGTGGAGTTTGATGTCCTTAAGACGAGCGCAGCACCCATTCCGCCATTCCGACTTTTCGAGCCGCCCCGCGATCTCACCCCTCCCCTCTAACCTACTGCGCAGAGGCCGTCTTGATCGGGTACAGTGCGCGATACAACTCACGATTCCGCAGGATCGCCTGAACGTACTCACGCGTCTCGGTATATGGAATCGACTCGACGAACTCCGGAACATCCTTGTAGTCGCCGATAGCCATCCACTGCCGAACCGGTGTATCGCCCGCGTTATAAGCAGCCAGCGCATACTCCACCTGTCCACCATACCGGTTGAGCACCTGCTTCAGATTTGCTGTTCCAAGCTGCAAATTTATCCGCGCATCCAGCAGTCTGCCGGGCGAGAACGGCTTTACTCCCTGCTGCTTCGCCAGGCTCTTTCCCACAGACGGCAGCAACTGCATCAGCCCATACGCATTCGCATGACTGACCGCGTTCGGATTGAACTCGGACTCCTGGCGGATGAGCGAGGCCACAAGATACGGATCGAGGCCGTTCCTCTGAGACTGCTCCACCAGATCAGCCCAGAAAGGCTGGGGGAAAAGCAGATGCCAGTACGCCTGCGGAATGCGATCGACCGGCTGTGTGAAAAAAGCAATGCCGCTATGCTTCATCGATTGCAGCGCCCGCGAATACTCGCCGAAAGAGGCATAAATCTCAGCCTGCCCAAGATCTCCCCAGGAGGACGACGTAGGACTTGCGGATATCTCGGGACCGATGTATTCATTCAGCGCGGCGTTAGCCAGCAGCCGCGCCTTGGTAAGGTGAGGGTCGTCCTCCGGAAGCATATCCTCGAGCACCGGCGTCGCTGGTCTCCGGACCGAGAGCAGCACCGTCGACGGTTCAACCGCGGGCTGCTGCCCCAAAACTCTCATCCTCTGCCTGGCGAGCTCTGCATAATAGAAGTTGCCATACGACTCCGAGAGCACGCGATAGTACGCATACGCCTCCCCCAGATTGGACTCTTCGCCTTCAAAGATTCGAGCCCGCCAGTAGAGCGCCGCCGGCGCCTCGATGCCTGCCGGATACCTCTGTATCTGCTCTTCCATCAGGCGGGCTGCGTCGGGGAAGCGCCGCATCCGGTACAGCATCCAGGCCGACCGCCAATGCGCGCTCGGAGCGTACGTGCTGGTTGGAAACAGCTTCGTCAGCTCCGTATACCGCTCGGCGGCGCGGCTCGCGTCATGCCGCAGCAGGTACATGTTCCCGCCCGAGTAGAGGGCCTCCTCCAGCCACCGGCTCTTCGGAAACCGGCTCATCATCTGCTCCACCAGCCTGTCGTGGCCGGAGCTGTCGCCTTCGTTCCGAGAGATCTCCGACATCAGATAAAGCTTCAGGGCAGCGCTGTCGTCCCCCGTGTCCGGCAGCTTCTCTACCTCGCGACGGCTCAACCGTTTCAGCTTCAAATCGCACACGGCAGCATAGATCGCAAGCGCGTCCCGATCCGCGCCAGTCAGTGCGGAGGAGTTCTTCGCAATGGCATGGTACTGATCGCTCGCCTCCGCGTACCGCTTTGCATTGAAGAGCTGGTCCGCATGCATCTTCAGCTCCGGAACAGACAGATCCATCGCCATGGCCTGCATCTGCTGACGAGCTTGCGTCGCCTCGTTACTGAGCGGCTGCTTGAGGTAAACCTCACGATAGAACGCTGCGGCGCGCGCCGTATTTCCACTCGCCTGGTAGGCTCTCGCCAAAGTAAAAAGATACTCGGCATGCGTCGCCAGCGGCGTCCCCTCCAGGGGTGCCAGAGCCTCGATGGCACCCGGCCCATCGCTCTGCTGGAGGTGAAGATTCGCGAGCAGAAGAGGTGCGTTCTGGACGAAGATGCTGTCAGGATACTTCTCCTGAAAACGCTCCAGGAGCGAGTAGGCCTCAGGTCCACGATTCGCGCGATACGCCGCCTGCGCCCCCAGAAAATCGGCGTAGTCGTCAAGCACCTCTCCATTGCTGTTTGCTAGACGGAACGCGTTCATCGCTTCGGGGTACCTATGGTCCAGGGCCTCGGCATGGCCAAGCGCCAGGTAAGCCGCCGCGGCCGCCTCCCCCGTATGGTCCCGGGCATACGCTTCAACTCCACGGTAAGCCTCCGGTGAGCGGGTCGCCGCAAGCTGCTGGGCCATCGGCCGCAGCTGCGCAGAGGCAACAAAAGCGCTCCTGATCTTGATGTTCTTGAGCGCGGCAGCCTTGGACGTCGCCGCGGACCTCTTTGGGGTTCTCGACTTCCCTGCCCTCGCGCCTTGGCGGCCGCCTTTCTTTGCAACCCCAGACGCGCCCTTCGATCTAGCTCCAGAGGCACGCGTCCCTGACTTGGCGGGTCTCTTCGTCGCTGCCTTTGAGGCTGATCTCTTCTGCGCCGATCTTGTATGCTGAGGCGCATGCGCCGCCGCTACTCTGCTCCCAAGGCAGACCGCAGCCACCCACAGGATGAGCGCCAACCATCGAACTTGCCGCGGTGTTCCCAACAGATCCCTATCCAAATGCCCGCTCATGACCCAAGAATATGCTGGCCCCTTGCGCTCAACTACGCCAGCAGGCACACCGAACCTCTGCGGATACGTCCGCTCCTTAAGGTGGCACTCTGGGGCAGCATGTACCTGCGTGTTTGACTTGTTCTGGCAGCAACGGTTACACCAGCCCGCCTTTTCTCATGACATGCGACGGGGTACTATGAGTCAGTGCCAACGCGGCAACGCGGTCGGCCTCTCTGGTTTTGAGGTTCTCTCCTTATCTGCATCGTTGCAGTTCCGCACCTTTTCGCCCATGTCCACCATCCAATCCCCAGTTACGGAAGAGATTCACCCGGACGTTGCGCTCGTTGCTCGCGCGAAGGCCGGGGATGGAGCTGCATTCGAGCAGCTGGTCCGGCAATACGAGCGTCAGGTTTTTCGGGTAGCCCAACACATCACACAAAACCGTGAAGACGCGGAAGATATCACCCAGGACGCCTTCCTGAAGGCGTACGAGAAGCTCGATCAGTTCCAGGGGAATTCAAAGTTCTCCACCTGGCTGATACGTATCGCTGTCAACGAAAGCCTCATGCGCCTCCGCAAACGAAAGACGAGCAAAACAGTGTCGATGGATCAGGACGTACAAACCGAGGAAGGGTCAATCCCGCGCGACTTCGCGGAGTGGCGCCCCAATCCGGAGCAGATCTTCGGCCAATCAGAGCTCGGCGAGATCCTTCGGAAGACGATCCAGGGCCTGCCTCCAGGATTTCGCTCCGTCTTTACCCTCCGCGATATCGAAAACCTCTCGACCGAGGAGACGGCGGATGCCCTCGGCTTGAGCGTGCCGGCCGTCAAATCTCGCCTTCTGCGCGCTCGTCTGCAGCTGAGAGAACGTCTAAGCCGGTACTTCCGGCAGCACAAAGAGGAGGGTCAGACCGTATGACCTGCACCGACTTCCTCAGCAAACTAACGGACTACTTCGACGGCCAGATCAGCCCGGAACTCCTCGAAGAGGTGCGCGCTCACTCCGCCTCGTGCAGCCATTGCGAGGTCGTCCTCGACACCACGAGACAAACCATCGAAGTCTACCGGGACAACGAACTGTACGAGTTGTCCACCGAATTTCAGGAGCGCCTGCACGTCGCCATCATGGAGAAATGCAAGTCGCGCCTGAAACCCTGATCTCAAGCCTGGACCATGATCCCGATCTGCTCCCTCGATCCGTTCACCAGCACCCAACACACTCCCCGCATAGACCATGATCCTCTTTGAGAGGACGCACTGAGCGCCTACTTTCTTCGTGCACCGGGCGGTCTTTCTCGACATTCCCTTCGTCACATGCCTACAGCGGCAATCCCCTTCTGGCTTGAGGTTGTATGTGGATTGTAAAACTGGCGCTCCGGCGCCCATATACCTTCGTCGTCGTGTCGATCCTCCTGTTCCTCCTCGGAATCGGGTCGGCCGTCGTTGCGCCGAAGGACATCTTTCCGTACATCGACATCCCCGTGGTCACCATCGTCTGGACCTACAACGGCCTGCCACCAAGTGAGATGGAAGGCCGCATCGTCACCATCTGCGAACGTGCCCTCACCACCACCGTCAACGACATTGAGCACAGCGAGTCCGAGTCTTACCAGGGCGTCTCCGTCATTCGCGTCTACTTCCAGCCCACCGTCAAGGTCGAGCTCGCCGTCTCCCAGATCACCTCCATCGTTCAGACCATCCTCCGCGTTCTCCCGCCCGGCACCTTCTCTCCTGCCATTCTCAAATACGACGCGTCCAGTGTTCCCATCGTGCAGCTCGCCCTGGGCGGCAAGGGCCTCAGTGAAGAGGATCTCTACGATCTCGGCCTCAGCTTCATCCGGCCCCGTCTCGCAACCGTCAAAGGCGCATCCATCCCGCTCCCTTACGGAGGCAAGGTCCGCCAGGTCATGGTCGACACCGATCCCAACCTGCTCTACGCGAAACATCTCTCCGCAACCGACGTATCGCTGGCGATCAATCAATAAAACCTCATCCTCCCCGCAGGCACAGCCCGGCTCGGTGACCGGGAGTTCGTCGTCAAACTCAACAGCAGCCCGGCTGAGATCTCCGCTCTGAACGATCTCCCCATCCGCGCCTCCAACGGCGCTCTCGTTTACATCAAGGATGTCGCTCAGGTTCGCGAGGGCTACGCCGTCCAAACCAACATCGTCCGGCAGGATGGCAAGCGATCCGCACTCCTTACCGTGCTCAAGAACGGCAAAACCTCGACCCTCGACATCGTCTCCGAGGTCAAGGCGGCGCTTCCTCGCGTCAAAGCCGGCCTTCCCCCCACCCTCAGCATCACACCTCTCTTCGACCAATCCATCTTTGTTCGTAACTCCATCTTCGAAGTGGTTCGCGAGGCCTCGATCGCCGCCCTGCTCACCGGCCTCATGATCCTGCTATTTCTCGGCAGCTGGCGCAGCACCCTGATCGTCTGTACCTCCATCCCACTCTCGATCGCGACCTCGCTCATCATCCTCACCTTGCTCGGCGAGACCATCAACGTCATGACCCTCGGCGGCCTTGCCTTGGCGGTCGGCATCCTCGTCGACGACGCCACCGTCGAAATAGAGAACACTCACCGCAACATGGCCGAACGCAAATCGCTCGTGCGCGCCATCCTCGATAGCGCGCAGCAGGTCGCCGCCCCGGCCTTCGTTTCCACCCTCTCCATCTGCATCGTCTTCATCCCGGTCGTCCTTCTCACCGGCGCCGCAAAGTATCTCTTCACCCCTCTGGCGATGGCCGTAGCCTTCGCCATGATGGCCTCCTACTTCCTCTCGCGCACCCTTGTTCCGACCATGATGCACTTCCTCCTCCACTCGGAACTCCACCTCTACCAGGAGGAGTCCTCCTCGAGAAAAGAAGAGGACACAAACTGGGTCTGGCGCTGGCACATGCGCTTCGACCGCCAGTTCGAGCGCTTTCGCCACCACTACAAACGCGCCCTGGAGTGGTGCCTCGGCAACGCCGCGCTCACGCTCACTATCTTCGCCGTCTTCGTCGGCCTCTCCCTCCCCATCGTCTTCCTCGTCGGACAGGACTTCTTTCCCTACGTCGACTCCGGCCAGATGCGGCTTCACGTCAATCCCCCCGAGGGCCTCCGCCTCGAAGACTCCGAGCTGTACTTTGCCGCCGTCGAAAGAGAGATCCGGCAGGTTATCCCGCCGGACGAAACCCAGCTCATCCTCGATAACATCGGGCTTCCCAATGGCGGCATCAACCTCGCCTTCTCCAACAGCTCCACTATCTCGAACTCTGATGGCGAGATCCTCATCGCGCTCAAACCCGGCAAACGCGACACCGTGCGGTACATGCGCCTGCTCCGCTCCGACCTCCGGCAGAAGTTTCCCGATGGCACCTTCTTCTTCACGCCCGCAAACATCACCAACCAGATCCTCGATTTCGGCCTTCCCGCGCCCATCGATCTCCAGGTTGTCGGCCGCGGCAAAAACAACTACGCCATCGCGCAGGAGCTGATGAAAAAGGTCGCCGCTATTCCCGGAGCCGTCGACGTCCACCTCCATCAGCAGGTCACCTACCCGACCATGCAGGTCAACGTCGACCGCAGCAAAGCCCGGCAGGTCGGCCTCACCCAGCAGGACGTCGCACAAAGCATGCTGATCTCGCTCACCGGCACCGCCCAGACCGCGCCAAACGAGTGGCTCAACCCGCTCACCGGGGTCAACTACCAGGTCGTCGTACAAACCCCGCAGTTCCGCGTCAGCACACTTCAGGACCTCGCCCGCACCCCCGTCACATCGCCCGCCGGCAACACCACCCAGCTTCTCGGCAACCTCACCACCTTCAAGCGGGACGCATCTCCCATCATCGTCGACCACTACAACATCCAGCCTGTCTTCGATGTCTATGCCGATGTCGATCAGCGTGATCTCGGCGGTGTCGCCTCCGAGATTCGCAAGATCATGACCGACACCCAGCGCAGCCTTCCCGTCGGCACCACGATCGAGCTCCGCGGCGAGGTTAAAACCATGCGCGACTCCTTCGTCCGCCTCGGCATCGGCATCATCTTCGCGCTCCTGCTCGTCTATCTCCTCATGGCCGTAAACTTCCAGAGCTGGCTCGATCCGGTCATCATCCTCATGGCAATCCCGGGCGCCTTCTGCGGAATCCTCTGGATGCTCTTCGCCACCCAGACCACCTTCAACGTACCCTCGCTCATGGGGGCCATCATGACTATCGGCGTGGCTACCGCCAACAGCATCCTCATGGTCGTCTTCGCCAACGACGAACGCGTCGCCGGAAAGAACCGCTTCGATGCCGCCCTCGACGCCGGCTTCACCCGCCTTCGTCCCGTCCTCATGACCGCTCTCGCCATGATCATCGGCATGCTCCCCATGGCGCTGGCGCTTGGCGAGGGCGGAGAGCAGAACGCCCCGCTCGGCCGCGCCGTGATCGGCGGCCTTCTCCTCGCTACCGTCGGAACCCTCTTCATCGTTCCCGTCATCTACTCGCTCCTCAAAAAAGACGCTCCCGTGGACTTCGACCGCGAGATCGATCAGGAGTACACGCAAACCTCGGACTCGCCTCGGGAGCAGCACGCCTGATGCCTGACCAGCAAAAGAGACTCGGCGACGATCGCTCCGACATCGGGGAAGACTTCCAGCGCGCGCAGACGCCCGCCGACCGCAGCCTCGGCCAGTCCTTCGTCGAGAATGAGCGTGGCGATGTCACGACCGTCGGAGATCAGTTCGCAGCCCCGGCAGATGTCGACAGGCATCGGCTCGGGGAGAGCTTCGCCGACCCAAACTCGAGCGACGACCAGAAGCTCGGCCAGTCCTTCGAAGAGACCAACTCAAGCGGCAAGAGAAAGCGCCGCCAATCGAAGCGCCCGCGGCAGTCTGGCAACCGTCGCACCCTCTATTGGATCCTCGCCGGCGTCGCCGTTTTCTTCCTCATCCTCTTTGTCATCGGCTTCCTTCCCCGCCACCGCCGCAACCGGGAGACCGCGAAGAACGCCGATCAGCAGCGCAACCAGGTGCCCGTCATCGAAGCCCAAAAGGTGCAGCGGGCAAAGTCAGCCGCGGGCTTGGTCGTGCCGGGCACCACCACCCCGCTCACCGAGGCTTTTGTCTACGCCCGCGCCAGCGGCTATCTGCGCAAACGTTACGTCGACATCGGAGACCGCGTCAGACGAGGCCAGGCCCTCGCCTTGATCGACTCCCCCGATCTCGATCAGCAGGTCGATCAAGCCCGCCAGCAGCTAAGCCAGGCCGAAGCGCAGAAACTCCAGCAGGATACCCAGCTCGCCCTCACCCGCATCACCGTCGAACGCTGGCGCGTCCTTGTGCTCAAAGGCGTCTTCTCCCGCCAGGATGGCGATCAGCGCGAGGCGGACTTCCAGGCCCAGCTCGCCAATGTCACCGCCGCACAACGCAATGTGGAGGCCTTTCGCGCCAATCTCAATCGCGTTCTCGCTCTCCAATCCTATGAAAAAGTAACGGCTCCTTTCGACGGAGTCATCGCCGCCCGCGACGTCGATGTCGGCGCTCTCATCTCCGCCCAGGGATCCGCCAGCGGCATGGGCGGACCCTCCGTACAGACCGGCGGCAGCTCGCAGGCCGGGTCCGCCAACTCGTCCGGCTCCAGCGGAAACGCGCCATCGGCTGCCTCTCCGTCAAGCTCTACAGGCGGCAGCGGTGGCGCGCTCTTCAGCGTCGCTCAGGTGGATCGCCTCCGCATCCTGGTCTCCGTTCCAGAGAGCTACGCCGCCTCCATCCGAACCGGCGGTCGGGCCACGGTTCACTTCGCGGAGTTCCCCCAATCGGAGGTCGGCGGCAACGTGACACGAACCGCTGCGTCCATTGACCAGAACACCCGGACCCTTCTCACCGAGGTTCAGGTCGACAACCATGACCGCCATCTGCTCACCGGCATGTATGCCGTGGTCACCTTCAACGCGCTCGGAGGTCCTGGTCCGCTCACCGTCTCCGGCGATGCAATCGCCGTTCGCCAGGACCGAAACGTCGTCGCACTCCTGCGGGATGGTGTCGTGCACCTCGAACCCGTCGAGGTCGGCAGAGACTTCGGCCCAGCTGTCGAGATCCTGAACGGATTGCACGAAGGAGACCTCATCGCGGCCAGCTTCACCGACGACGTGAAAGATGGTGCCCGGGTGCAGACCAGGGAGATGCAGATCGCAGGCGAAGCACCCGGGCCAAAAGGTGCACCCAGCCAGCAGGCTCCCCCGGGAGGCTCCACCCAGTACGGCGATCAGGCCGTCACCGACGGCAATCTGCAGGGACAAGCCGGCAAACAGCGCAACGCCGCCCGGCAAAACAAAGGCGGAGGCGATAGGGGCAAGTCTCCAAACGGGGCCAGCACACCATGAACTCTCCCCCCGCATCACATCACACCCGCACGCCCCGTCACCCCCGTACTTTAGGACACCTTGTCTGGTGCTGCTTCTGGCCTCTTCCTCCGCTCCCGCCCAGGGGACCCCTCCATCGCAAGACACTTCGCCAGCGGTGAAAGACACATCGCCCCTTGTACCTGAGGCGCCGCCGATCTCGCACTTTATCCCCAATCCCGATCCCGGTGCCCCCGCCAGTCGCCCCCATCCAGCCGAGCCCATTTCGCCCGGGCGTCTCCGTCCCATCGGCCTCAGCCCCTATCTCTTCCGTCTCATCGGCCCCTTCCACCCGCCCCGGGTCGCCGCGCTGTTTCCCGGCGCTGGCACACGTTTCAACGCGCTGGTACACAACGACAAGCTTCTCCTGACCTTGCACGACGCCATCGCCCTAGCGCTCGAAAACAACCTCGACGTAGAGGTCGAACGCTACAATCTCCTCCTCTCGGACACCGACCTCCTCCGTGCCAGGGGCGGCGGCTCCCTCCGGGGCATCGACTACACCGTGCAGGAGCCCCCCAACGGTGTCGGCGGCCCCGGAAGTCCGTTGCTCAATGCCACCGCCTCCACCGTCAACCCCACCACACCTGCCGTCACCGATCTCACCTCGCTTAACTCCACCGCCCAGGCTCAGACGAATCTTTCGATCAACGGTACCGGCCTCCCCTTCGCGCCCGGTCCATCCATCCCCCTCTTCGACCCGAGCTTGATCACAACGGCGGGCTACCTCCGCCGCTCGGATACCGTCTCGCTCGTGGCCACGGGCAGCACCGGGGCCACCCCCGGATCGAGCGAACCCGGCGCCTCCGCCCAGCCCGCTCCCCTGACCTTCCTCGCTGCCAACATCGCCTTCCTGCAAGGCTTCAGCACCGGTGCGCAGCTGGAGGCCACGGTCAACAACGACTCGCAGGTGATCTACTCCACGCACTCCGAGTTCGACCCGTTCTACGCTCCCAGCACCTCCGTCACCCTCACCCAGCCGCTGCTCCGGGGCCGCGGCCGGGGCGTCAACCTCCGCTTCATTCACATCGCCAACCTCAACCGCAGGGTCTCCAGGCTCCTCTTCGAGCAGCAGGTCCTCGACACCGTCTACGGAACCTCCCGCATCTACTTCGATCTCGTCAGTCTCGGCGAAAACATCGCGGTCAAACAGGAGGCTCTCGGCGCCGCCCGCAAGCTGCGCCAGAACGACGCCGACCAGGTCGCTCAGGGCACCCTCGCTCCCATCGAGCTCACTCGCGCCTCAGCCCTCGTCAGCAGCAGTGAGTTCGACCTCACCCAGGCACAGGGACTCTACCGCCAGGAGGAGGTCATCCTCCGCAACCTCCTCATCCGCTCCAGCTCCCCCGTCTTCTCCGCATCCTTTAGCGAGATCGTACCCACCGACCGCATCATCGTCCCTGACCTTCCCGAGCCTGCCAGTCTGGAGTCCCTCGTCCAGCACGGGATCAGTCGCCGCCCCGATCTCGCCGGCGCCCGGCTTCAGGTCCAGGCCAACCAGGTCAACGCCCAGGCCTCGCGCAACCAGGTCCTTCCCCAGCTCAATCTCTACGGAAACGTCGAGACCCGCGGCAGCTCCGAAACCGCCTTCGAAGCCATCGGCTCTCCTGGCACAGGTGTCCCCAGCATCCCGCAAAACCTCGCCCTGGGAGGTCTCCGCACCTCGACCATCTACCAGGGCGGCATTCAGCTCACCCTCCCCATCCGCAACCGGATCGCCGCATCGGACGCGGCGCGCGACACCATTCAGCTTCGGCAATCGCAGGCACGCTCGGAAAAACTCGGCGATCTGGCTCGGGAAGAGATCGAGACCTCCCTGATCGCTCTCGAGACCGCCTTCTCTGCCTACAAGGCCGCCACCGCCAGCCGCTTCTATCAGGAGCAACTCTTCGAGGCCGAACGCGACAAGCTGCAAGCCGGCCAGTCCACTGATCTGCTCGTCGTGCAGAACCAAGCCTTCCTCGCCCAGACCCGCTCCACCGAGATCGCCGCCCGCAGCAACTGGATGAAGGCCCGCATCGACCTGGACCGCGCCACCGGCGATCTGCTGCAAAAGAACGGCATCGATCTGGATGACGTCGTCAACGGCTCGATCGCCCAGCACTGACATCCACCTTTGGCTAACCTCTTCTCGTCAAGCTGCGGGCAAGGTGCCAGCATCCTAATCGCCAAGACCACAAACACCCGCAAAGACCAGACGATGACCCATGTCCTTCCCACAGCGAAATCTCCTTCGTCGCCTCTTCGATCCCGGCCACGGCCTGCCCAACCATCTGCTTGCACGCTGGCTGTTCCTCAGGTCGCTCGGCCTCATCTACTTCTCCGCCTTCTTCTCGCTCCTCTCCCAGATCCACGGCCTCATCGGTCCACTTGGCATTCTCCCTGCCGGGGAGTACCTCGCCCGGGTCTCGCAAGCCCTCGGCCCCCTGCGTCTCTGGTTCGCCCCCACCCTGCTCTGGCTCTCCGCCAGCTCCCACGCGCTTACCGCGCTCTGCGGGGTGGGCCTGTTGGCATCGCTTCTCCTGGTCGGAAATGTGTGGCCGCGCGGCATGCTCCTGGTCTGCTTCGTGTGCTTTCTCTCCTTCGTCGCAGCCGCTCAGGACTTCTCCGGCTACCAATCAGATGGCATGCTGCTGGAGGCTGGCTTCCTCGCGCTCTTCCTCGTCCCGGCAGGCCTCCTGCCTGGCTTGGGCGCGGGCAGCCTCCCTTCCCGCGCAAGCCACCTTCTCCTGCTCTGGGAATGGTTCCGGATCTACTTCCAGTCCGGCATCGTCAAACTGCTCAGCGGGGACCCCACCTGGCGCAATCTCACCTCCATGTACGAGTACTACCAGAACGGTCCGTTGCCCACCTGGATCGGCTGGTACCTGCAGCACCTGCCTCACTGGTTCCACATCGCGACCGCTGCCGCCACCCTTGGCATGGAGCTCGTCCTCGTCTTCATGGCCTTTCTTCCGCGGCGGCGCTGGCGCATCGCCTGCTTCTTCATCGTCACCGCATGGCAGGCAGGGGTCATCCTCACCGCCAACTACGCCTTCCTGAACTACCTCGTTCTGGTTCTCGCCTTTCTTCTGCTGGATGACCGCTTCCTCGCCCGGTTCGCCCCCGCCCGCTGGCGCCCACCCCTCCATCGAGATCCCACCTCAGTTCCAGTTCCAGTTCCAGGCGAGGAATACGGGAGCCACACCGCCGCGAGCGCTCCTCTCCCACGCATATCCGCCCGTCTCGGTGGCCTGCCTCTTGCTATCAGCGCCCTTGCGCTCATGTGGATCTTCTACGCCACCCTGGTCCCGCTCGCGCAGATGTTCTGGCGCACCATACCCCTTCCCACCCAGCCCGTCGCCGCGCTCGAACCCTTCCGTATCGCGAACCAGTACGGCCTGTTTGCCGTCATGACACCCCATCGTTTCGAGATCGAGTTCCAAGGGTCGAACGACGGACAGGCGTGGGTCGCCTATCCCTTTCGCTACAAGCCGCAGGACCCGGCCAGGCGTCCGCGCATCTACGCGCCCTACCAACCTCGCTTCGATTGGAACCTCTGGTTTGCCTCCCTCGGCTCTTGGACCGACTACCCCATCGTCCCGCGAACCGAGGAACTCCTTCTCGGCAACGATCCCGACGTGCTTGGGCTCTTCGCCTCCAATCCCTTCCCCACCGCGCCACCGCGCTTTGTGCGGGCCACCCTCTGGCAGTACTGGTTCAGCACCCCGTCCGAGAAACGCGCCACCGGTATCTGGTGGCGCCGCGAGCTCCTCGGCACCTACGCGCCAACGCTTACCCGCACCTCCGATGGCCGCTTCGCCATCGCCGAACACCCCACGCTCACTCACGCACCCGCGCCTGAGTGAGATGTGATCGAGAGAACAAGGTAGCGTAGAAGCGAAGAAGCCATCAGATAAGTTGTTCATATGGTGGGCACAGCAGGATTCGAACCTACGACTTCCACCGTGTGAAGGTGGCACTCTACCGCTGAGTTATGCGCCCCGGGCTGAACTTACGTTCCAGTATCTAGGATCGCGCCTGCCGGAGAGATCCGTCCCCGCTCCCGCAGCGCTGCGTTCAGCATACCACTCACCCCGCTACCGGGTTACCTCCCGCCACCCAGGAGCCTTGGCAGCGCCGAAAAGGATCACCCAAACGGTAGAATAATACAGCCGATGCCGCAGCCCCCGCCCACCTCTGACACGCCACCCCCTCAACGTTCCGCCCAGATTCGCGAGCCAGGCTTCCCCGAACCGCAACCTCCGGCGAAGAATGGTGTTACCGAAGACATGGCAACGCTGGCCATCAATCCGAGGCGGTTCGCGGGCGAGCAGGCTGGGCCCCATCAAACCTTTGTTCCCACAGCTCCCGAAGCAGTCCACCCCGAAGCCCTCCACCCCCAAATCCTGCACCCCGACGGCAACTTCGTCGATATCGACGACGCCACCATCATGCTGGAGCTGCGCGCCGGCAACATGGCCGCCTTCGACTTCCTGCTCGCGAAATACCGCAAGCCGATCATCCATTTCATGTTCCGCATGGTCCACAATCAGGCCGTCGCCGAAGAGCTCGCGCAGGAGGTCTTTCTGCGCGTCTACCGCTCCCGCGAAACCTACCGCGCCGAAGCCCGCTTCAGCACCTGGCTCTACCGGATCGCCACCAATCTCGGCGTCAACCGCGCCCGCGATACCAGGCAGGAGCGGGCCGCCTCAACCGTCTACCTAGATGAGACCGACCCTGAAATCGGCTCATCGCCGGACCTGGCCGACTCCACCCCCGGCGCCGAGTCCGCCATGCTCCGTCGCGAGCGGATGAACGCCATCCGCGAGGTCGTCGATACCCTACCCGAACGGCAGCGCATGGCCGTTCTCATGCACAAGTATGAGGAGATGGACTACAAACAGATCGGCGATGTGCTTAAACTCTCCGAATCCGCCACCAAATCGTTGCTCTTCCGCGCCTACCAGACCCTGCGCGAAAAGCTCAAAGACTTCGTCTAACCGTTCGCAAAACTCCCGGTCGTGGCGAAGCACATCCCACCGGGCAGAACACAAACAGATTGGAACCACAGAGAATCAGAAAGGATTGCCATGAACTGCAAAGCTTGCCAAGCCGCTCTGCCGGATCTGCTGCTCGATCCCGCGTCGGTCGGCGCCGCTCGCGCCCGGGACCACCTCGGCGGCTGCCCCGCCTGCAAACAGGAGCTTGACTCCCTCGAGGCAACCTTCCATCTGCTCGATCGCTGGGAGGCTCCCGAGCCTTCGCCCTGGTTTGGCCAACGCCTTTCGGTCCGTCTCCGCGAGGAGCAGGCCGCGGCTCCCGCCGGTTGGCTCGAGCGCATCCGATCGTACCTGCTCTTCAACACCGGCCGCCAGCTTCGGCCCGCGCTTGCCGGCGCCTTCGCCCTCGCCCTGCTGATCGGCGGCGGAACCGCCGCGACTGTCTCCGGAGCCTTCCACGCAAAGCACGGGGATGTATCGGCCACCGTGCAGGACCTCCAGATCCTCGATCACAACGACCAGACCTTTCAGGCCATGGATCTCCTTCAGGACGACGGCCCAGTTGACGACAGCTTCCCTTCGCCCTCCAGCTAGCTCCATGCCCGTGAATGCCGGCGCCGTGGCTGAATCCGGATGCCCAGGAAATATCACCGGAAAAAGGAGAAGGAACCCGGTACTCTCTTCAGGAACGCGAAAGTGGGCACGGCACTTCGAAAGTGGGTCCGGGCACTCTCCGCAGCTTCAAAGGATCGTTATGCAGCTCCACTCCACATCCCGGCCCGCGCGGCTCACCCTGTCTGGATGCGCCCTCGCCTTTGCGCTCGCCTCCGCCGCCCTCGCCCAACCCGGCCAGCGTCGCGGACCCACCGCGCCCACCCACCCCTCGATCGGTCCTCAGAAGAGTCAGGAGCACCTCGCCCAGTGGATGGATCGCCACAGCAGCCTGCCCCTCCCAGACCAGCAGCGCGCCCTGGAGCGGGAACCCGGCTTCCACGACCTCTCCCCGCAGCTCCAGCAGCGCATGCGCGATCGCCTCACCCAACTCAACAACATGCCGCCGGAAAAACGTGAGCGCGTCATGGCCCGCACCGAGTCCATGGAGCACCTCGACCCGCAGCAGCGTCAGCAAGTCCGCGGAGCCATGAACCAGCTCTCAAGCCTTCCCCCCGACCGCCGCCGCGCCGTCGCCCGCACCTTCCGCGAGCTGCGCAGCCTCCCTCCCGACCAGCGCCAGGCCACCCTCAACTCCGATCGCCTCCGCAGCAGCTTCACCGACGGCGAGCGCTCCACCCTCTCCAACCTCGTCACCATCGAGCCCTACCTTCCGCCCCCGGCCACAAACCCCGCCCCTCGCTAGCTCCCCCGAGACCGCCCCGCCAGCTTCATTCGCCCACTTCCGGCTGTCCGCTTCCGTGATCTTGGTCATCCTGAGCGAAGCACCGCGAACTCGAAGGACCTGCGTTGCCTCTGCCCTCGTATCGCGTCATAAAAGTCACAGCAGAAATCGCCACCCTGTGGCAGCCCCGCAGGCCCTAGCTCTTGAAGAAGTTCTTCGCCAGGAACAGCACATTAGCCGGCCTCTCCGCCAGCCTCCGCATAAAGTATGGATACCACTCCCCTCCAAACGGCAGATACACCCGCACCCCGAATCCATCGCGTTTTAGCTGCCGCTGCAGATCGCGCCTAATCCCGTACAGCATCTGGAATTCGAACGCCGCCTTTGGCAGCCCCGTCCCCTCCACAAACCTCCGCATCTGGTTCACGATCGCCTCATCGTGCGTCGCGATCCCGCAAAAGACGCCGCTCGACGCCAGGTACATCATCAGCGCCACATAGTTCGCGTCCACATCCCGCTTCCCCGGAAACGCAAGCTCCGCCGGCTCCTTGTACGCGCCCTTGCACAGCCGTATCCGTATCCCCTGCTCCACCAGCCGCTTCGCATCGTCCGCCGACCGGTAAAGATACGCCTGCAACACCGTCCCCACCCGGCCCCGCATCCCTGGCCGCGCATGCAGCCGTTCCGTCATCGCGATGGTGGCCTCGGTATAGGCCGAGCCCTCCATATCGATCCGCACGAACGAGTCCACCGCCGCCGCATGCGCCACCATCTCGCCCACGATGCTCTCCGCCAGGCCCACATCGATGTCCATGCCCACCTGCGTCAGCTTCACACTCACATTCGCGTTCAGACTCCTGCTCTCGATCGCGTCCAGCAGCTCGTGGTACACATCGGCGCTCGCCCACGCCTGCCCCTCCGCGGTCACGCTCTCGCCCAGCGAGTCCAGCGTCACCGAGATCCCCTCCCGGTTCAGCTGCTCGCACGCGCCGATCGCCTCCGCCACCGTCATCCCCGCAACGAACCGCCCCGAGAGTTTCTTCCCTATCGCCGAGCGCTCCGAGAACGCCCGCATCTGCCTATTCTGAGAGAGCCCAATAAATGCCGATCGCAGCACCAAAACCGACCTCATCCGGCTCTGCTCCAACGCAAACTCCGGCCTCTTCATTCTCCCACGCAAGCGGCGGCGCCGCACGCACGCTCATTCGGATCCACCCCAACCTCGACACGAGGCACAATCGACCGTTGTCAACTCGCCGGCAGCAAGCTCAACACGGCCATCTCGGCCGCGGCACGTTCTAAGCCCGCTTTACTGCCTCACCTCGACCACCGGCTTCACCCCATGCTCCACCTGCGGCGTCACCATCTTGCTCGTATCTTTCAACGCCGCGATCGCCTCGTCGTACCGCCCGCCCACCGAGTTCGCCCGGATCACCGCCATCTCTTCCAGCATCTTCATCCCATCCCGGAGATAACTCATCCGGCTCCGCTCATCGTGCCCCCAGGTCACCGGCACCTCGCGAACCTCATACCTCAGCTTGCGCGCGATAAACAGGATCTCCGGATCGAAGCCCCATCGCTCGATCGTCTGCAGCCGAAAGATCACCTGGGCCGCCTCCCGCCGAAATGCCTTGAAGCCGCACTGCGTGTCCTTGAAAGGCAGGCCCATCACCGTCCGCGTGATCCAGTTGAAACAGCGCCCGAAGAACTGCCGGTAAAGAGGCTGATGTATCGTCTGCCGCGTCCGGTCCATCCATCGCGACCCGATCGCCACATCCGCACCGTCCGCGATCGCCGCCATCAACCGCTCAGCCTCCTCCATCGGAGCCGAAAGATCCGCATCCGTAAACATCACAACCTCGCCCGCCGCCTGCAACAGCCCGTTCCGCACCGAGTAGCCTTTGCCCCGGTTCCCCGGGTTCTGCACCAGGTGCAACCGCGGATGCACCTCCATCCACCGCTCCACGATCTCCGGCGTCTCGTCGCTCGACCCATCATCGACCACCAGCACCTCCGCATCCCAACCGCGCTCCAACACACAACTCATCACACGCCCCAGCGTCGCCTCAATACGCGCGCTCTCGTTATAAGCCGGAATCACAATGCTGAGCTGCGGGTGTGCCATGTCGTTCGTGCGCCTCTAGAGGTCTCATTGCAACTGATTTTGGGAAGGCGCTTGCGCACCGCCGTTCATCATACTGCAACCATGCAACTATTGGACGCTGGGATACAACGTTTGATGCACATCCCCTTCGCCACAGGCAACTCGCCGCCCGGCCACCCTGCTAAACTCCTCTCCATGCCGGAAGATTTCGTCCCCACCCCGCCACCTCCCGCTCCGCAAACGCCCCCGGCCCCCGCGTACGCGCAGTATCCCCCGCAGCCCAGCTTCGGCTACCCCTACGGCGCTCCCCTCGCCCCCCCGCCCAAACGCCGCTCCCCCTGGTTCTACGTCGGCATCATCGGCGGCTCCTTCGCCGCCGTCGCCCTCGTCTTCTCTCTCTTTTATTGGGCCGCCATGCGCTCCGCCAATCAGGATGGCGCCCCAGCCTTCGCCACCAGCACCATCGCCGTCATCGACGTCGATGGCGTCATCCTCGATGCCGAAAAGGTCGACACCCAGCTCCGCAAGTTCGGCGACGACTCCACCGTCAAAGCCATCATCCTCCACATCAACTCCCCCGGCGGTGGCGCCGCCGCCTCCCAGGAGATCTACCACGAGGTCCTCCGGGTCCGGCAGGAGAACCACAAAAAGATCATAGCCTCCGTCGAAAGCGTCGGCGCCTCCGGAGCTTATTACATCGCCTCCGCTTGCGACCGGATCTACGCCAACGACGCCTCCGTCGTCGGCTCCATCGGCGTCATCATGGAGTGGACCAACTACGGCGACCTCCTCCGCTGGGCCAAGCTCAAAAACGTCGTCATCCACGCTGGCGAACTCAAGGACGCCGGAGATCCCTCCCGCGAAATCACCCCCAGGGAACAGGTCTACTTCCAGTCCCTCGTCGACAATATGTACGCCCAGTTCGTCCACGACGTCGCCCAGGGCCGCCACACCTCCGACGACAAGATCCGACCGCTCGCCACCGGCCAGGTCTGGACCGGCCAGCAGTCCCTCCCCCTCGGCCTCATCGACAAGGTCGGCGGCTTCCGCGTAGCCCTCATCGACACCGCCCGCTCCTCCGGAATCTCCGGCGAGCCCACTGTCGTTCGCCCCGCCAACGCCAAAAAAGGCCTCCTCTCCCTCCTCACCTCCGATAGCCAGGACATCTTCCCCAACCCCAGCCAGCTCCTCAACCACGCCCCCGGCTTCTACTTCATGTGGAAGTAGCACCAGAGACAAAAGCTGGCACCCGCCGCCACTCGACCATAGCCCCCGTCACGCACCGCCTAACTATCGCCTTCAACTTCACCGCCAAAGCCCTGTCGTCATCTCGACCGGAACAACGAACAGCATCACCGTCCGTTGTGGAACGGAGAGACCCCGTTTTGCCCCTTGCCCTCCCTGTATTCTGTCCCTGCCTATCCCCACCCCGCCCCAAAAGCAATCCAGCGCCGCCCCGCATCTCACACATCGCGCGACACTTTTTCCTCTCAGGCAGCCGATCTTCCCCCTGCGAACATCTGACTTTGGAGATCTGTCCGTTTTATCTAAGAGGAACTTCAATGCCGGTGTCGACCTCCCCACGCGAAAGGAACCCAACGATGACCAAGGCCGACCTCGTCGAAAAGGTCACCGCTCTCGGTGACCTCACCCGGCGCGACGGCGAAATCATCGTTGATACCCTCTTCGAAGCCGTCATCGGAGCGCTCAAATCCGGCGACAAGATCGAGATCCGCGGCTTCGGCAGCTTCCGTACCCGCCAGCGCAATGCCCGCGTCGGCCGCAACCCCAAGACCGGCGACAAGGTCGAGGTCCCCGCCAAGCGCGTCCCCTTCTTCAAGCCCTCCAAGGAACTCCGCGACACCGTCAACAAGAAGACCCACGGCGGTGAGATCGACGTCCAACTCCCCCCCAAGGTCGAAAAAGAGATCGAAGAAGCCATCGATCCCCACCATCCCCCCGCCATGTAATCCGCCCCACAACACCGCTCCATAACCTGCATCGCAACCCCAGCTAAAACTCCACCTATCTCACCCCATCGCCCAGCCCCGCGATCGTCCGCGTCAACCTCCCGCGCCCCGTCCCTTCTTCGCCTCGCCTCAGCCGCCCTGCTCACGGCCGCCTTCACCTCCGCAGCCCCCGCCCAGCAACCCCAGAACACCCCCCACCCCGACTTCGCCCAGACTCCCGTCCAAAGAGACAACGCCCTCTCCACCTCCAAACCCGACGACACCGGCGTCCCCGAAGCCAACCCTGCCCGCCCCACCGTCACCAACCCCGCCCACATCCCGCCGGTCGGCTACCTCCAGTTCGAGCAGGGCATTCTCTTCGCCACCGCCACCCCCTCCGGCGTCGCCCACCAGACCTCCCTCGTCCAAACCACCAAACTCGCCGTCCACCCCCGCCTCATGCTCCAGCTCCTCTCCGAGCCCTTCGCCGCCACCCGCCTCCTTCCCGACCCCTCCCAGCCCACCGACACTCCCACCTCCACCCGCGACCCCGGCGACCTCCTCCTCGGCATCCAGGGCCTCCTCACCCTCCAGAGCGGCGCTCTCCCCACCATCGCCCTCGGTTACATCCATCGCGTCCGCACCGGCTCCGCTCCAGACCTCGACATCGGCAGCTCCACCCAGTCCGCCAACCTCCTCGTCAGCGGAGACCTCGGCCACTTCCACTACGACACGAACTTCGGCATAGCCCAGCAGAACGGCCTGGCCCAGCAGAACGCCGCCCCCCAGCCCGCCACCTCCGCCGCCCCCATCCGCCGCGCCCAGTTCAACCAGTCCCTCTCCGTCACCCACGACCTCCTCCACGAGCTCCTCGGCCACGACCTCGAGCTCACCGCCGAGCTCTGGCATGTCACCCAGCCCCTCGTCACCACCGCCCGCTCCGGCCTCCCCATCTCCCGCGGCAACGCCGTCGGAGCCCTCTTCGCCCTCGGCTCCGCCCTCCGCCCCAACCTCGTCCTCGACGCCGGCCTCGACCACGGCCTCACCTCCACCTCCACCGACTGGCAAGGCTTCGCCGGCCTCACCTTCCTCCTCCCCCACCGCCTCTGGCCCCACCGCCCCGAAGCCTCCCCCCGCATCCACCGCCACCGCCGCTGACCTCCTCCGGGCTATCGTTTACAGCCACTCTTTACCCTCATGCCGCTTTCACTCGCCCAGTTCGTCGTGTCCCTCGAACGCCCTGGCCCAGGTCCAACACCATCTCCTAAAATCCACAAATCTGCCTGCCCGCTCCCGAGTCCGCCGTCGAAGAGAACATCCCCAAAATGCTCGTCCAGCGCCTCCCTCCTTGAACGAGGAGGTCCTGCAACCAACTACCAAGGGATCACATCACGGTGGGCCGTGACCGACCATTTAGATTCCGTCAAGCGCTCGCTCATATGGCTGCTGTGCGGTCAAAGAACACGAAACCCGAGATGGCCGTGAGAAGCCTCGTCCACAGACTCGGATACCGTTACCGGCTGCACGCAGCCGGTCTGCCGGGAAGGCCCGATCTGGCTTTCCAGCGCGTCGCAAAGCTATTTTCGTTCACGGTTGCTTCTGGCATCGACACCAACGATGCCCGTATGCATCAACGCCCGTTGCATCCCGCTCGCCGCCTTCGACTGCCGCCTTCTAGGCGCCCCGGTCCAGCGTGAACGATCCCAACAACGAGGACGACCCCAAATACATCCTCCGCCTCATTGGCCAGGTCATCACCGTCTTCCTCGAAACCCAGCAGATCATCGCCAGCCTCCCTGGCCTTAATTTGGGATCTGAGGTCGAGGGAAGAACGCCTCCCAACCCCACCGTCACTCACTGAACGGAACCCCAAAGCCCAACTCCGCCCCCTGCGGCGGCCGTTGCCGCCGCCCCACCACATCCGCCACCTTACCCATATCCCGCCACACCCGCAGCGCCACCGCATTCATGTACAGCCGCCGGATCTCCTCGCGCGAAGCTCCCCGCTCCACATACACGCTCAACTCCCGAAACAAATCCTCCTGCCGCGTCTCGACCAGATACGCCGCCATGCTCACCGCCGGCGAGTTCTCCGGATCGCGCAACTCCTCAACCCCCAGCCGAACCACCCAGTAGTTCCCCTCGTCTCCGTCCCGCACCATCGAATCCACCATCCCCTGCCTCTGTCCGTGACCTGTTTTTCCTGCTCCCTTGCCTTGTCCCTACTTCCCTGACCCTTGCCCTCTGCACTACTCTCTACTCCTGCCCTTCCCCCACAATCCCGATCACCCCCATCATCCGCCCCGCACGCCCCTGCTCCGCCCGGTGCGAGAAGTACCTCCGCTCCCCCTGCTCATCCCGCGCACAGGCGCTACAGTCCCCCAGCACCGTCACCGACTCCGCCCGAACACCCGCGTCCACCAGCTGCCGCCGGTTCGCCTCCCACAGGTTCAGCGACACCGGCGTGTGTGTTCGAGACTCAACGTCCGAAGCCCCGCCCCCGAACAGCTCCGCCCCATACCTGAACTCCCTCACAAACCCCGACCGCACTTCATCCCCGACCAGGTAGCAGCAGGGCCCGATCGACGGCCCCACCGCCGCAACCAGGTCCGCGGCATCGGTCCCATACTCCTCCCGCATCCGCAGAATTCCCTTCTCGACGATCCTCGCCACGGTTCCCCGCCACCCCGCATGAAACGCCCCGACGACCCTCCTCCGAACATCCGCCACCAACACCGGAACACAGTCCGCCACCTGGATCCCGAGCATCACTCCCGGCACATCCGTCACCAGGCCATCCCCCTCGAGAGCCGCCCGCCCATTCGCCGTCGCCAGCGGTACCTCCCCCCTCCGAACGATCCGGACGACGTCCCCGTGAACCTGCCGCACCGTAACCAGCGAATTTACTCTTCCACCATCGGAATCACCACGGATAACCTCCAGAAAACGACGACGATTCTCCGCTACATTGGAATCCTCGTCCTCCTCCTTCCATCCTAGATTGACAGACTTACCGCCATAAACTGAAGTAACACCACCACGACGTCCGCTGAACCCGGCCCGCAGCCATCCCATCCCCTCCCAACCCACTTCGGCAATGTTCATCGCACCCCTTCGCTAACCCCTCTCGCATCTCTCCGTCTACTCCATAACTCGAACATAGCAAGCGATTTATTTGCCCTTCAACGAAATCAATTGCACCCGGACCGTTCCCGGTTGCATCCACTCCAGTGCATCTGTAAGATACCGCGCATCGTAGCTATGAGAGATTCGTGCCCAATCTAAATCCCCACCTCCTCCGCTCCCGCATCGGCAAGGTTTGTGTTGCCATTACCGCTGCAACATCTTCAGAACTACTTGAGAAGGCGGCACTTGCGATCAAGGAGAACAACTTTATCGAGGTCCGTTTCGACTACCTGGACAAGCCTCTCCTCACAATTCCGAAGCTAAAAGTGCTTCTTTCTGAGAACCCCACCATCACCACTATCGCCACCTGCCGCCGAACACAAGACGGTGGCCGCTTCAACGGCTCCGTCGCGGAAGAGCTCGACATCCTTTCCAAAGCCGCGCTATCTGGCTTTCATCTCATCGACTTACCCCTCCAGTCCGCCGAGGCCTTGAAGGCCACTGGTCTGCAGAAACTCCGGGATACCGGCGTTTCGATCATCATTAGTTACCACGACTTCTCCGCAACAAAAGACCTCAACGGTATTTATGACCGCATCCGTCCCTTCGAACCTGACTTCATCAAGATCGTTCCTACAGCGAAGACCCTCTCCGACAATGTCACCTTGATCCGCTTCCTCGAGCGCATGAACGAGTCGTCGAACATAATAGGTATTTGCATGGGGGAAGCAGGCATCATCTCTCGCGTACTTGGCGTTCGAGCAGGCTCGGTCTTTACCTTCGCCGCGGCAACCCCCGGTGAAGAAACCGCTCCCGGACAGATCGCCGCACGCACTCTTTTTGAGACATATCGGATCGATCAAGTCGATGCGGCGACCAAGGTTTATGGAGTGGCCGGGAACCCCGTTCGCCATTCCCTTTCCCCTCTCATGTTCAACACTGCCTTTCGCAGAGAAACTCTGAATGCTGTCTACCTAGCCCTTCAAACAACCAAGACTAGTGATCTGCTAAAGCTTATTCACGAGATCCCAATCCACGGCGTCAGCATCACCATGCCCCTGAAGCAGGAAATTATGGGGCATTTAGAACGTACAGATCCACTCTCAGCGAAGATCGGAGCCTGCAACACACTTCTCCGCGCGCAGGACGGGAAGTTGTACGGATTCAACACCGACGTAGCTGGCATTATCGGCCCCCTGGAAAAGCGCATGGGTCTGAAAGGGGCGAAAGCACTCGTTCTCGGAGCTGGGGGAGCAGCTCGCGCCGCAGTCTTCGGTCTTCGCGACAAAGGAGCAGACGTCTTCATCCTGAACAGAACGTCCGAAACTGCTCAAAAGCTCGCGAGACAATCGCATTCGAAAGCGATCAAGAAGGAGGCGCTGCCGAAAAATCAGTTTGATCTCATTGTGAATGCAACCCCGATCGGCATGGCCGGACATAAAGGTGGCCCCTTGCTGGATCCCGGCGATCTCAAGGCAAGACTTGTCTTCGATCTTGTCTACAATCCTTTCGAGACTTCCCTGCTTAGGATGGCGCGCCAGCAGAACATCCCCGTTATCAGCGGTATCGAGATGTTTGTTCAGCAAGGCGCTCGACAATTTGAAATTTGGACCGGCAAGCCGGCTCCCGAAGAGGAGATGCTCCGCGTAACTCTTCATGCGCTCCGTCAGCAAGCCGAGGTCGCCGCCACCCAGTCAGTCTCCGAACCTACTTCAAGGCCACCCGAATCCAAGCTTCGCACCCGCTTGCCCACCCCAGGTGCTACGAGCGCACCCGCCTCCGCAAAACGCAAGCAAGCGTCGTGAATTCTCGGCAGAGGTGCTCCTCTCTCATGTTTAGCGCCCCTGTAACTACGTGCTGCGTCCGCCCGATGATGCGATCTTCTCCTCGGCCTTCCGAGTGACGGAATTCGCTTCGTCGTATTTTGCACCGTCATCACCCGCCTCCGACCATAACCGTTCGCCAGTGTCGAGCTCTTGTTCCGCCTCACCGCGATCGATCTCCTCGGGACGTAACGCCTCCTCAGCGAGAATCGTCACGCGCTCAGGCAGAACCTCGACGAATCCCCACGCGACAAAGAACCTCTGGTCGCCCGAAGATCCACCGTGCAGCCGGACCTCTCCGGCCCCCAGCTCCGCCAGTAGCGGGGCGTGGCCATATAGCGCCTCGAGATAGCCAGAGGTGCTCGGCAGTTCGACCGCGTCCGCCGAGGCGTCGACCAGGACGCGGTCTGGCGTCACCAGACGAACCGCGAGCTTGCCGCCCGTACTCGAATTGGGGGTTGTCTCTGCCATGATTATGCCGTCTGCTTCATCTTCTCGGCCGCCGCAAGGACTTCTTCGATTCCGCCCTTGAGATAGAAGGCCTGCTCGGGGATGTCATCGTGCTTGCCTTCGATAATCTCTTTGAAGCTCCGCACGGTATCCGCAACCTTGACGTAAGCTCCTGGGATCCCGGTAAAGATCTCGGCGACGTGGAAGGGCTGCGACAGGAATCGTTGCACCTTGCGCGCTCGCGCGACTGTGATCTTATCCTCTTCCGAGAGCTCGTCAATGCCGAGAATCGCGATGATGTCCTGCAGGTCCTTATAGCGCTGCAAAATCCGCTTCACACCTTGGGCGACGTCATAGTGCTCCTGCCCGACAATACGGGGAGACAGAATGCGCGAGGTGGAAGCGAGCGGATCGACCGCTGGATAAATGCCCAGCTCCGACAGCGGTCGTGAGAGTACCGTCGTCGCGTCCAGGTGGGCAAAGGTGGTCGCTGGCGCCGGGTCAGTCAGATCGTCCGCCGGAACATAGACGGCCTGCACAGACGTGACCGAGCCTTTCTTTGTGGAAGTGATGCGCTCCTGCAGTTCGCCCATCTCGGTCGCCAGATTCGGCTGATAACCGACGGCTGAAGGCATACGGCCGAGCAGCGTCGACACCTCTGATCCCGCCTGCGTAAAGCGAAAGATGTTATCGATAAACAGCAGAGTGTCGGCGCCCTCTTCATCACGGAAGTACTCCGCGACGGTGAGTCCGGTTAACGCGACCCGGAGGCGAGCTCCCGGCGGCTCCGTCATCTGGCCATAGATGAGCGTGGCTTTACTCTTCGAGAAGTCCTTCAGGTCGATCACGCCGGACTCCTGAAACTCGACCCAGAGATCGTTTCCCTCACGGGTGCGCTCGCCCACACCGGCGAAGACGGAAAAACCCCCATGCTTGGACGCGACGTTGTTGATCAGTTCCTGAATGACAACCGTCTTGCCCACGCCTGCGCCGCCAAACAGACCGATCTTTCCACCTTTCAAGAAGGGCTGGATGAGGTCGATCACTTTGACACCGGTCTCGAACATCTCTTCCGAGGTGGATTGCTCATCAAAGGCCGGAGCCTGCCGATGAATGGGCAGGTGCACCTTGGCATTCACAGGGCCAAGTTCGTCTACTGGCTGTCCGAGCACATTGAGCACGCGCCCAAGCGTCTCGCGCCCGACCGGCACAGTGATGCCTGCGCCGGTATCGATCGCCTTCATTCCACGCACCATACCCTCGGTTGCTTCCATCGCGATGCAGCGTACACGTCCTTCGCCCAGGTGCTGCTGCACCTCGACAACGACGTCGAGCGGCGTCGGGATATTGAAGCCCTCGCTCGAGATCCGTAATGCCTGGAAGATAGGCGGCATGTGTTTTTCTTCAAACTGAACGTCAACGGCCGGTCCGCTGATCGATATCACTTTCCCGATGTTCTCTGCCATAGCTCTCTTCGTCCTTACAGCGCCGCTGCGCCGCTCACAATTTCAATAATCTCTTTGGTGATCGCCGCCTGCCGAACGCGATTCATTGTCAGCGAAAGGGCATCGATCATATCCCCGGCATTATTCGTCGCCGAGTCCATCGCCGTCATGCGTGCCGCATGCTCCGCCGCCACGCTTTCCAGAAGCGCATGGAAGATCTGCGTCGCCACATAGCGCGGCATCAGGTGGCGAAACAGCAACTCCGGCTCCTGATCGAAGATGTAGTCCACTTCGGCGGTGCCAAACTTCTTCGCCTCCGCTTCCATCTCGCTCTCTTCAGCTTCATCCACGCTGATCCCGGAGGTCTGTGCGGCTCGCGCAGCCGCCTCTCTCTGCTCCTCAGTCATCTCTTCCGAGGAGGCGACATTGTGAGTTCCAAGCTTTTGAATCGGCAGCAGCTTTTCGACGACCACACGCTGCGCAATCACTGACTTGAACTCGTTGAAGACCAGGTAGACCGAATCGATCTCCGCCCGCTCATAACGCTCCACGATCGACTGGCTCACCTTGGTCACTTCGCCGAAATCCAGCTTGACCAGAAGCCCAGTATGATCGCCCGTGACTTCGATCGGCTGCGAACGATGCCGGATCGTCTCGTAGTGCGTCGACAGGTCGTTATCGTAATGCTCTTCGGTGCGCTCGTACCTTGCTTCCGGATAGCGTTTGCGGTAAGTGTCACGCACCTTCCGTCCGATCGGCTCGATGTCGACGGTCTGTCCTTGCGCACGTCGGTCATCGATAAAGCCTTGCGCGGCTTTCATGATGTTCGAGTTGAACGCGCCGGCAAAGCCCTTATCCCCGGCCACAACCACCACCAGTACATTCTTCTCCTCGCGTTCCACCAGCAGCGGGTGCAGGATGTCGCCCGTCTGTTCGCTATACAGGTCCGTTCGGCGCACCAGCGACTCGAGTACGTTGGTCAACATTTGCGCGTAGGGCCTGGCCTGCATCGCGTGCTCCTGTGCACGACGCAGCTTTGCCGCCGAGACCATCTTCATCGCCTTGGTGATCTGCCGCGTGTTCTTCACACTGCGAATGCGGCGCCGTAGATCGAGAACGTTTGCCATGGTCTATGCCTTTGCCGGGCTCGCGCCGTCCGCGATCTCCTTTGGCACACCGGAAGCCGAACCCTTCGGCTGATTCTGATCCTTCCGGTCTCTGCGCTCTGCTAGGAAGCCCACTTTATAGTCACTCACCGCGGCGGTCAGCTTGCCTCTGAGGTCATCGTCGAGCGCCTTCTTTGTCGCGATGTCTTTCAACACCGAACCAGACGATCCCTCGAGGTATTTGTAAAAGCCGTCCTCAAACGCGCGCAGATCCGCGACCTGGACATCGTCTAGAAGACCGTTCGTTCCGGCAAACAGGATCGCAACCTGGTTCTCAAACGGGAGTGGCTGGAACTGCGGCTGCTTCAACAGCTCTGTCAGCCGCTGGCCCCGGCTCAACTGCTGCTGCGTGACCTTGTCGAGATCGGAACCGAACTGCGAGAAGGCAGCCAGCTCACGATATTGGGCCAGGTCAAGCTTCAACGTCGCGCCCACCTGCTTGGTCGCCTTCGTTGCTGCAGCAAAGCCCACGCGAGAGACTGAGAGACCAACGTTGACCGCCGGCCGTACACCCGAGTTGAAGAGATCCGTCTCAAGGAAGATCTGGCCGTCGGTAATCGAAATCACGTTGGTGGGGATATAGGCCGAGACATCGCCAGCCTGGGTTTCGATGATCGGAAGAGCCGTTAGCGAGCCTCCGCCAAGCTTCTCCGACAGCTTCGACGAACGCTCCAGCAGACGGGAATGCAAGTAGAACACATCGCCCGGATAGGCTTCGCGACCCGGTGGACGGCGCAGCAGGAGCGAGATCTCGCGATAGCTGGCGGCATGCTTTGAAAGATCGTCATAGATCACCAGGGCATGCTTCCCGTTATCCCGGAAGTATTCGCCGATCGCGGTCGCGGCGAAGGGGGCCAGGTACTGCATGGGCGCCGGTTCGGAGGCGGTTGCCGCCACCACGATCGTGTAAGCCATGGCTCCAAACTTCTCGAGCGTCTGAACGACCTGCGCCACCGAAGATCGCTTCTGGCCGATCGCGCAGTAGATGCAAATGAGGTTGTTCTTGGCGGAGTTGATGATCGTATCCAGCACGATTGCCGTCTTGCCGGTCTGCCGGTCGCCGATGATCAGCTCACGCTGGCCGCGGCCGATCGGAATCATGGTATCGATCGCCTTGATGCCCGTCGCCATGGGCTCACGAACGCTCTGACGATCGATCACGCCCGGAGCCAGGCGCTCCACGGGCAGGGTCTGGTCCGTGTTGATCGGGCCTTTATCGTCAATCGGCTGACCAAGCGCGTTGACCACCCGGCCGATCATCGCATCGCCTACCGGCACCGACATGATCTTGCCGGTGCGCTTGACCTCGTCCCCTTCGCTGATCTCGGTGTAGTCGCCCAGCAGAACCGCGCCCACCTGATCCTCGTCGAGGTTCATCGCCAAACCAGCTACGCCATGAGGAAACTCAATCAGCTCGCCTGCCATGACCTTATCGAGCCCGTGTACGCGCGCGATACCGTCGCCCAGCGAGATAACCGTGCCGACCTCGTCCACCTGAATGCGCTGCTCGTAGTTCTCAATCTGCTGTCGAAGCAGTTCGGTGATCTCATCCGCTTTGATCGCGTTTCCCTGTGCCATTGTTCTCTTATCCTGGGTTGCAGAAGTTCGTTTGAAGCGTGTTACAGAAATTTGCTTAGAGCTGAAATCTATTCTCTAGGAAAGTCCGGGCGCCGCCTCAACCATCTGCGTCCCAGCCAACCTCTGCCTCAGTACGGCAAGCTGAGCTTTGACCGATCCGTCGTATACCGTTGACCCAATCCTAACGACAACCCCACCCAGCAGCGAGGCGTCCTGCAGATAGGTGGTGCGCACCAGAGCCCCAGCCTTCTTTGCAACCTGCTCTTCGAGCTCTCTGCGGTCCTGCTCGTTCAACGTATGCGCGCTGATGATCTCGGCCTCGAGAACACCTGCTTGCGTGTCCGCAACGGACGCGTAATCGGTCAGGATGTCGTTCAACTCCGCAAGACGCTGATGCTCAATAATGACCGCAATAAAATTCCGCACCTGCGGCAAAAACTCGAGGCGTCCGGCGATCGCATCCAGAATCCTCACCTTCTGCTCCTGCGCGATCGATGGGTTCATCAGCACCTCGCGCAGCTCACGGCTTTCGCCGAGCGTCGCCGCAAAGTCGGCGAGCTGCTGTTGCGCCTTGGAGATGTCGAGGTGGCTCGCAGCGGCCACCTGAGCAAACGCGCGCGCGTACCGGGAAGAGAAGACAGCCATTAGTTGTGGCCTTCCCTTTCATCATCCCCGGTAAGCCGGCGCGCAAAGCTCTGCACCAGCAAGCGATCCGTCTCTGCGGTAACCACAAGCTTCTTTGCCGCTTGGTCGATCGCCAGATCCGCGGCGAATTGCTGGATCTGACGCCGCGCCTGCGTCGTTGCAGTCGCAATCTCCTGCTCGGAGGCTGCCATAATCTTTTGCTTCTCCTCCTCAACCGCCGCCTTCAACCGCTGCTCCTCCGCAACGGCATCCTTTTCAGCCTGCTCACGCATCGCGGCAATCTGTTCATCCAACTTGCTTAATCGGTCCTCGACACTGTTCATACGCGCGCTCGCCTCTTCCGTCGCCATGCGGGCGTCCCCAAGATGCTTCTGAATCGCACTGGTCCGGTTCCGGAAAGTCTTCGGCAGCGACCTGGCCAGGAACAGCCCGATCAACAGCGCGAGAACGGCAAAATTGGTTACTTCAAAAACTGTCGCGGCCTGCTCGGGGTCCATCCCAAGCTTTGCCCCGAGGGTCTTCACGATTGCCGAGTGCTTGTAGGCATCGTTGTCGTCAGCTTCGCGCCGATTTGCTTCAGGAGACCGCGCCTCCGGTGTGCTGCTCTGTCCGGCCGGCTCGACGCCCGGGGCCGACTGGCTAGATGCCTGGGCGCGCATCGCTGGAGCCGGCCCGGCCAATAGCGCTGCCAGGATCATGAGAGTAAACGCGACGGGCTTCAAAAGCTCTGCAGCTGTCCGTCTCAGGAAAACCTTCATTGAACAGCCTCCGGAAGCGACGTCCCAGCAGGCAGAACAGCTCTCAATATCCTGGAGCTAAGCTCTGCACTCATTGCTTCAATCTGCTTCCGAGCTGAGCCGGCACTCTCTTCAATCTCACCGACAGCGGCTTTTACCCGCTCTTGAGCTAATCGCCGAACCTCGTTCAACGCCGCCTCGCGCTCTCCACTCCAACGCTGGAGTCTCTGCTCCCTGTCGGCAAAAAGCGCCGCCTTGGCGCTACGCAGTTTGTCCTCATAGACCGTGGTCTCAGCCTCAGCAGCAGCCAAAGCCCCGCGAGCCTGCTCTACTGCCCCGCTGGTCCGAGCGCGACGCTCTTCTAACGTCTTGTCCAAAGGACGACGCACGAGCGCCTCATAAGCCGCGATGAGTAAGACAAACAGGATCATCGTCGGCACAGAGCCGAGCACAAGCCCGCCGAGTTGGTGAAAAATCAGATCCATGGAATTTGGAATGCGACTGGCGCCGCGACGGAGATGCTATCCGGCACCAACTCTCACAGACATTCGCCAGAAAAGAACGGCCTGGGAGCAAGCAGAAGGTGAGAAGGTACACTTACTTTCTAGCAAACGGATCTCTGGAGTGTCAACCGTGGTTGTGCGGTAACCGCTCAACCTGGGCGGAAAACGCGCAGCCCAGCCCTCGAAAAATTTAACCGGCCAGGTTACTTCCGGGCTACACTAGTCACACCAACCCGACCCATGTCTGGGTCACATAGGCCGCGTGATCAGGGGACACCACCTCCGCTCCCCTCTCAGGCGGCCTATGCTGTGCCTGACAGCGACTCACGCAGCTGAAATTTCCGGTAACGGTTCAGCAACGAAGCCGGCCCGATAGCGGTCAGATAGGCAAGATTTCCTTCAAAGCGTTTCTGCTCGATCGTCGCCCCTGCTTCCAGCGCTGCCATTGCACGTCCCTCCGACTGCGGTAGACGGAACCTGACCTCTAGGAGCGGATCTTCCGTCAAGGATGCGTCAATTGCCTTCAAAAGATCCTCCAGCCCGGTTCGCTTGAGCCCGGAGACCGCCACAGCTCTTGCCCGGTCTAGGCCCAACCGGTGCTCGGCGGGAACAAGATCGATCTTGTTCAGAACCTCGAGCACCGGCGTCTGGCTCACTTTGAGCTCTCCAAGTACCTCCAGCACCTGCTCGCGTTGCTCTTCCATCATCGGACTGGATGCGTCCTGAACATGCAGCAGCAGCTCCGCCCGTTCCACCTCCTCAAGGGTCGCGCGAAAGCTCGTGACCAGCGTATGCGGCAGATCGCGGATGAAGCCCACCGTATCGGAGAGCAGGATCTTTCTTCGAGATGGCAGCTTCAGCTGCCTCAGCTTCGTATCGAGCGTGGCGAACATCCGCGACGACTCCAGCACGCCAGCCTCAGTCAACGCATTGAACAGCGTACTCTTGCCCGCGTTCGTGTATCCCACTAAGGCAACCACCGGGACCGGCACGGCCTCTCTTCGCTGTCGCTGCTGCCGGCGGATCCGCCGCACCGACTCAAGCTGCTCCTTAACGTGATCGATGCGAACATTGATCTTCCGGCGATCGGTCTCGAGCTTCGTCTCTCCTGGACCGCGTGTTCCGATGCCGCCACCAAGTTGGCTCATCGCCTTTCCGTGTCCAGCCAGTCGCGGCAGCTGGTACTCAAGCTGTGCCAGCTCCACCTGCAGCTGGCCCTCCCTCGTCCTTGCGTGTTTTGCGAAGATGTCGAGAATCAATTGGGTTCTGTCGATGACACGGCACGGAAGCCGGTCATCCAGATTGCGAAGTTGCGAAGGCGTCAAGTCGTGATCGAAGAGCACGAGGCCAGCTCCCGTGGAAGCCACAACCCCTTCGATCTCCTCCAGCTTGCCCTGCCCAACCAATGTCGCCGCATCCGGCCGGCCACGCCGCTGGTGCAGCGTCGCCACAACCTCGGCGCCCGCGCTTCTTGCCAGCTCTTCAAACTCCGCGACCGCGGCATCGACCTCGTCGGAGGTCCGCTCCGGATGGGGGTGGCCTCCCACCTCTCCCTTGCTGGGTTCTTCTCCGCCCTGTTCTCTGGCCGTTGCCGCCGCACTCCGTGCAAGCATCGCCGCCGAGCTCAACTTGCGGCGGTTGCCTGTAAAATGCACCGCTACCAAAACAGCCTTTTCAGCATCTCGGCGTGGACCGGGATGCCCGGCCGAAGCCGGAGCCGTATTGGCCGCGTCTAGCCCCCCAGCTAGGGCTAAGTCTCCGCGTTCAGGCTTCTTCGTTGTTGCCAATATCTACTGGCCCCCAGCTGTCCCAGCGGCTTCCCCGACGGGTCCTGTCGAACTGGCAGGCCGGTGCTGCTCAACCCGCCCCTCGCCTCTGGGCTCCGGCCGAACCTCCCCGTGCGATGGCCCGCGGCCACTCACAACCGTGGAGATCGCATGCTTGAAGATCAGCTGCTCCTGACTGTTGTTCTCCAGCAGCACGGAATACTTATCGAAGGACCGGATTCTTCCGGTCAGCTTTACACCGCTCACCAGGTAAATCGTGATCGGGCTCTTGTCCTTTCGGACGGTGTTGAGAAATGTGTCCTGGATATTCTGTGCCGGCTTCGAATCCATGGGGCCGATCTCCTCTTTTCCTCTGTTTTTCCTGCACTCAAGCTCTGCCATGCCTCAACGCATCTTCAGCAAGCTATCGGATCGCTTACTCCGCGATAACAACAAGGTCTCTCACAATACGACCATCGCCCTCCGAATTTCAACCCTGGCTGCCGAAAACATCTGCAAATCAGCTCTCAACATCTTTTCATTTCGGCCTGCTCTCGACCCACCAACAGGCATTTACCATGGCCGGGATGGCCCAGCGGACCTCCGACCCTATTGTGATGCTCGATCTCTCCCGGCAGTTCTCCGAAATACGGGAAGAGGTCCTCGCTGCCATCGAACAGGTTTGCGATTCCCAACAGTTCATCCTCGGCCCCCAGGTGCAGACCTTCGAGACCGCTGCCGCCAGCGCATGTGCCGTTCCTCACGCCATCGGCTGTGCGAGCGGAACGGACGCCCTCTGGCTTGCCATGGCCGCCTCAGACATCGGTCCCGGCGATGCCGTCATCACCTCACCTTTCAGCTTCTTCGCGACGGTCAGCTCCATCCTGCGTTGCGGCGCTCAGCCTTTGCTCGCGGACATCGACCCCCTCACTCACAACCTCTCACCGACAGCAGTGGAGGCGGTCGTCCAGGCCCACTCCGATACCTCCTCACGCCTGCGGGCCGTCATGCCGGTTCACCTGTACGGCCAATGCGCGGATATGGATGCGTTCACAGAAATCAAGCACAAACATGGCCTCCTGCTCATCGAAGACGCCGCCCAGGCCTTCGGAGCCGCGTGGAGGAACACCCCCGCAGGTGCTCTGGGAGACGCCGCCGCGTTTAGCTTCTATCCCACCAAGAACCTGAGCGCTATGGGCGACGCCGGCCTCGTCACCACCGCCTCTGCCGCTGTCGACGAGCACTGCCGCTCGCTTCGCGCCCACGGCATGCGCCGACGCTACTTCCATGACGAAGTCGGTTGGAACTCGCGTCTGGATAGTCTCCAGGCAGCCGTCCTCGAGGTGAAACTCCGGCACCTTCCGCGCTGGAACGCGCGACGCCGTGAGGTCGCCACCCGCTACGACGCTCTTTTTGAGGAGGCTGGCCTCGTTGTCCCACCTCGAACTGGGTCCGTGAGCCCGGCCAGGGATGGGATCGCCCTGCCATTTGTGGATCCGCGCGCCACACATGTCTTCCATCAGTACGTCATTCGCGCCCCCAGGCGGGATCAGCTTCGGCGCTACCTCTCGGATCGAGGCATAGCCAGCGAAATCTACTACCCGCTTCCTCTTCATCAACAGGCTGCCCTGGCGAATCTTGGTTACAGGACCGGCGACTTCCCAGCCAGCGAGACCGCCGCGGCGGAGGTTCTCGCCCTTCCCATCTACCCCGAACTTCGAGACGACGAGCAGAAGGCCGTCGTGGACGCCATCCGAGCCTTCTATGCCTGACACTCCGCTTGCTTTAGCGGCGTCTCTTAGCCTTCTTCTCCGCCACCGGTTGCGGATGTGCGGGTTCGGGAGCCGTTGTTCCTGGCGCAATCACCCGCCGTACCAGATTGCCCTCCAGCCGATAGGTCTTGACCATCGTCTTTGAAGGGGTTACTGCGCCCGTGACTGGATCGGGAACCACGGCCGGAGCATCCGCCGTGAGTATGCGATAGCTGAAGGTGGGCGCCTGCACCGCCGCCGCCAGCCCTCTCCCGTACGGGTCTCCTGCCAGCTTCACCTCGACCGGCAGGAATCCCTCGATGTTCCTCTCCCGAAAGCCAGTCTCGTACCGGTGCTTCTTTACGTTCCACGTGAAAGCCCGGACCTGATCGAAGTCATACGGCAGCCCAGCCTTGTACGGGCTCAGCACCGTCACGTACTCCGGAACATCCTTGTCATCCATCGGAGCCTCCGGATCATTTACCTTCGCCAGCAGGTACGCCCCGACGATCCGCTGCCCCTCTGAGTACCGCGTCAGCGTATCCGGCGCATCCACGTCCATCATGCGGCTCAACAGCCATCCGGTCCGGCCCTGGGAATCGCGCACCAGCCACCAGTCCTCCATCGGAGGTCCTGAAGGCAGGGGAGCCGCCGCTATCTTCTTCCCTCCCGCGCTCCTTCCACCCGCCGAAGCTATCGAAGCCGCCGCGGGGATCGAGGCCGACGCCGTGGCCGAAGCTGCCTTCTGTCCGGGCGGAAGAGCCTTCTCAAGCGTCGCCCTGCGCAGCAGCTTCAGCTTCTCGCCTTCGGACAGGCGGTAAAGCTTCTCGGTGTCGCGACCCGGCTTCAGGTGCATGTAAACCTCGTCGCGCACCACCGCAGACGCCACCGCCGGATCCTTCGCATGCTCCGTCTTCAACCCATCGAAGCCATTCGCGACCTCCTGCGACGCGACGACCTTCTCGTCGATCCAGCCAAGCTCCCCCCTGGACGTCTGAACTCGTAGAAATCGCCGGCCGTGCTCCAGCACTTGCAGCCGGTCGCCATTTTCCACGGTTCCCGTCCGGTTCGAGACGGCCGCCACTCGATCTCGCAGAAAAGTCTGCTTTGCCGTCACATAAACGTACTGCTTCTGCAGCTTCGGTCGAAGCCGTGAGCACCCACCGATCACGATGCAGCTACTCAACAGAACGAACTTCAAAGTGCGGGTAATGGCAGGCGTTCTCAACCAGGTCAAAGTAGCGATCCACTCCACGGCACTCAGTTCGCCTCATCCTTCATCATATCGGCTGCAGCCGGCGCCCCTGCCCGGATCGCCTATCCTGCCGAGCTCTGGAACCACCCCAGCCGACTGTTCCTGTCCATCTCGTCAGTGAACCAGCGCTACCAGTGTCGATCCCGCCGGATCTGTCCCGCTCGCGGCCGTCGCCGCGATATCCAGCTTCCCCGGAACTGTCGCGTCGAAGCTGTACATGGTCAGATCCGGCGACCCCCCCGTGGCCGCCGCGAGGAGATACTTGCCGGTACGATCCGCAACCAGCGAGGTCACCAAGGTTCCGCTCGCATACGGCGATCCGCTCAATGACGTCAAAGCCCCGGCCGCCCCTATGGAATAGCCTGAGATCGATCCGTCCGCCCGGTTCGCCGCATATACATATTTGCTGGTTGAGTCCAACACCACATCGAAGGTCCCCTGACCCGCAGCAAACGGAGAGCCGGAAATTGAACTTAGAAATCCGGCCGTACCGATCGTGTAGACCGCGATCCCTCCATTCTTTCCGCTCCGCGCGATATACAGGGTAGACCCGCTGCTGTCAGTGATCAGTGAGTTGTCGCTGGTCTGCGTGGTGTCCGCGGGGAGATGCTGGCTGCTGAGGGCCTTTCCCGTCGATGTATTCAAGGTAAAAACGTGATCACCGCCCGTACCAAGCGCCGCAAATACATAGTTCCCGGCAGGTGATACGCGCAGCATCATCGGCGATGAGACCGCACCCGTCGACGTATAGGCCGCCCCATCGAATGTAGCAATCGTCCCCGTTGTCTGGTTGATCTTCCACTCGTCCAGGGTAGAGGTCTGGCTATTCAGGCCGAACAGCCACTGTCCATCCGGCGAAACCGCCAACGCAAGCTCAATCCCAATTGCAACGCCTGCCAGCTGTGTCGAGGTGGCCAGCGATCCGTCCGAGTTGATCCTGAAGGCATACAGCGCGCCCTGCCCAGCAACGTACAGAAAGTTGTTCGCTCGTGTGACCACTGCGGCTTGCGGCACGAAACCCAGCGAATACGGAGAGTTCGGCGTCGGCGTCAGCGTCCCTGTTCCAATCAAAAATCCACTCACAGTTTGTGTGGCCGTGTTGAGCACATACGCGTAGTTCGCGCCCGAGCCCCCGATCGTCGTTCCCCCGCCGCCGCCCGTTCCAGTCTCCTTCACGAAAAAATTGTCGCAGCCTGTCAGCAAAGGCATCGTCCCGAGCAGAATCAGTGTCGCGGTCATCCCTTTCGCGGCTCCCATCCAGCGTCTCCATCCCTGCATCGCTTGCGACATCACGATTCACCTCTTCAACATCTTCTCAGTGCAAACGCTTCTGCGAAAGCCTTATGTGATCCGTTCAACCTCTCGATCTATAATCCGCCGCATGGAAGCTCTTCTCCGGCGGCATCTGCCTGTTCTCGCCGCTGCCCTTATTAGCTGTTTCGTCGTTCTCTGTTTCGTCAACCCGGGTCCAGCCTCCGCTCATAGCGGCGCTGCCCCGGTTTCCACTGCTGAGCATGCCCAGATCGAACGCGAACTCCGCGCGGATCTGGCCTTTCTCGCCGATGACGATCTCCACGGCCGCGGTTCCGCGACTCGCGACGAGCATATCGCTGCCCTGTTCGCCGCCTCGCAACTGCAAGCCCTCGGGCTCGAGCCCGGCGGCGATAACCACACCTTTATCCAGCGCAGCGCGCTTCCCACACCCGTTCCCACTCGCCTGGCTCAGCAGATGTCCAGGTTCGAAGACACGCCCCGGGTTGAGACCTGGAACGCTGTCGCCGTCCTCCGTGGCACCGCACCGGAGCCCGAAGCCATCCTCCTCACCGCACACCTCGACCACCTTGGCGTCGCAAAGCCCGACCCGGACAAGCCAGGCTCCGACCTGATCTACAACGGAGCCGACGACGACGCATCCGGTACTGCCGCCGTCCTCACCCTCGCCCACATCCTCGCCACCGGCCCAAGCCCTCGCCGGACTGTAATCTTCGCGCTCTTCGGATCGGAGGAGATAGGCGGCTTTGGAAATCGCGCCTTCCTCGCCCATCCGCCCCTTCCACTCGCCGCAATTGTCGCCAACCTCGAATTCGAGATGATCGGCCGCCCGGACCCGGCTGTCCCCCCCGGCACCCTCTGGCTCACCGGCTTCGATCGCTCCGACCTTGGCCCCGAACTCGCCAGACACGGCGCTCACCTCGTCAACGATCCACACCCCAAAGGACAGTTCTTCCGCCGTTCCGACAACTACGCCCTCGCCACCCAGGGCATCATCGCCCACACCGTCTCGAGCTTCGGTCTGCACAAGGACTACCATCACCCATCGGATGAGCTCGCCACGATCGATTTCGCTCACATGACAGAGGCGGTCTTCTCCATGATCAAGCCCATCCGCTGGCTCGCTTCCACGGGCTGGAAGCCGTCTTGGTCTCCGGGCGGCCGGCCTTCAGCAGAGTTGCCCAGCCCACACACATCCACGCCCAGCCCTCCACCGGCACCCGCTTCCAGCCCCAACTAGACGAAATCCGGCACAGGACGCGCACTTCCCGCCAAGCCAGTTCAGTTCAGCCGTTCGCGATCGCCTTGACCGAAGCGCCAATCCAGCGGACGCCGCCCATCAGGCTCGGCATTCTCTTCATGCCAGTGCTCAATACTCGTCTCACCCCGCTTCCAGCACAACATCACGATCCCTCCCTCCACCTGACACGGCAGGTCCAGCAGGCCGGTCGGCAGGTCATGCACCTTTGCTCCGATCTCCTCAATCTCTTTCAGCGTCGCACTCGCCTCCCCGACGGACCTGTCCCGCTCCGCCCTCCTTCGCGCCGCCGCGGCCACATCGACGTGCATACCCCCGGAAAGGAAGATCATCCGGTTCAGTTCCTCCATTTCCAGCTCCAGCTCGGCTCCCCGAACCGTGGCCCGCTGCACCCGCAATATCAGGGCTTCCAGGACTGGCAGAAGCGTCTGCGCTTCGCCTAACGTGAAGGTCTTTCCCATTCCCTCTTCTCTCCAGGATCATTGGATGACCCAAACTCGCCAAAGTGACCGGCTGCCCCAATCGTGACCCGGCCAAACTACACATCAGCACCACCGTACCCGCCCTTTCCTGCTGATCCATTTGTTCCGCAACAACGTACCCCGTATCATGGGGGCACGTATGCCGAGCTTTCAGGACAGCGCTGTCATCTTCTTTATCGCACTGCTCCTCTTTGGCCCCAAGAAGCTCCCCGAACTCGCCCGCCAGCTCGGCAAGCTCATGGGCGAGTTCCGCCGCGCCTCCAATGAGTTCCGCATGCAAATGGAAGATGAGCTCCGCGTTACCGAGCAGGCAGAGAAGCAAAAACAGATTGCGGCCATCGAAGCCGCAGCTCCGGTCCCGCCTGCAATCACCAGCGGAGAGGTAAACACCATCGCTTCCCCCACGGCGGAAGTCGCAGACCCGATTGAAGATCCTCTCGACAGCCATCCGCATATGCCGCCCCCGGATCGCCACACCCTTTTCGATACCACGCAATCGGTAGGCGACCTCCCAAAACCCCTTCCTATCGCAACCTCGGGCGACCTCAACCTGATGCCCCCCGCAACCGGCCTCCCCGTCGGCCGATCGACGTCGACCAGCGATAGCTCCGCTCTCTCGGCCGTCTTCGAAGCCATTCCTCCCGCGCCGGAACGCAACGCGGGGTCGCACCCGGAACACCCCGTTGAAGCTCCCGCCGCGTCCGACGAGGCCATGACCCATGGCTGACGTGATCGAGAACGTCCGCGCAGCAGTCAGCGACCGCGCAGAGCTCCCCGGCATGAGCCTGATGGAGCACCTCACGGAGCTCCGCAAGCGCCTCATCCACTCCGTCGCGTATCTGTTCGTCGGCTTCGCCGTGGCCTATGCCTTCCACGAACGTCTCTACGGCATCATCCAGGCCCCGCTCGACAAGCTCCACATTGCCCTCAACTACACTCACCCCACCGATCCCCTCAACCTCTACCTCAAGACGGCGCTCTACGGCGGCTTTATCCTGGCCGGGCCATTCATCCTTTACCAGCTCTGGCTCTTCATCTCGCCCGGGATGTACGCGCACGAAAAGCGCTATGTCATTCCTTTCATGGTCGTCACGGTGGTGCTCTTCCTGGGTGGGGCCTGGTTCGGCTATCACTACGTCTTTCCCGGAGCTCTTCGCGTCCTGATCGGCGACTTCGGCAAGAAGTTTAACGCCGTCCTCACCATCGACGACTACACCAACTTCTTCCTCGCGATCGTCCTCGGTCTGGGCGTCACCTTCGAGCTGCCCATCGTCATCTTCTTCCTCGCCCTGTTCGGCGTCGTGGATGGCAAGTTCCTCCTGCGCCACATCCGCTATGCCATCCTCATCATCTTCATCATCGCCGCCATCATCTGCCCCACGCCCGACCCACTCAGCATGTGCATTTTCGCCGCGCCTATGCTCGTCCTCTACATGATAGGAGTCGGCGCCGCTTTCATCGTTCATCCAGCTCGCCGCAAAGCCCGTGAAACGAAAAAAGCCGCATGACCTCCGCCCCCCGTGACCAGGTAATCTCTCTTTCTCACGGTCGAATCAAGAGCCCCATTCTCCGGCTTTCGCTTCTCATTCCCTTCGGCCTCCTTATTCTAGGCGGCCGCGCTCAACAGCAATCCGCGGCACACTTCAGCGGGCAGACCGCGTTCAACCTGACCCAACAGTACCTCGAAGCTGCCCCCAAACGCTGGGTTGGCTCCGACGGACACACCAAAGCAGAAGACTTCATCAAACGGCACTTCGCCCCCGAAGCCGCCAAAGGAAACCTCGAAACCGACAGCTTCTCCGCCAGCACGCCCATAGGGCTTCTGCCCATGCGCAACTACATCGTGCGCTATCCGGGCAAGAAGGACGGGATCATCGTCCTGGCCAGCCACTACGAGACCAACTACTGGCTGAAGGACAATAATTTCGTCGGTGCCAACGATGGCGCCGCCACCACCGCCCTCCTGATCGAAATCGGCAACTACCTCCGTGCACATCCCCCTGTGGGATACAGCGTCTGGCTCGTGTTCTTCGATGGGGAAGAGTCCATCAGGCCCGCGTGGACCGGCTCCGATTCTCTCTACGGCAGCCGCCACCTCGCCGCCAAATGGTCGGCCAATGGCACCCTGGCCACCATCAAAGCCTTCCTGCTGGCCGACATGATCGGCGACAAAGACCTCAACATCGACAAGGACGCCAACTCCACCCCCTGGTTGCTCGACATGCTCAAGGTCGCGGCCAAAGACACCGGTCACGGCAGCTCTCTTTTCAAGAACGAGACCCAGGTGGAAGACGATCACCTCCCCTTCAAACAGCGCGGGGTCCCTGTTCTCGACATCATCGACCTCGACTACGGCCCACCCACCCGCGAGCGCCCCGAGGGCAGCTTCCACCACACCGAGCAAGACACCCTCGACAAGGTCAGCCCACATTCGCTCCAAATCTCCGGCGATCTCTTCCTCGCTATGCTCCGCCTCATCAACCAGCGCGGGTGATCGGCACCGCTCAGCGGAGCCAGCAGACCGTCTGCAGCGTTGGCGGGCCTGATCCCAGCTCCGTCGCCGATCTTCGCTCAGGCTCTCTCCTCGACGGGACCCCTGGGCAGACACACGGAATTAGGAGCACGAGTCCGCCTTCCTCTTGCTGTACCCCCGCCCTCACCCGCATCCTAACCTCATGCCATCCACCACGCCGATCTCTCATTGGATTGGCTTCCACCTGTTTCTTCTGGTTCTGCTCGCGGCAGAGTTCCTCTTCGCCCGGCGACCGAGCAATCGGCCTCCGCTTCGCAGCGAAGCCTCCGCCCACCGTACCGCCCTCGTCTCCACCGTCCTCTGGGTCGCCGCGGCAATCGGCTTCTCCGCCTTCATCTTCATCACACTGGGCTCCCGGTTCACCACCGAGTACCTGGCCGGCTACGCCATCGAAGAGTCCCTCTCGATCGACAACCTCTTCCTCTTCCTCTTGCTCTTCCGCGTCTTCCGCATTGAACCGGCAAACCAGCCCCGCGTACTCTTCTGGGGAGTCGCCGGCGCCATCGTCATGCGCGGCGCCTTCATTGCCGCCGGGATCGGACTGCTCCAGCACTTCCACTGGGTGAGCTACGTCTTCGGCGTCGTCCTTCTGATCGCCGCAATCCGTCTCCTCAAACCGGAAGAAAAGCAGGAGAGCGAGACGACACCTCGCTGGATCCGCTGGATCTCTCGCATCCACCCGGTTAGCCTCCGACAGGACGCCTTCTTCGTTCACGAAAACGGCCAGCGAATGGCTACCATGCTAATGCTTGCGCTCGTCGCCATCGAGCTTACGGATGTCGTCTTCGCCCTCGACTCAATCCCCGCCGTCCTCTCCATCACGCGCCATCCCTTTCTCGCCTATACCTCCAACATCATGGCCGTCATGGGCCTCCGTTCCCTCTACTTCCTCCTTGCACGCCTGCTTACCCGGCTGCGCTTCCTCCACTACGGTCTGGCCGCCGTTCTCGCGTTCGCAGCGCTCAAAATGCTCGCCGCACCGTGGATCGAGGTGGGAGCGCTCACATCGCTCGCCGTGATCGTGGTCGTTCTCGCGACCACCGTCTTCCTCTCCCTCCGTGCTCCAGCCCAGAACTCGTAACTATGCCCAGTCGATAATCACAGTGATGTTCGCGACCTGTGCGTCTTGTCCAATTACTTCTGGAAGCACAGCTGGAGATCCACACCGTCAGAGAATTCGTAATGTGAAATCACGAGCTCCAGAGTCTACCCTCTCCAAATCGGCCCAGTTTGGGAACTCCGAGGGGAAAACGCTCAGGTCCACATGCAAAAGGAAAGACTTTTCCTGCTGTCCCACCGCTATCTCCTAGAATCAAAGTTACGTTACTAAAGTCTGTAAACCCGGTCCGAAGGGGTGACCAGAGCACACTTAGACCGACCGCCTCAAATTAGTACACTGCTCAGATACTTTGGCACCGTCCTTGCAATACCTATCGGCATATAAGGAGTTCTACCCATGACAAAGTTTGCTGTCGTTCTTTCTGCCGTCGTCTTCTCCGCATCCACTCTCGCCGCCAACGCCAGTCCCATCAATGTCTTCGGTTCAGGCGTTAGCGTTCTCCTGAATGGCAGCGTCATCGACACTGCCAACGTCAACCTCACCAACAACGGCTTCAGCGTTCTCGATCACGGATCCCTGTTCACCATCACCTATGTCACCACGCCGACCATTGGCCTGATCCCCGGCGTCGGTCTGCTGAACGTGACGGACATCTGCACGACCGTTGCTGTGAGCATCGGCGGAGGGACCCTCGGAACGCCTTGCCAGGCGGAAGCCCTCTCCTTCACCGATGCAAACTTCGGCGCCGTCCAGATCGGTGCCGCTGTCGCCCTCGGCGCTCAGGAGACTCTGATGGTCTCCGGGAACACCGCCAATCTCAACGTCGCCCAGAGTGCGAGCATCGGCCTGGATACCGCATCTTTCACCTTCATCAATCCCGTCTCCGCTCCTCCGACCACCAGCCCAGTTCCTGAGCCCGGCACTCTGGGCCTTATGGCCTCGGGTCTCCTCGGAGCAGTGGGTGCGATCCGCCGCAAGCTGATGGCATAACCTTCCTCGTAGATAGCATTCGCAGGGCCGGAGCTCTCCCTCCGGCCCTGCGGCTTTGCCCTCACGGCGAAGCTGGACACTCTGGGCTTTACCAATGCTCCTCGCAATCTGGCCCTGCTGAGAGCTGCCTCCCGTCCAGGCAATCGCCTGCGGTACGATACCTGGAGTGCCCAGGACAACCCGGAACACAACGCCATCAATATCACCTCGCAGGGAAGTGTTACAGCCGGCGAGTCGATCGACCTCCCGCGTCTCTCTCAAGACTCCCTCAACAGCCTACGAGATCTGCGTCGGCAGCGGCCTCTTGGCAAGCCTCTCCCGCCGCCTGGCCTCGCTCACCCCCGGCCGCTCCCCGCGGCTGTTCGTCATCACCTCCTCAGAAATCTGGAGCCTCTGGTCCGATGCCTTTCTTCACTCCTTCCACGGCCTGCCCTCGCCCACGCCGCTCCTTCTGCCCGCGGGCGAAGCTCACAAGCGACTCGCGTCCGTGGAGCGCCTCTCCCAGCAGCTCGCCTCTGCCCGCGCCGACCGCGATTCGCTCCTCCTCGCCCTCGGCGGTGGCATCGTCGGAGATGTCACCGGCTTTTTAGCCGCTATCTATATGCGCGGCATCGCCTACGTGCAGCTCCCCACCACTCTCCTCGCGCAGGTCGACTCCTCCATTGGCGGCAAGACCGGCGTCAATCTCCCCGCAGGCAAAAACCTTATCGGCAGCTTTCACCACCCACTCGCCGTCTTCGCCGATACCGACACCCTCCGCACTCTTCCACCCCGCGAGCTCCGCGCAGGTCTCCAGGAGTCCATCAAGGCCGGCATCATTCGTTCACCGCAGCTCTTCCGCTTCCTTGAACAGAATGCTGCCGCTATCCTCGACCCGAAACACCTGCAGCATGCCGCCGTCATCAGGCGCGTCGTGGTCGCCAGCGTTCGCATCAAGGCAGAGGTCGTTGCCGCCGACGAGCGCGAGTCCGGCCTCCGCATGATCCTCAACTTCGGCCACACGCTCGGCCATGCGATCGAAGCCGCCACTGCCTACAAGCAGCTCCTGCATGGCGAAGCCGTTGCTTGGGGATCCATTGCCGCCACACACCTCGCCCGCGCTCGTAGCACGCTTTCAGCCAAGGACGCGGCCCGCATCGAGCAGACGATCCTCCGCTACGGCCCGCTTCCCCGTTTCAACACCACGGCTCCCAAGCTCGTCGACCTTACCGTGGCAGACAAGAAGAGCCGCAGCGGCACCCTTTCGTTCATCCTTCCTTCTGCCATTGGAAGGGTGGAGATCGTCCGCGACGTCACCCAGGCCGAGCTCCTCCAAGCCGCCACCTCCATGCTCACCCTGATGCACTCAACAAACTTTTCCCATACAGCCGAGACGAGCTCCTGATGCGCAATCAGGCACCCATCACCCATCCCGGAGCCCGGCCCGAAGGCGCTCGCACGGAACACGCAGCCGCCGCCACCGTGCAGCACATGTTCGACGACATCGCTCCCACCTACGATCGCGCCAACCACCTGCTCTCGGTCGGCCTCGACCGTCTATGGTGGCGCCTTGCCGCCAGCGCCTTTGCACCCATTCTCGCGCGCCCTGAAGCCCAAATCCTCGACCTCTGCTGCGGCACTGGCGACATGACCGCCGCGCTCCTCGAACTTCGCCCCAGCGACCCTGCCGCCAGGCCCATCGTCGGCCTCGACTTCTCACCACGGATGCTCAGCCGCGCCCGAAGCAAGCACCCTGCCGCGAACGCCACCTTCGTGGAAGGGGACGCCATGCACCTTCAATACGCGGCTGATTCGGTCGATCTCGTCACCGCCGCCTTTGGCTTTCGCAACCTCGTCAACTACGCCGGCGGCCTCGCGGAGATCTATCGCGTCCTCCGCCCCGGCGGCCAATTCGGCATCCTGGAATGCAATCAGCCTGGGGGCCTCACCGGCGCACTCTACTCGCTCTACTTCAAACGCATCCTTCCCGTCGTCGGCGGGCTCATCTCCGGCCAGCCTTCCGCCTATCGCTACCTTCCCGCATCGGTGGAGCGCTTTCCCAGGCCCCCGCAGATGCTCGCGCTCATTCAACAGGCCGGCTTCACCGGCGCATCCTGGACCGGCTATACCTTTGGCGCGTCCGGTCTCTACCAGGCCACGAAGCCCTTGCAAACCTCCTAGCCAACCGCCTGCACAAAGCACTCCTGCCGCTCCCCCGGAGCAGCCTGTACCCTCGATGCCATGAAGCCCAGACATCTCGCTCTCATCATCGGCCTGCTCTCCCCTGCCGCCCTCGCCCGGCAACAAACCTCCATTCCCCCAGGCCTTGATCGGGCCCGATTAGCCTACGATCACGCCCAGAGCTCCGGAGATCGCGCAGCCCTCAAGTCCCTACTCGCTCCCGACTACCTCATCCTTTCCGGCTCGGGCAAGCTCCACGACAAGGCTTGGCTCATCCAAAGCTTTTGCGCACCAGGCGTTCACAACAACCCCTTCACCGTCCTCGAGCCCTTCACCCGCATCCTCTCGCCCGGCTCCGCAATCCTCGGCGGCTGGGCCGAGCTCTCCGGCACTGAAAACGGAAGGCCCTTCTCCCAGAAGCTTCGCTTCGCAGACACCTGGGTTCGCCGCAACGGTCACTGGCAAGTCGTCTTCACCTCCGTCGCGGAGTCTCAGGTTCCCTGAAACCCCTCCATCGAGGCACCCGGAAGAGCCATCTTCCGCTCAGACCCTGTACCATCTCTTCCATGAGCACCGCGGCCACTCACGATCCGGCCAGCCGGGCACCGAAGCGTGCCCATTCCATCAAGCGCTCCGCTGCCCTCTTCTCGGTACTTGCCGCCCTCGTCATCACCGTCCTCAAACTCATCACCGGAATCCTGACCGGATCTCTCGGCATGCTCTCCGAGGCCGCGCACTCCACCATCGATCTCGTCGCCGCCTCCATCACCCTCTTTTCCATCCAGGCTGCTGACCGCCCCGCCGACGAGGAGCACAACTACGGCCACGGCAAAATCGAGAGCCTCTCCGCCTTCGTCGAGACCGGCCTCATGCTCGCCTCCTGCCTCTGGATCGTGACCGAATCAGTCCGCCGCCTCTTCTTTCATGCGGGCCTCACCCTCTCCGTCTCCATCTGGCCGTTCCTCGTTCTCCTTCTGTCCATCACCGTCGACTTCACCCGGGCCCGCCGGCTCCATCGAACGGCCAGCGAATTTCACTCCCTCGCCCTCGAGGCTGACGCCATCCATTTCTCGACCGACATCTGGTCATCCACCGCCGTCCTTCTTGGCTTGGCCGCCAGCTACCTTGGCGAGCGCTTCCACATCCCCGCCCTCACCATCGCCGACCCCATAGCCGCCCTCATCGTCGCCGGCATCATCCTCCGCGTCACCATCCGTCTCGCCCGCCGAACCATCGACAACCTGCTCGACGCCACCCCCACCCACAACGCCGACGGCACCCCCACCAACACGCGTCGCGATATCGTTCGCGCCCTCGCTGCGGTGGACGGTGTCCTCTCCGTGGATCGGCTGCGCATCCGTCAATCCGGTGCGCGCTTCTTCGCAGACGTCACCCTCGGGATGCCCCGCAACCTCACCTTTCAGCGAACCGAGCAGGTCACCGCTGCCGCTACCGGAGCCGTCCAGCGCCATCTGCCGGAGGCCGACGTCGTCATCCACTCCGTCCCAACCGCTTCCAAGGCCGAGAGCATCCATGACCGCGTTCGCGCCGTCGCCGCCCGCTCCAACCTCTCCATACACGACGTCACCCTCCAGCAGCACGGGGACGTCCTTCACCTCGAGCAGCACCTTGAAGTAAACGAAAACATGCCCCTTCGCACAGCGCATGATCTCGTCACCCAGCTCGAATCTGACATCCGCCGCGACGTTCCAGAGGTAGCTTCCATCCTTACCCACATCGAGAGCGAGCCCGCGACGATCGAACAGTCCGCCTTCCTCCACCGCGACCGCCAGATCGAAGCCCGTCTCCGCTCTGTGGCCGCCACCATCCCCGGCATCCTCGATATCCATGACGTCCTAGTCACCCGGCTGCCGCCCGCTATCTCCGAGTCGGGCAAGAATCTCGAAGCTCTCCTCGTCCGCGCCAGGGCCGGTCAGGAGAAGCCCTCAACCGTCGAGCGCATCCAGGTCGCCTGTCACTGCACCCTTCCCGACGATCTCCCCATGGCAGACGTTCACGCCACCATCACCGCCCTCGAAAGCGCCTTCAAAGCCGACTCCCCCGAGGTGGTCCGTCTGCTGATTCACCCCGAACCCGCGACCGACAACCGCCGCTGACCAAGGCTTCGCCACCACCTGTCCGGCGTTCTCTGGATCACGCCTCATCCCTCGGGCTCCCCGTTCCCTGTATCCTCAGCAAAGCTGATGAAGCGCTTCTTCAACATCCTCCTCACCGCAATGGCAATGCTTGCTGTCGCCCTGCTCTCGGCCTTCGTCGCCATGCGCCTTGCCATTCATGGCCGCGAGGTGGAGGTTCCCAACCTCGCCGGCCTCACCTTGCAGGAGGCCAGCGCCAAAGCCGGCCACCTCGGCCTCAGCCTCCGTCTCGAGAACAAGTTCTACTCGGCCGATGTCCCGTCCGGTCACATCCTCGGGCAGTTCCCTGCACCCGGCGCCACTGTGCGCCGCGAGTGGACCATCCGCGTCACGGAAAGCATCGGATCCCAGCAGGTGTCGATCCCCGACGTGACCGGACAAAGTGAGCGGCCCGCCTCGCTCGCCCTCCGCCGCTCCTCACTCGAACTCGGCACCGTGGCCTCCATCGCGGCGCCCGGCGATGCTGGCATCGTTCTCGCCCAGACACCGCCTCCCAATGCCTCCGGAGTCGATCGTCCACGCGTTAGCATCCTTCTCAGCCAGCCGGCCTCCGCAACTCCGCAGGCCTTTGTCATGCCCCAGCTGACCGGGCTTTCGCTGCCCACCGCCCTCGCCCGCACCAATGCCGTCGGCCTCCGCATCGCCAGCGCGGAAGAGCCCCCACCCACGACACCGAGCGCCTCCGATCCATCTAGCCCCAACCCCTCAGCCCGTCCCATCAGCCCCACCGGCTATCATGACTCCTTCTTCGTCGGCGCGCCCCCCGCCCCAGCATCACAGAGCTCCACCTCATCAGCCGGCCGCACTGATCCGCTTGCCCCCCCAGGCGGAGCTTCCCCACCGACCTCCTCCAGCTCCACCATAGTCACCGGTCAGTCCCCTCCCGCCGGGCGTCGGGTCGTTCGCGGCGAGTCCGTTCGCCTCACCATCACGCAGTAGCAGATTCCGCTCGCCCGCCCAGCCAAACCCCAACATAAGTTGTCGAATGAGAGGACAGGCCCGCTGCGTTGGCGCTTCAACTCCGCTCCAGGACCACCGCATAGAAGCCATCACACGCATGCACCCCGGGCAGTGTTCGCAAGTGTTGATCCCGGACCATCGACGTCAGATTTAGATTTTCGCGCACGATGCCGCCAGCCCTCAGGTCCTCCAGAAAATCGTTCACCGGGACCTGGCGCCACCCACCCGCAATCGCCGCCACCACCGCCTCGCACTCCTCGGGCTCTAACGAGCACGTCGAATAAATCACCCTCCCACCAACTCCGGCCCGCTTCATCGCAGCCGCCAGAATCGTCTTTTGCCGCTGTGCTTGGCGCGAAATCTCCTCGGCTCGCAGCCGATGCCGAATCTCCGGATTTCGGGACAGTGTTCCCGTCCCGCTGCATGGCACATCACACACCACCAGGTCGAATGCGCCCTCCTCCACCGGCAACGCCATCGCGTCCGATACTAGGCAGCGCACCGGCCCTCCGCCTCCCGCTGATGCTGCCAGCCCGCCGATCCGCTCCTCCATCACTCGCAGCCGCCGCTCGCTCACATCCGTAGCCAGGATCTCCGCACCTTTCAGCCGCCTCGCCAGCACGGTTGTCTTCCCGCCCGGAGCCGCACAGCAGTCCCAGACCCGCACCGCCCTGCCCGGCGTCCCAGGCGCAGCCGCTGCCGCAATCTCGGCCACCAGCCGAGACCCATCATCCATAATCGGGAAACCTTCAGGCCCCCACCTCCCCGACATCTCAGCGTCCGCAGCATCCTCTCCGCCTAGGCTCTCCCCATCCCCTGGCGCATCCGCACCCACGGCAAACATACTCCCGCGTCCGGGCTCCCTCTGGTCAGCCACACAGACCGCGATGGCCGCCGCCCGGCCATACGTCTTCACCCATCGCTCCACCATCCACACCGGATGGCCCAGCCGTTCCGTGAACGCAGCCGTCGTCTCATACAGCTTCACCCCCGCAGCCGGCTCGCGCGTGAGCCGCCGCAAAACCGCGTTCACCATCCCCGCCGCATGCTCCTGCCCCGCCGCCCGGCACATCGCCACGCTCTCGCTCAGAGCCGCATGTGCAGGAATCCGGTCCATGTGCACCAGCTGAAACGCCCCCATGCGCAGCGCCACCCAGACTTCATCCGCCATCCGCTGATCCGGCCGGTCCAGCAACCCCCGAACTCGTGCATCGAGCGCAATCTGCCATCGCAACACACCCATCACCAGCGCCGTCGCCAGATTTCTGTCCTGCCCGCTCAACCCGCCCAGCCGCGACGAGTGCAGCAGCTCATCGCTGTGGCCCCGCCCTTGCCCCACCTCCAGCAGCACCTCAAAAGCCGCCCGTCGCGCCGGAGCCACCCCCATCCAGCTCACGCCTTCAGCTCCCTCCTTTCCAACAGGAGCCGGCTGCGGAGCGCCAGTCCTTCCACCGCGTGCCTTGCCCTCCACCTTCGGCCTCTCGGCCTGCCCCGCAGACGAAGCGGAGAGCTTCTCCAACCTCCCGCCCTTGCCCTTACGCGATCCTTGCCGAGCGTCCGCCTCCTCACCTTCCCGCGCCCTCAAGCTCCCAGCCTCTGTCCAGTCTTCACCTGGTATCCGCGAACGAACTCTCCCGCCGTCATGCGCCGCTTCCCTTCCACCTGCAGCTCGTCGACGGTCAGCACAGTCAGTCCCCCGCAGACCACCATCAATCCCTCACCCTCGGCCACCAGCTCGCCCTCACGCGTCGACTCCGCGCCCTCCGGCACACTCTCAAACCGAGCCGGTCGCAGCCCATGGAGAATCAGCTTCTTTCCTCGAAAGACCGTATGCGCTCCCGGCCAGGGATAGAAGCCACGCCACCGGTCGTAGATCCACTTCGCCCCCTGCGCGAAGTCCACCAACCCATCCTCCCGCGTCAGAATAGGCGCGGTCGTTGCCCGTGAATGGTCCTGCGCCACCGGGAACACCATTCCCGCCTCCAGCCCCGCTAAAGTCTCGACCATCAGCTTCGCCCCAACCTCCGCAAGCACGTCAAACACCTCCGCCGCACCCATCTCCTCGCCGATTGGAACTGCCCGCGCCAGCAGCATGTCGCCCGTATCCAGCCCCGCATCCAGCTTCATCGTCGTGACGCCCGTAACCGTCTCTCCATTCGCGACCGCCCACTGCACCGGCGCCGCTCCCCGGTACTTCGGCAGCAGACTCCCATGCAGATTGATGTTCCCGAACCGAGGCAGAGAGAGCATCCACTCCGGAATGATGCGTCCATAGGCGACCACGACTATCGCATCCGGCCGCACCTCTTCCAGTTGCCGCCGGAACTCCTCGTTCTTCTTGATCCGCTCCGGCTGCACTACCGGCAGCCCACGCTTAACCGCTAGCCGCTTCACCGCTGGCGCCTGGATCTCCATCCCACGCCCCGCCGCACGGTCCGGCTGCGTCACCACCAACGCAATCTCATGTCCCGCCGCCAGCACGGCTTCAAGCACCGGCACGGCAAACGCCGGCGTGCCACAAAAGACCAGCCTCAACTACCACTCCCCATTCTTCTGCATCTTCTTGATCTTCCGCAACGCTAAGTCCCGCTTCAACCGGCTGATCCGGTCGATAAACAACACGCCGTCCAGGTGGTCGATCTCATGCTGCAGCGCCCGCGACAGCAACTCCTCACCCTCCACCTCAAACCACTTACCCGACACATCCTGGGCCCGCACCTTCACCCACGCCGCCCTTTGTACCTTTTCACGGATCTCCGGCAGACTCAGACACCCCTCCTCCTCCACCTGCTTGCCGTTTCGATCCACAATCTCCGGATTGATCAGCGCCAGCTTATCTTCCGGGTTCTTCCTGAAGCTCACATCGATCACCGTGATCCGCCGCGAGATCGAGATCTGCGGTGCAGCCAGCCCAATCCCCTGCGCCTCATACATGCTCTCGAACATCTCGTCGACCAGCCGCTTCAACTCCGGCCCAAACTCCGTCACCTGCTCCCCACGCTTCGCCAGCACCGGGTCCGGGTACTTCACCACCTCGTGAATTCTCAACTTCTTCGCCACGTAGCTTCCATTCCCGTTCGTTTAGATCACGTCCTGCGGCAATCGACTCACTCGATCCCATCGCGAGTCCGGCCGAGTGAACCAAACCAGTCCCGGATCTGCCTCTTCCCGGCTCCAGCGAGAGCGTCAGTATGCCCGAATCTGCTCCACATACCCCTCGAAGTTACGCCGCATCTCACGCAGCGAATCGCCGCCAAACTTGTCCACCACCAGCCGCGCAATCGTCAGCGCCACCATCGCCTCCGCTGCCACGCCCGCTGCCGGGACGACACACACATCGCTCCGTTCGTACGCTGCCTTCACCGGTTCCCGGGTCTCAAAGCTCACCGAACCCAACGGCCGCCGCAACGTCGAGATCGGTTTCAGATATCCCCGCACAGCCACATCCTCCCCATTTGAGATGCCGCCCTCTATCCCACCGGCGTTATTCCGCTCCCGCGAGAACCGCGTAAACCGCCGCGCACCATCAGCCGCAGGCTCGTCGCGCCCTGTTCCCTGTTCCCTGTCCCCTGTCCCCTGCTCCGCGTATCCGATGGCATCGTGCACGGCCGACCCCATCGACTCAGCCGCCGTCACCCCCCGCCCAAGCTCAACCGCCTTCACTGCCTGCAGGCTCATCACTGCCTGCGCCAGCAGCCCATCCATTCGCTCGTCCCAGTTCACATGCGTTCCTATCCCCGGCGGCAGGCCGTGCACCACCACCTCGAACACCCCGCCAATCGTGTCGCCGGTCCGCAGCGCCATGTCCACCTCGGCCTTCATCCGCGCCTCAGCCGCAGGATCGATGCAACTCAGCAGAACCTCCTCTTTCGCGGCAAGAGCCGCAATCTCGCTCCACTGCGCCTCGCGTCCCAGCTCCGCCCTTCCAACCCGCACCACGTGACTGCCAACCTCCACGCCGAACTCCCGAAGCAGCATCTTCGCCATGGCGCCACACGCCACCCGCGCTGCACTCTCACGCGCGCTGGCCCGTTCCAGAACGTATCGCGCATCCTTGAAGTCGTACTTCAGCGATCCCGCGAGATCCGCATGTCCCGGCCTCGGCGAGGCCACCGCCTTGTGCTTCTCCGCGTCCCCCCCGCCCACCGGCAGAATCTCTTCCCAGTTCTTCCAATCCCTGTTCGCCAGGGTCATCGCGACCGGCGATCCGATCGTTTTGCCATGCCGCACGCCACTCAGGATGTGGGCCGTATCTCTCTCAATCCGCATCCGGCCACCGCGTCCGTACCCCTGCTGCCGCCGCCACAGCTCACGATCCAGAAACACCTGGTCAACCGGCACACCCGCCGGCAGCCCGCTCACCGTCGCCACCAGGGCCTCCCCGTGGCTCTCTCCCGCAGTCGAAAAGCGAAGCATCGTCCTCCGTCTACCCGCGCCGTCCGAACACAACGCCGCAAGGAAAATTGTAACAATCACATCGTCTTCGAGCCGCACATCCAGCCCGGCACAGCGGCACCCGCCTCATCCCTTCAGATACGCCCGGGAGTTCAGCAGCGTCCTCTCCATCCCGCGTACCCAATCCGTCATCTCCCCCGCGGCCTTGCCCGCCGCCACCGAAGCCGCAAACTCATTTCGCATCGCCTGCATCTTCGCCTCTAAATCGTCGAGCGCGCTCAGCAGCACCGCCTCGGGAGTCATGGGCAGCTTCGGCGACCCAAACTCATACCTGCCGTGGTGACTCAGAATCATATGTTCGATCAGCACGCGCAGCCGGTCCGGAAAATCGGGCAATCCAGACACCTTCTCTCGCAACATCCCCTGCGCGATCGAGATGTGTCCGACCAGCTGTCCCTCCAGGGTATAGCCGAAGGAGTTCTTCCAGCTCAGCTCTTTCACCTTGCCGATGTCGTGCAGGATCGCCCCCGCAACCAGCAGCTCCGCGTCCACCTCGGGGTAGAACGGAGCCGCCGCCCGGCACACCCGAACCAGCGTCAGCACATGCTCCAGCAGTCCGCCGAGCCACGCATGGTGCAGCCGCTTCGCCGCCGGAGCATCCCGGAACGCCGGCCCGATCTCCCCATCATCGAGAAACGCAAACACCAGCCGTCGCAGATCCTCGTTCGCAAAACCCGAAACATAACCCCGCAGCTCAGTCCACATCTCCTCCACGTCGAACCGCGTTGCCGGCATGTAATCCGCGGCATCCACCTCGCTCTCCGCCGCATTCCGCATCTTCTCCAGCGTGATCTGAAACTTACCCTGGTACTTCGAAATCTGGCCCTGCACCTTCACATAACAACCCTCGTCACAGTTCGTGACCGCCTCGGCGAACTCCTCCCACATCCGGGCTTCCATCGTCCCTGTCTTATCCGCCAGTACCAGCGCCAGGTACTGTCCGCCACCCTGCTTTCGCTCCCGAACCTGCAGCGAAGCCAGCGCAAAATACGAGGTCACCACCGCGTTCTCGAACTTACCTGCATCCACAATAAAAAAGTCTTTCATCGCCATCAGAATACCCTCTTGCTAAAACAGAAAACGCGAGAGCCGAAGCCCTCGCGTCCACCTCCAACACCCGGTTTACTTCGGCTGCGGCGCTGGCGTTCCATTCGGTGTCGTTTGGGGCGTTCCTGTCGGCGCCAGCGGCTGCCCCGTAGGCGGAGCTCCCGGCGCCGGTGCTGTCGCCGCCGGCAGCGTCGTCTGGTCAGCGGTTCCTGCGGCGGGCGTCGTTCCCTCCGTGGTCGTTCCCAGGCTCGGATTCACGGTCGGCGCAATCGGATTGTTCGGAGTCGCATCCGGCCGCTTGTCTTGCAGCCGCTCCTTTGCTGCACCCTTGACCTTTACGTTCTTTTTCTTTGTCGCAGTGTCACCGTTCAGCCCTAGCGGAGCCGCCTGCGTCTTCTGCGTCGCTACCTCCTGGACGCCCGGCCCGGTAGGTGTAGCCGCCGCCTTTTCGCGGACCTTTGCCTGCTTCACAGCAACCTTCTCCGCTTTGAACTCTTTCTCCCTCGAGCTAAACCTCGTCTTCGTCCCGCTGACCGTCTTCGGCGCTAGCGGATCTGGATCCGATGTTGCAGAGATCTCGGTTGTCGCGCCACTGGGCGCAATCACTGATCCCGGAGCGGTGTTCGGAGCCGCACCCTCCATCACGCTCCCAGGGGTCACCGCAGCCGATGTCGCGCCCTCGCCTACATCCGTTCCTGTAGCCGTCTCCAGCGATCCTGCTGGCAGCGAGTTCCGCGGTGCCTGCCCAAATCGCACCTTCTCTCGTTTGATCTTCTTCCGCTTCGGCGCACTCGCTACAGTGCGCGCGCCCGTCCGCGTCCTCCCGGAGGAGGCCGGCGTCTTTGACGAGTTGTTAGCCGATGCTCCTGCCGCATTCGCGGCAGCTCCGGCCGTATCCGCAGCCGGGGCTACGGCTGCCGACGCACTTGCATCTCCTGCCACCGAAGCCGCACCCTCGGCCGGCAGCACAGGAACTCCTTCCGACGTCTTCGCCGGGCTTACAGGAACCGTCGGCACGTTGGCACCGTTCATTGCACTCAACGATCGCGATCCGCGATCGAAACGCGCCTTCTGCGCCAGGCTTTTCTTCTTCGGAGTTGGCGCGGCATACGCGCTGAACACCGGCTTCGTCTGCTTGGCGCTCGCTCCCGTATCCACGAAGCCCGGCTTGATGTCGATGTACGCCTCTTCCCGCAATTTGGTCAGATAGGCCCGCAACGCCGGCTGCATCTGCTGCAGGTAGATCGCCTCCTGGATCTGGGGTTCAATCTCCTTCATCGAAGGAACACCCGGCTGCTGGTGGTCTGTAACCTTCAGGATCACAAATCCTTGCCGTGTCCGGATGGGGGCCGTCGATTCCCCTGCCTTCAAATCAAAGGTCTGGTCCTCCAGCACCTTGGCCAGGGCTCCCCGTTTGAACAGCCCCAGATCGCCCCCTTGCGAGGCCGTCGGCCCACCCGAATACTGCTTTGCCAGATCCTCGAACTTGTCCCCCGCCTTCACCTTGGCCTCGATATCATCGGCCTTCTTCTGCGCCTGCGCCACCGCGGCTGCGTCGGCCTCCGCCGGCAGCGGAACCAGAATCTCACTCAGCCGCACCTGCTCCGGCTTCGCAAACTCCTGTTTATGCGCATCGTAAAACGCCTGCTCCTGCCCTTGTGTCGGTTGCAGCCGGCGTCCCACCTCATCCCGAACCACCTGCTGCGTCACCACGTTGTTCCGGATGCCCGCCTTGAAGTCTTCAAAGCTCACGTCCTGCTGCCGCGCCGCCTTCTCCAGGTCCTCCATCGTCTCCAGATGATTCTGCTTGCGGATCTCGTCCAGCCTCCGAATCACCTCCGCATCCGCGTTCAACCCGAGTTCCTTGCCCTTCGAGATCAACAATTGCTGGTCGATCATGTCGCGCAACATGTCCCTCTCCCGCTGCTCGCGGTCCGCCGGGGGCACGTTGCCCTGCTGCAACTCCTGCTGAAGCTGCTGCTCGCTGCGCTCCACATCGCTCCGGTTGATGATCTGGTCGTTCACCCGCGCGACCACATCCTCCACCACCGTCCCGTTCGCCGTAACTGCGGGCGGCGTCGGCAACGCCTTAGGCTGCGGCGCCTGCGCTCCGAACGGGCTCTGGTACCGCGGTGTGGCCTGCCCCCAAACCACCCCGGTCATCACGGCCGTCCCGAGACCGCCTGCTACCGCACCGCGCACCACCAGCCGCGCCGTACCCCGCACGACAGAACTCCACGTCCTGCCAGAAATTCCAAAAGTCGTCATCAAGTTCGCTATCTCACTCACATCCGGAAGACCCTTGCAGTGCAAGGTCAACCACCTCACCGATTGGACTCGCAACGCTATTCCGTCGATAGCCGGTGCCTATATTCTACCCGTCCGCCTCCGTTGCACGCGAACGCTCCGCCCCTCCGCCCCCGCAATGACACTTTCGGGAACTGCAGCCGCTCACCGGCGATGCTATACTCCGTCCAAACTGAGGCTCCCTCCGCCTTCGAGCCCACGCGCATTCCGAGGACATCTATTCCCCATGGCACCCCGCACCCGACGCGCACTCTTTTCTGCAACGCTCTTCTTCGCCACCTGTGCCACGGTTGGCTCTCTTATCAGTCAGCGAGTGGCCGCCCAGTCGGCCACCGACGAGTCCACCCTTCGCGACTCGCTCCATAGCTTCACGGACGTGTACTCCATCGTGGAGCAGAACTACGCCGAAAAGCTGACCGGCGATAAGCCTGATAAAGCCATCTACGACGGCGCCATACCAGCCATGCTGCACGTCCTGGACCCCCATTCCAACTTCTACGATCCAAAAGCCTTCGCCCAGATGCGCGAGGACCAGCACGGCAAATACTACGGCGTCGGCATGACCATTCAGCCGCAGCCCACACCCACCGGCAAGACCAAGATCGTCGTCCTCTACCCCTTTGAAGGCACGCCTTCGTTCAAGGCTGGTATCCGTCCCGGCGACGTCATCCTGACCGTCGACGGCAAATCCACCGACGGCATGGATTCCGCCGCCGTGGCCACCAATCTCAAGGGCGCTCGCGGCACTCATGTCATCGTAACTATGTCGCGCGAAGGCTCGCCCAAGCCCCTTAGCTTTGACCTCGTTCGCGATGAGATTCCCCGGCCTTCCGTTGACCTCGCATTCATGGCCCGGCCGGGCGTCGGTTACGTCCATGTCACCCAGTTCATGGAAACCACCAGCCGCGAGGTAGGCGACGCCCTTGAAAAGTTCCAGAAACAAGGCGATCTCCACGGCGTTCTCATCGACCTCCGCGGCAATCCTGGCGGCCTGCTCAACGAAGCCGTCAACATGAGTGACAAATTCCTCGATAAAGGGCAGATTGTCGTCTCCCAACGAGGCCGCGCCTTCCCGGATCAGGTCTACCGCGCCGCTCACGGCGAGCAGGGACCCAAGTTCCCCATCGTCGTCCTCGTCAATCGCAACACCGCGTCAGCCGCTGAAATCGTCTCCGGCGCCCTCCAGGATCACGACCGCGCCCTCATTGTCGGCGAAACCACCTTCGGCAAAGGTCTCGTCCAGACTGTCTTCCAGATCACCGAGGATACCGGCCTCGCCCTCACGACGTATCACTACTACACGCCCTCCGGTCGCCTCATCCAGCGCCCCTACGATCACGTCTCGCTCTACGACTACTACTACGTCCGCGACAACGCCGGCCAGCCCAAGGACAGCACCAACCGCGAGGTCAAGTTGACCGACTCCGGTCGCACCGTGTACGGTGGCGGCGGTATCACACCCGACGAAAAGATCGACAACCCGACCTCCAACACCTTCCAGGGCAACCTATTCACTCACTACGCCTTCTTCAACTTCGCCAAGCATTACCTTGCCGGCCGCAGCGTCACCAAGGACTTCACCGTCGATGATGCTGTCCTCCAGCAGTTCAAGGAGTTCCTCAAGGCCAACCAGATCGAGTACACCGACCAGGACATCGCCGGTGTTAGCGACTGGGTGAAATCCAGCATCAAGGCCGAGATCTTTACCTCGCAGTTCGGCCAGCTCGAAGGTCTGAAGGTTCGCGCGCAGTGGGATCCGCAGATCGCCAAGGCACTCACCTTCATGCCCCAGGCACAGGCTCTCGAAGATCGCCTCAAGGCTGGCGTGAAGACCAACGTCGCCGCTCGCTAGCCCGAATCACTTCAGGCAAAAGGTCCGGTGCGCTGGCACCGGACCTTTTGCTCTGAGCCTCTACGCGGCCGCCGGCAGAATCACCCCCGGCTGCGCGTTCAGGATCGCCACCACACCGTTGACCAGATTGGTCACGTAAGCCGTGTCCACCTGCAGCCCTGCCTGCGCAAACATCGTCACCACCGGCAGCTCGACGATCTCGAGAACATCCGCCAGCTTCTGTGTATTCGCTGAAGTTCCTCCCGCCGCCCACTTCTGCTGCACGCTGATCACCGTGGCCTGCACCAGCTTCACCGACGCCGTGAACGCCTCCACGGCAGGCGCCACCGCCGGATCTGCTAACGCCACAACCGATGCCACGGGGATCAAGTACCGCACAATATCGGTGAGCACAACTCCCGCGATATGGCCGGCCTTCTTCAGAAACCCTTCAAACGCCGCCACTTTACCCGGCTTTCCGGCAACGGCTTGCGCGATGCCCGTTCCGCTTCCAGCAGTGGGCACCGATACCCCCGCGCCCCCCGCCGTACTTCCTTGAACCGCATTCGCAATCTGCTGCGCGGGATGCACACTCACCAGGGGCTGTCCGCCCGTCGATGGTGCCGCCCCCGGCGCCGGATATAGATTCGTCGCACTGCTCATATCGTCTTCTCCTCACGTCTGTCACTATCCATCGGTTGAACTACCTGTTGAACGGAGGTCGTCTGGCTCTCCTGCGTGGTCACCTTCGCCGCGTCCTTCGTCTCCACCTGGTGCGTCGTACTTGGCTTCCCCACCAGCAGCGTCGCCGCAATGCTCGTCAGTGCAGTCACCAAATTCGTGACGCACAGCAGCACGGCTGTTCTCACGGTCGGATCACTTCTCCCCAGACCGAATGCCGCTATCGCCGTCATCACCGCGATCAGCAGCAGCAGAAAGGCAATCGAGTCCGTTCTGCTTGCGCCATCACGCGTTATCAGTTGCATAACACCTCCCAAAAACAAGAGCGGCTCCCTCTGGGGGAGCCGCTCGCCAAACTACACAAGGCCACCGCATTGCAGTCGCCTCGTCTAACCAACTCAGCTCCGCAAACCGCGGGCCTATAGTTCAAGTCTACTTGCCCCAGCCAGTAACTACGCCAACCCTGGGATCGAAACGACGACACTCAGCTTGGGAAGCTGGCGTTCCTTTTATTTGTTTTGGATCTCATTGTGAGGTTGCCGCTCCTCTTACATCATTTGTTCAACGGGGAGAATGTGCGGAGTTGTCTGCGTAATGTGGAGCGGGAGACGGGGATCGAACCCGCAACCAACGGCTTGGGAAGCCGCTACTCTACCATTGAGCTACTCCCGCTTTGGCCCTGATTATACTCTGTGAAATCAACGCGGCGATTTGACCTATGCGTGCGCCACCATGTCTAAAGGCGCGGAGTCGGGCTCTGTCGCAGAGGTCGCCGGGTACCAACTTCCGTCGCCAGTACCTCAAGCTCTGGCCAAGCTGCCGGAATAAGGGATGAGGCACGCGCGTTGAGAGCTGTCTTGGTCACCTCGTATACTCTCTTGAGGTCGGAGAGCATTGTCTGATACGTCTCGTACTGTCAACACGCGAGCGGAGCCCGATAAAGATCGCCCGCCACTTGCACCGAAGTCCTTCCTGCTTGGAACGGTTCTACCGCCCGTCAAGAAACCGTCCATTTGAGGAGGAGGAGCTGCATCGCTCGGCATATCGTGATTTCGGCTGTTGAAAGGCTAAGTCCCGGAAAGACGCATGGAGGCATAAAGCTCCCCTTGCATAAAGGCTGCTCTAGCCTGCCATGTCCCGTCTTTGCTCGCCTCCCATCGAAGCCCAGCCAGCCCATCATCAAAGCCCATGTCATGTAGATCGGCGAGCGCCTTGGCAGCTTCGTCCGCGTTATTGACCAGGCGGAGTAGTGGCTCCTTTTGGAGCAGCTCTTCGAAACCGCGAGTCGCAATCATCGGACGGCATGCGGCGAGGTGCTCGTAGAAGCGCGTGCTGCTGCCGGAATATGTAGGTTCGCGACGAAGATATGGAAGAACGGCGACGTCGAAGGCACGAGCGTACGCAGCGAGGAAGCCGTACGGCTTTGGCCCCACGAAGCGAACATTTCCCTTGCGCATGACCCTTTCGCGTGCGGCGCTATGTGCACGGTCCTCAATCGGCATGGTCGTCGGCCCGACAAAAACCCAACTCATCTTCGGAGTCAGCCTTACTAGACTCTCAAGAAAGAACCAGTCCATATTGCCTGCCAGATTGCCGATCACTCCGGCCACGGGGCGGGGGAGGTCGGCGACATCTTGTGGAAGGTCCCCCGCTTGCCGGGGTGGTACCGCAAGTAAATTCACGGCGCGGGTAGCATTGGGAACAATGCGCACCTTAGACTCCGAACATTGTCCATACTGCGTCAAATACTTTGCAAGTCTCCGGGAATTCGGGCATACCAGCGTGGATGCTCGACACATCCGCGCATCCAGTCGGCGCACAGTAGCAGAATTAGCACCGTCATAGCTTTCGATCCGGTCCGTGAGCCAGTAGATGACCGGCCCCGGCCAGCGCTCGGCGACCGGCGCGAAGTATGGAATGGTACAAATTAGCGGCGAACTGCGCGGCTCGGACGTTTGTGCCAGAAGCTGTGCGCTGACGGTTGCACCAGTGTCAGCGAGAGCGGACCAGGGAAAGCGCGTGTACCCCCGTAAGAGCTTGAAGGATCGCACCCGGAGCGGCGGATCAGGGATGTCCTGAATTGCTGGTGCCGGCGTTCGGCGAAACGGAGGCAAAAAGGTGCGCTCCGGCTTCCATGCCAAGACGGAAACACGTTCAGCCAGCGCGGCGCCAAACTCGACATCGAGAGTGTCAGAGATTTGCAGAAGATTCCAGTTCATGAGCACTCCGCCAACACAGCGAAGCTATGCTCGTGCGAAGGCCCGGAGGCAACGTCCAGCGTTCTCAAAACCTGCTGCTTCGCCGCAAGCGTCTCCTGAATACGGTCCCACACAGGGGTGATGAGTGTGGACGAGATCATGCGCCCAGCCCAACTTAGCGCGAAGTGGCCGCCCTCACCGAGGGTGATCGTGATCTTCGATTCCATGTGCGAAATCGGTTTAGAGCAGGCGGTCAAAATGTCTCTTCAGATTTGCAGCGGCTTTGGGCCAAGTGAATGAGGAAGCCCGTTCCCGGCCGGCGCTTGAGAGCTGCTGACGAGCTAGATCGTCTGTCAGCAGGGCAGAGATAGCATCGGCGTGCGCCTCTGAACGCTGTGGATTGACCAGAACGGCAGCGTCTCCGGCGATCTCTGGGATGGAAGACGAGTTACTTGCGACGACGGGAGATCCGCAAGCCATGGCCTCCACTACCGGTAAGCCGAAGCCCTCATAGCGAGACGGAAACCAGACCACCCGTGCCGCGGCGTAGAGCGCGTGCAACGCCTCTTCCGAGACGAATCCCAAGCGACGAAAGCGGTCGCCTAGCTGTTCCGATCGCTCCGTGTACAACGGATCCGAGTGGTTAACCACTGCAATCACCAGATCCGGGAAGCGCTGCAACAGAACAGGCGCCGCCGCCAGGATCAACTCCGCATTCTTGCGAAAGTGCAATCCCCCCGGCACCAGAACGAATGGACGGTCGGCCAGTCCGGCCTGCTTGACAAAGGCACGTCCCGCAGCTGGAACAGGTCCAAAGAAGTGCGGGGTGACGCCATTATGAACGCAGTGTATACGTGATGCGAGCTCTGGAAAAAAGTGTGCGAGCCGCTCGGCCGAGAACTTCGAGACCGTATGCACCATATCCACATGTCGGTCCAGTTTCCGATAGAGGAGACTCCACTTCAATCGCTGCTTCCAATACTGGGTATTCCGTTGATGTGCTTCTGTTTCGAAGTACCCCGCGTCGTGTGCCGTCACTACCAGGCGCGCCTTTGTCACGGGCACATAGGATTCAGCAGTGCAGAAGACAACCTGAGCGTCGGGCCAGAAGCTTTCAGCTCGAGGCCGATCGAAGAGGAACCATTTGGCCTGCTGGCGCGAGGTGTCGGACTTGAAGGTGTGATAGTGGTAGCCCGTCCAGGGTTCTTGCACTAAGGGGAGAATGCGCTCGCTGTCACCGAAGTCCGCGAGCACGCGCATACATACGTCGTCGCGCTGGGCCAGATGCTCGACAATCTGCCGTGCTGTGCGACCCGCACCCGTAGATCCATGGATGTTCCGAAGGTGTACAAACGCGAGCAGATTCAGCGGCGGTGTCTGGTTGGGAACCTGGAACGCTGTACCCGCTTCGGCAACATCTGAACAACTGCCGGGACCGCGGGATTCTGGTGCCATGAGAGATCCTCATCTGCGGATCACACGCGGAGCGCATGGGTAAGCAGGTTCTGGTGTGGGCGGGCACCCTAAAGCGAAAGCCAATGCAGCAAATAAGGGGAGCCAGCGATGCGACGATCAATTGCAGGGAACATGCCGTTAAGCTGACCTGCGATCAGGCTTGCGAATGTTGGACAGTATGCTTACGGCTTACGTGCTCACCTATCTTCTCACTTTCCACTGGTTTGCAACAGATCCTCAACTTCGATGCCGCTGTCGATCGGCCAGGTGTTGACTCCTCAGCGCGCTACGCCCGAACTGAAGTAGATCCAGGGCCCCTCTCGAACTCTCACCGTTACAAATCAACTCGCCGTCCGCGCCGCCTGACCGACAACGTCGATCTCCGGGCCTTGGAGTACGGAGCAGCAGGCGGTTCCTCGTCCAATAACAAGGCAGCCTTCGCCTTTCTCAGCACCGGTGTCGTCTTCCACCTCCCCCCGGCCAGACATCCCTGAGGCTGTTGTACTCGGCCGTCCGCTCCTATGTACTCCCGCTCCCGCCTACTCCCTGATCCTGCGTACCCTAGCGCATAAGCGCGGACCGTTCCTTGCGGCAATGGAACCAGGCCGTGCCTCCGATGCGTTACCGCAAAAGTATGGAGCAGCTTTTTTCTAAACGGACGCGAGTATTTCATACTGGCGAGCCGCCCCTGATCCCCACGACCCTCTCTACAGGTCTAATCTGGATACAGGGCCTACATGAAACGCATCCGCTACACCAAGTTCACCGGCGACCTCGCCTCCGCCTTCGGCCTCGAAGACCTCATGCAGGCCCTCTCCGACTTCCTCCTCGACTCCGGCTTCCAGGACCCCACGTCCCGCTTTCAGCAGTTCGATGGCGAGCAGACCATGGAGAACCTCCGCGACGCCATCAAACAGGCGCTCGAGTCCGGCGAGCTCTTCGACGACGAGGCCCAGGCAAAGTTCGAAGCCCTCTCCCCAGACCAGGTGGAAGAGCTCATCGACCAGATCATCCAGAAAATGCAGGAGCAGAACTTCATCAACGCCGAAGAGCCCAGCGAGCCGGGGCAGGGTCAAGAAGGCGACGGCAACGGCGAAGCCCGCTTCGAAGTCACCGACAAAGCCATGGACTTTCTCGGCTACAAGGCTCTCCGCGAGCTCCTCGGCCCCCTCGGTCGCTCCTCGCTAGGCCGCCACGATACCCGCCACGAGGCCTCAGGAGTCGAAACCAACGGCTCCTCCAAGCAATATGAGTTCGGCGATACCTTGAACCTTGACATCACCGCCACCCTCTCCTCCGTCTTCGCCCGCGAAGGCCTCACATCCGGTGAAAACGGCACCCCCGAAGGCGTCGGTGGAATATTGAATCTCGAATACTCCGACCTCCACGTCCACCAGGCGGACTACCAGAGCTCCTGCGCCACCGTCGTCCTGCTCGACTGCTCGCACTCCATGATCCTCTACGGCGAAGACCGCTTTACCCCCGCCAAGCGCGTCGCCATGGCCCTCGCCCATCTCATCCGCACACAGTTCCCCGGCGATACCCTCAACCTCGTCCTCTTCCACGACACCGCCGAAGAGATCCCCATCGGCCAGCTCCCCCGCGTCAAAGTCGGCCCGCACTACACCAACACCCGCGAAGGCCTCCGCGTCGCCCAGCGCATCCTCGCCCGTCAAACCAAGGACATGAAGCAGATTGTCATGATCACCGACGGCAAGCCCTCCGCCCTCACCCTCCCTGACGGCCGCATCTACAAGAACGCCTTCGGCCTTGACCCCCTCGTCATCTCCGAAACCCTCGAAGAGGTCGCCCGCTGCAAGCGCTCCAACATCATGATCAACACCTTCATGCTCGCCGAAGACTTCGCCCTCATGCAGTTTGTCCAAAAGGTCTCCGCCATGTGTCGCGGCAAGGCCTACTTCACCAGCCCCGACCGCCTCGGCTCCTACCTCCTCATGGATTTCATGTCCCGCCGTATGAAGACCGTCCACTAGGGCGCCTTTCTGATCGTGAACTGGGGCACTCCTCTGCAGAAGGCCGTCTCTGTGCAGAAAGAGATCTGTCATCCTGAGCCGAGGTGCTCACAGTCTCATCGTGAGCACAGGAGTCGAAGGACCTCCGTCTGTCCTTTTCGATACCAGCACGGATCGGCACGATCTTCGCATCCTTCTGAGCGCGCCAACTCATCCCAAATCCCACGGGCGCTTCTCCCCGCAAGAGCGGGGCATCGGTCAGAAAGCGTAGATTCGTCTCACCCGTCGCCCTCCGCACCGCCCACGAGCCGCCCATCCCGCATCCAATCTCCCTGTACGTGCCCGAGCGGAACCACACCTTTCGCTCCAACGTACGTCACTCAAGCCGAAGTCTGGGCAGCATCGCCGACTTCAAGGGAGAACGACAGCGCCATGACTCCACAAGAACAAGAGATGATCCAAGGCCTCATCGACCGCGTGCAGCAGACCAGGCTTCCGGACAAAGATGCAGATGCCGAACATCTCCTCCAGCAGTCCCTCGGTCGCAACCCGGACGCACTCTACATCCTCGCGCAAACCGTCCTTGTGCAGAAGTACGCCCTCGACCAGGCCCAAAATCAGCTCTCCGATCTCAAATCGAAGCTGGATCAAGCCCGCCAGCAGCAGCAGGAACAGCCCCGTCACGCCACCAGCTTTCTCGGCAGCCTGCTCGGCCACAAGGACCCACCTCTGCCTCCGCCCCTTCCTAGGCCCGCCAGTTCGAGCCAGCCCTACACCCCTGTCTCGGGCTACGCCCCACCGCCGGCCGGCTATGTTCCCGCGGCTCCCGGCGGAGGTCAGTTCGGCAATTCCTCCTCTGCTGCCCCGCAGGGTGGCGGCTTCCTTCGCGGCGCCATGCAGACCGCCGCGGGCGTCGCCGCCGGAGCTCTGGCCTTTCAAGGCGTCGAGTCCCTGATGCACGGCTTCGGGGGCGGCGGCGGTGGCTTCGGGGGCGGACAAGGCTTCGGTGGCTTCGGTGGTGGCGCGCCGCGCGAAGAGATCGTCAACAACTACTACGGCGACAGCGGCTCCGATCGCGGCGGCAGCGGCGGCCTCTCGAACGACATCGAAGACCGCCGCAACGATAGCTCCGACAGCCTGGAGAACAGCGGAAACTCCGACGACCAGTTCTCCGGCAACGCCGATCTCTCAGCCGACACCGGCAGCGACTACGCCAGCAACGACGACAGCTCGCTCGACTCCGGTGACGACAGCTCCTTCGATTCCGGCAGCGACAGCTCCTTTGACTCCGGTGGCGACGACAGTTCCTTCTCCTAATCCGTCGTTGCCTCTCTCCACCATCCCTCGAAGGGGACTTAACCCATCCCATCTGGTCTCCTTCCCACCCCAAACACATGCCATTGCCCCTTCAACGCACTGTCTCCACCCGTCAGCCCTGAGCCCAAGGCGTCACCCCGTAAAATGGGGCGGACACCATGGAGCCCCTGATCAAGCCCCAGATCAAGCGCACGATCAAGCCTCAGGCCGACCAGCTCGTGGCCGCGCTCCTGCTCCTGGCTATCGCCGTCGTCGCCCTGAACGCCTGGTTCGCCTTCGGCTCCGTCCAGGTCCTGCTCAGCAGCGAGCACCGGGTCGAGGACACCTGGCAGGTCATCAACCAGGTCGAGCGCATTCTCAGCTCCTCCGTCGACGCGGAGACCGGCAACCGCGGCTTCCTCCTCACCGGCGATGAAGCTTACCTCGAGCCCTACGAATCCGCGGTCCGCGACCTCCCCCACGAGCTCGACCGCCTTCGATCGCTCACCGCCGACAACCCCGCCCAGCAGGTCCGGCTCGGTGAGCTCCGGACCCTCCTGACGCAGCGCTTCGCCCTGCTTCAGCTGTCGATCGACATGCGTCGCTCCAGATCCGGTACGGAGCTCCAGAGCCTCTCCATCAGCGGCACCGGAAAAGCCTCCATGGATACTGTCCGCCGCATCGCCGACCAGATGGAGGCCTCCGAGCGCGCCCTCCTCGCGACCCGCACCGCGGAAGCCCAGGTCAGCAGCCGCCGCGCCCGTTTCGCCGTCGCTCTCGCCAGCACGCTCGATCTCGTCCTCATCGTCCTCGTCTTCCGCCACCTCGCTCGCGAGCGCAACCTTCGCCTCGCCACGGAGTCCGCCGCCGAGAACCTTGCCATCTCCCACCAGCAGATCGAGATCAACGCCGCCGAGATCCTTGCGCTCAACGTCACTCTGGAAGAACGCGTCCGCCAGCGCACCGCCGAGCTCGAAACCACCAACCGCGAGCTCGAAGCCTTCAGCTACTCTGTCTCCCACGACCTCCGCGCTCCCCTCCGCACCATCGACGGCTTCTCCCTCGCCCTCGAAGAGGACTACGCCGAAGCCGTCGACAACGTCGGTCGCGACTACATCAAACGCGTCCGCGGCGGCGTCCAGCGCATGGGCCAGCTCATCGACGCTCTCCTCCAGCTCTCCCGCATCACCCGCGCCGAAATCACGCGCGAAGACTTCAACTTCAGCGAGCTCGCCCAGTCCGTCGCCGCCGACCTCCGCGAACAGAACCCCGGCCGTGACCTCAAATTCGACATCGAAGACCGCATGGAAGCCAACGGCGACCCAAAGCTCCTCCGCGTCGCTCTCGAGAACCTCATGGGCAACGCCGTCAAGTTCTCCTCAAACAAACCCGTCACGGAGGTCGAGATCGGCTGGGACCCCGCGCAGGAGGCCTGGTTCGTCCGCGACCACGGCGCCGGCTTCGATATGTACTACGCCGAAAAACTCTTCACCGCCTTCAATCGCCTGCACGGCGATAAGGACTTCAAAGGCTCCGGCATCGGCCTCGCCACCGTCGCCCGCGTCATCCGCCGCCACCACGGCCGCATCTGGGCCGACAGTACCGTCGACCTTGGCGCGACGTTTTGGTTTACGTTACGATAATCCCCATGGCCGAACCCGGACGTCTCATTCTTCTGGTCGAGGACGACCCGGATCACGAGCTCCTGACGATCCGAGCCCTGAAAAAATCCGACATCGCCAACAATGTCCGCGTCGCCCGGGATGGCGAGGAGGCCATCAACATGCTCCTGGGCCCGGACGCCGTCCGCCCCCAGGTCATCCTGCTTGACCTCAAGCTCCCCAAAGTCGATGGCCTCGAAGTGCTGCGCCGTATCCGCGAAAGCGATGCCACCCGCATGATCCCCGTCGTTGTCCTCACCTCGTCCGATGAGGAGCGCGACCTGGTCCGCAGCTATCAGATCGGGGTCAACAGCTACATCCGCAAGCCGGTCAACTTCGATGACTTCGCGGAAGCCACCCGGCAGCTCGGAATGTACTGGCTGGTGCTCAACGAATGCCCGCCGAAGATCTAGATCCGCAACCTCTCCGCGTTCTCCTCGTCGAAGACAATCCCGACGATGCGTTCCTGCTTGAGCGCCACCTCCGCCGCAACGGCTTCGCCCCCGCCATCACCCGCGTCGAAACCGCCGGCGAGATGACCTCCGCTCTCCAGGCTGAAGATCTTCCCGACGTCATCCTGGCCGACTACAATCTCCCCCATTTCAGCGGCCCCGCCGCCCTCCATCTCCTCCGCACCACGGCCTTCGATATCCCCTTCATCATGCTCTCCGGAGCCATCTCGGAGGAGATGGCCGTCGAGAGCATGCGCGCCGGCGCCCATGACTACGTCACCAAGCAGAACCTCGCCCGCCTCGTCCCCGCCCTCGAACGCGAACTCAAGGAAGCCTCCGCCCGCCGCAAACGGCTCGTCGCCGAGCAGGCTCTCCGCGCCAGCGAAGCCCGCTTCCATCGCCTCGTCGAAGCGATGCCGCTCGGCTTCACCATCTGCGATGCCTCCGGCCGCATCTCCTACGCTAACGTCGCTATCGAGCGGCTCCTCGGGTACGCCCCCGGAGAGATCACCGCCGGCCATGTCCTCCTCAGCGCCATCTGCCCCGCCGTCAGCAACCTCAACCCCGACCACCTCACCACCGAGCCCTTCGACGCCGTTTGTGTCACCACCTCCGGGCAGACCGTCGACGTCCTCCTCGGAGTCGCGATCCTCAATCCCGAGCAGCCCGCCCACCTGCGCCAGACCGCCGCCTTCGTCGCCGATCTCACCCTCCAGAAACAGAGTGAGGAGGCCTTGCGCCGCACCGAAAAACTCGCCGTCGCCGGTCGCTTCGCCGCCTCTATCGCGCACGAAATCAACAACCCCCTCGAAGCCATCACCAACTGCCTCTACCTCATCTCCCAGACCGACCTCACGCCCGATGGCCGAAATTATCTCGACCTCGCCCAGAAAGAGCTCGTCCGCGTCGCCCAGATCACGATGCAAACCCTTCGCTTCTATCGGCGGTCCACCCGCCCTGCGGTAGCCGATATCCACGATCTGATCGATACCGTCCTCACCATCTTCGAGGCGCGCCTCCGCCGGGCACAGATTGAGATCGTGCGCGACCTCCGGCCCATCCCCGCCGTCTTCGCGCACGATGGCGAGATCCGCCAAGTCCTCGCAAATCTCATCGGAAATGCCATGGACGCCCTCCCCGAAGGCGGCCGCATCGTCCTCCGCACCGCCCCCGCCACCCTCTCCGGAAGCGCCGGCGTCACCGTCACGGTCGCCGATAACGGCGTCGGGATGGACCCCTCCACCCTCAAGCGAATCTTCGAGCCGTTCTTTTCCACCAAAGGCATCACCGGCACCGGCCTCGGTCTCTGGATCTCACAGGAGATCGTCCATCGCCACAACGGCTCCATGCGGGTTCGCAGCTGCCCCGCCAGGGCAGGGTCCCGCAGCGGAACCGTCTTCCGAATCTTCATTCCCGCCGGCGACAGTCCTCCATCCGCTCCGGCCCATCTGCATCTAAGCGAACATGAGCAAAGCCGATAATATCGCCGCACAGGAACGCTTCGGAAAAGCCGTTAACACCAATAACCTCTCCGACATGGAACAGCTCGTCGCCCCGGACTGCATCGACCACGATCCCGCACCCGGACAGGTCAAAGGACCCGCGGGCTACATCTCTCTCTTTTAAACAGATGATCGAAGCCTTTCCCGACTTCGCCGTCGATGTGGAGCAGATGGTCGCCGATGACGAAAACGTCGCCTTCGCTTACACCATCACAGGAACCCATCGCGGCAACTTCTTCGGTGTCCCCCCCACCGGACGCAGAATCCGCGCTCGTGGCCTCCAGATCTCCCGCTTCAACTCTGACGCCATGATGGTCGAGCGCTGGGGAAGCTCGGATCAGCTCGGCATCCTGCAACAGATAGGCGCGATCTGAACGTCGCATCGGATCTGCGCTGTGGCCTGTGCCCCGGGATTATGAGGCAACCTCTGGCCCGGGGCCTGCATCCGCTCTCTTACGGCTTCTGCCCCGTCGCAGTCCACAATAGCCGTTTCTAGCACCCAACCCGCAAGCCCCGCGCCCTTTGAATAACATGTAATCCTGAGGGGAGCCTCTCGCAGCAATACCGCGCGAGGCGTAGCCGAACACCCGTCCTGAGCGAAGTCGAAGGAACCTGTGGTTTGTTCGAAATCACGATTCTGTTCGCTACATCCCAGCATCTCCGAAAGTCAAACCCTCCACAATATCTCGGTCGCCTAAATTCCCGCGGCCTTCTCCAAATCGTCCAAAAGCAGTTTGCCCTTGGTCGCCAGCGTCTTCGCCCCCGCCGCATCGCCCGCCCGCAATGCCTCCTGAGCCTGCTTCTGGAAGTTGCGCACATTGCTGACCAGCCCCGCCTGGCCTCGCGCCACCTCCGCGGGCAGCGCGCTCAGCCGCTTGTCATTGGCCGCAATCAGATCTGCCGCCTCCTTCTGCGCCTTGGGATCCAGGTCGCCGCCCGGCGTAAACTCCCCAATCACGCTGGCGGTCTCGGTCGGCGGGGCCGCTGCCGTCACCTGTACCGGTGCGTCGGGAGGCGGGCTCGGTACCGCCGCCTTCACCACTCTTCGCCGCTGCCGCTTCGGTACGCTCGCCCCCTCCGCCACCGGCACCGGCGGCAGGTCCTCCTCGTCATCCTCATCCATCTCAACCATCGGCGGATCGGCCGGGGCGGCGACCTCCGCCAGCTCGACCGGCGTGAACGGCGGAAGCACAAACGGCTGAACCTTGCGGTGCAGCGCGCATCCACTCAGGACCAGTGCCATCGCGGCCGCCATCACCCCCGCCCGCACTCTTCGTGATGCTCCCATGCGCCGCATCAGACCCGCTCTCCTGGGCCCCGCCCGGCTCTTCCAGCCATGGCGCCCGTCTTCCGCATCTCGCCACCCGTTGGAACCAGCGGCAGCCTTAACGTGAACGTCGTTCCACGTTCACGCAATGCCCCGTCCGTCGAAGATCGGACCTCCATCGCCCCGCCATGCATCTGCAGTATCCGGTACGTCATCGCCAGCCCGATCCCGCTGCCCTTCGCCTTGGTCGTGAAGTACAGATCGAAGATACGCGGGAGCACCTCCTGTGGAATTCCCTCTCCCGCATCCGCCACCTGGACGACCGCGAAGTGATGCTCCCGGCGCATCGAGATCCGCATCGTTCCCCCACTCGGCATGGCTTGCATCCCGTTCAGCATCAGGTTCAGCAGAGCCTGCTGCATCAGCTCCGCATCCACCCTGGAGACGACCGGCTCCCCCGGAACGTCGATCAGCACCCGCACCCCGTTCTCCTCCATCTCCGCGCCGGTCAGCTCTAGCACCGCCGCAACCACATCCCGCAGGTCGCGGTCCTCAAGGTGCAGCTCCATCGGCCTCGAAAAGTCCGCCAGCGTCTCCACCACGCGGTCCAGCCGCTGCATCTCTCCAGCCAGGATCTCGACATGCCGCTGCGCCCCGTTCATCGCCAGGCCGTCCGTACCGGCCAGCTTGCTCTTCAGCAGCTCCAAGTGCACCACCATCGCGTTGATCGGGTTCTTTACCTCGTGCCCCACCCCCGCCGTCAAACGTCCAACCGCCGCCAGCCTCCGCGAAACCTCCAGCTCCTGCTCCAACTGCGCCGCCGACTCCACATCCCGCAGCGTCACCAGCTTTCCCATCGCCAGACCCGATCCCGTCCCATCATGGATCCGGTCGAGCGAGAACTGGACCTCGCGGCCATCCTCAAGCCGCACACTCTCCCCGCTCACCTGCCGCCCAGCCTCGAACGCCCGCAGCACCGCCGCACCCAGCGCCGTATGCTCGTCGAACACCTGCCTCACACCGCTGCCCACCAGCTCATCCTCCGGCTTGTCCAGAAAATAAGCCGCCGCCTCCGACGCCATCGCCGCCCGCCCATCCTCGGTGAACAGCAACACACCGTCCCGCAGGGTGTCCAGCATCTTGTTCAGATTCGTCCGCAAGGCCGTATATCCCGCCTCCGTCGACCGCATCTGCTCCCCCAGCCTGTCGATCGAACGCGTCACCCGCACCACCGCGTCCCGCTTCGTCTTCTCCTCCTCCTCCGTGGTCGCCTCCTCCGCGCCCTTCACCACGCCCAGATGCTCCAGCTGCTTGCTGATCTGCTCGATCGGGCCAAGCGCTAGATTCGCCAGCAGCGCCGCCGCGGCCATCGACGTCAGAGCCGCCATCACCGCAAACACCAGCGCCGTCCGCAGCCACGGCTCATACGAAGCCCGCAGAAACGACGACCGCACCCCCAGGTGTATCGCCAGGAACGGCCTGTTATTCCTCTGGATCGACTCCGAAAGATCGAGCACTCGAGGTTTCCCGAACAGCTCCGCCGTCTGCGACCAGAAGCTCCCCTCCTTCACCCGCCCCAGCCCCGCCCGCACCGGAGCCCTCTGCCCGATCGCGTCCGGATCGGTGCTCACCAGCGTCACCCCCGCCGTGTCCGTCACGCTCACGTCCTGCACCGTCAGGGAGTAGCGAACGATGGCATTCATCACATGCAGCAGGGCATCGTTGCTGCGCAAGGCCGCCGTCACCGATGCCCGCAACGCGTCCTCGCTCCGGTCCTTTGGCGGATGCGCTCGCAGCCCCGTCTCCAGCGCCTGCAGCGTCACCAGCACAATCTGGTGCGCCAGCACCTCGGTTGCCGAGGTCGTCTGCTCAATGCGCTGCCGCAGCAGCTCACTCACGAAGATCGTCGACATCACGAGCACGATCGCAAACGTCAGGGCAGTCGCGGACAGCACCAGCTTCGTCTTCAGCCGCATCTACTCCGCCCCGTTCGCCGACCTGTCCCCAGTGCCGCTGGCCACCGCGTTCTGGTGATACTCCTTCAGCTTGTTCTGCAGCGTCTTCGAGCTGATCCCCAGAATCTCCGCCGCCCTCGTCTTGTTGTTGTGGGTCGAGATCAGCGTCTTCAAAATCAGCTGCCGTTCCGCCTCATCCACCGTCGTCCCCACCTCCACGCGAACGGTGTTCTCCTCCTTCCGGAATCGCTCCGCCTCCGCCGCCACATCGCTCATCACCACCCCGCCCACCGCCATCGATCGCGGCCGTCCGGTCGAGGGCGGCGCAAACCCCGGCTCACCGAAGTGCGGCGGCAGATGCTCCACCCCGAGGCGTCCGCTGCCGGCTAAAATCGTCGCCCGCTCTATGGTGTTCCGCAACTCCCGCACATTTCCCGGCCACCGGTACGACTTCAACCGTTCCAGCAGCGCCGGCTCCAGCCCAGTCACTACGCAGCTGTGGCGCTGATTCATGTCCGCGATCATCCGCTCGGCGATCGCTCCCACATCCCCAAGATGATCTCGCAGCGGCGGCATCTGGATCGAGAATACGTTCAGCCGGTAGTACAGATCGCCCCGCAGCTCACCCTCCGCCACCGCCCTCTCCGGATCCTTGTTCGTCGCCGCAATCACCCGCACATCCACCGGCGTCTCGGCCTTCGATCCCAGCCGTCGCAGCCGCCGGTCCTCCAGCACCCGCAACAGCTTCGCCTGCGTCGCCGCCGGCATCTCGCCAATCTCATCCAGCAGCAGCGTCCCCTCCTCCGCCAGCTCGAAACACCCGGCGCGACGCTCCACCGCCCCCGTAAACGCCCCCCGCTCATGACCGAAGATCTCGCTCTCGATCAGCGTCTCCGGAATCGCGGCGCAGTTCACCGCCACAAACGGCTTGTTGCGCCGTGAACTCAAATCGTGGAGGCTGCGCGCCACCAACTCCTTCCCCGTCCCACTCTCACCCGTCACCAGAACGCTCACGTTCGAGGGCGCCACCCGCTCAATCAGCTGGTAAATCGCCCGCATCTGCGGCGACGACCCCACCAGCGGACCCAGCGCGCCCGTCTCCCGCACCTGCTTCCGCGTCTCCTCCATCGTCTGCTCTTCGGTCACCGACATCTGCCGGCTTGCGTTCTGCAGAATCGCTCTGAGCCGCGTCGGATCCACAGGCTTCGGCAGGTAGTCGAACGCCCCCATCCGCATCGCTTCCACCGCGTTCTCGATCGAGCCCTGCGCCGTCAACACCACCACCGCGATCCGCCTCGGCATCTCCCCCAGCCGGCTCAGCAGCTCCATCCCATCCATGCGCGGCATCTTCAGATCCGTCACCACGATCGATGGCGACCACTGCTTTACCCGCTCCAGGCCCTCTTGCCCATCGGCCGCACCCTCCGCCCGATACCCCCAGCTCTCGACAAGCTCCGTCAGCCCCGTGCGGGCATGCACCTCGTCCTCAACAATCAGCACCTTCTCCAAAGCCACGTCCATCCCTTCAGTCAAACAAGTCTGCCGCAATTCCGTTCCGCGCAGAGAGACTCTCTAGTGTACGACCTTTACGCGGCGGATTCGTTATCCTGTTCCTGCATGCTTCCGCCAGAGATCTCCGTCGACGCCCTCTCCCAATCTCTTCAACAGCCCCATCCCCCACCGCTGCTCGACGTCCGCGAGCCCTGGGAGGTGCAACTTGCCGCCATCCCGGGCTCCATCTTCATGCCCATGGGCGAAGTCCCCTCGCGAGCCCACCAGGAGCTCGATCCCGACCAGCCGCTGGTCGTCCTCTGCCATCACGGCGCCCGCTCCCTCAACGTCGCCATGTGGCTTCGGCAGCAGGGCTTCGACCAGGCACAATCGCTCGCCGGTGGCATCGACCAGTGGTCGCGGTCGATCGACCCAGGCGTCTCCCGGTACTAGCGAGGCAAAATCCGGGGAACACCCGTCATTCTGAGCAGCGCAGCGACCAAGTGTCCCGAAACCACTCAGACAGCCCGCGTCCGCTTGTACCCTTCCCGGCGAAAACACCCTCGTCCTTGCTCCCGAACGAGACCATTGTCGAACAAGTTCGAGACCAACATAGGTTCGCACAGATAGGTGCGCGCAAAGGAAACCGGCAGAGGTGCTTGATCGCTCTTCAAGCGTCCTCCTCTGCCGGCTGGCCTGTCCCTTGCACTTCACGGATCTGGAGCTGCAAAAATCGACACTCCAGGATCCGCGTTCGTGGCACTGGAGGTTAGGCCGCCATGCGGCGGCGAATTGCACCAGCAGCGCCCAGCAGTCCACTGCCCAGAAGTAAAAATGTGCCCGGCTCCGGAACCGAAGGCGCGCTACCAAGAGTGGTCACGTAGTCGGCCGGAAGTCCAACCACTTCGCTATAGAGGAACTCGAAGCTCTGGTTACCCGTCACGCCCGTGTAGGTGTAGGTGGAGGTCGCGAAGCTGGTCGGACCGGGCTGGTCGAGAACCAGGTTGCCGCCGACATACATCCGCGTTCCATCGTCATGTCCGACCGTAAACGTTTGGCCATTCTGGAAATACGCCGTTCCCGTAAACACAAACAGGGTGTTGTTCAGGCTGCTGGTGCCCGTAAAACCGTTGAAAAAGGCAGAGGCGCCGGTGCTCGCACCCTCAGAGGTCAGAAATCCATTCAGCGTGTAGGCTCCCGGAGGTGATTGGAAGTTGATCTCGGTGGCGTTGAAATCGGCGCAGTGATTGGCAGAGGTCGCGACCGAGGAAAGGTTCGCAAGCGTCGGCGTGTTGGAGGAAATACCGCAGTAGATCGAGCCGGCGATGGTCGAAGCATGGGCGTTGCCTACAGCAAACAGCACGATAGCAGCACAGGGTGTAACGAGACGAGCGAAATTCTTAAGCTTCATGAGGTTGCCTCTAGATCTTTCTATTTTTTGGAATATGGGCCCGGCCCGGGTGAGAACACGTCCGTGGCCAATCCAATGCGGCGCTCACCCAAGACTAAACCTCCAGTTCTTCTACAAAATTCAATTTTTTTGATTCGATACGGTCGAATCGAATTTGAGCACTGTAGGCAACTCCTTGCGGGGTAAGTAGCACAGGTATGTCCCTTCACTGCTTGCTTCAGTGCCCTACCTGGCCCGCGGATGCGTCTCGTCGTACACCCGCTGGACCTGTCCCACCGTCATCTGCGTGTATCTCTGCGTCGTCGATAGCCGCTCATGGCCCAGCATCTCTTGGATCGCCCGCAGATCCGCACCCTCCTCCAGCATGTGCGTCCCAAACGCGTGCCGCAGCGTATGCGGATGCACATCCGCCGCCAGCCCCCGGCTCAACGCGATCGTCTTCACAATCCGCCCCACGCTGCGCGTCGTCAGCCGGCAGCTGCCCCGCAACCGCAGATTCAACAGCAGCGGCCCCGTCTCCACCATTCCGCCCTTCCCCGCCGCCGCCAGCTTCGCCTCGCGCCCCGGCAGGTACGCCCGCACCGCCGCCGTGGCCTCATCCCCCAGCGGCACCATCCTCTCCTTCTTGCCCTTCCCCCGTACTAGGATCACCTCATCCGCCCACCGCATGCTCCGCATGTCGATCCCCACCAGCTCCGAGTTCCGTATCCCGCACCCATACAGCAGCTCAAAGATAGCCCGGTCCCGCTCCGGCCACGCCGACCTCCCTGGTCCGCTCTCGTCCTCCTCCTGACCCTGAGCTGGCCCAGGGGGAACGACCCGCTTCTCTACCGCAGCACTCTCCTCCCCCGGAGCCTCCTCCACTCCCGATGCCGAGGGCCCCATGCATGGCGTAGCTTCACCGCGCAATAGGTGGGGCCCGCGCGATGGGCCGGATCGCAGACCGCCAGATCCACCGTCCGGCGGTTCAGCCCCCCTCACCCCACCCTCGAGCGAGTTCAGCACCTCATTCAACTCCTCCATGCTCGGCACGCGCGGCAGGTGCAGCGGTCGCTTCGGCGTACTCACCAACAGCGCGGCGTTCTTCTCGACCGCACCCTCCTTGGCCATCCACTTGAACCAGCTCCGCACCGCCGCCAGCGCCCGCGCCACGCTCGCCTGCGTCAGCCCACGCTCATACAGCACCCCCATATACCCCCGGATGTGCAGGTGCTCCACCGCCGCTACGGAGCCATCCTGCCCCAGCACCTCCTTCAGATACGCGGCAAAACTCCTCACCTCCCGCCCATAGGCCCGCACCGTATGCTCGGACGCCCCACGCTCGTTCCGCAGCATCGCCAGGAACCGCTCCGCAAACCTCTCGAACTCACTCCCAGCTTCAGTCATTCGCCTCCCAAATCGCCGCAAACACCTCCGCCACCCAATCTCCGCAGCTACTCCGTATCCAACCTCCGCCGCCCCCGCGGATGATGCGCCTTGTGAACCGCCTTCAGCCTGCCCAGCGCCACATGCGTGTACACCTGGGTCGTCGCAATATCCGCGTGCCCCAGCAGCGTCTGCACGCTCCGCAGGTCCGCCCCATGATCCACCATGTGCGTCGCACAGCTGTGCCGCAGCCGGTGCGGACTCGCGCTTCCGTTCGTCGCCCGCACCATCTCCCACACCCACTGCCGCGTCAACGGCCGCCCCCGCACACTCAAAAACAGCATCCGCTCGATCCCCACCACCCGCCTCGCCAACCCCCGCACCAGCTCCGGCCGGCCCCTCTCCAGGTATCGCTCCAACGCCTCGCACGCCGATCGCCCCAGCGGCACAATTCGCTCCTTATCGCCCTTCCCCCTCACCTGCGCCCGCGCCTGGTCCAGGTGCAGGTCCTCCACCCGCAGCGCGCAGATCTCTCCCACCCGCAGCCCGCCCGCATACAGCAGCTCCAGGATCGCGTGGTCCCGCAGGGCCAGCCCGTCCGCATCCGCCGCCCGCGCCGCCGCTCCCGTCCGCCCCAGCATCTCCGCCACGTCGCCCTCGGCCAGGCTCTTTGGCAGAATCTTCCACGTCGCCGGCGTCTCCACATTTACCGTCGGATCATGCTCCACCCGCCGGTCCAGCAGCAGCCAGCGATAAAACCCGCGCAGCGCGCTCAGCTTCTTCGCAATGGTCCGTGACTCCACCCCGTTCCCCCGCAGACTTTCCATAAACCCGCTCACATCCGCCTGCGTCGCTCCCGGCAGCACCCCGTTCCGGCCCTCCACGTGTTCCGCAAACTGAAGCAGATCGCGACGGTACGCCTCCACCGTCGCCGGTCTCGACCCCTTTTCTACCCGCAGGTACGCGCAAAACTCTCGCGCCAGCCGCACCGTACTGTTCTCGATCCCCTGCACCGTACTGGTCCCGATCCCTTCCATAGACCTACAGTATCCCCGCCCGCCGCCAAGCCGCCCGTCCGATGCCAGCCTGTACCCGCTTAGCCAAGCACCAACTCCGGCACTTGCGGAGCTTGCCCGCCGCTGAAGCAGCACGTCACAGTACCTGAACCGCCGATCAGGCGCTTCTTGGCTCCGAACCCCCGAAAGCGCGCTATCATGCTGCTGCTCCGTAACTCTTCGCCCCCCAGGTGGTCGAGTCGATGGCTCTCCCGAACGTCCGGAACATCCTCCGCATCGGCTCCCCTTCCAGCAGCTATAAACTCCTGCTGGTCGCGGCCTCGTTCTCACGGCCGAAGTTCCGCAACCTCTGCCTCAAGCTGCTTCAACCCTTCATCAGAGACGGCGAGCTCCCTATTCACTACCGTTGCTACGACCGCTTCTACGAAACGCTCCTTCGGATCTCTGAACTCGAGAGCGACTTCCTCAGCACCCGCGAACTCAGCATCACCGACACCTACCGGCTCGACCGCGGCTTCAACCCCGATCTGGTGATCGACGGCGGAGGCAACATCGGGCTCTTCACTTTGCGGGCTGCCGCCGTGGTCGCGTCTTCTGGCCAGGCCGCCGCGAGATTCGTCATCTGCGAACCGGTTCCTGAGAACATCACCCAGATCCGGAAGCACCTGGATCGCAACCGGGTGCACGCCGAGATCCTGCCTGTCTGCCTGGGCGGCACGCGCCGGACCATCCCCTTCTTCCGCCGCGAAGCCAATCAAAGCAGCTTCTCTCCCTCCAAACCGTATACGGGCGTCACCGAGATGCCCGTATACCTGCTCAGCGACGCCATCGGAACCACGCCGGCACAACGCATTCTCATCAAGCTCGATATCGAGGGCATGGAGGTCGAAGCCCTCTCCACCTTTCTCCCTTCCGAACAGCGGCCGGTCTACCTCGTCGGGGAACTGCACAGCTTCTCGGAAAACGCCCCGCTCATGCAGCGCCTGTTTCAGGAAAACGGCTGGACCCTCGAGTTCTTCGAGACCCACGACGATCTCTCCAGCTTCCGGGCCTGCTCTCCATCCGCCCGCCCGCTGCTGCCCTCCATGGCAGCCACAAAGGAGCCCTCCCAACCCACGGTTGAGTCCTGACCGCCTCTCCCGCGATCTCCCGCAATCCCAAGGGCGTCTGCTCCTCTCGGTCGGCACTCAACCCCACCGCCCGCTGATAAACTCACCCCAGACCACCATGTTTGAAAACCTCTCCGACAAGCTCCAGCGCTCCTTCAAAAACCTCCGCGGCCAGGGCACCATCTCCGAAGAAAACATCGCCGACGCTCTCCGTGAGATCCGCACCGCCCTCCTCGAATCCGACGTCAACCTCGAAGTCGTCAAGGTCACCGTCGAGCACCTCCGCACCAAGGCCCTCGGCTCCGAGGTTGCCACCGCCCTCTCGCCCACCGAGCAGATCGTCAAAATCGTCTCCGACGAGCTCATGAACATCCTCGGCCGCGACACCGCCCGCTTCAAGTTCGCCTCGCAGCCCCCCTCCGTCATCCTCATGGCCGGCCTCCAGGGCTCCGGCAAAACCACCACCTCCGGCAAGCTCGCCCAGTGGCTCAAAAAAGGTGGCCACCGCCCCATGCTCGTCTCGGTCGACGTCTACCGCCCCGCCGCCCGCGAGCAGCTCCGCGTCGTCGCCGCCTCCATCTCCGCCCAGATCTACGAGGGCAAACTCGACCCCAACGACACTGGCGCCCCACCAAATACACAGACAGTCCTCCGCCTCGCCAGGGAAGCCCTCCGCGACGCCCGCAACTTCGGCTGCGACATCCTCCTCGTCGACACCGCCGGCCGCCTCGGCATCGACCAGCTCCTCATGGACGAGATGGCCCAGCTCAAATCCGAGCTCAAACCGTCCGAGATCCTCTTCGTCGCCGACGCCATGACCGGCCAGGACGCCGTCAACTCCGCCAAGGCCTTCAACGACCGCCTCGGCATCACCGGCGTCATCCTCACCAAGATGGACGGCGACGCCCGCGGGGGCGCAGCCCTCTCCATCCGCCACGTCACGGGAGCGCCCATCAAGTTCCTCGGCACCGGCGAGAAGCCCGATGCCTTCGAGCCCTTCCACCCCGACCGCATCGTCTCCCGCATCATGGGCATGGGCGACATCGCCACCCTGCTCGAACGCGCCGAAGAAAAACTCGACCGCGGCAAGGCCGAGCAGTTTGCCAAAAAAGCCCTCTCCGGCGACGGCTTCACCCTCGATGACTTCCGCGAACAGCTCCGTCAAATCAAAAAAATGGGCAGCATGAAATCAATCCTCAAAATGCTCCCCTCCGTAGGCCCCTTCGCCGGCATGGCCCAGGCTGCGGAAAGCGTAGACGAAGGCCAGTTCACCCGAGTCGAGTCCATCATCAACTCCATGACCAACAAAGAACGCCAGGACCACGAGATCATCAACGGCTCCCGTCGCAAACGCATCGCCAACGGCTCCGGAACCACCGTGCAAGAGGTCAACAACCTCCTCCGCCAATACGCCCAGATGCGCAAGATGTTCAAAAGCATCGGCGGCGGAGGAGGCATGAAGGCCCAGCAAAGAATGATGAGCCAAATGCAAGGCAAACAAAGATTCGGCCGCTAAATCTGCATCTTCCTTGCGAGGTAAGTTGCCACCGTCGCGGCGATCCCTACAGTTAGTTCTGCCTCCGCAAACTCCGGGTCCTGTCCCTCTGTGAGATGGCGACCATTATTCGAGGCAAAACCGTACAACTTCGGTATGACATCGTTAAGAGGCGGTGTGAAGAGATCCGTTCTCGACTTGGCTAACTTTCCTAGCTCGATTCCGTTACTCCCCGCAGCTTGGTTCGCGACGCATTCCAATCCTGCCATAGAGTGTTGGATTGCTCCCGTAAGATCCGGGTTAGGGCGTTTCGCAAGATCTTCGAGCGCCTTATGGATTTCCTCTCTAGCGGTTGTGCTTCCGGCTGCCGCTAAGGCGATATCTGCATTGCTGATGGCTGACTCGAAAGCTTCATCTCCGCGGTGCTGAATCCTTCCTTGCTCATCTACTTTGTGTCCGTAGCCTTCTTTCTCAAAGAAGGCATTTAGCAGATGGCGAAATTCCTGAGCTTTTGGAGTGTCGCGCGCCCCCAATCTGTTATCCCTTAGCTCCTGATCGAGGTGCTCGAGTATGTCGAAGATGAGGAACCACTCTGCCTCGGACAGAAGTCGAGCGATCCTCTGCTCATCGTGAGCTCCAGGGATAGGTGGGAGCTGTTCTGCAGAAACGAAGACGAAGTTGAGCCTTTCCCACTCACGGGGGATATACCGTATCAGGGCGTGAAAAACGAACGTCCTTAGCGCTGAGGTCGCTTCGTCTCGGTACCTCAGAGGAGTGGAGCGCCGTAGGTTGTTGCGTAATGAATATGTAGCTTTCGCCGTCTCTGACCTCGTTCGACTCATAATAGTTGGCATACTACCGTCCCGCGCTGCTTCCTTTGTAGAGGAGTGGGCGGGTGGCCCAGGTCTCGGATCGCCACAACCCCGGGTGCCCCATCTTCGCGACAGTCTCATCGTCGCTAAGGTGGGTCTTCGCGCCACGCGCGAACCGCTTTCATCCCGAGCACCCACTCTGCTAGCCTGAATGCGCGCGCCACGCGCGATCCGCTCTCCTCCATCCGCACACCCACAGGTAAACTACCACCAGGCGGAGACCCACACATGATCGACACCACCCAGGACACCCAGCCCCTCACCACCTTAAGCAACAACTCCGCCGAACTCCTCCAGCAGCTCAAAGCCACCCAGCGCCCCATCATTCTCACCGTCGACGGCAAACCCGAAGCCATCCTCCAGGATCCCGCCGCCTACCAGCGCCTCCTCGACCTCGCCGCCCTCGCCGACGTCGAGGAGGGCATCCGTCAAGGACTCGAAGAACTCCAACGAGGAGAAGGCCGTCCTGCAGCCGAGTTCTTCGACGAGATGCGTCGCAAGCATGCCATACCTCGTTAGAACTCTCCCACGTGCGGAACGCGATCTCCAGTCCATCTTTTACTTCACCCAGGCCCAGGCAGCCTCAGCCGCCATCGACTGGTTCAACGGTCTGGCCGTCTCTATCAGTACGCTAGCCCACCATCCCGCACGCTGCGCAGTGACTCCAGAGAACTCAAAATTCCGGCAGCTCCTGTACGGCTCGAAGCCTCACATCTACCGGATCATCTTCTCTCTCGATGAAGAATCAAAGCAGGTGAACATCGTCCACGTTCGTCATGGCGCAAGAAGCGGTCTAGGCATCCACTGAACTTCAGTCGCAGCGGCCAGCCGATGACCAGATGGCAACCCTAAGCCGTGAGCCGCACCAGGCGGGTGGCCCAGGTCTCCGACGAGCCACAACCCCGGGTGCCCCATCTTCGCGACAGTCTCATCGCCGCTAAGGTGGGTCTCCGCGCCACGCGCGGACCGCTTTCATCCGCAGCACTCACTTGTGCAGACCCGAACATCAGTGCTCGGCCCACAGCAAACCTCGGCATGATGCATCCAGCGCCAAGTTTGAGGGCCTCATGCAAGCCAAGCTTCTCCTCCGATCTCTCCAGTCCTCTGCCCTCTCCGCCGCGCTCCTCCTGGCCGCGTCCACACTCCCGGTTGCGTCCACACTCCCCGCCCATGCCGACATCTACCGCCTCACCAACGTGGCCTACACGCAATCCGAAAACTTCTACGGTCTCGACACCGCCGGCGACTTCGCCATCAATATCTCCGATCGCCTCTCGCAGGCCGGTTTCAGCTGCGCCGGCGCCCTCAACGCCCCCAGCTGCTTCGAGACCTTCTACGCCAACCAGGCCACCCCCGTCTTCAGCGTGGCAGCTCCGTCGCTCCTCTTCGATCACGGCTCCGTCTGCCGGCCGGAGATCTCCGGCTTCCAGATATCGACAGGCCTATGTAACAACGGGCACTTCCTCGCCGCCGGATCGCACCCCCTGGCAAACGGGTCGGAGCGACGCGGCATCTGGGCCGGCCCCCACCCAGACGTCTTTGCCGATCTCGTGAGCCTCGGCTCCATCGATGGCGGGTTCATCAACTCCAACGGGGATGCCGTCTTCATCGACGGCATCGATAATACCCTGGTCTTCGCCGACGACCTCTCGACCGATATCGCGCCCGAGCCCGCCTCCGTCCTTCTACTCGGAACCGGCGCTCTCACCCTCGCCGGGGCGAGCCGCCGCCGCCTCTCCGCCTGACCCGTGCCGCTCCACCGAACCGCGGCCCCGGCGCCACCCCCGAGCAGATAAACTCACTGGATGCAAGACCTGCAGGACAAGCTCGACCAGATCACCTCCAACACCCGCCGCCTCGTCCAGCCGGAACGCCTCGCCATCTCCGAGCAGGCCATCGCGGACCTCTTCTCGACCGGCATCGAAGACCGCATCAAGCCCGTCGGCGCCACTGCCCCCACCTTCTCCCTTCAGGACGCCGCGACCGGCAAAACCGTCAGATCCACAGACCTCCTCGCCCTCGGCCCGCTGGTCCTCAGCTTCTTGCGCGGCCGCTGGTGTCCATACTGCGTCACCGAGCTCGAAACCTGGCGCGACCTCTACCCCGAGATCCGTCGACTCGGTGCCGTCTTCGCCGCCGTCTCCCCCCAAAACCGCCGCCAGAACGCCTTCACCGCCGAGCAGCTTGAAGCGAGGCCGAAGCCCAACGCCAAGTTCCACCTACCCGGCAACACGCCGCTCCCCTTCCCCATCCTCTCCGACCTCGACGCCACTCTCGCCGCCCAGTTCGGCATCGCCTATACCATCCCAGCCTCGGCCCGCGACTACTTTCGATCCATCCTCGTCAACATCCCCTTCGCCAACTCCGGCAAGAGCTACGACACCGCTCCGGACTCCGCCTGGCGCCTCCCCATGCCCGCCACCTTCCTCATCCGCCAGGACGCCACCATCGCCTTCGCCGAAGCTCACGCCGATTTCCGCGTCCGCCCCGAACCCGCCCAGATCTTTGCCGCTCTCGCCTCGCTGCCGCGCTGAGTCTTCGCGGAGTCCGATCCGCCCCCATCCAACGCCGGTTCTACCGCCGCTTCCGCGTTGCTTGCGCCGCCACCAAGCTCGAGGGGGAGCAACAAGCAGCGGTTGTTACCCCTACCCGCCCCCTCCCAACTCCGCCCTTACCTCTCTTCCCTGTACCACCGAATCAGGTTGTTCGTCGATGCATCATGTTTCAGCTGCGGTTCGCCGTCGCTCTCCAGTTCGTCGATGATCCGTTGCGCCAGCACCTTCCCCAGCTCCACTCCCCACTGGTCGAACGAGTCGATGTCCCAGATCACGCCCTGCGTAAATACTGCGTGCTCATACATCGCGATCAGGCTGCCCAGCAATTCCGGCGTCAGTTCCTCCGCCAGGATCGTGTTCGATGGCCGATTCCCCTCAAAGACCCGATGCGGCGCCAGCCACTCCGCCGTCCCCTCGGCCCGCACCTCGTCCGCGGTCTTGCCGAACGCCAGCGCCTCGGCTTGCGCGAACATGTTCGCCATCAAGATGTCGTGATGGTGCCCCAGCGGGTTCAGCGTCTTTCGAAAGCCGAGGAAATCGCATGGGATCAGCCGCGTACCCTGGTGGATCAACTGGTAGAACGAGTGCTGTCCATTCGTCCCCGGCTCTCCCCAGTACACCGGTCCCGTCGCGTACGTCACCTGCCGGCCGTCCAGCGTCACATGCTTTCCGTTAGACTCCATCGTCAACTGCTGCAGGTACGCCGGAAAGCGCTTCAGATACTGCTCATACGGCAGAATCGCCACGGTCTGCGCATCGAAGAAGTCCGTATACCAGACCGTCAGCAGACCCAGCAGAGCCGGCAGGTTCCGCTCGATCGGGGTCTCCCGGAAGTGAACGTCAATGGCATGGAAACCATTCAACATCTCTCGGAACCCCCCCGGCCCAATCGCCACCATGGTCGACAGCCCGATCGCCGAATCCATCGAATAGCGTCCACCCACCCAGTCCCAGAACCCGAACATATTTTCGGTGTCGATCCCGAACTTCGCCACCTCCTTCGCATTCGTCGAGATCGCTACAAAATGCTTCGCGATCGCCGCCTCGTCGCCGCCCAGCCCCTTCAATGCCCACTCCCGCGCCGTGTGCGCATTGGTCATTGTCTCAAGCGTCGTAAACGTCTTTGACGCCACCAGAAACATCGTCTCGTCCGCCTCGATATCCACCACCGCCTCGGCAAAGTCCGTCCCATCCACGTTCGACACAAACCGAAACATCAGGTCACGCTGGCTATAGTGCTTCAGCGCCTCGTACGCCATCACCGGGCCCAGGTCCGACCCACCGATCCCGATGTTCACCACATTCCGGATCCGCTTGCCCGTCTGCCCCTTCCACTCTCCGCTGCGCACCCGCTCGGCGAACGCCGCCATCTTGTTCAGCATCGCATGCACCTGCGGCACGACGTCCTCCCCGTCCACCACGATCTTCTCGCCCTCCGGAGCCCGCAGCGCCACATGCAGAACCGCCCGGTTCTCCGTGATGTTGATCTTTTCGCCCGTGAACATCGCCTCGGTCCGCTGCTTCAGGCCACACTCCTCCGCCAGCTTCACCAGCAGCCCAAGCGTCTCGTCCGTAACCCGGTTTTTCGAGTAGTCCAGCAGCAGCCCTGGCCCCTTAGCCGTCATCCGCTCGCCCCGACCGGCATCCTTCGCAAACAGCTCCCGAATCGTCGCCGTCTGCATCTTCTTCGCATGCGCCACTAACGCCTTCCACGCCTCTCGTTCCACCAGAGGTGTTGCTTGCTTCGCCAGAGTCATCGTCCCTCGCCTCAATCCAAAACTCGCTTGCAGCCTTAGTGTAGAGCCCCCTCGCCTTGGACCACGGCCATCAGTCATTTTCCCCGCCGACTTCGGGCATTGCCAGCGCAGTCTGGCTGACTTTCACCCGATCCTGTATGACCTGCGTCAGTTTTCATCAGCCAGCTTCCCTGTCCGCCCGCGGCTTGCACCGTCGCTCCTGTGCGTTTATCGTATAGATAGTCCGGCTATCGAACTCTGCTTGATTTACCCCGCCCAGGCCGGCAAGGAACTCGATGAGCCAAGCTCCCGTCAGACCGTCCGCTCACACCGTCACCTCGCCTCCTTTATCGCCTGAGCCCGCGCCCATCCCCGCCGCCCAGCCCGCAAAAGTCAGTCCCGCCGCAGCTCTCGACGTCTTCATCGGCGACCCGAACTTCATGACCTCGCTCGCCCGCGGGCTGATCGTCATTCAGGCCTTCACTCAGCAGCACCCCCAGATGACCATCTCGCAGCTCAGCCTGCGCACCGGGCTCTCCCGCGCCGCCGTCCGCCGCTGCCTGTACACGCTCTCCAAGCTCGGCTTCGCCGGCTCCGACGACGGCTCCCGATACAGCCTGCGTTCCCGCATGCTCACCCTCTCGCACACCTTTACCGCCTCCAACACCCTCGCCACCGCCGCCCAGCCCGTCCTCGAACGCATGTCCTCCACCTATCGCGAGAGCTTCTCGGTCGCCACCCTCGATGGTGAAGACATCGTCTACATCGCACGTTCCAGCGTCTCCCGCGTCATGAGCGTCGACCTTCACATCGGCAGCCGGCTCCCAGCCTACTGCACCAGCATGGGCCGGGTCCTCCTTGCCTGGTTGCCCTCCGATCAACTCGAGACATATCTTGCCCATGTCGTTCTAACCCCGCACACCACGCGCACCGTCAACTCCGTCGAAAAGCTGCGCGGCCTGCTCCGCAGCACCCGTCGCAACGGCTTCGCACTCTGTGACCAGGAGTATGAGGTCGGCCTCCGCTCGCTTGCCGTTCCCGTGTACGCCCCATCCGGCCGCGCCGTCGCCACGCTCAACCTCAGCGGCAACGCCCCACGCCTCTCCGTGATCGAGATGCAGACACGCTTCCTGTCTCCCCTGCGTGCCGCCGCTAACGAACTCGGCGCCTTTCTCCGCTAGGGCAAAAGGCGAACCAGGCCCAGAGTCACGGGATCGAGCCACCCAACATCGCTCTTCTCCTGAATTGGCTCAATCCAAATCATCCTTCAACCATCCGCGTCATGCATCCGCCTGACTACCCCGCCTTCCGACTCGCCCTAGCGCTCCTCCTCGCACCAGCTTGCCTCATCGGCCTCACCTCGCAAGCCCAACTGGTTCGCCTCTCCCCTCCCCGCCTCCCATCCCCGAACTCTGCCCTCGCTTTTGTCTTCCTTCCACCGGCATCCCGGAGTTCTGCTAGTCCCGAATTCTTAGTACCGTGATCATCGTCCGCCCCAAGGTAGCCAACCACAACTCGCCGCTGCCCCTCAAACTAGCTGAGGAACAATAAGACATGGCATATCAAAACTCACTAGTAAAGGTAGTCATCGAAGTTCTTCACGACGGCAAACGAGGCATGGCCGACATCGGCGAGCACCTCAAAGACCCACAGGTAAAGTCCTTCTTCATGCAGGAGTCGCAGACTCGTGGCGCGTTTGCCCAGGAGCTCGAAGCGGAATACGGCACCGACTCCGGCCACTCCAACGACATCGGCGGAACTGCAGCCGGAACCATCCACCGTGTCTGGGGCGACCTCAAAGCCAATCTCGGCGGCGGCGATCACACCCTCCTCGAAACCGCCGAACAGGGCGAGGACGCCGCGAAAAAGGCCTATAAGGAGGCGCTCGAGGATACTTCCATCAGCGGCAATCTCCGTTCCATCCTCCAGCGCCAGCAGCCCCACATCCAGGCCTCGCACGACAAGGTCAAAGCCTTCCGCGACAGCCGCTCCTCCAAATAAGCTTAGAGCTCCGAGGCGAGGGTCGCGGTCTTGCGCTACCCTCGCCTCCAGGCACCTCAACCATCCAGTGGGACAAGGAGACGGATGCCCACCAAGTCCCTCCCTCCGCTCGATCTCGAGCACATCCTCAAACACACCCGCGACCTCTGGCCCGCTCTCCGCAACACTCGCCTTTTCCTCACGGGAGGCACCGGCTTCTTCGGCCACTGGCTCTTGGAATCCTTCCTCCATGCCAACCGTGAACTTCACCTCAACGCCCGCGCTACCGTTCTTACCCGCGGTGCCGCGGCCTTCCGCGACAAAGCCCCGCACATCGCAAACGACCCCGCCATCACCCTCCTCGAAGGCGACATCCGCACCTTCGAATTCCCCTCCGAGCAACACACCCACATCATCCACGCCGCCACCGACTCCAGCGGCCAGCAATCCAATCAGCCCGCCTACGCTCTCGCCGAATCAATCCTCGAAGGCACCCGCCATACCCTCCACTTCGCTCTCGAAACCGGCGCCTGCCGTCTCCTCTACATCTCCACCGGAGCCGTCTACGGCCGCAGCTCCTCCACCCACACCCACCTCCCCGAGACCTCTACCGCCGCCCCCGACCCGCTCCTGCTCCAATCCTCCTACGACGAGTCCAAGCGCATGTCCGAGCACCTCTGCGTCGCCTACACCCAAGCCACTCCACTCCAAGCCGTCATCGCCCGCCCCTTCGCCTTCGTCGGCCCGCACCTGCGGCTCGACGCCCACTTCGCCATCGGCAACTTCATCGGCTCGGCCATCGCCGACACCCCCATCCACATCCGGGGCGACGGCACCCCGCTTCGCTCCTGGCTCTACATGTCCGACCTCGCCATCTGGCTCTGGACGATCCTTCTGCGAGGATCACCCAACCGCGCCTACAACGTCGGCTCGGAAGACGCCCACAGCATCGCCGCAGCCGCCCACCTCACCGCGGCCACCCTCCGTCCCGGCCTCCCCATTCAAATCGAAGGCACCTTAAACCCCGCCGCTCCCATGAACTCCTACGTCCCCTCCACCGGCCACGCCCGCGAAGAGCTTGGCCTCCAGCAAACCATCCCTCTCGACGAAGCCCTCCGCCGCACCGCCGCTTGGCACGGCTATAAGCCTTCCCGCTAAGTCTTTAGTCAGTCGCACCGACCTGCCGCGAGGCGCCACCAACCCGGGTGTCCGATCCTCTCGCAGCCCATCGCGAAAGGGTGGGGTACTTTCCCCACAGGGCGACCGCTCCCGCCAACTCGCCCCCGCCCATCACACCAGCTCGAAGCTACACCACCACCAGCCCCGCCTTCGCCTGCCCCACAAACTCCGCCACCGTCTGCACCATGAAGTCCAGCATCTCCTCGGTCAGCCCCGGAAACACCCCAATCCAGAACACGTTGTTCATCACATAATCCGTGTTCGTCAACTCCCCCACCACGCGATACTCCCATTCCTCATATGCGGGCTGCCGCGTCAGATTCCCCGCAAACAGCAGCCGCGTCCCAATCTTCTTTGCCTCCAGCGCCCGCGTCATCTGATCCCGCGTGAACGGTGCATCCTCCTTCACGCCGATCGGAAACCCGAACCAGCTCGGGTCCGAGTTCTCTCCCGCCACCGGCAGGTTCAGAAACTCCTCCATCGGCTTCAACGCCCTCTTCAGGTACGCGAAGTTCGCCTTCCTCTTCTCGATAAACTCCGGCAGCTTCGCGATCTGCGCCACACCCAGCGCCGCCTGCATATCGGTCGCCTTCAGGTTGTAGCCCACGTGCGAGTAGGTGTACTTGTGGTCGTACCCGCACGGCAGCGTCCCCAGCTGCCAGTCAAACCGTTTCCCGCACGTGTTGTCCACACCCGGCTCGCACCAGCAATCCCGCCCCCAGTCGCGGAAGCTGTCGATCAGCACCTGCAAGGCAGGCTTGTTCGTCAGCACCGCCCCGCCTTCGCCCATCGTAATGTGGTGCGCCGGATAAAAACTCACCGTCGCGATATCTCCAAAGGTCCCCACCTTCTGCCCCTTAAAGGTCGCACCCAGCGCGTCGCAGCAGTCCTCCACCAGCCACAGGTTGTACTTCTTGCAGAACTCGCTCACCGCGCCCACGTTGAAGACATTGCCAAGCGTGTGCGCAATCATGATCGCCTTCGTCTTCTCGCTGCGCGCCGCCTCGAGCTTCGACACATCAATCTCATACGTCGGCAGGATGACGTCCACAAACACCGGCACCAGCCGGTTCTGAAATATCGGGTTCACCGTCGTCGGGAATCCCGCCGCCACCGTGATCACCTCGTCCCCCGGCTTCAACGCGCGATCGCCCAGCTTCGGCGAGGTCAGAGCGCTCAGCGCCACCAGGTTCGCGCTCGACCCGGAGTTCACCAGCGACGCCGATCGCACTCCAAAGAACCGCGCCAGCTTTTTCTCAAATTCCTTCGCCCAACGGCCCGTCGTAAACCATCCATCCAGCGCCGATTCCACCACCGCGCTCATATCGTCGGCCCGAATCACCTTGCCCGACACCGGCACCACCGACGTCCCCGGCACAAACTCGCGCTGCGGAAACGCCTCGGCATGGTACTGCGCCGTCAACTCAAGAATCTGCTGCTTCAGCTGCTCCGCCCGCTCACTCATAAGTCTATAAAGAATACCAGTCACGCACCTCCAATTCAGTGCGCAACCCGGCTCTTGCCGTTGCATGTCCGCTTGCTTGTCATTCAGGAGCGAAGCGGAGGAATCTGCTGTTGCCCTTGCTTCCGAGGGCAAAGCCGAGAAACCTGCCTCTTGCGCATCGCTGGCGCTCGGTATGATGTCCGTAGCACCCATCTCCCCCAAGGACCCCTCGATGAAAGCCGTAATCCTCGCCGGCGGCCTCGGCACCCGCATCAGCGAAGAGACCTCCCTCCGGCCCAAGCCCATGGTCGAGATCGGCGGCCGCCCCATCCTCTGGCACATCCTCAAGCTCTACTCCGCCCACGGCATCAACGACTTCATCATCTGCTGCGGGTACAAGGGCTACGTCATCAAGGAATACTTCGCCAACTACTTCCTCCACATGTCCGACGTCACCTTCGACATGCGCGACAACAAGATGGAGGTGCTCGACTCAGTCGCCGAGCCGTGGCGCGTCACCCTCGTCGACACCGGCGAAGCCACCGGCACCGGAGGCCGACTCCGCCGCGTCGCCAAGTACCTCACCCCCGGCGAACCCTTCTGCATGACTTACGGCGATGGCGTCGCCGACGTCGACATCACCGCCTCCATCAAATTCCACAAGGAGCACGGCAAGCTCGTCACCCTCACCAGCGTCCAGCCCGTAGCCCGCTTCGGCGCCCTCGGCCTCAAGGACACCCAGATCTACTCCTTCCAGGAAAAACCCTCCGACGAGGGCGGCTGGATCAACGGCGGCTTCTTCGTCCTCGAACCCCCCGCCATCGACGCCGTCACCGACGACCTCCAGATGTTCGAGCGCGAACCCATCGAGACCCTCGTCGCCCAGGGGGAGGTCCACGCCTTCTTCCACCACGGCTTCTGGCAGGCCATGGACACCCTCCGCGACAAACAACACCTCGAAGAGCTCTGGGCCAGCGGCAAAGCCCCTTGGAAGTCCTGGTAGATCATTGGCTTGCGTCGCGCAACGCGGCTCGCACGGACAGACCACCTGTTCCGAAATCCTCATCAATAATGGCATCAAGTGATGCTAAAATCGGTGCATAGGAGTTTCTGATGAGGACAACAGTAAACCTCGACGACGACTTGGTAACGAAAGCTGCTTCCTTAACAGGAATCACGGAGAGGGCAGAGTTGCTTCGCCAGGCCCTGCGTGCACTCATCCAGCGTGAAGCTGCTCAACGATTGATACGGCTCGGCGGCTCTCAACCAGACCTCAAAGACATCCCGCGCCGCCGCTCAAGCCTGTGATCCTCGTTGATTCGTCGATCTGGATCGACCACCTGCGCAAGAGTGATCGGGCTTTCAGCAATCTTCTCAACCAGGATTTGGTTCTAGTACATCCCTTCATCATCGGCGAACTTGCAATGGGTGGTATCGGAAACCGGCAGGACTTCCTCTCCTTCATTCAGGAGTTCCCACAGGCTCTTGTCGCTCACGACGACGAGGTCCTCGCCTTTGTTACCAGGCATAAGCTGTTCGGCACCGGCATCGGCTACATCGATGCCCATCTACTCGCCTCCACGTAGCTCACACCCGGAGCCGCCATCTGGACACGTGACCGAAGACTTAACGAGATCGCCACCAAGCTCTTGCTGGGGATCTCTCAGTAGCGGCTTCAGCCGTGCCATCTGTCGCAACAAAGAGCGGCTCCTGAGCCTTTGAGGTACTCTTGAACAGGCCCGGGTCTATGGCGCAAAAGGAGCAGTGTGCATGAGATCTCTGCTAACTGCAACCATCCTCTCCACGACCACCCTCCTCGCCCAGACGCAATCCCATCACCGCCGCGGACCACATGGTCTCGAAGGCTGGACTCGCAGCGAAGACGTTGAGGGCCAGGGAATGCTTCCAGTCGAGTTGATCCTCGCCCGAAACGGCCGCATGATTCGGCGGATCAATGATGGCCCATTTATCTGGAGATGGCTATTTCTGCACAACGGAAAGCAGGTCGCCTACGAGACCGGTCCACTCCACTTCTCGATGACCTGTGTCCTAGTCGATGTCCGCATCTGGAAGACAGCTCGCCACCTATGACTGCTTCTCTGAACTGCCTCAGAATGCACCCAGTTGGGTTGAGCTGATCGAGGCAAAGGGCCAGGAGTTCCTTCCCCCAAAAAAAGCAGAACCCTTACTCCCTCCCGCGAGCGCGACCTCCAAGGTGACGGCGCTGGACACAATCAACGCTTAGTTGCCGTCTAACATTTATCTTGGACGTATGGCCTCATCCCCCTTCTCCTGGCGCAACAAACGCGTCTTCCTCACGGGCCACACCGGCTTCAAGGGCGGCTGGCTTGCCCTGTGGCTCACCAAACTCGGCGCCGAGGTCCGCGGCTACGCGCTCGACCCCTCCACCACCCCCAACCTCCTCTCCGTCGCCCGCATCGCCGACACCATTGACGACCTCCGCGGAGACATCCGCGACGCCGCCTCCCTCGATCGCGCCATGCAGCAGTTCGCCCCCGAGGTCGTCTTCCACCTCGCCGCCCAACCCCTCGTCCGCTACTCCTACGAGGACCCGGTCGGCACCTACGAGACCAACGTCATCGGCACTGCCCGCGTGCTCGACGCCCTCCGCCGCACCCCATCCGTCCGCGCCGTCGTCTCCGTCACTACCGACAAATGCTACGAGAACAAGGAGTGGGCCTGGGGATATCGCGAGACCGATCCCCTCGGCGGCTACGACCCTTACTCCTCCTCCAAAGCCTGCGCCGAAATCGTCACCGCCGCCTTCCGCCAGTCTTACTTCCACCCATCGATGCTCAACCAGCCCGGCGGCCACACCACCGCCATAGCCACCGCCCGCGCCGGCAACGTGATCGGCGGCGGAGACTGGTCGCTCGACCGCCTTATCCCGGACCTTATCCAGGGCTTCTCCAAAGGTGAACCCGTCCGCATCCGCCGCCCCCAAGCCATCCGCCCCTGGCAGCACGTTCTCGAGCCCCTCCACGGCTACATCACCCTCGCCGAGAAGCTCCTCACCCCCGGCCCCGAAGCCGCCAAATTCGCCACCGCCTACAACTTCGGCCCCACCGAGGACGACGCCCAGCCCGTCCAGTGGATCGTCGAGAAGATGACTCGCTTCTGGGGCGATGGAGCCTCCTGGATCCTCGACCCCGATCCCGGTGTCCACGAGGCCGGCTACCTCAAGCTCGACGCCTCCCGCGCCCGCGCCGACCTGAACTGGCGCCCCCGTCTCCGCCTTGAAACCGCACTTCAATGGTTGGTCGACTGGTACCGCGCCGCCGGTCGCGGTGAAGACCTTCAGGCTCTTACCTTCCGCCAGATCGCCGCCTACGAGGCCCTGCTCTTGCGTCCCTAGAACGCCCGTCGCCTCAGCCTGCACCCTACTTCGCATGCACCGGAAACATCAGCGTCCGCGCATCCGCCCGGCTTCCACCCGTCTCCGCACGACGCAGGCGAAGTTGCCATAGGACAACCAGCGTGATCGCGGATCCGATCGCCGCAAAGGCTCGTCCAATCCACAGTCCGCGCAAGGTCAACCCGTCGCCGAACGCGAGCCAGTAGGAGAGCGGCATGCCCAGCGCCCAGTACCAGATGACGTTCACCAGCATGGGCGTACGCGTGTCCCCAAGTCCGATCAGCGCATACGACAAAATGACGTTCGCAGCATCCCCCAGCTGCAGAACTCCGCAGATCAGAAAGATCGGCGCCGCAACGGCAATCACGGCCGGGTCATTGGTGTAGATCGACGCCCAAAGGTGTGGCAGACCGGCAAAGGCCATGGCCGCTAGAGTAATGAAAGTCATTCCGATCAGCAGACTCGCCTTAGCCGACCGGCGCACCTGCGGTAGGCTGCCCCGGCCCGCGCTCTGCCCCACCCGCACCACCGTCGCGTACGAAAGACCAAGCGGCACCATGTACACGAACGCGTCCAGGTCGAGCACCACCTGGTGCGCCGCCAGCATCGTCGCTCCCAGCCGTGCGCACAGAATCGACATATAAGTCGACACCCCCAGATCGGCCAGGCCCTCAATCGCAATTGGCCATCCCATCTGCCCCAGCACACGCAGCCTGGTGAAGTCCGGCCGCAACATCCGCAGCGATAACTTCGGCCCGTTTAAGCGCGAACTCCTCCACACTCCCCACAGCAGCAGGCCCACCATGTACACCCGCACGGCACAGGTCGCCCACCCGGAGCCCGCGATTCCCATCTGCCGAAATCCCAGGTGACCATAAAGCAGCGCCCAGTCTCCGGCCAGGTTGACCAGGTTCGCTGTCAGCAGCGAGATCATCACCAGCTTCACGCGATCGATCGACTGCAGATATCGACGCAACGCCATATACAGCAGCAGCGGTGCAGTGGACCAGATCAGCGCATGGAGGTACCGGCTCGTCTCCGCGACAATCTCCGCCGACGTTCCAAATCGCGTCAGCAGAGGAATACACCCAAGCGTGGCCACCATGACCATGGGCGTCCCCACAATCACGAACCACATGGACTGGGCCAGCGTGCGCGCACAGTCAGATTTGTCGCCGCGACCATACGCCTGCGCAACAAGCGTCTCAACCCCGGTCAGGAGATAGATCGCGCTGAAGGCAATTGCGTAGAAGATCGTATTGCCCAGCGAAGAAGCCGAGATCGATAAGGCAGAGTGCGGCAGGTGCCCCACCATCACCGCATCCACAATATACGTGGACATCCACCCGAGCTCGCCCAATGCCAGCGGCGCCCCCAGGCGCGCAGTCAACCTTATCTCCCGCGGCAGCGTGTCAGCCGGGCAAGCCTCATCCTGTCGATGCAGCGCCCTCATGCCGCTAATCGGTCCTTCCTCCTCGACCTCTTCAAGTGCCTTGTTGCTCTGATTGTTCCTCGGTAGCAAACGGTGGCTACCCCGCCAACACCATCTCTATACGATCAACAAACTACCGGAAGACGCGACTGAGGTAAAAGCATGTGATCTTCCGGGGACAGAATAGCTGGGCAAAGGTAACCACCTAAGTAAGCAGTCCAAATACGGTGACTCCTGGCAGCGGCATCGGAGTCGGTCGCCGCCTCGGTCGGAACGCACGTAGTCGGCCTCTCTCCACCTACTCCGTCTGCAGCGTCTCCACGTCGGTCCGCAGCACGCTCTCCCGCACCTCACCCACATACGTCTTCGCGACTCTTCCCCGGCGATCCACCAGCAGCGTCGTCGGAATTCCTTCCAGGCCTGCGCTCATTTGCGACATCGCATCCGGAAACGCGATGGGGTAACTCACACCGTAACGATTCCCAAACTCCCGTACCTTGGCCTCGCGATCCCCACTGTCAAGCGACACCCCAACCACGGCAAAACCTCTCGGCCCTAACTCCCGCACGAGGCGCACGAGCGCCGGAATCTCATCCCGGCACGGCCCGCACCACGTCGCCCAAAGGTTGATCGCCACTACCTCGCCGCGATGATCCGACAGTCTCCAGACCCCTCCTCCACCCGCCTCGATCAACGCGACATCCGTCATCCTGTGACGCGCCTCTGCCTGGATTACGCCGGCGCGCTGTCCAAGCCGCTCTCGCACTGTCGTCACCACCAGCACAGCGCCGGCAGCCAGCACCACAGCCAGCGCGCCAACCGTCCTCCGCCGTGCCTCGTTCACGTATCGGCCTCGCTAGACAAGTCTCGCATCCCTTCCCCCGTCACCTCATGCAAAGGTCATCCATACGGTAGGATCGTCAAAGGAGCCGCACCGATCCTTCGCGGCATCCAACCCCGAAGCCCGCAAACAGCGAAGCTGAGAATCCCCACGCAAAGTGAGACGCATGGAACGCACCCTGCTGCCCGGAAGACCTTACCCACTCGGAGCCACACCCAACTCCAAAGGAACCAACTTCGCCCTCTATTCCGAGAACGCCACCGCGGTATTCGTTTGCTTCTTCGATGAGATCGGCAATGAGACCGATCGCGTTCAACTCCGGGAGCACACCGCTCTCGTCTGGCACGGTCTGATACGCAACATCAAGCCCGGCCAGCGCTACGGCTACCGTGTCGACGGCCCCTGGGCTCCCGAACAGGGCCATCGCTTCAACCCCAACAAGCTCCTCGTCGATCCCTACGCCAAGGCCATCACCGGCGATGTCGATTGGAAAGCACCCATCTTTCCCTACGACGTTCGCGGCGGGAATGACCTCAAGCGAAACGACGAGGACTCCGCCGCCGGCGTCCCCAAATCTGTCGTCATCGACGGCCGCCACTTCGACTGGGATAACGACTGCAAGCCCGACATCCCGCTCGCCGATTCCGTCATCTACGAGGTCCACGTCCGCGGCTACTCCGTCCGCAACCCCATGGTGCCCGAGCATCTCCGCGGCACCTATGCCGGTCTCGCCTGCGACGCCAGCATCAACTACCTCAAAAAGCTCGGCGTCACCGCGGTCGAGCTCCTTCCCGTCCACCACTTCATCGACGAAGGTCACCTCGTGGATCGCAGTCTCCGCGACTACTGGGGGTACAACACCCTCGGCTATTTCGCTCCCATGGCCCGCTACAGCTCCTGCGGCAGCGACGGCTGCCAGGTCGAAGAGTTCAAGCAAATGGTCAAGGCTCTTCACAAGGAAGGCATCGAGGTCATCCTCGACGTCGTCTACAACCACACCTGCGAAGGCAATCGCATGGGCCCCATGCTCTCCTGGAAAGGCGTCGACAACGCCACCTACTACCGCCAGGTCCAGGACAATCCGCGCTTCTACATGGACTACACCGGCACCGGCAACACCCTAAATCTCATGAACCCGCAGGTCCTCAAAATGGTCATGGACTCGCTCCGCTACTGGGTCACCGAGATGCATGTCGACGGCTTTCGCTTCGATCTCGCCAGCACCCTCGCCCGCGAACTTCACGACGTCTCCAAGCTCTCCAGCTTCTTCGACACCATCAACCAGGATCCCACCCTCGCCGATGTCAAGCTCATCGCCGAGCCATGGGACGTCGGCGAAGGCGGATATCAGGTTGGAAACTTCCCCGTCGTCTGGGCCGAGTGGAATGGCAAGTACCGCGACACCGTCCGCCGCTTCTGGAAGGGCGAAGAAGGCACCCTGTCGGACTTCGCCTACCGCCTCACCGGCTCTTCGGATCTCTACCAGCTCGACGGCCGAAAACCCTACGCCTCCATTAACTTCATCACCGCCCACGACGGCTTTACCCTCTGCGATCTCGTCAGCTACAACGAAAAGCACAACGAGGCCAACGGCGACAACAACACCGACGGGGCCAACGACAACGACAGCTGGAACATGGGCGCCGAAGGTCCAACCGACGATCCCGTCGTCAACGAAATGCGCGAGCGCCAGACCCGCAACTTCCTTACCACCCTTATCCTCTCGCAAGGCGTCCCCATGCTCTGCGGCGGAGACGAGGTCGCCCGCTCCCAGCGCGGCAACAACAACGGCTACTGTCAGGATGACGAGCTCACCTGGTACGACTGGAACCTCGATCCACCCCGCCCCCGCCTCATGGAGTTCACCGCGAAGCTCATCGAACTTCGCCGCAATCATCCCAACCTTCACCGCCGCAAATTCTTTCAGGACCGCACCATCAAAGCTACCCGCGATGGCCAGGCTCAGATCGTCCGTGACATCGCCTGGTACAACACCGATGGCAACGAGCTCTCGGACGAGGCCTGGAATCTGCCCTGGAATCGCGCCCTCGGCCTGATGCTTAACGGATCCACTCTCCAGGTCACCGACGAAGACGGCCACCCCGTCACCGACGACAGCTTCCTCCTCCTCGTCAACGCCTACCACGAGGGTGTCGAGTTCACCCTTCCCGATCCACCCGACGGCAAACCCTGGGTCCAGCTCATCGACACCGAAAACATCGAAGACCCCTTCGCCCCGGCCCCCCACTCCGAAAAGGTCATCGTCGGAGGCCGGTCCATGCGCGTCTTCAGCGACGGCTCCCCAATCAAAGATGCTCTCTTCACCCATCGCAAGGCGCCGGACCCGGACAACCCATCAACCTCGATCGGCGTCTCGAAGTCCAGCACGGTTTAGCCCAATCCCATGCACAAAAAAGACCGGCTCACCCAAGGGCGAGCCGGTCCCATCGAAAGCCTGCACAACGCCTAGACCTCGACCTTTGCTCCCTGCTGCATCTCCCTCGCCTGCTTCTCATGCAGCGCAGCCTGCTTCTTCCCTACGCCATTGGTATCTGCTCCAACGGGCGTCGAATCGACCGGTGACGTCTTCTCCGTACCCGGCTCCGGCATATACGGTTTGGTGTCCAGACCCTCGCCACCTTTCACCTCGGACTGCACGGTGTGGAGACCGTTCCCGCTGTTCCACGATCCCTTGAAGTCGGTCTCGCCATACTGGCTCTCACCGGTCGAAGCGTTGAAGAACTGGTCCACCAGCCCGGGCGTCGGCTCAATAATGCCAACCGCGAACTGCGGCTTGTCCATGCTCTCCAGCGCCGCCGTAAACGCGCGCATGTGCGTGATCTCGCGCGTCATCAGGAACTGCAGCGCCTCTTTCGATCCCTTGTCTTCCGTAAACGCAATCAGGCGTTCATACACGATCTTCGCCCGCGCCTCAGCCGCGATGTTGCTGCGCAGATCAACCGCCAGGTCACCCGTGATCTTCAGGTAGTCCGCAGTCCAAGCATTGCCCATTGAATCGAACAGATTCACACCGCCGCCACCCGCAATCACCATCAACGGATCAGCCTCGGCCGCCTCGCGGTTGCTCTTCATTGGCTTCAGGTGCATGCGCGTCAATGCCCCAATCACTTCCAGATGGCTCAACTCCTCCGTGCCGATATCCATCAGCAGATCCTTGCGCGCCGGGTCCTCGCAGTTGAAACCCTGAATCGAATACTGCATCGCCGCCGCCAGTTCGCCGTTCGCTCCGCCAAACTGCTCCAGCAGCATCTTGCCAAAGATTGGATCGGCTTCCCCGATATTGACCGTGTACATCAGCTTCTTCACGTGGTGATACATAGGCTCACTCTCAACTCTGCAGATTGGTTCTGTCCCACCGCCTCCTCGATCTGCAGCGAGAAAACGGCGATGTCGAAGTTGACCATTCACACGTCCGGGGTCGTCTCAGCTCGGGCCCCACGTCCCGACAAACCGGAGCTCTCCCATCAGACATGAGAGCCGTGTACTCCATCCCCGGTTGCATCTCGAAGGCGTCCGCCCCCACCTGTACCACGCCACCAAAACCGCTGTTCACAACACCAATCTCCCCGGAGCGGTCACTCCTGCTCATACCCCGATGTCAGCCACACACAACAGAGGAGCACCTTGCGGTGCTCCTCTCTCCTTACCCCGTTCCCGCTCTACTGTACGGCCGGCAGATCGATCCGCAGGATCTGACCCGCGGCCCCAGGCGCCGCGCCCAGGTTCGACACATACAGCCGCCCATCCGGTCCAAAGGCCATGCCCGTCGGCACAACCAGCCCTCTCACCACCTCCTGCAGCTCGCCCGACCGCTTCACCCGGATCACCTTCCCCATTCCCGGCGTCGGAAATCCAGGCGCATCCGAAAGCTCCAGCACATACAACAGCCCATCCGGCCCGATCTTCATGCTCGTGATCGTGGTAAAGCCTGCCTTCGAGCTCACGACCTTCCACCGCCGGTAGTCCTCCTCCCGTCCGTCAAACCCAGGTAAAGGATTCGGCACCAGGATGTCCTTCGCAACCGTCATCACCTTTGCCCACTGCGGGTCGATCGGGAACAGGTTCAGGTTTCCCACATACAACGCACCGTCGTCCGCCACCAGCGATGTCGGCACAATGTGGCCCTGCGAAGCGGAAATGTCCACCGTCTGACGCACCTCGCCCTCCGGCGTCACCGAAAACACCTGCCCATGGTTCGGCTCCACCGTAAACAGCTTGCCGCGATCCGCAATCATTCCGTACCACGTCCCATCCGGCTCATAATCGTCCCGGCTCGTGTACTTCGCCGGAAAATCCACCAGTGCCCGGCTCAGGTCGGCCACCGTCGTCCACCTTCCGTTGTTCAGGTTCACCTTTACAATTTCGTTCGGCACCGTCGGGTTCCCATGCGAACACCCCCCGCCCGCCAGAACCGCGTACAGCTTCCCATCCAGAAATGCCACATCGCCCACTCCCAGCACATCGCCCATCGCGTCCACGGTCGAAGGCAGGCCCGAAGCCAGCGTCGTCCTCTTCCCAGCGGTGTCGATCTTTGAAATTCTGGCCGTCGACCCGCCAGTGTACGGCCCAATCGGAGGTGGCACCTGCGCGCAGGCCCCCGTCGTCGCCGTCTTGCCTCCCAGCCCCGCCTCCGCCACATACAACGTCCCGTCCGGCCCAAACGCCAGGCCTCGCGGCCCCTCCAGCCCCGACGCATACACCGTTTCGTTGGCCGGCAGCTGCGCCAGCGTCTGACCTCCCGATACACCGCTGGCAATAACAGCGGCAAACAACAGCGACGAAGCAATCAAGTCTCTCAAGGCATCTCTCCTTAGGTTGACCGGGCTGGCGGAACGACCAAGTCAGGCCGCTCTTCAGGCCTGGGACTACGGTCACGATTGTGCAAAGGGGGCCCAGCGATCTGCGATACCACGGCCCCAGATGTCTGCCCACACCCAGGTCGCTCAGCTGAGATCAGTCTCAACCGGGTTCGCCCACAACGCGCCGAAGTCTACGCCTGCACGACACTGTCCGCAACAGCTATCTTCAGCCGCAACATCCGCCCACACCGCTCAGCCGCGTCCTGTTCGCACCCTCGCCGCCAGCAGCTCTTCATACAACGCCACCGTCTGGTCCGCGATCGCAGCCCAGCTGAACATCGCCTCCACGCGCGCCCGTCCGGCGTCTCCAAACCTCCGGCACCGCTCCGAATCGACCATCAGCTCCGTCAACCGCGCCGCCAGGTCCCGCGCAAACCTCTCCGCATCGACCGGGAACCCCGTTACCGCATCCGGCTCAAACGGCACCAGGTACCCCGTCTTCCCATCCACCACCACCTCCAGGATCCCGCCCGTCGCACTTGCCACCACCGGCGCCCGGCAGGCCATCGCCTCCAGGTTGATGATCCCGAACGGCTCATACACGGACGGACAGCAAAATACCTGGCAATGGCTATACAGCTCGATCGCCTCCGCCTTGCTCACCATCTTTTCGATCCACACCACGTTTCCACCCGCCGCCCGCGCAACCTCCACCTTCTCCCGCATCTCCGCCGCGATCTCCGGCGTATCCGGAGCCCCCGCGCACAGCACCACCTGCATCCCCGCAGGCAGGTACCGGATCGCCTCCACCAGGTGCGTCACTCCCTTCTGCCGCGTGATCCGCCCCACAAACAGCACATACGGCAACCCTGCGTTCACCCCATACTTCCCCAGCGCCTCCGTTCCCGACGCCCGCTGGTACTCCGCCAGATCGATCCCGTTGTAAACGACATGGATCTTCTCCGCCGACACCTCCGGATACGCCTTCACAATATCCGCCTTCGTCCCCTTCGATACCGCGATCACCGCATCCGCATCCAGGATCGCCGTCCGCTCCATCCATGAGCTCATCGCATATCCCGACCCCAGCTGCTCCGCCTTCCAGGCCCGCAGCGGCTCCAGGCTGTGGGTCGTCAGCACAAACGGCACGCCATACAGCTTCTTCGCCAGAAATCCCGCCATGGACACATACCAGGTATGCGTATGCACCACGTCGATCTTTCCCAGCTCCTTCATCCACTGGAGGTTCAACGCCAGCGCGTCCACCGCCGTCTTGAACCTCTCCGCCGTCCCCCCGGTAATCTCCTTCGGAGGCTCCTCCCCCCGCACCACCAGATTCACCTCGTCCGCCACCTGGTCCCCCCAGCAGTGCACCTCCACCTCGATCCGCTTCGCCAACTCCCGGCTCAGGTACTCCACATGCACCCCGGCTCCCCCATACACCGCCGGCGGATACTCCCGCGTCATCAGACCCACTCGCATCCCACAACCTCCCGTTTCAACCGCCTCCGCAGCCTACCATCCACCCCGGCCTGCCCTCCATCCACCCCAGCCCGCAGCCCAGGCCTTCCCGTCCTCTCACCCCCGGCCAAACCAAAGCCCCAGGCCTGCGTCCTACAGGGCATGGAAAAGCACGCGATCCGCCCCGGTCAGCCGCCGCCTGTACCAGTTCCCGGCGCTGGTCGACCTCACGGCTCCCCTGCCCGCCCCGGCTCCCAACCCTTGTTTGACCAGCCTCAGTTCCTCTCAACCGGCGCCCTCCAGGATCCAACCCTGCGCACCCCCGGCAGCGAGATACCCGAAGCTATGTACGCCGCCTCCGACGCCGTCCCCTTCAAAATTGGCAGCGGCACCCTCCGGAGTGGCAATGATGACAGCACTATCCGCACCTCCGGCACTTGCGCTGTCGTGACCACGGATACCCCCGTGGCGAAAGACCGCCGGCTGGCCCTGCTCATGGTTGTCCTCCTCCTCGCCATCCATCGCCGCTGTGGCCATCTACCTATACCGCGACTCCCACCGGCGCTCTCAACCGTCCAGCCCGGCTCCCGTCACCTCGTCCCTCCGAGCACCGGCCGCCTCCCAATCCCTCACCCCGAAAACTCCCCCGGGATTCGTCCAAGAAGTGCCCGTATAAATCGCGCAGACCGCGTCGCAGCCGCATCCAATCGCTTGAGAGAGTCGAATGTCAACTGGCACACAAGTTCCCGGGTCCATGCACCACTTCAGCCAAAAGATCGAGGAGATCCGCACGATTTGCCGTCTCCACGCCTACCCCACCGGTCATTGGGAGAACCTCCTTGACCTCCCCTTCCGCCTCTCGCAGGACACTGGACTCCGCTCGGACGTCGTCGAGATCGTCCGCTCCCTGCAGCGCGGCAGTCTGCATCTCCCCGATGTCCTCGATATCCTCGTCCTTGCCGTCGGCGGCAGCGATGCTCCCCAGCACAGCCGCCAGCTGAGTGAGCCGCTCAACCTCCTTGGCGGCTTTCTCCTGGGCATCGGCCGCTGGCCGGATACCGATTCTCGACCCATTCTGGCCCCCGGCGAAGTTCCCGAAAATATTCAGAAGTTCAGCCGCCCCCAGCCGGCATTCCAATCCGAGCCCGCTCCCCGCCCCCAAGCTCGGTTCGAAGACCGGGCCGCCGTCCCGCTTCCTCCCGAACAGCAGCAGTTCCATCGCGAGATCATGGCCTCCGATGCTCCGCCTCCCCGCACCCCGAATCCCCGCACCCAGGATCCCCGCCCGCAGGATCCTCGTACCCCAGATCCTCGCGCCCAGGACCCGCGCCGCCAGAATCCTCGCACCGGAGATCCGCACAGCCAGCCTCAGGCCGCCAGGCCGGGTCCGGAGAGCGCAACCGCTCCCATCGCCGACATCTCCCAGGCCCTCGCCCGTCTCGAACGCGGCACCTTCGAGCTGCGCGCGCATCTCGACTCCATCGACCAGCGCATCAGCCGCATGGAGCCTCTGCTGGAATCCGACGTCCTACCCTTGGAACCAGTCCGCTCGGAACCAGTCCGCTCGCAGCAGGTGCCTCCCCGGGCACAGATCTTTTCAGCACCACACGGTTCGGAACCGGCACAGCCCGCCCCGCCGGCCTGGGAGGTGCACCCCTCCCTGCTCGACTCCGAACCGACCCCCGTCCACCGCGACCCCAACCCTGTCCACCGCGATCCGGCACGTCGAGAAGCAGCTCCGGTACCACGCCATCCAGATCCGGTCCGCCCCGAACCCACCCCGATCCCGCGTGATCGCCTACAGCTTCAAGCAGAGGTACCCCGCCCCGCTCCTCCTAAAGCCGAATCCCTCCCTCCCGAGCCGCCCCCCGAGCTGTTCCACACCGAAGCGCCCGTGCACCGCGAGCCTGTCCAGCCCCGCCCGGCACCCCCCGAGCCCATCCGAACCCCCTGGCCTCGCTCGGGCTCCCCTAGCCCAGAGCCGGTTCGATCGGACCCGATCCGCTTCCAGCCTTTGCCCAGCAGCTTCTCCTCACCCGCAGGGTCGGTCCGCTTCAACCTGGACCCGCGCCCAAAGCCGGTCGAGTCCCCACGCGGTCCAACCCCTGTTGTTCCGCCTGCTGCCCCCCCGGCCGCGCCCGTCTCCCGGGCGCCCGCAGCCCCCGCCCCTATCCGATCTGCCCCTGTCCCGGTTCCGGAGTCACCCCGTCCTGCGCAAAAGAGCCCGGCCGCGCCGCCTGACGTAGTCCCGCGCTGCAGCCGCTTCTCCCGTGAGCCCGCCCCGTTTCACGACGAGTCTACCGCCGCAGCTCCCCCCGCTCCCTCACCGGCGAACTCGTCGGTCCCCAGAACCGGGAAGACCTCTCAGGCCGTCACCCCCATCGCTCCTGCCCAGAGGTCGGAGCCGCGTTCCAGGTCATTTCCCTCAGGTCTCAACCAGCCCTTAAGCCCGGCGGTTTCGGCAGCCCCAGCCGCACAGCCCGATCTCAAGGTCGAGCCCCAGCCCATCCAGCCGAAGCCCATCACTCTCCCCCGTGGCTTCTTCGGCACCGTACCCGAGCCGGACGAACTCGACCTGGATGTTCCCATCCCTCGACCACGAAGCCGCCGGACCTTCGCCCTGGTTGCCACCATCCTCATCCTCCTTGGCCTCGCCGGCGGCGCCGCTTTCCTGTACACCCGCAGCGGGGCCGCCGATACCGACCAGGCCGCCAGCTCCAGCTCTATCTCCCCGGTCCCAGCGCCACGCACCCCGGAAACCGGCGCCTACACCGCCCCGGGTCCGCTCTCGACCAGTCCCACCCGTTCGCCCAACAGCAAAGGTTCCACCACCGCTCCCGCCAATAAGGTTCTCGGCGCTCGTAACACCTTTCAGCCCCGGGAGACGGACGAAGAACCCGGCTCCGCAAACGGCTTCCGGCCCGCGGCCAACTTCGTTCCCGCCTCCGTCATGGACGGGCACCTGATCTCCGCACCCATGCCTGCGCAGCCGCGCGTTCCCGCCTCGTCCGGGAATGAGGGAATCGTGGCCATGGAAGTCAACATCTCCAACACCGGCCAGGTGGAAGACCTTTACGTCCTCGGCGGCAACCGTGCCCTGCGCCCCGCCGCCGTCGAAGCCGTGCGCAACTGGCGCTACAAACCCTACCTCCTCAACGGAACGCCCATCGAGGTTCGAACCATCGTTCGCGTCGACTTCAATGAGCACCGGTCGCAGCCCGCCGAGCGCAGCGCGCCATTTCCCTCTTGAAGCACTCTTCGAACTCCGAAGAGCAACTACGCCACCGCTCGGTCGAGCCGCTAGCCTGAATCGAGCCGCTCGCTTCAAACTCGAGCCGTCCGCTTGAACTCTAGACGCGCTTGAAATCAATAAACGCATCCTTCGGGTCGGTGCGTAAAAGCGCCACGTGGACGCGGTCTCCTACATCCAGTCCCTGTTCCTGCTGCATGATGCGTCCCTCTACAGGCGGGTCAAACACCCGGACATAGGTGCCCTTGATGCTGGCTCCCGTCACCACGCCGCTGAAGATGTCGCCGATGCGGCCTGAAAGAGCGACTGCGGCCTCACGCTTCTGCATCGAGCGCTCCACCTTGCGAGCGGCAGACTCGCGCTCGTTACAGTGGGTCGCTATGGCCGACAGCTCGTCGTCGCTGTATGGCGGCGGCTGGTCGGCGAGCATCGCTTTCACAATCCGCTGGGTCACCAGGTCGGCGTAGCGGCGACTCGGCGCGGTGGAGTGCGCGTAGTCCCTCGCGGCCAGGCCGAAGTGGCCCTGCTGCTCTCGGTCACCGGGGCGCGAAAGCACGTACTGCCCCGGTCCCATCAGCTTGATAATCGAAAGCGCAAGCTCAGGGTAGTGATCCGCGTCGCTCTGTCTCTGGCTCGTCAGAAACAGGTTCAGCGCCCCCGAATCCGGCTGCGGAGGCAGTTCGACACCGTATCCCTTGGCCACCTCCACAATGCGTGGCCATCGCTCCGGAGATCGAACCACACGACGTATGCAGGATCGGTTCGCTTCGGCCAGCATCCGGGCGATCGTCTCGTTCGTCGCAATCATCAACTCCTCGATCAGCTCGGTAGCCTTGTTGCGCCGGGCGGTTCCCATAGACTGCACCTGGCCATCGACGACCCGCGGATCAGCTTCAACCCGGGTGAAGTCTAGAGCTCCCTCCTGCAGTCTCCGCTGATGAAGAGCCAATGCCGCCTCCGCCTGCAGCCGTAGCTGCTCAGCCAGATCGGGCGATGAGCTTATCTTGGCTGCGCCTTCACTCCCGTTCTCCAGCCAGGGTCCAACCTTGCTGTAGGCAAGCTGGGCCGCGTTCCGGATCAGGGCCTCATAAATCGAGGTCTCTTTCAGCTCCCCTCCAGCACCGACCGTAAACTCCGTCACCACCGCGGAACGATCCTCGGCCTCGTTCAGCGACGTAAGATCAGTCGAGATCTGCACCGGCAACATGGGGAAATTACGCACTGCCGTGTAGACCGTCTGCGTCTGCTCCGCGGCAAATTGGTCGAGCGGACTTCCCTTCGGGAGGGAAGCAGCGACATCGGCAATCGCCACCCAGATCCGGATGCCGTCGTCCGAACCTTCGGCCACCTCTGCCTGATCGAGATCACGCGACGTGTCATTGTCGATCGACGACCAGGGCAGGTTGCGGAGATCGCGACGGTCACGGCGGTCAGGGCTGGCCGGAGCAGCCCGTAAGCTTGAGAGCTGCTCCTCGGCCCCCGCAACCGGCTCGAGCTTGAAACCCTGGCGAGTCATCTCCTGTTGGGCTGAAGCGGCGAGGTCGAAAGAGCTTTGCGGCATGCACGAAGAGGCTATCACGCGATGAGCGGGCGCCTGTCGTCAACGCCCCTGTAATCAGACCCGCGCCGCATCGACGCCGGCCAGCACACCCGCCCACCTTGAGACCTGTTCCGCCGAAACACCCCGCCGTGCAGCTCCCCCATCCTCGAGCGTGGCGAGCTGAACGGCAAAATTTCCCAGCGTCGAACTTTCAGCGGAGGCACAGACCACTTCCAGACCTGTCGCCTCCGCCGTCAGCCGGTTGAGGAACACGTTCCTGCTCCCCCCGCCAACGACATACAGCCGCTTGAAATTCCTGCCGCTGTGAACGCTCACCCGGTCGAGCACCTCAGCGTAACGCGCAGCCAGGCTATGGAATATGAGGCTGGCAAAGGCTGGCGCGTTCTCCGGCGACTCGTCCATCTCCTGGTATCCCTGTCGACGCCGCTGAGCGTTGATTCGCTCCAGCATCTTTCCCGGCAGCAGGAGATCCTCCTCATCGACATCCAGCATGCCCTCCGGCCTTGGCGCCGCTTCAGCCGCACGCACCAGCTCTGGCACATCCCACGTCCGGCCGGCAATCGTCCAGGCCTCGATGCACTGACGGATGAGCCACATCCCATTGACGTTCTTGTGGAAGCAGATCCGGTCTCCGGCGGCTCCCAGGTTGGTGAAGTTCTCCTCCGCCGCTGACAGACTGACACACGCCTGATCGAGCAGCGTACCCACCAGCGACCAGGTCCCAGAGCTGAGGTAAGCCCAGTCCTCTCCTTCCGCTGGAATCCCTGCGATCGCCGAAGCCGTGTCATGGCATGCCGGAGCAATCAAAGCCGCGTCCCGCAGCCCCGGAAGCTCTGCGAGCTCACCCCCCAATCTGCCCACGCGTGTCCCTGGCGCAACGATCCTGGGCGCGGATGCAACATCGATCTGCGCGGCGTCGAATATCTCCCCGCACCACTGCTGTGTCGACAGCTCCACCATCTGCGTGTGCGTCGCGTTGGTAAGCTCCGCAACACGCGCGCCGCCCCAGCGCCACAGCATGTACTCGGGCAGGTTCAGCCAGTACCGCATCTCGGGCAGCCCCATCAGAGCATCCGCGTGCAGCTGGTACACCGTGTTGATCCGCAGCAGCTGGACCCCGGTCAGATCCCGCAGCCGTTGCGGGCTGCAGCGCCGGTGCAACGATCGTTCCGCTTCCACCGTGCGCTCATCCCGGTAGCAGAAAGGATCGCCGGGATGACGTCCCTCCTCGTCCAGCCGCACGTAGTCGACAGCCCATCCGTCCACCGCGATCGACCGGACTCCCTCCCCCGCGATCGCCACGCATTGCCGCAAACCCTCATCCAGACCTTGTTCTATCCGGCGAAGATCCCACCGGAGATGTCCCTCCACCTCGCGCGCGGCGTTGGGGAATCGATGAACCAGCAGCATCTCCGGGCTTGAATCGATCCATCGCAGAAGCGAGACGCGACAGCTCTCCGCCCCCAGGTCGACAGCAATCAAAGCGCGTCGATCCGTCGGCGCGAGCGCGTCTGCCCTCTCCTGTTTCAACCTAGCCTTCTCCTGTTCTAACGTAAATAGGCCTCGGTCAGGCCTCCATCCACAGGGATCAGGTGGCCCGTGGTGCAGCGTGCGTTGGGCCCGGCCAGAAACAGGATGGCCTGCGCGCAGTCCTTCGGATCGATCGGCTGATGCGTCAGTGTCCTCTTCGCATAGAACTGCGCCAGAACATGCCGAAGACCGTCATCCGTATCCGCAGGATCGAACGGAAGGTTGTACTTCGTCAGCGAGGCAATCACGCGATCCCGCGGAAACATCGTCGACCCCTTCACCACCGTAGCGGGGCTGATGCCGTTCACGCGTACCTTGGGCGCCAAACCGATGGCAAGCTCGCGTATCAGGTGACTCAAGGCAGCCTTGCTGACGTCATACGCCTCGCTTCCGCGCTTCGCGACAATGGCGTTGGCCGAGCTCGTCAGAACCATGCTCCCATCAAGTCCTTGCTCGGCGAAGATCTTCGCGGCCTCGTCCGCCAGCAGATAGTTCGCGGTGACATTGACCTCAAGCGTCAGGGCCCACTGCGCATCGCTGATCACCCCGTCAGGCGACGACGGGAAGAGCGCTGCGGTGTTGATCAGGATGTCGATCCCGCCGAACTGCTGGATCGTCGCGGCCAGGGCTGCGCGGATCGAGACGCGGTCGCGTATGTCCACGCCCGTCCAGGTGACCGTCTCCTTGCCTGCGATCGCCCCGATCTCCTCGGCGACCCGCTCCGCGCCGGAAACGTCGCGATCGGCAACCACGACGTGGGCCCCGCGCTCTGCCGCCAGCAGCGCGACCTCCCGGCCAATCCCGCTGCCGCCTCCAACCACCAGGGCGATGCGGCGGCTCAGCTCCTTCTCCGGAGGCTGCCGGCGAATCTTCGCCTCCTCCAGCTTCCAGTATTCGATGCGAAATGCCTCGCTGGCCGGCAGCGCCACGTAGTTGTCATGCGTCCTGAACTCGCCCGCCGCCGCCGCCGGACCTGCCTGCGGAACTTCGGCGCACTCCAACCCTGCACCCAGAGCTCCCGCGCCCTGCATCACACCGATCGCGTTGATGTAAAACTCGCCGGTAATGCGCGCCTCGGTCTTGGTCTTTCCGAAGCTGAACATCCCAACGCCTGGCGCCAGCACGACCGTCGGACTGGCGTCGCGGACTGCCGGCGAGTCCGGCACAGCATGTCTCGTGTAATACCCGGCATAGTCCGCGCGATAGCTCTCAAGCGCCTGCTCGGTAAGCTCCCTGAGCGCCTGCGGATCGTCGCCAGGGTCCCACGGGAGCAGCATCGGCCGAATCTTCGTTCGGATAAAGTGATCGGGACAGCTGGTCCCGAGATGGGCCAGCTGCGCCGCGCTCTCTGAGTTCACAAAATCGAGCACCTCAGGTGAATCGGAAAAGCTTCCCATCCAGCGCTGCTTTCGCGAGACCGCACCGCGCAGGTACGGCATAAAGCTCGACGCAATCTCTTGCCGGTCCGCCCGGGTCTCGGCTCTCCGGCCGCCAAACGGTTTGTACCCGCCGGAGCTTGCATGACGTTCAATAAACTGCCCGATCTGGTCGATGGTGGTGATCGTGCTCCAGTAGCTCTCGCGCTGCGTCTCACCCCACGTGAACAGCCCATGGCCTCCCAGCACGACCCCATCGCACCCAGGTGTCTCCGCAACCGCCTGCCGGAGCATCATGCCCAGCTCAAACCCGGGCCTCTGCCACGGCAGCCACGCCAGGCGATGACCAAACTCCCGGTTGAACTCCTCCATCTTGATCCTGCCGTTGGCCGAGGCCGCAAGAGCAATGCCCCAATCGGGATGCAGATGGTCCACATGTGGGAAAGGAAGAAAGCCATGCAGAGGCGTATCGATCGACGCGGCGACAGGGTTGTTCCCAAACGTACACAGCGGATACATCTCCACCATCTCGTCTTCCAGCGCGACCCCGCGATACGCTGTCTCAAGCGCCAGGAGCTTCTCGAGGTAAAGCGTTGCGAAACCCGACCGCTTGATGCTGCCGAGGTCTCCGCCGCTCCCCTTTACCCAGAGAACCTTCGTGAGCTGGCCATCGAGCGGGTCGACCGCATCCAGCTTCGAGCTGGTATTCCCCCCGCCAAAGTTGGTGATGCGGAGATCCGACCCAAGCAGGTTGGATCGATACCGCAACAGCTCCGGCTCATCCAGCTTTGCCGCCACCGCGTCATCCCAGCGGTCCTCCAGAAACCGAAGCTCGGTCTGCTTTGCCATGCCTGCCTTCCCTGCCCAAAACGTTCCGGGTGATTATTCCACAGACAAGACCAACAAGGAAACTGTTTCCGTCACGAAACAATGGGTCCAAACAGTGGAGGCGGGAGGAGGAGCAGCAGGCCGTGCGGCTCCCCGTCGCGACCTACTGCGCCTGCACGCTGTTCCGGGTCACCATCCGGTGATTGACATAGTTGTACGGCGGCACGGTCTGCCCGCGCAGCAGCGACAGTCCCAGGTGAATCAGGCTGGGCCCATACTGTCCCGCCTCATGCGATACCGAGCCGATCAGCGGAGAGCTCTTCTTGCGCATCTCCGCAATCGCCTCTTCGATGCAGTCCTGCCCAACGATCGCCACGTGCTTCTCCCGCCTCTTCTCGACCACGGCGTCCACAGCCCCCAGGGCGCTGCTATCCGTCGCCGCGGCAATCAGGATAAAGCGGTCCTTCGGGTGCCGCTCCAGAAAGTCGGCAATCAGCTTCCGGCTCTTGTCCCGCATCCCCCTGCCGTCAATCCGCACAAACGATTCGACCGGAATCTCCGGCAGCGCACTCCTGACTCCCTCGAAGGCTCCCGTCATGCGGCTCTGCACCAGCTGGCCAGCCTCCGGCAGATCCAGACCAATCACCCAGTCCACCCTCCCGCTCCAGTTCCCCACTGCATGCGCCGCCAGGGTCTCTCCGGCCTCTAAACCGACCCGGTAGTTGTCTACCCCGAAGAACGTCGCGTTGGGATGAGGTATATCGATCGCGATCAGTGGAATCTTCGCCGCCGCGATCCGATCGCCCACCATCGGCGCCACCTCCTGCTCCACCTGGAACTCAATCACCAGGTCGACCTTGTCTCTGACGAACTCCTCGGCGTTGCGAACTGCTGTTGGCCCGTCGTAGCAGTTGTCCAGAACCAGCAGATCGACTCCCACCGAAGCCGCGGCCTCCCGCAAACTCTTCGACACCTCCTCTGAAAACGGCATGTCGGCGCTCTGCCCCGCAAACCCGAAGCGCAGTTTCTTCGGGCGGGTCACATGCCGGTACAAACCATCCGGAGACTGCGAAAGATATCCGCGATGGACAAACGTCTTCAGAACCCGGTAGACGGTCGTCTTCGAGATCCGGGTCTTGCGGTGAATCGCCTCCAGCGTCAGCGGCTGGTTGTCTGTCTGGAGCAGTTCAAGGATGTCGAGTGCCTTCGAAAGCACGGGGATCAGGTAGAGACGCTTGGTTGTCTTTCGCAACGTGTGATTCCGCTCCGGGCGAAGCTTGCTTGGCGTCTCCATTATCACGCCGGTTCAGGCGTTCCGCTATTGAAATCTCACGCTGGTGTCCGTCACGCATAACTTGCGACCGCGCTGGCGTTCTGCGCTCCACGCTCCCGCGCAATACGCTCCGAATACCCACTCTCGAGCAGGCTGCGGAGGGGATCCTCGGGAAGGCCGTGAGAGACACGCCACTCCCGCACCATCGGTCGAACATCCTGCCAGAATGCAGACCGGAAGCACTCCTCTGCCTCTACCAGTTGGCACCGCTGCTGCAGGTCGGCAAGACGCTCTCGGTCCACCAGGGCCGCTCGGGCGAACAGCTCCTGTGCGGTCACCACGGTCTGCACCATCGCCTCCATCTTTCCCTTCAGGTTGTGGCTCTGATCAATCATGAACGCCAGGTTCGCCATCGAAGCAGCCCCCGCGTTCATGATCTCGTGAAAAATCCGGAAAACCTGATACGGATCGATGGAGCCGAGGGTGAGATCGTCATCGGCATACTTGCGATCGTTGAAGTGAAATCCACCCAGGGCGTCCAGGTGCAGCAGCCAGGCAACAATCTGCTCGATGTTTGTGCCCTGATAATGATGCCCGGTATCGACCAGGACCTTTGCCTTCGGACCGGACCTGCGGGCGAGTTCAAGCGCCATGCCCCAGTCCGCGATATCCGTGTGGTAGAACGCCGGCTCGAAGGGCTTGTACTCGATCAACATCCGCTGATCTTTCCCCAGCGCCGCATGGGTCGCCGCCAACGCCTCTTCCATCCACTCAATGCGCTTGCGAATGCTCTGGGTGCCTGGGTAATTCGATCCATCGGCAATCCAGAGAGACACATCGCGCGACCCGAGCTCGCGGCCAATCTCTACCGAGTCCAGCAGGTGCGCGAGCGCGCTTTGCCGGATCTCCGCGCTCGGATTTGCTATTGAACCGAACTTGTACTCCTGAGATTGAAAGAGATTCGGATTGATCGAGCCCGCGCGAACCCCGTGCTTCGCCTCCAGAGCGCGAAGCTCGGCGATGTCCGCCCGCCCGTTCGGCAGATCCCACAACACGTGGAGCGCAACCGTCGGGCTCGCTCCGGTCAGGCGGTGAACCTCGCCGGCATCGGCAAACTTCTCCGCAATACTGGTCGCCGCGCCCGCCTGGACGAACTTCCCAAAGCGGGTCCCGGTGTTCGCGAAGCCCCAGGACGGCACCTCTATCTGAAAGCCATCGAGCGCCTTCCAGACTCGCTCGACATCAACCCTGCCTTCGCTGCTCGTAGTCATCTCGTCGACCGCCATCTGATGGGAAAAAGAAAATATGCTCTCTATTGAAACAAAGAGCAGACTGCAACATACCCGGCTCTTTGTCAAAGTCAATCCGCACATCGGTGAATCCGCACATTTAGGAGAACAAGATCACCTCGAGAAACCGCGGTCCATGCACGCCCTTGATGCGCGTCATCTCGATATCGGCCGTCGCGGATGGGCCCGAGACAAAGGTTGTCGGGAGAGTTGACGTCGGCGCCAGGCGCTCGATCGCTGCGGGGACGCTGAGCACGACGTCGCGCATATCCACCACGCACAGGTGGTAGTCCGGAACCAGGGTCGCCGCGCGCCTCCCCTGGCCAGCCACGTTCTGCAGAACCAGCGTGCCGGTCTCGGCAATGGCCATCGTCGCCGTCGTTAGAACCCCCTCGAAACCGTCCAGTTCGGTCGCCGTGAAACCGTCGTCAACCGTGAACCGGCCGGTGCTGGGAAGCATCTCCTGCGGGAAGCCCGGGGGAACGATCATCCGGGGATCGCCTCGCTCGGCCAATCGCCCGCCGATCGCCTCCGCTACCTCCATGCGCGTCGATCTCCAGGTCAGCGCGTCGTAATCGCGCAAGCGGTCCTCCAGCAGCGCAATCACCACTTCGCCATCGCTCCCGGCGGCGCGTCCGTAGCCGCGAGGGATCGCCGCCCACTCGCTCGCGGCCGAACCACCTCGCGCCACTCCCCGATTCGCCGCACGGATACGCTCCAGAACATCCTCTCGCGATCTGTTCTCAGTGACCATCGCGTTCACCCCTTCCGGCACGTTCATCCCACCACTCGCGAAACGTCTGTTGCGGCATCGCCTTCAAATCCCGGGTAGCCGTCCATCCACCCAGCAGCCCCGGCAGCCACGAGATCCAGCCTTCGCCTCGACCATCGCTGCGCACCAGGGGTCGCTCCGCCATGCGGCCCAGCCGCTGCGCCGCCCGAAGCCGCCGCTCGCTCCGGAAGATCGTTCCTATCACCTTCATCGCCATCGCTTCTGGGTGGGTCAGGGCGCCAAAACCCGCCGTCTCACGCTCCACCACTCGATGCCGCAGGTGAACCAGGATCTCCGGGATGTTGATTTTGACGGGGCAGACCTCGAAGCATGCTCCGCAAAGACTGGACGCATACGGCAGGCTCCGGGCGTGATCCATGTGCTGGAGCTGCGGCGTCAGAATGGCCCCGATCGGGCCGGCATACACGCTCCCATAAGCGTGGCCGCCCGTCTGCCGATACACCGGACACGCGTTCTGGCAAGCGCCGCAGCGGATGCAGTGAAGCGTCTCTCTCCCCTCCAGGTCGGCCAGAACATCCGTCCGTGCATTGTCCATCAGGACCACATGGAAGCTCCGCGGCCCATCCCCGGCATGCACCCCTGTCCAAACCGAGTTATACGGATTCATGCGCTCGCCCGTCGCGCTCCGCGGCAGCAGCTGCAGCAGCACCTCCAAATCCGCAAAGCGCGGAATCACCTTGTCGATTCCCGCGATAGTGATCAGGGTCTCCGGAAGCGTAAGACACATGCGCCCGTTGCCCTCGCTCTCCACCACCACCACGCCGCCCGTCTCCGCAATCAGAAAGTTGGCTCCGCTCACGCCCGTCTTCACTCTCAGAAACTTCTCGCGCAGAAATCTGCGGGCAGCGTCCGCCAGGTCCTGCGGCGTGTCCCCGAGCTTCGGCAGGTTCATCTCGCGCCGGAAGATCTCGCGCACCTGCTGCCGGTTCTTATGCAGGGCGGGAACCACGATATGCGACGGCTGATCGCGCCCCAGCTGGATGATCAACTCCGCGAGATCCGTCTCGTACGGCTTGATCCCATTCGCTTCCAGCGCCCGGTTCAGCTCGATCTCTTCCGTGGTCATCGACTTGATCTTGATGACCTCGTCCGAACCCGCCGCCTTCACCAGCGCAACAACCATCCGCCTGGCCTCTTCAGCATCCCTGGCCCAGTGCACGACCCCGCCAGCTCGCGTGCAGTTCTCCTCGAACTGTTCCAGGTAGAGGTCGAGATAGCGCATCGTATGCTCCCGGATTCGCTGTCCCGCATCCCGCAGCCTCTCCCAGTCCGGCATCTCGTCCACCACCCGCGCGCGCTTGGCCTGGATGACATCCGTCGCATGACGCACGTTCTTTCTAAGTTGCAGGTCCTCCAGCAAAGCCTTCGCCAGAATCGGAAACGCGGCCGCAGGCCCCGGCACAACATCTGTTCCGTTCCTCCGGGAGACGCCTGTTCCACTCTTTGGGTCGACGGCTGTTCCGTTCATCGGCCCACCGCCTCTTCGCTCGCCAGTATCTCCGCCAGGTGCAACGTTCTCACGCCCGTCCGCTGCCGGTGCAGCGCTCCTTCAAGGTGCATCAGGCAGCTGTTGTCGCACGCCGTGCAGGCCTCCGCGTGGGTGTTCAAAATGGCAGTGGTCTTCTCAGCCAGCATTGCGCTCGAGACATCCGCATTCTTTACCGCAAAGGTTCCGCCAAAGCCGCAGCACTGCTCCAAACCTTCGATCTCCACCAGATCGATTCCCTTCACGGCCCGCAGCAGCCGCTGTGGTCCGTCACCCAGCTTCAGGCCGCGCAGTCCATGGCAGCTGGCGTGGTACGTGACGCGGTGCGGATAGTACGCGCCCACATCCTCCAGCCGCAGCCGGTTCGTCAGAAATTCGGAGAACTCATACACTCGCGGAAGCAGCTCATCGAGCTCACCCTGCAGCCTCTCGTTGCCCGCCTGCAGAGCCATCTTGGGGTAGTGGTCGCGCATCATGGCAACACAGCTTGTCGACGGCAGCACCACCGCCTCCGATCCCCGAAACTGCTCAACGAAGCGCTCCAGCAGCGGAAACGCCTCCGCCTGGTAGCCGGTGTTGTAGTGCATCTGCCCGCAGCAGGTCTGCCCCGCGGGGAAGTCGACCGTTTGCCCAAGCCGCTCGAGAACACGAACCACCGCCTGGCCAGTTGCTGGAAAGAGGGTGTCGTTGTAACACGTGATAAAAAGCGAGACCCGCAGAACACCCCTCCGAAAGCACACCGTCTTCAACACCCGCCGAGTTCAATAGGGAGCATATTTCCCAGCGCAACAGCCGTCAGGTACGATAGTACGCATTTCGATACACCAAACGAAGCGATCGGGGCTACCTTGGGACCAAATCCTCTTATCGGCGTGATCTTCCACTGGATCGGTGGCTTCGCTTCCGCCACCAACTTCATTCCGTTCCGCGGCATCAAGCGCTGGTCGTGGGAGGTCTACTGGCTCATTCAGGGCTTCGCCGCCTGGATCGTTGCGCCAATTCTACTCGCCGGCCTGCTGGTTCCGGGCCTCTTCGGCATCCTCCGATCCGCGCCCCCCGCCGCCCTGGGCTACGCCGTCTTGTGGGGAGCGCTGTGGGGTATTGGCGGGCTTACCTTCGGCCTCGCCATCCGCTATCTCGGCATCGCCCTCGGCTATGCGATTGCCCTCGGTCTTTGCACCGCCTTCGGCACCCTCATTCCGCCGATCTACAGCGGCGAGATGTCCACCATCCTGCACGAGCGGTCCGGACAGATCATCCTCGCCGGAGTCGCAATCTGCCTCATCGCCGTCGCCGTCAACGGAGCCGCCGGCCTCTCGAAAGAGCGCGAGATCACCGCCGAAGAAAAGGCCGAGGCGGGAGAGTCCGACTTCTCCTTCGGCAAGGGCATCGCCGTCGCCGTCTTCGCCGGCATCATGAGCTCCTTCTTCGCCTTTGGCCTCAAGGCGGGCGCACCCATTGCTGCCATCGCCAAAGACCGCCTGCTCGCAAACCATCGCCTCGACCTCTGGCAGAACCTCCCGGTCCTCGTCGTCGTCCTCTGGGGCGGCTTCCTCACCAACTTCATCTGGTCGGGCATCCTGATCCTCAAAAACCGTTCCATCAATCAGTTCGCCGGGGCGCCCGGACACAACCCCCTGCGTTCCACGGGAGCTTCCGGAGATACGCTGGCGGACTTCGATCCCCAAGCCGCCGGCAGCGACCCCCGCATCGCCGGCGGCCCGCAGCGGCTCTCCACCTCGACCCTGACCCAGAACTACATCTTCGCCGCCCTTGCCGGCGTCGTCTGGTACTTCCAATTCTTCTTCTACTCCATGGGCCAGACCAAGATGGGCAAGTACGATTTCTCCAGCTGGACCTTGCACATGGCCTCGATCATCATCTTCGCCACCCTCTGGGGGCTGTTCCTTCGGGAGTGGAAAGGCACCAGCCGGCGAACCCGTGTGCTCGTCGCCTCCGGCCTCTTTCTCCTGGTCGGATCGACGGTCGTCGTCGGGTACGGCAATTACATGAAAGCCCAGCAGGGAACGCCACAAGCGTCAGCAAGTCGTTAGCTCGGTCCTGCGTCAGACGGAACCGCGATTCCCTCGCCCGCCTTCGCTCCGATCGCTCGCATCCCGCCAGGACGGGAACGGACACCGCCCAGCAACCTGCAACAGCACGGCCTGCCGTCTATGGCAAGATAGGCGATGGACCCTCACCATCATCCCCAGTCCCAGGAGAAGCGCTCATGGCCGTCGTGGCAGGTGTTGATTTCGGAACCTTGAGCGTCAGAGTGACCTTGCTCGACAGCAGCCGCGGCCGGTTGGGCACCGCGGTCGCGGAGTACCCCCTCAAGAGAAACCGTCAGGACCCCGATCAGGCCACCCAGTCTCACGACGACCAGATGGCCGCCCTCGCCCGCGCCACTCGCGAGGTGATCCATCTCGCCGGTATTCCCGGCGACGCCGTCGAGGCCATCGCGCTCGATACCACCGGGTCCAGTGTCATCCCCGTCGACGCCGCCATGCAGCCCCTCGACGACTACTATCTGTGGTGCGACCACCGCGCCAAACACGAGGCGCAGGAGATCACCGCTCTCGCGCACGCGCAACAGCTCGAAGCCATCGACTGGTGCGGCGGCGTCTACTCGCACGAGTGGGGCTTCGCCAAGCTCCTCCACTGGCTCCGCCACAATCCCGATAAACGCGCCCGCTTCGTCTCCGCCTTCGAACACTGCGACATGGTCGCCGCCACCCTCTGCGGCATCGCCTCGCCCGCCCTCGCCAAACGCAGCGTCTGCGCCATGGGACACAAGTGGATGAGTAACCCCAGGTGGGGCGGCCTCCCTCCACAGGCCTTTCTCTCCTCCGTCGATTCCCTCTTCGACGGCGTCCGTGAAAAGCTGGCGGGAGACTGCCTCACCTCGGATCACCTCGCCGGCCATCTCTCCCCCCAGTGGGCCGAAAAGCTCGGCCTCCGCGCCGGCATCCCCATCCCCGTCGGCGCCTTCGACGCTCACTGGGACGCCATCGGAGCCGGCTGCCGCGAGGGCGACGTCGTCAACGTCGTCGGAACCTCCACCTGCATCATCGCCATGGAGCGGCAAGCCACACTCATCCCAGGCATGTGCGGCGTCGTCCCCGGCAGCGTCCATCCCGGCTTCGTCGGCGTTGAAGCCGGTCTCTCCGCCACCGGAGACATCTTCGAAGCCATCGCCCGCCGTGCTGCGACCTCGGTCAAACAGCTCGCCCAGGGGCTCGACGCCTACCGCCCCGGCCAGACCGGCCTCCTCCGCCTCTCCTGGGATAACGGCGACCGGACGGTTCTGGTGAATGCGGCCCTCGGCGGCGTCACCCTCGGCTGGAACCTCATCCACACCGCCCATGACGAGCTCTTCGCCGCCATCGAGGGCACCGCCTTCCACACCCGCATCATCCTCGATCGCATGGCCGAAGGCGGCGTTCCCATCCAGCGCGTCATCAACGCCGGCGGCATCCCCCAAAACAACGCCGTCCTCAACCAGGTCTACGCCGACGTCCTCAACAAGCCCGTCCTCGTCCCCGACGGCATCCCCACCAGCCTCGGTTCAGGCATCTTCGCTCTCATGGCAACCGGCGCCTTCAAGACCATCGAAGACGCCCAGCAGGCCATGTGCCTCCCCCACCGCACCTTCACCCCCAACCCTATCGCCGTAGCCACCTACAACGACCTCTTCGCCCTCTACCGCAAAACCTACTTCGCCCTCGGCGCCCCCAACGCCGAACCCGCCGCGCTAGGCGACATCCTCCCCCAACTCAAGCGCATCGCCGCCCTCGCCTGATCCTGGCTTCTAGGTGGCCAAGGCTTCAGCCTTGGCATGGTGACATACGCTCAAGAGGGGCTTTAGCCCATGGGGTATGCCGGGTGCCCCATCCTCTCGCAGTCTGCCCCCACCTACTCCTCCCGCAAAACCTCAAGCGGCTTCTGGCCCAGCACCCGATGGCTCGCCGCCCATCCAGTCGCCACCGTCAGCAGCGCCGTCCCCATCAGCGCATAAATCGTCCACAGCCAGTGAAACGAATACCCCACCGTCAATCTGTGCAGAATCGCCCGCGCAATCACATTCGCAAACCCGATCCCCACCACCGCCGCCACCAGCCCCAGCACTGCGAACTCGATCGAAAAGATCGTCGCAATCCTCAGCCGCGTCGCCCCCAGCGTCTTCAGCACCACCACCTCGCGCACCCGCCGATACCTCGTCCCCGCAATCGAGCTCGCCAGGATCACCACACCCGCGAAGATCGAAAACGCCGCCAGAAACTGCACCACGTACGTGATCTGCACCACCACCTGCCTCACCGTCTCCAGCGCCTGAGCCACATTGATCACCGTCACCGTCGGATACGCATGATAGAGCGCCCGCTGCAGCTCATCCACCCGGCTCGGCATGGCATGCACGCCTCCATACCAGACCACCGGCAGCCCCGCCAGAGCCTTCTGCGGCAGCACAAACTCCGCCCGCGAGTACGCATGCTGCCCATTCGACTTCGTGATCGCCGCCACCGTCGCCGTAAATTGCGTATCCTGCGCCGCAAACGTGATCGTCGATCCCAGATGCACGCCCAGCCGCTCCGCCTGCGGCTGATTCACCGCCACCAGCGGATGCTTCGCCGCATCCGCCGCCTGCGCCGCATCCCACCACTTTCCCTGCACCGCCGTCGTCCCTGGCGGAGCCGCATCCGCCCACGTCAGCGAGATCGCCTGCAGCATCCGCCTCGGAAAATTCTTGAGCTTCGCCTTGTTCGCCTCCACTCCGTCGATCTCGAGAATGCGGGAGCTCACCACCGGCAGAAACTCCGGCGTCGCCGTCACCGTCGGCTGTCCCTTCAGCAGATCGCGAACCCCCGCTATCTCGTCCGACGTGATATCGATCAGAAACACATTCGGCAGATCGGGCGCCGACGAGATGTGCAGCTCTCGCACCACCGCCTGCTGAACCAGGTACACCGTCATAATCTGCATCACACCCAGCCCCAGAGCCGCAAGCAGCGCGGCCGACGGATTCCCGGGACGATACAGATTCGCCAGCCCATGCCGCAGCGACGACGGCAGGCTGAACCCGCTCCGCTTCAACACTGCCCGCAGCAGCGCCAGGACACCCGCGGACGCCAGCAGCAACACGGCCAGCACCGACACCAGGCCAACCGAAAACAGCCTGCCGACCACGCTTGAATCGGACAGCGTCGTTGCAATCCCCGTCAGCCCAGCCAGGATGATGACCGCCGCGCATATCTGCGCGACATTCTTCCTCAGCTTGCGAAAGATTGCCGATACAAACGGATCGTCCGCATCCTCCACCGCCCGCCGGAAGATAAGCACCGGTCGCACACTGCGGATGTCCAGCAAAGGCGGAAGGGTGAACAGCAGCGTCGTCAACACCCCCGCCGTCAGCCCCGTCACCACCGTCCGCAGCTGCACATGCAGTGTCGTGTCGATGTTGACCAGCTTCGCCAGAAGCCACGGAAACGCAAGCTGAACCAACACCCCCAGGCCCACGCCCAGCACCCCCCCGAGCACGCCGAGAAACATCGTCTGAACCAGATAAATCTTGATGACCTGAGAGGAGCGCGCGCCCAGCGACTTCATAATCGCGATGCTGTCCATCCGTTGCTGAAGATGCGCCCGCATCGCCATCGCCACACCCACCGCTCCCAGCACCAGCGCAACCAGCGACATCAGCGAAAGCAGGCTCGTCGCCCGGTCAAGCCCCTGCGTCAGCGCTGGATTCGTCTCGCGATAATCGATCACCTGGGCTTCGGGCAACACCTTCTCCAGCCGTGCCTTCAGATCGGCCACCGCGCTGTCCGAAATCCCCGCGCCATTCGCCGGAGCCGGCACCTTGAACAGAAATCTCTGCCCCGCGTGAGACCCCGGAGCAAGCAACCCAGACGACTCCAGGCCCTCCCGCGAGATCAGCACGCGCGGCCCGGCCGCAAAGCTTCCGGACAACCGGTCCGGCTCGTTCACCACCACCGACGCGATGCGAAACAACTTGTTGCCCAGCTTGATCTCGTCGCCAACCGCCAGGTGCAGACGCACCAGCAGATCGTCCGCGACCACCACGCTGTCCTCCCCCAGGACGCTCTGCAGCTTGCCCGCCGGCAGGAGGTCGACGCTGCCGTAAAACGGGTACTTCGACGGATCCACCGACTTCAAGCTGACCAGTAAAGGGTCCAGGGTCTTCGGCGACGAAGCCATGGAGAGCAGCTCCGTCACCGGCGTGATCTCGATCCCCTCCGCCGACATCTCGTCCAGCCCCCGCTGCTGCTCCGTCGTCGGCTGCTGAAACATCCGGGCGGAAAGGTCCGCGGCCATGATCGATCGCGCACGCGTCAGCAGCGTCGACCGGAACGACGCCGAAAAGCCGCGAACCCCCGTCAGCGCCGCCACTCCGATCGCCACCGAAAGAATGACAAACAGAAACTTGCCCTTGGACGACCGGAGCTCCCGGGATGCGATTCGCATCGCCGTACCGTAGGAAAGATTCCCCATAGCTAGACCTGCTCTCGTGTCGGTGTGGAGTGGTTCAGAAATCTGTTGTTGCCTTTGCTTCTGAGGTAGGTCTGGGCCTTAGCCCAGACCTTCAAACCTTCCACGGAAGCGGGCTTCAGCCCCTGGGGCAGACCCCCCTGTCTGCGTCGTACACTGGCAAGGAGACTGCCATCACTTCGATTGCTCACCGGCTCACCGCCCGCGCACTCACTTGCGTCCCGCCACAAACAACTCACCCGGCTGAAGCGCGTTCTCCGACACCTCATCCGAGAGCAGCACACCATCCCGCAAGGTGATCCGGCGATGCGCCAGGGCCGCCACAGCCGCATCGTGCGTCACCAGCACCAGCGTCGTCCCCTCCACCCGGTTCAGGTCCAGCAGCAGGTTCAGAACATGCTCGCCGTTGACCGAATCGAGATTTCCCGTCGGCTCATCCGCCAGAACGATCGGCGGCCGCAGGATAAAGGCGCGCGCCAGCGCCACCCGCTGCTGCTCCCCACCGGAGAGCTGCACCGGGTAGTGTTCCATCCGGTCCGCCAGCCCCACCGATTCCAGCAGCGACCGCGCTCGCTCGATGCCCGCGCCGGAGCTTCCCCGCTCCGCATTCAGCTCGTGAGGCAGCAGCACATTCTCAAGAGCCGTCAGCGACGGGATCAGCTGGTACGACTGAAACACAAATCCGATCGTCCGCCCGCGAACCTGCGCCAGCTGGTCTTCCGGCAAATAAGAGATAGCCGTCCCCGCCAGCCGCACACTGCCTGCCGACGGTGTATCCAGACCCGCCAGCAGCCCCAGCAGCGTCGACTTGCCGCTCCCGGAAGATCCCATGATCGCGGCAAACTGACCGCGCGGAATCGAAAAGTCGATGCCCTTCAGGATGTCGACCGGACGCGCGCCGGTGCCCAGGCTCTTGCGCAGCCCTTCCACCACGATCATCGGCTCCCCCGCTCGAATCGGCTCTGCGATCGTTTCGTCCACTGGACTTGCGTCTCCCCCTCGCGCTTTTTGTTACTGTGGCAGAATGCGTTCGCTCTGGCTCTCTCTCATTCTAGTGGCAGGCGTGGGAGCAACCGGCTGCCGCACAAGTCACACACCAGACCAAATGCCCGCTCCCAGCCAGACCTCGACCACCTCACCAATCACACCTCCGGTTGTAACTCCGGGCAACACCCCAGCCCGCGGCAACGAGACCGCCGACAAGCGCCCACGACTGGTCTGCTTCGGCAACAGCCTCACCGCCGGTCACGGCGCCGATCCCGGCGAAAGCTACCCCGACTTCCTTCAGAAGGATCTTGACGACCGGGGCTACGGTTTTCGCGTCATCAACGAGGGCATCAGCGGCAACACCACCAAGGACGGCCTCGATCGCGTCGACCGCATCATCGCCCTCCACCCCGCCATCGTTGTGGTTGAGTTCGGCGGCAACGACGGCCTCAGGGGCCTGCGCATCGAGGACACCCGCGCCAATCTCGATGCCATCCTCGCCCGCCTCAAGACCAGCGGCGCCAGGATCGCTCTCGCCGGCATCACTCTTCCGCCCGACTACGGCCCCGACTACATCCAGCAGTTCCAGCAGACCTACACCCTGTTGGCCAAGAAGTACTCCGTGCCCTTTCTTCCCTTCCTCCTCCAGGGCGTTTACGGAGAGCCGGGCATGATGCAGGTCGACCGCACTCACGCGACCGCAAAGGGCAACGAGATCGTGGCACAGAACGTCCTGCGCCTCATCGGCCCATTCCTGAAGAGCCGCTAAGCCATATCTCGGGAACACCTGAACCACGCCAGCGCCCAACTAGCCGAGCACCACCACCGGCTGCATCAGCGTCCCGGCAATCCGCCGCGTGATCGCCAGCAGATCGGTCGGCCCCGTAAACACCTTCACCAGGGGTTGCCGTCCGAACTCCGGAAGATTCACCTGCATCCCGTTCCGAAGCTGCCCCGCCATGCGCTCGTCGACCGTAACGCTTGGCATCTCCGGAAGAATCGTCCGCGGGTGCGGCAGCAGAGCCGCGATCGCCCGTTCATCTCCCGCCAGCGCCTTCAGATCGTCCACCGTAATCGCCTCCGCCAGCGTAAACGGTCCAGCCTGCGTTCGTCGCAGACCGGACAGGTGAGCTCCACATCCCGCCTTGGCTCCCATCTCATGCGCCACGGACCGCACATACCCTCCGGCCGAGATGTGGATGCTGAACTCAGCCTCGGCCCGCTGGGGATCGAACGAAGTCAGCTCAAATTGACGAACCGTAATCTTCGCCGTCTTCACCGGAACTTCCACCCCTGCTCGCGCCAGCTTGTGCGCGGGAACACCATGGATCTTCTTCGCGGAGTAGATCGGCGGCAGCTGGTCGAGCTCGCCCACAAACTGCGCCGCGCTCGATCGCAGCTCCTCAAACGAACATCCCAGGGCCTGCTCCGGACCCGTCGCCGTACCTTCCGCGTCAAATGTGTCCGTGGCGTAGCCGAACCGGATGCTGCCCGTGTATTGCTTCTCCGCCGCACTGAAAAATTGCGCCAGCCGCGTGTAGCGGCCCAGCAGCAGCGGCAACACTCCCGTCGCCATCGGGTCCAACGTGCCCAGGTGCCCGATCGATCTTTCGCCGGTCACGCGCCGCACCACGGCCACAACGTCGTGCGACGTCATACCCCCAGGCTTGTCCAGGATCAGAAGTCCGTTCATGAAATGCCGTGCACTCCTGTGCGCGCCTACCTCGCAAGCGCTTCTTGAACTGCAATGATGCGTCTCGAATTGAGATAACGCGCCGTTGCATTGAAGCAGAAACCGGCTCCGCTCGAGTGCCCCGCCCGACCAGCCAGATTCACTCGGGGAGCGGCCAGCCATGCGCTCTAGTTGCGGTGAATCAAAGACAAGAACTCATTGCGGGTCTGCAACTGCGTTTTAAACACCCCCAGCAGCGCCGACGTCGTCGTGTGCGAGTGCTGCTTCTCCACGCCTCGCATCATCATGCAAAGATGCTGGGCTTCCAGAATGACCCCGACACCCTGTGGATGGATGGCGTCGGCAATTGCATCGGCGATCTGACGCGTCAAACGCTCCTGCACCTGCAGCCGCCGCGCAAACACGTCGACGACTCGCGGCAGCTTGCTCAAGCCGACCACCTTGCCCTGGGGAATATACGCAATATGAGCCTTGCCGAAGAACGGCAGCAGGTGATGCTCGCACTGCGAGTAAAACTCCACATCCTTCACCATCACCATCTCGTCGTAATCCACGTCGAAGAGCGCTCCATGCAGCACCTCCTCCACGGTCTGCGAATATCCCTTCGTCAGAAAAGCCATCGATCTCTCCATCCGCTCAGGCGTGCGTCGCAGCCCGTCCCGGTCGGGGTCCTCTCCCATCCGGCGAAGCATCTCGCGAATGAGATCCTGGGTCGAAGCGCCCGAAAGCTCGCTTCCACCCTCAACCCGCTCAATCTCCTCCGCCGAACCTGGGGCGCCTCCGGTCCCGGAAAATCCGGTGCCCGATGAACCCTCCCGCAGGGGCTGGTCCGGTGTAATGCAATCGATGGTCGTGCTGCGTGTCATTGCTTTGCTCCGATCTTCTTCTCTTCCAAGATCGCCGATCTCACGCCAGCGTAGCTGAAAGAGTTATTCGCCGTCTCCTCGATCCGCACCCGCTCCAGCCGGGCATGCGGGTAAGCCGAAAAAATACGGTATACCTCCACCGCGAAGTTCTCAGTGGTCGAAACAGCTTCGGAAAAACAGGCCAGGGTGTTGAGGTTCTGATGGTCGAACACCCCCAGGAGCGCACCTTCCGCGAACCGGTCGAGATCCGCAAGATTCGTCACCATGCCTGTCTCCTCGTCGATCGCACCCGCGAATGTAACCTCGACCGTGTAATTGTGTCCATGCCCATGCGGGTGGTTGCACTTGCCGAAGACCTCGGCATTACGCTCCGCATCAAACGCATCCGTGTGCAGGCGGTGAGAGGCGCAAAGGTGGAATCGACGCGATAGCTTCGCCCGGGGACGTCCGCCGCCGCTCACGCGTCCTCTCCCTCGAATCCCTCAAAATCCGCGAACAGGTCATCCGTCTCGTAGACCCGCACCCGGTGCAGCTGCGCATGCGGGATCTTGCCCGAGAGCCGGGCCCATATCGAGACGGCAATGTTTTCAACCGTGGGCTGCCGCTTCGCAAACTCGGGTACCTCGTGGTTCAGGTGGCGATGATCGTAAATACTCACCACCTCCCGTTCTAAAATCGCCTTCAGCTCCTTCAGATCCACCACAAAGCCGCTCACCGGATCAATCTCCCCCGCTACGGTCACCTCCAGCACGTAGTTGTGGCCATGTCCGTTCCGGTTTGAGCACTTCCCGAAGACGCGCGCGTTCTCTTCCGGAGACCAGGCATCGTTCCAGTAAAAGTGTGCGGAAGAGAACTCGACCTTGCGTGTCAGAAGAACCATGAGCTACCAGCTTAGACGATCCCCCTGAACCCGGATGCAGGAACCCGGTCCAAAGCTTCGCCCCGACCCCATGAAGCCTTTACCCAAAGCGCGACCTCCCAACCCGCGCCGGCATCCCGAGTCCTAGTACCGGTTCGGATTGTAACTTCTGCCCTTCCATGTCACCGCGCGTTGGATCCGGTGACGGAACGTACTCCGCAGCAGCAGGTACACGAACATCGGCACACCTAGGATCGAGAGCGCCACATCCAGCGCGGGGAAGTTCGACCGTGCCACCCGGCTGTAGAAGCGAAACGCCGTTCGCACCCAGAGCAGCAGGATCGCTCCGCGCTGCCAGCCCGCCAGATGCGGAAGCCCGAGAGCAACCGCCGGTAACCCAAAAAAAAGAAGCAGGTCCAGAAGCCGCCACGCCGCCAGATACACCGGCCGTGGCATCAGCAGCGCCAGGTTCTTCGTCCACCCCTCCACCATCTGCGGAAGCGTACGGTACATGCGCGTCCGAAGCATCTCCGGCGCATAGCGGAACCGAACCGTCCTTTGAGCGCGCTTCATATTCCTCGCCAGCGCCACGTCCTCCAGCACACTCGGCCCCACCGCGCGGTGTCCCCCCAGGTCGAAGTAGGCCACCCGGTCGAACGATAGGAACTGGCCATTGGCCGCCGCCACCCGGCGACTCGGGTCGTTCACCTGCACTGGCGGGTAGATACTTGCCAGCTCCGAAAAAATCAGCGGCATCACCATCCGTTGCACCACCCCCGTAACTATCTGCCGGGGAGAGTAAGAGAGCAGTGCCGCCGAGTGCCGCTCCGCCTCCCGCAGGCTCCTCGATAGCCCTCCCGGCTCATGGATCGTGTCCGCGTCCGTAAACAGAATCCGCCGCCCGCTCGCCAGCTGAGCTCCCGCCCAGCACGCATTGTTCTTTCCCGTAAACCCTCCCCGCGCACTCGTATCCAGCGCCGGCGCATCGATCACCGTCACCGCCGGCCCGATCTCCGTCCCCGGGTACTCGCTCGCCACCGCCTCCGCGATCGCGCGCGTCCGGTCGGTCGAGCCATCGTTCACCACAATCAGCTCCCACTCCCGCCCCAGCGCAAACCCCGGCTCCGACTGGGACACCAGCGACGCCAGGCAGCCCGGCAGGTTCAGCTCCTCGTCTCGCGCCGGCAGCACGACCGTCAGCTCCAAGGGAGCCGCGCCTCCGCCCACCGCCTGCGTCCGATCGACAACCCCCGTCTTCGCGAACTCACCCGGCTCCGCATCGGCCAACCCAAGAATTGGTTTCACAGCTCCGTATTATAGGAAGCGGAGGCGTCGTGCGTAGATCCCGGTTCTTCTTTCTTCTGCTTGTCGGCCTCGCTCCTCTGCTGCCCGGCGGCTGCGATCGCGGAGATCACCCCAATCGTCTCGGCCGGGTCGCGCCGCCCTTCACCATCACAGATGGCGTCCAGACCCTCGATCTCGCCAGCCTTCGAGGCCGGGTCGTCGTGCTCAATCTCTGGGCCACCTGGTGCGCCCCCTGCGTCGAAGAGCTGCCCAGCCTCCTCGAACTCCAGCACCGTATGCCGCAGCTTGCCGTCGTCGGCGTCAGCACCGACCAGGATGACGCCGTCTACCGCCGCTTCCTCACCCAGCACCATGTCGATCTCGTCACCATCCGCGACGGCGATCAGCGCATCAATGCGCTCTACGGCACCGTCCAGATCCCCGAAACGTACATCATCGACCGCAATGGCATCCTCCGCCGCAAGTTCGTCTCAGCCCAGGTGTGGACCAGCCCCGAGATCATGGACTACCTCCGCCGTCTCTAAACGCGCCTCTGATTCCATTTACTGCTACCCGCCACCGTCGTCATCTCGACCGGAGCCGAAGGCGGAGGGGAGAGACCCCTGTATTGCCGTCGCCTCTTCCTTTGCGTCTCATTCACGCCCTGCGCGTCGTCATCGTTCCCAAAGCCCATCGTTCACGCCCTCGACGGCAATGGGCGCAACCTGTTCCCGGCCCGCTGCTATCATCACCTCCATGACTCAGCTCGACGTCCTCTACCGCTACGGTGCCCCGCCGGCCGAAGCCGCCATCACGGCCATCGCCCGCCTGCGTGAGGTCTACGGCATACGTCGGGTGGAGCTCAGGGAAGCGGAAAAGACCATCAGGGTCGAGTTCGACGCCAGCCGCCTGACCCAGCCGGTCATCCACCAGCTGCTCCGGCGCGCCGGCCTCGATATCGTCGAGGAGCTCCCGCTGGTCACCCTGCCCGTCGCCAACCCAGCCCCAATCCCCACCCCCGACCCAACCCCAGCTCCAGCCCAGCCCGCAAAATAAGCCCCTCACCGGCTACCCTAATTCGTCGGCAGCTTCGTTCCGCTTGTCCTTCCCGCAGCGGTCCGTTATCGTAACGGAAGTTCAGTTCTTCCCCGTGCGCCCGTAGCTCAGCTGGATAGAGCATCTGGCTTCGAACCAGAGGGTCGGAGGTTCGAGTCCTTCCGGGCGCACCATCTCACACCTCAAAACCGTATCTTCCTCCCGCCCCAAACGGTTGCTCTGTCCAGGGTTCTTCGTTATCCTGAACAAGTTGCAGTCTGCAATGTGCGCCCGTAGCTCAGCTGGATAGAGCAACTGGCTACGAACCAGTAGGTCGGAGGTTCGACTCCTTCCGGGCGCACCCATCTCCCCCCTCAACTCAACTGACTCACCCCGTCAGCGCTCTCCGATTTGCAGCGCAGCGCAGCCTCCTGCGCCACCCCGCATCAGGCCCAAAGCCAGGCCCCGTCTCCTATCCGCCTCAATTGACGACCGAATCAGTCCGAATTAGACTCAAACCTGTAAAGCTTCACCTGCGGCATCGCTCGATTCCAAAGTGGAGATCGGCTGTCAGCCGGCGCGGGAAGACAGGAAAGTCCATATGTTGCAGGCATTTATCATCACTCTTCGAGAGGGTGTCGAAGCGTCCTTGATCGTCGGGATCGTCTTCGCCTACCTCTCGAAGATCGGCCGGTCCGAGCTCAAACGAACCGTCTTCTGGGCGCTCGGCTCCGCCCTTATGGCCAGCGTCGTAGCTGCCGTCGTCGTGGCAAAGCTCAACGTCAACTCCGACATCTTCGAAGGCTGGGTCATGCTCGCGGCGGCTGCCTTCGTCGTCACCATGATCTGGTTCATGCATAAGACCGCCCGCTCGATGAAGGGGGAGATCGAGGCGAAGATCGCGAGGTTCACCGGCGGTCCAGCTGGCGTCTCGACCGGCCTCTCCGCTGGGGTGTCCAGAGAAGTGTCCCGCCTCGGCCTGTTCTTCTTCGTCTTCCTCCTCGTCCTCCGCGAAGGGGTCGAAACCGTGCTCATCCTCTCGGCCGTCACCCTCAACTCCACCGAAATCCTCAGCTTCACCGGAACCCTCCTCGGAGTCGCCGTCGCTGTCGTCTTCGGCGTCCTCTTCATCCGCGGAAGCGTCAAAATCAACCTCGGGCGCTTCTTCCGCGTCACCACCGTCATCCTCTACTTCGTCACCTTTCAGCTCGTCGTCAGCGGCCTTCACGAGCTCAGCGAGAACGGCGTCATCCCCTCCAGCACCGCCGAAATGCGCCTCATCGGCCCCATTGTCCGCAACGACCTCTTCTTCTTCGTCACCATGCTCGCCCTCGCCGGCCTCATGATCCTGTTCGAACAAAAGCGACGTGCCCCCGCCCCCGACGTCACCTCCCTCGACCCCGCCGCCCGCCGCAAGCTCGATTGGTCGCAGCGTCGCGAGCGCATGTGGATGTCCGCCGTCGTCGCCACCAGCTTCCTCTTCATCTTCCTCTCCACCGCCGAGTTCATCTACGCCAAGAGCTCCACCGCGCTCAGCCCCACCACCGCCGTCACCCTCGTCGGCAAGGAGGTCACCGTCCCCCTCGCCGACGTCAACGACGACAAGCTCCACCGCTTCGGCGTCCACGTCGATGACGGCAAGGGCGGCACGGCCGAGATCCGCTTCCTGCTCTTCAAAAAACCCGACGGGATCATCGTCTCGGTCGCAGACGCCTGCGCCATCTGCGGCCCCGTAGGCTTCTACATCGGCTCCCAGGGCATCACCTGCAAGATGTGCGCCTCCCCCCTCGTCCCCCAGTCCATGGGACAGGCCGGCGGCTGCAACCCCATCCCCCTCAAGTCCACCCAGGCCGGCGGCATGCTCCTCGTCCAGGCCGCCGACCTCCAGCGCCTCGCCCCCGTCTTCGAGCGCTAACCATGCACGTCTCCTCTCCCCTGTTCAACTTCACCATGGGTTTTACCGCTGTCATTCCGAGCGCAGTGAGGAATCCCCGTATCTCGCCCGAAGCGCCACCCCCGAAGTCGCTTATGGCCTCCCCCCTCCTTGTTGCCGCCTCCGCCGCCCTTCTTGTTGTCATTCCGAGCAGAGCGAGGAACCTGCTTCTCTACCCCAGAGCTTTCGCTCACCCCCACCGCGTCTTCGCCTTACCCTCTGCCACTCCGACCCTGAGCCTGCCAAAGAAGAAGACCCCCCGCACCTCGCCCCCAGAGCCACAAATCCGAGTGCCCCAACCTTTCGCGTCCCCGGCGAAAGGTTGGGTTCAACCCGCCACGGATGCTCGGACGAAATGGGAGGCCGCGTAGATGTTCTTCCGCCTCCTCCTCGAAAGCTTCCGCCGCCAGCGCCGCCGCAAACTCCTCGCCGGCATCGCCATCCTCCTCGGCGCCACCGCCGTCACGGCCATGCTCGCCCTCGCCACCACCATCGGCGACCGCATCCACGCCGAGCTCGCCGTCTACGGCGCCAACATCGTCGTCACCCCCCAGGCCCAGGCCCTTGCCGTCAACATTGGCGGCGTCACCATCCAGCCCGCCACCGGCAACGCCTTCCTCCACGAGTCCAACCTCGCCAAACTCCGCACCATCTTCTGGGCCAACAACATCACCGCCATCAGCCCCGAACTACCCCTCTCCTTAACCGTCCAGCCACTCTCCAGCAGCGCCACAGCTCCGGGTGCCCCATCCTCTGCGCAGTCGCATCGCGCAAAGGTTGGGGTATCGTTTGCGAAAGCAAACGTCCGTTCCTCTCCGGCGCCCCCTCAACCTGTCAAAATCCAGGCCCTCGGCCTGTGGTTCAGCCATGACCTTAACGGATTGAAGACTGGCGCACCGCCACTCCATCCCTTCTGGAAGCTTGAGGGCGTTTGGCCCGCGCAGATGGATCAGGTCGCCCTCGGCCGCGGCTTGGCACAGCAACTCGGTCTCAAAGTCGGTGACAACATCCTGGTTGCAGCCCCCAACCCAGCCTTCAAAGAGGGCTACCCTTCCCGCATCAGCGGCATCGCTGATACCCAAAGTGCTCTCGACAACCAGCTCCTCCTCCCCCTCGCCACCGCCCAGCGCCTCGCCAATCTCCCCGACGCCGTCTCCCGCATAGAAATCTCCGCCCGTACCCGCCCCGAAGACGCCTTCGCCCGCCAGAACCCCGACACCCTCTCCCCCAAACAGCACGAGATCTGGTACTGCCGACCCTACGCCAACTCCATCGCCTACCAGATCCGCGAGGCCATCCCCAACGCCGACGCCCAACAGGTCCGCCGCGTCGAACAGTCCGAAGGCAACGTCCTCAAACGCATCTCCGGCCTCATGTGGCTCATCTCCGCCGCCGCCCTCCTCGCCGCCGGCTTCGCCGTCTCCGCCGCCATGGCCACCGCCGTCCTCGAGCGCCGCACCGAGATCGGCCTCATGCGCTCGCTCGGCGCCAGCCGAGGCTCCATCGCCACCCTCTTCTACGTCGAAGCCGCCATCCTCGCTCTCGCCGCCGGCGCCGGAGGCTACCTCGCCGGCAGCGCCCTCGCCGCCTGGCTCGGCAACCGCATCTTCAACGAGCCGGGATTGCCGGGCAGCCCGCTTTCGCCTCTCCACGGCGCCCCGGTCTTCAACCCCGTCCTTCTCCCCATCGTCGCCGCCCTCGCCCTCCTCGTCGCCATCGCCGGCAGCACCCCCGCCATCCGCTCCGCGCTCAAGCTTGACCCCTCCTCCATCCTCCGAGCCGACGCATGACCGATCTCCGCCTGCCCTTTTTCAAAGCCGTCCATGCCTTTTCTTTTCTTGTTGCCATTCCGAGCGCAGCGAGGAACCTGCTTCTCTACCGCAGATCCCTCGCTCACCTCCGCGTCGTCTCTCGTCTCGTCATCCCGGCCGTGAGCCTTGCAAAGGCGAAGCACCCGCTCTTCTCCCCCAAACGCCCGCCACAAACCCGGGTGCCCCATCCTCTGCGCGGCCTTATCGCGCCAAGAGTGGGATATCGTTTGCGCGAGCAAACGACCGCTCCCCTGTCCCCGCCAACGAGCTTCGCCCCATGACCCTCAGCCTCCGCCGCATCCTCACCCGCTCCCTCCTCCATCGCCGCTCCCGCAGCCTCTCCGGCCTCATCGCCCTCACCGTCTCCGCCGCGATCACCACCGCGCTCCTCACCCTCTACGCCGATCTCGACAGCAAGCTCCACCACGAGTTCCGCTCCTTCGGCGCCAACATCGTCATCACCGCCCCCACCGGCGCCTCCCTCCCCCCGGACGCTCTCCCCAAAGCCCAGCAAGCCGCCGGCCCCGACACCCTCCTCGCCCCCTTTGGATATGCCGTCGCCACCACCGACCGCGGCGCCCCCGTCGTCATCGCCGGCGCCGACTTCGCCGCCGTCCGCCGCCTCAATCCCTGGTGGTCCGTCGAAACCTGGCCCACCGATCTCCCCATCGGCGTCCAGTACGCCCTCCTCGGCCAGAAGGCCGCCAACTTCGTCGCCAATGAGCGCGACGTCCAGCTCACCTACAACGGCAAGACCATCACCCCTGTCCGCGCCGCCGGCCTCCTCCGCACCGGCGGCGACGAGGACAGCCGCATCTACGTCCCCCTCGAAACCTTCACCGAACTCACCGGCTCCGGCCCCACCGTCCTCGAGCTCCAGGTCCCCGGCAGCGCCGCCCGCATCGACTCCGCCCTCGCCGCCCTCCGCCGGCAGCTCCCCGGGATCACCGTCGCTCCCGTCCGCCAGCTCGTCGAAGGCGAAAGCCGCATCGTCGACCGCACCCACGCCCTCATGGTCGGCGCCGTCATCCTCATCTGCCTCACCGTCGCCGTCAGCGTCCTCGCCACCCTCTCCGCCTCCGTCCTCGAGCGCCGCCGCGACTTCGCCCTCATGAAGGCCCTCGGCGCCGGCCAGCTCCACCTCACCGCCCTCTTCCTCCTCGAAGCCCTCACCCTCGCCCTCGCCGGAGTCGCCACCGGCTTCCTCCTCGGCTCCCTCGCCGCCTGGCTCATCGGCGAAGCCAACTTCGGCACCGCCCCCCCCCCCCCCCCCCAAGTCCTCCCCGCCGTCCTCGCCCTCAACCTCCTGATCGCCACCCTCGCCGCCCTGCTCCCCGCCCAGGCCCTCCGCACCCTGGAACCCGCAGCCCTCCTCAAAGGCGAATAACCTCCCCGAGTCCCCCATCACGCAAAATTCGCACCGCCGCCCATCAACACGGCGCACACCTTCACCCAAGCCGACTGGCAGTACCGATGCATTACGCAGTCATCCAGCGCTCCTCAATATGCCGCTGGCAATCCGACAGGCCTCACGATGGAGCGGTAGCGCTCATCCCCGTGCAGCGAATCAAATGCTGGATCCGTCTGCACCCAAAGGAGTCCCGTCGCACGTTGCCGGTAGGCCTCTTCAAGCAGTGCGAGCGCCACCTCACGTTGGCCCAGCTTCGCCGCCAGATCTGCGAGCTCGACTGGGCTGACATAACTCGACCTGCCTTTGTCCTCGGCGCGTTTCATCTCCCACCGAAGCACACCCCGGTACCCACCCGCCGAATAAGCTGACAGGAGATCCTTCGCTTCATCCTCGTGTCCTCCGATCGACAGACTCTTCTCCAACGCATCCACAGACTCCTTCTGCATCCCCTTGCGCTCATAGATCACATGAGTCAGCGATAGCAGAACTGCGTTCTCTGGAAAGGCAACTAGCCTTTCATTTGCGTCCTTCAGTGCCGCATCGAACTTCCTTGCCTCCAGGTAGGCCAGAGCCATCGCCCATGGACGTGTGAAGGGATCAAGTTCCGTCGCCCTAAGCTGCGCGTTGATTGCCTCCGCATGACGGTTCTGCGCAGCCAGGATCTTAGCCCGCAGGTGGTGTGCTTCTGCAAACCTGGGATCCAGCTCCACCGCCCGTAAGGTCTCCGCCTCGGCGCGAGCCAGGTCCCACCTAAGCATTTGCGCCCCCGCCATCGCCAGGTGGGCCTGCGGCAGCGAGTCATCCAGCTCCATCGCCTTCGTCGCCGCGACCCCGGTTTGGGACAGCGACTCCGCCGGACTCAGCTCCCCCTTCACCGCGCTCGCGCCGTAGTAAATCGCCAGCCCGCTCCACCCCAGCGCATAATCCGGCTGCAGCTCCGTTGCCCGCTTGAAGTACGGCCCAGATTGCCGAGTATGGTCCGTAAACCATAGGTAATGCCCACGCATGTACGCATCATGAGCCTCCGGGCTCACATACCTTGCCACCCTCTGTTGCGGCACGCCGCTATTCAATCGCTGCGCGATGTCGAGCGCGGCCTCCTTCGGGAGCGACACCAGCCCATCCGCATCCCTGTCATAGCTCTCGGCCCACACGTGTGCATCGTTCAAAGCTTCAATCAGCTGGATGGTCATATGAACCTTGTCTCCGCTTCGCCTGATTGACCCTTCCAGAACCCCATCCACCCCCAGTTGGCGCGCAATCTCCGGTAGCGGCCAATGAACGCCTTTGTACTGCAATACTGAGGTTCTCGACGTGATCCGCAGCGTCGAATTCTTGGCCAGCATCGTGGTCAGCTCATCGGTCATACCGTCCGCGACATACTCCTGCCCGGCGTCTCCCGTAAGGTTTTCAAGCGGCAGCACCGCGACAGACCGGATCGACGCCCTTCCGCCACTCCACTTGTGTATTCCGGCAAAGATCAGCAAGGCTCCTACGCCTGCGATGACCCCAAACCAAATCCATCGTTGCAGAAGCGAGCCGCCACCTGCTGCACCGTTCAACGTCGCTCCGATGCGAGCCGCATCTGCCGTCCTGACCGCAACCTCATTTTCGAGCCCGAAGACATCAACGAGCGTAGTCCCGCTCTCCCCCTTCCGTGGGCCATCCGAGTCCTTCTCACCCAGCTCCCGCTCCTGTTCGAGAGGACTGATAAACCGGTAACCCTTCCCCGTCACCGTCTGCACAAACCGCGGTTGCTCTGAATCGTCCTTCAACGCCTGCCGGATCTTTCGAACAGCTGTATTGATCCCATGCTCGGTATCGACGAAGACCTCTTGCCTCCAGAGCTGCTCCGCGATCTCCGCCCGTGTCACCAGGCAATCCTTCTTTGTCGCAAGCAGGATCAGCAGCTCCATCGGCTTCCGTTCCAGCTTCAGGCTGCGTTCACCCTGCAGCAGCTCAAAACGGTCACAATCCAGCTTGAAATCGGCGAACTTATAAACCCTCGCGCCCACCGGAGCACACCCCATTTCCCCGGAGTATAGCAGCCGGATCCTTTAAGCCGCTGTATTTCAGCAACTTGCCTGTTCACCTTAACTTCACCTCAACTTCACCTTCGCTCCATTGCTGAAATACGTCTGTAGCGCCCTAATGACCATCAGCCGGCAGCGCCGGCATGGAGACATCACCATGAAACTCAATCGCACCTTCTGGGCCGCTAGTCTGGCTTCACTTGTCCTGGCTCTCTTCGCTCTTCCCAAGGCAAACGCGGTCTGCGGCCTTCCGAGACCTGCCGTCATGCCTAGCAGCCTTCACCTGATGCTTGGTCAGCCACGGCTTCTCAACGCTGGCTTGGAGTCCGAAAATGAGCACGGCATCGTCGGCTTCTGGCACGTCAAGTTTATCTCCAAGGGATCTGGGCAAGTCGCCCCGGACGGCGCCGAGATCGATGCGGGCTACGCACAGTGGCACAGCGATCACACCGAGATCATGAACTCCGGAGGGCGGTCCCCCCTCACCGGCAACTTCTGCCTCGGCGTCTGGAAGCAGGTCGGGGAGCGCACCTACAAGCTCAATCACTTCGCCGCCGCCTTCGATGGCAATGGCATGACTCTCACCGGCCCGGCTAACATTAGGGAGACGGTCACCCTGGATCGCGACGGCGACTCTTTCAAGGGAACGTTCACCATCGACCAGTACACAGAGACGGGTAACCTTCAGGTCCACCTCCAGGGCATCATCACCGGAACCCGCATCACGGTCTCCACCCCACCCGAAAGCATCTTCTGATTGTCACGATCGTTTGCGCCAACCCATTGACGTGCCGCACAGATGAGGTGTAACGCAGTGAATCAGCGAAGACCCGGCCGTTCGTCGGGTCTTCGTTCACCATGCCCTTATTGGTAAGGGCCATGAGCAGTTCGTTCGCTGGATCGGTACCGATAAACACGCTTGGGGGAAAATTCCACTCCTTGTTCACTCAACCACGACCAACACCATCGGGTTCGCCTCCGCAAGACACACGAACGATGTACCTTTGGCGCAACTACCCCACCCACACTGCTAAAATAAACATGGAAGAATCAGGGGAAGGCCCGGCCCCGCCGGGCCTTTTCCCTGCACCCAAAGTTCCGGCAGGTCCACACCGAAGTCCAGGCCCAAAGTCTCTGCTTCGAAGACTTTGAGACCTAAGTACGGGGGAGGGGAGGTACCTTGAGCCGCATCGAAACCAGCACCGACATCGTCGCCGATCAGACACGCGCCGAGTGCGCCGTCATCTCGCTCTCAGCCGTCACCCGCGAATACACAGGCCACGCCGGAACCGTCCGCGCCCTCGACACTGCAACCTTCTCCATCGTCGCTGGCGAGTGGGTCGCCATCACCGGCCCCTCCGGCTCCGGCAAATCCACCCTCGTCAACCTCCTCGGCTGCCTCGACCGCCCCACCACCGGAGAGCTCAGGATCGACGGCGTCGACGTATCCTCCATGAGCCCCGCCGAGCTCGACCGCTTCCGCGCCGACAAGATCGGCTTCATCTTCCAGCAGTTCCACCTCATCCCCTACCTCACCTCGGTAGAAAACGTCATGCTCGCCCAGTACTTCCACTCGATGACCGACGAGGGCGAAGCCAGGGCAGCCCTCGATCGCGTCGGCCTCGGCCCCCGCGCCAGCCACCTCCCCAGCGAGCTCAGCGGAGGAGAGCAGCAGCGCGTCTGCATCGCCCGTGCCTTGATCAACAACCCGCCCATCCTCCTCGCCGACGAGCCCACCGGAAACCTCGACGCCGCCAACCAGCGCATCGTCATCGATCTCCTCCAGGGCCTCCACGCCGCGGGCCACACCATCGTCATGGTCACCCACGATCCCGAGATGGCGGGCCTCGCCAGCCGCCGCATCGCCCTCAACCACGGCAAGGTCTTCTGCCACCCCATAGGCGGCCCCGTAGTCAACCTGCGCCGTTAGCGCTTCGCCTCTGCCTTCTTGCTTGTCATTGCGTCTGCCCTCTTGCTTGTCATGCTCTGCCTTCTTGCTTATCATTGTCTTTGCCTTCTTGCTTGTCATTGCCTTTGCCTTCTTGCTTGTCATTGCCTTTGCCTTCTTGCTTGTCATTGCCTTTGCCTTCTTGCTTGTCATTGCCTTTGCCTTCTTGCTTGTCATTGCCTTTGCCTTCTTGCTTGTCATTGCCTTTGCCTCCTTGCTTGTCATTGCCTTTGCCCTCTTGCTTGTCATTGCCTTTGCCTTCTTGCTTGTCATTGCCTTTGCCTTCTTGCTTGTCATTGCCTTTGCCTCCTTGCTTGTCATTGCCTTTGCCCTCTTGCTTGTCATTCAGGAGCGAAGCGGAGGAATCTGCTGTTCACTTCCCCAACCGCTACCGCTCGCCCCATTTCAACTTCGATCGCAGCACATTGAACAGCCCGTTCGGCTGATGCCGCAGCAGCCGAACGCTGTATTCAGACCTGCGGCAATGCACATGGTCGCCCAGGTGGACGTTCACCGCCTCCTGCCCATCCACCGTCAGGTACGTCTCATTCGGAACGCCGACGACGTGGACACAGACGGTTGAGCTGGACGGCACCACGATCGGTCGAAGCGTCAGCAGGTGCGGGCAGATCGGCGTCACCACCGTCGCCGAGATGTTCGGCATCACGATCGGCCCATTCGCCGCCAGGTTGTAGGCCGTCGACCCGGTCGGCGTGGAGACGATTATTCCGTCCGCGCGAAACGTCGCCACCAGCTGCGAATCAATCTCGACCCTGAAGTCGGCCATGCGCGCAATCGTCCCCTTCGCCACCACCACGTCGTTCAGCGCCTCCCACTGCTGCAGCAGCTGATCGCCCCTGCGGAGCTCCGCGTGCATCATCTCCCGGAGGTCGATCAGCGCGCTGTGATCGCACCAGGCCTGAAGCGTCCCATACAGATCGCTCAACGGTATCTCCGTGAGAAATCCCAGGGACCCAAGGTTGACCGAAAGGATCGGCGTCGCCGTCCGTGCAAAGCAGCGCGCCGCCGCCAGCAGGGTTCCATCCCCTCCCAGCACGATTACCAGGTTCGGCTGGTGCTGCGGCAGGTCGACGCGAGCCACCGCGTTCGGCTCGTTGAGATACGCCGCGCTATCCGGATCCAGGACCACGCCGTACGCGTGATCCGCGAGCCATCGCACCAGCTCAGCCAGTATGGTGACCAGCTCAGGCTTCTGCGGCTTGGAGATGATGGCGGCGAGCAGCATGGGAACAATCAGTGTAACGGGAGGTCAGCCGGCGGCTTGGCCGAAGCGGCTGTGCAGCAGAAACTCGTGGTTCCCTTCCCGTCCGAGTATGGGCGAATCGATCACCTCGATCTGCTCCCCGCCCTGCTCCCGGACACACGCACGCACCCGCTCCACCGCTGCTGCCCGCGCACTCGCATCCCGAACGATGCCCCCCTTGCCCACGTTCTCTCGACCGGCTTCAAACTGCGGCTTCACCAGGATCACCGCCGATCCAGTCCACCTCTCTCCGGGCTTGGCTAAGGCTGCCAGGACAGCCGGAAGCACCAGCGTTGCCGAGATGAACGAGACATCGATCGCCAGCAATCCGGGTGGGCCCCCCTGCTCCACGATGTCCGTCAGCAAAGCTCCCGGTGAAAGGAGTCGGGCGTTGATTCGTTCCCGAAGCAAAACCCGCTGATCGCGCCGAAGTATCTCGGCGATCTGCCCATATCCTGTGTCCACCGCGATCACCGCCGACGCCCCGTGCTGGAGCATGCAGTCTGTAAACCCTCCCGTGGAGGTCCCGATGTCGACCCCAACCACCCCCTTCAGATCGATTCTCCAATGCACCAGCGCCGCCTCCAGCTTCAGCCCTCCCCTACCCACATACCGAAGATCCGATCCGAGCACGCGAATCGCGTCTAGGGTGTCGATCGAGGTCCCCGGCTTGTCCATCCTCTGTTCGTTCACCAGAACTCGCCCGGCTAGAATCAGTGCTTGCGCACGCTCTCGTGAGGGCGCCAACCCCCGCTCCACGACCAGCCTGTCCAAGCGAGCCTTACTCAACCATTCCCGCCTTTCACCGGCGGAAGATGACCGGTTCACTTGTAAGGTACAGGGACAATCGTCAGGTCTCCCCGAAGTACAGCAAGCGACGTTTTGGGGTAGAGTTGGTGTGTTCTGGTGTGCCAGGTGATGCGTTCTCACGTTACCAATGGGTACTCGAACGGCTGAAGTGGCTCTACTTAGGGCAATCTGTCTCACTCGTAGGTGCGTTTCAATGTACAGAGACACGGGACTACAGAACGACAATCCGCCATCAATGCAGGACGACGCGGCGCTTCTTCTGCTGGTGCAGAGAGGTGACGAGCATGCGATGGCATCTCTGTTCGACAGGTATTCCAAGGTGGTCTACTCGGTAGCGCTTCGCGTTCTTCGCGATCCTGCATCCGCCGAGGACGTGCTGCAAGAGATCTTCATGCAGATCTGGCGCAGCCCGGACGGTTTTATCGCAACACGCGGCAGCTTGGGCGGTTGGCTCGCTGTCGTGTCAAGGAATCGGTCCATCGATGCTCTCAGACGCAGACGGCCCACCGAGCAGGTCGACGAGATGGTGCTGCCGTCGTCCTACAACTTGGCCGATGAGGCGGAGCGGGACAACATGATGGACAAGGCGCGCAGCGTGATTCAAAAGCTGCCGCCCGAACAGAGGAAGACGCTCGAAATGGCCTTCTTCGATGGTTTAACGCACTCCGAGATCGCCGAAATGACAGGCGACCCCCTGGGTACGGTGAAGACAAGAATCCGCAGCGCGCTGCTGACGCTGAGAAAGGCATTCAAGGCATGAGCGACAACAGACAATTCGACCAAGATGATCTTGCCTTGTATGCGATGCAACTCCTGTCGAAAGACGAACGGGCGTGCATGAACAACCTCATCGAGCTCTCACCCGAGCTCCGGCGTGAACTCGCTGAAACTCAAGGCGACCTTGCCATCTATGCCACCACAGCTGAGACGCATTCCCCTCCGGCCTTGGCACGGGAACGGCTTCTAACCCAGATCGGCCGCGAGCGCAAGGTTCGCTCCATTGACCGAACCCAAGACGTCCGAACCCAAGACGCCCAAACCCAAGACGCCAGCACCCAAGACGCCAGTACCCAAGACATCGCCGGAAGATCGGCAGCAGCTTACGGCGCAGGCCCAGGTACCGCTGGCGCCGAAGATGGCCGGCACAACTTCGGCCAGAGCAGCCGGACCTCGAAAGATGACCTCCCGCGAACCACATCCAGCTTCGGTCGAATTGTCCCCTGGCTGGGCTGGGCGGTCGCCGCGGGCCTCGCCGTCACAACGGGAAATTTCTACCATGAGAGCCAAGTCACACGTGAGGAGAATCACGCCACCCGTGAGGCCATGGCACGCGACCATGCGGAGTTCGCCCGCCTCACCCTCGATGCCGCAGCAGCGCGCCAGCTGATGGACACCCTCAAGGATCCAACCGCGACCCGCGTCACCCTGACCAGAAGCAAAGATGCCCCGCAGCCGCAAGGAAAGGTCACTTACGTCGCGAATAAGGGAGCTCTGCTCTTCGTCGCCAGCAACTTCGAACCGCTCGATACCCGCAAGGTTTACGAGCTATGGCTCATCCCGACGAATGGTCAAGCCCCAGTTCCCGCAGGCACCTTTCACCCCGATGCCCGGGGTAACGCCAGCATCGTTCTCCCCCAGCTTCCGTCCGGTCTCCAGGCCAAAGCCTTCGGAATCACCGTCGAAAGTGAGGGCGGGGCACAGACCCCGACCATGCCCATCATTCTGTCCGGGGCTGCCGCCGGAGCTTGATCACCGCGCGGGTGGATCGCAAGGTATTTGCCCAGATACTTGGCCCAGATACTTAGTCCAGATACTTGGTCGAGGTATACCCCACCGAAGAGGCATCGCTTTAGGGATGCCTCTCAACGTAGGCAAAACTCCGGCATCACGGAGCAGTCATACGTACCTGGCCACCCGCACCCTGCAAATCGATATACGTCTGCACCGTATCGATGTCGGTTCTTAGCACCGTCATGAGGCTCGTCTCGGTGGAGGTCACGTAGATCTTCCCCGTGGGGGTGCCGGTCGTAGCCGCAAGAAACGTCGGATGTCCCGCTACCGGTATCGTCGCGGTCACTGTGTTGGTGGTCAGGTTCACCACGCTAACCGTACCGCAGCCCTTGCTCGGCGGGATCGCCGAAGCCGAAGGTATGGTCGAGGGGCACGTAACGCTATCGCCGAAGTTCGCGACGTACGCGCGCGTTCCATCCTGAAGCACTGAGACCACCACCGGATTGACGCCCACCGGCACAGTCCCGAGCACCTGCCCGAACCCAACCGCGTCCACCGGGTTGTTCGCATCGCAGTTTGGATTTGTTGTCAGCGCCACCGCGGAGCAGAGCGGGATGTTGATCACGCTGACCGATCCTCTCGATCCATTGCTCCCCGCATTCACGACTACCAGCTCCGTTCGCGTCGGTGCTAAATCCGCCCACACCGGCGCCGCGCCAACCGGAATCGTACCCGCCGGAAGCAGTGTCGGCGTATCGATCTTGTTGGTCTGGGCGTTAATCACTGTGACGGAGTTGCTGCCATGATTCAGAATAAACGCACGCTTCCCATCCCCGGTCATCACTCCGTAAACAGGTCTCTGCCCGACCGCGATCGGCGTATCCGTCGTGTTGCTCGCCGTCTCGATCGGCGTTACCTGCCCATTTCCACTGGCGTTCTGGCTGATGGCGTAGATACGCGGCGCATTTGCCACGCCGGCGATGTAGACCACATTTGGACCGACCGGAAGCTCCTGCCGCAAAGCAGGCGGGGTGTTCTGCAGCTGCGCGACAAAGTTGCGTCCCGGCTCGGTAATGTAAACATTGGTCCCTTGCGGAAAGATGCTGTTCGGCAGAGGAGACCCGGCCGGTCCAGGAATCAGCGTCGTCTGGAGAATCGCGTTCGATAGCAGCTGAGTCGAAATATCAAAGCTGTTTACGGTGCCATCGCGGTTCAGCGTGTATCCCGTGCTTCCCGTGCTGTCTACCGCCAGGTAGTACGGTGCTACCCCAAGCGTCGCGTTGATCAAAATCGAATCACCGGAGAAGTCTACGATCGTCAGCAGCCCATTGCCCGTCGGCGTCGGCTGCGAGATCGCAACGGCATACTTTTGGGGCTGCGCGGCAGGTCCCACCGGGTTGATCGCGGTCACCACCGGCCGGTAGCTGTTTCCACAACCAAGCGCAAACAGCACGGCGCCCGCAGTCAGCATCAGCCTCGAAAACGAGGCGGTGATAGAGCGCCCAGTCTCTGGGGCCGGCCTTTGAAGCTGGATCTGCGATACGTCACTTGCTGGCTGCAAAAGTGCTCCCACAAACGTTCTGTTGTTGGCTATTCTCAAAGCTCGATTGTAAATCAGCGGCACCGAGGCGGACATGCAAGAAGAGATCGAACCAGCTCCAACCGTCAGGCCCCGCGTCTTGAAAGCAATCCCGGAGACTCGTGACCGTTGGCAGGGCCGGTTGCTGGTCCTGCTCGTCGCAGCCTCCATCAGCGCCTGTATCGTCTTCGGCTTTCTCGCTACGGGCGAGCAAGGCGGCCGCTACAAAGTCGCCGGGGCCAGCCTCGCTCTGGCAATCATCGCCGCTGGCATGCGCTCCGCCACAATCATCGGAGCGGTCTGCGGAGCCCTCGCTTGCTTCTGCATGACCTGGTGGACGAGAGACCTCGAAACTCCGCTTCAGCACAGCGCTCTCCCCGCGTTGGTAGCTCTCGTTGTGTTCACTTTCCTGGCGACCCGGGCAGGCAGAAAGCAAAAGCAGGTACTCGGTCTGTCCGAGCAACATGGTGGACGCACCGCCGCCCAGGTGCTGGCGAACCTCGGTGTCGCCGCTCTCGTCGTCACCCCGCTCGGCGCCTACGCCGGAGACTTCGCCGGACTGAGTCTTCCGGTCGCCCCGCTCCTGCTCGCGGCCGCCTCTCTGGCGGCACTGGCCGAGGCCACCGCAGACACCGTCTCCTCCGAGATCGGGCAGGCCTTCGGCACACGCACCTATCTCCTGACAAACCTCCGGCGCGTACATCGCGGAACCGATGGCGGCGTCAGTGCTCGAGGCACAACCGTCGGTCTCCTCGCGGCCCTCGTGGTCGTGCTCATTGGGGGATGGGCGCTGCGCCTTACCCCGGAGTTGGAAGCTCTCGCCTTCTCCGCTGGCCTCATCGGCTTCGCGGCCGATAGCCTCCTCGGCGCCACCATCGAGCGGCGCGGATGGATGGGAAACGATCTGGTGAACTTCCTCTCCACTGCTGTTGCCGCCTTCAGCGTGCTTCTCATGGCGCGGTTTACCTCCGCATCTCACTGACGCAAACCCTTCCATCCCGGCCGCAGCGCCTCGCCCGCGCTTCTCTCCCCATCAGTCGTCGCCCTTGCCCTCCATCCACCGATGCAGCCAGCTCCCGTGCAGGTCCAGCTTCAGCGACGTATAGCTGATGATCTCGTGCATATACCTCAGGAACAGGTCGTAGTTGCTGATGTGTCCGACCGCGGGTCTAGGGGACGTGTACACCTCCAGGCCGGCGTCCTGGCACAACTCGCGTATGCGAAACAGGTGCGTCGCGTCAGACACCACCACGATCTGCTTGAAGCCATGCTCCCTCGCGATGGCCGCCAGACGGTGCACCTGCTGTTCGGTATCCACCGACCGGGTCTCTGCAAGGATGTTTGTAAACGGGACGCCCTTTGCCAGGAGGTAATCGCGGCCGACGCCGCCCTCCGTATTCCCCGAATCTTTATCGCTGCCGCCCCCCAGCGTAATCACGTACGGGGCAATCTGCTTCTGATATAGATCCACCGCATGATCCAGACGGGCATGGAAGACCGGTGACGGCCGGCCGGAATACTCTGCCGCCCCAAAGACCGCGATCGCATCGGCCTGCATCGCCTCGTCCTGTCCGGCTACCTCCGCGATCTGCTGATACACATAGATCGCCCATCCGAGCGCAACGAGGAGCACCACCGCGAACAGACGCCGGACCAGATGCAATTGTCGCGGCGAACTCGAAGGGCGCAGATTGGATCCCGGGACGGCCATAGGGTGGAGATCAGAGTCTACGGCAACGTGAGGACATCGACTCGCGCATGGCCCGCGGCTAGTGCTGCAACGTCAGAGCAATCTCGTGGGTCGGAATCGCGCCCTCACGCAGAATCATCCACGAGTTCCCTCCCCCCGAAAGATCGATGATCGTCGTCGCCTGCGTCCTTCCCGTAGGCCCGCCGTCCACAATCAACGGAATCTTGTCTCCCAGCTGCTCCCTCACGCAGTTCGCGTAGGTGCACTCGGCCAGCCCCGCCAGGTTCGCCGAGGTCGCCGTAATCGGCAGCCCCAGCTGCCGGACGATCGCACGGGCGATCGGCGCCTCCGGAACGCGCAGCGCAACGTTGCCCGTATTTGCCGTCACTCGCAGCGGCAGCTTGGCCCCAGCCTTCACAATGATCGTGAGCGGTCCCGGCCAGAACCTCTCGGCGAGGCGATCGAAAGCCCCGTCGATCGTGGGCGCGAGCTCATACGCCTGGCAAACCTCCGCGATCAAAAGCGAAAGGGGTTTGTGGCGTGCCCGCGTCTTCAGCTCGTAGATCCTGTCGACGGCGCGCAGGTTCACCGGGTCGACCGCCAGCCCATAAAACGTATCCGTTGGCAGTGCGACCACGTATCCGGAGTTCAGCGACCGCACGACCCGGTCGATATGCGCGGACTCCGGTTCATCTGGATTGATTCGAAGTGTCTCGGCTTGCAAACTCTATCTCCTGAGGCGCGATCGAACGAGCGGCCCGGAAAGCATTTCCTAGAACCGCAGCCTAGCACAGTCGCCCGACCGCTCGAGATCCACCGGCGAGCGGGTCAGCGTAAACTTGGGGCAATGCCGCTCTCGCCCAACCTGATCGCGAGCAGGACCAACCCCCATATCAAACAGCTTCGGGCCGCCTTCTCCGGTCATGCCCGGCTCAGCGGCGGTCTCATCGCCCTGGAAGGCAATCACCTGCTGGAAGAGGCACTGCGCAGCGGCATGGTGCTCAAATCCATCTTCCTCGCCGAGCACCGGCCTCTCCCCGCCTTTGTCCCCGCATCCATCGAAGTCCTGCGGCTCACCGGCGAGCTCTTCGACAGCATCATGGAGACAAGATCTCCCCAGGGAATCGCCGCTCTCATGGTACCGCCCGTATCGACAATCGATAGCCTCATCTGGGGCGTCCCGCTCATCCTCATCGCCATCGGCCTTCAGGATCCCGGCAACCTGGGGACGCTGGTCCGCTCCGCCGAGGCCTTCGGAGCCACCGGCATCCTCACCTCCGCCGGGACCGTTAACCCCTGGAACGGCAAGGCGCTGCGGGCAAGCGTCGGCTCGATCTTTCGGCTTCCCGTGGTCGCAGCCGGGATCGAACACCTGCTCGCCCTGCAAAGCCGCGGCCTGAAGCTCCTGGCAGCCGTCGGCGAAGGCGTCGGCACGGATGACGTCTTCGAGCTTCGTGACGTGGACCTCACCGGGGGTGTTGCCATCATGATCGGGCATGAGGGCGCGGGCCTCGGCCCGGAGTGGATCGAGATCGCCGACGGCCAGATCACGATTCCGTGCGCCGGTCCCGTTGAAAGTCTCAATGCGGGCGTGGCCGGCTCTATCATCCTCTACGAAGCCCACCGCCAGCGGGCTCGCGTCGGAGTTCGTGCATGAGCCTGTTCGACACCTCGCCGCTCGCCGCCGGCCCGCCTCCCGGCCACCGCGCGCCCCTCGCCGAACGCATGCGGCCCCTGTCCCTCACCGAGTTCACCGGCCAGGAGCATCTCCTCGCCGAAGGCAAACCGCTTCGCCTCGCCATTGCGGCCGACGACCCAACCTCCATGATCTTCTGGGGTCCGCCCGGCGTAGGCAAAACCACACTCGCCAAGATCATCGCCCAGGTGACCCAGGCAAGCTTCATCGAGTTCTCCGCCGTTCTCAGCGGGATCAAAGAGATCAAGCAGGTTATGATCGAGGCCGAAAAGGCCGCTGGCTTCGGCTCCCGCACCATCCTCTTCGTCGACGAGATCCACCGCTTCAACAAGGCTCAGCAGGACGCCTTCCTCCCCTACGTCGAGCGCGGCACCATCCGCCTCATCGGTGCAACCACGGAGAACCCTTCCTTCGAAATCAACGCCGCGCTCCTCTCCCGCTGCCGCGTTTACACCCTTGGCGCCCTCACGGAACAGCAAGTCGCCGGCCTCCTTCACCGGGCGCTCTCCGACTCCACACGGGGCCTCGGCGCCTCCGGAATCGAAGCGGAAGACGAAGCCCTCGCCACCATCGCCGCCTACGCCAGTGGTGACGCCCGCAACGCTCTCAACGCCCTCGACGTCTCCGCCAGGCTGGCCGAAGGACGCGGTGAACACCTCATCACCAAAGCTCTCGCCGCCGAGGCCATGCAGCGCCGCGTCCTTCTCTACGACAAAAAAGGCGAGCAGCACTACGACATCATCTCCGCTCTCCACAAAAGCGTCCGCAACTCGGACCCCGACGCCGCTCTCTACTGGCTGGGCCGCATGCTCGAGGCCGGTGAAGACCCCATGTATGTCGCCCGCAGAGTCGTTCGCATGGCCGTCGAAGATATCGGCCTCGCCGCCCCCGAAGCCCTCAACCTGTGCCTCTCCGCCCGCGACGCCATGCACTTCCTCGGCCAGCCCGAAGGCGGCCTCGCTCTCGCCCAGGCGGTGGTCTATCTCGCCCTCGCTCCCAAATCAAACGCCGTCTACACCGCCTACGGAGCCGTCCAGGCCGACATCCAGGCCACCGCCGCCGAACCCGTCCCGCTCCATCTCCGCAACGCGCCCACGCGTCTGATGAAAGAGCTCGATTACAGCAAGGGCTACCAGTACGCCCACGATATCGAAGGCCGCGTCGCCGACATGCAGTGCCTTCCCCCATCCCTCGCGGGCCGCCGCTACTACCAGCCCACCAACGAGGGCCGCGAAAAGCTCCTCGCACAACGCATGGCTGAGATCGATCGCATAAAGCAGGAAAAACGAGGCAGCTGACTGGCCCCATCCCCGGCGCCTCCCCATCCACGCCGCAAACGCGTCATGGTTTCAGATCCTTGCGCAGCGCATTCAGCACGATATCTTTCGTCAGCAGCTCCGGCAGCACATCCGCCTTGCTCTCCGCGCCCGCCGGATACAGCACATAGGTCGGCACGCCGCTTCGTCCCACCGAGGCCAGCTGCTGCGTAATCGCCGGATCGTACTGCGTCCAGTCCGCCCGCATCAGCGTCACCTTATGCGCGCTGAACTCATGCTGTACCTCGGCCGACTTCAGCACCAGCCGCTCATTCACCTGGCACGAGAGACACCACGCCGCGGTGAAATCGAGAAACACCGGCTTCCCGGCTGCGCGCGACGCATCCAGGCTCGCCTGACTGTACGGCTGCCATACCAGCGTCGTGTCCTTCGGCGTGTACAGAGCGGTTGCCAACGCCAGCGTTCCGATCGCGAGCGCAGCCACGGTTGATCCGAGACGAGCCGGCCACTTCGCCAGCACCCATCCCGCAATCGCCAGCAGCAGGAACCCCAGCAGCAGACGCGCCATGTGATCGCTGCCCTGCCCTGCCGCTACGCCCCCGCCCGAGTACAACCTTCCGTAGACCCACGTCAGCCAGATCACCGTCGCAAACAGTGGCACCGCCGTAAGCTGCTTTAGAGTCTCCATCCACGCGCCCGGCCGGGGCAGAAGCCGCGTCCACGCGGGCTGGGCCGTCAACAACAGGTACGGAAACGCGAGCCCCAGACCCAGGGCCGTAAACACCGCAAAGGTGACCCACGCCGGCTGCGCCAGGGCAAACCCGATCGCCGCACCCATCAAAGGCGCTGTGCAAGGCGTCGCCACCACCGTCGCCAGCACACCTGTAAAGAAGCTGCCCGCATAGCCCTCTTTTTGCGTCAGCGAATCCCCGGCGCTGGTGATCGATAGACCCAGCTCGAACTGCCCCGCCAGCGACATCGAAAAGAAGAAAAGCCCCAGCGCAAGCACGGCCAGAAACGTCGGCGATTGCAGCTGAAATCCCCATCCCGCCTGGCTTCCGCCCGCACGCAGCACCAGAAGAACGCCGACAATCACCCAGAATGAAACCAGAATTCCCAGCGCGTAAACTGCACCGTGAGCCCGGATCCGGCTCCGCTCTCCCGCCGAACTCTGCACCAGGGCCAGGCCCTTCAGAAAAAGCACCGGAAACACGCACGGCATCAGGTTCAGAATGATCCCGCCCAGAAACGCCAGACCGACCGCGCCGATCGCAGTGGTCTTGCTCGCGGCCGGGCCAGCACCGGTCTCGCCCGCCGCGGCAGCGACCTCCCCGGCAACCACCGGCACCGTTACGTCGTACGCCTGGTCCCCGCTCAATTTGATTAACCCGTGAATCTGCTTCGGAAGCTGCGTCAGCTCGGCGGCACGCTTCACCCGCAGCCGCAGCCCGCCCGGAATCGTCTCCGAAATCTGATCCTCCGCATTCGCAATCTGGTCCTGATCGAACGGGTAGAACTCGCCGTCCGTCTCCTTGTCGCCGGTGATCAGCGTGAACACCAGGTCAGTCTTGCCGCCCATCACCGTCACATGCATCCGGGGCGGCAGAGCCTCCGGCAACTCGTTCAGCGCCTCACCCAGGGCCCCCACAGGCTCCCCAGTCGGCGGCACATCGGGCGCCACGTTCAGATCAAGCCCCAGGTGCGCCTTCCCTGGCAGGCACACCTCCCGGCACACCAGCCAGTCGATCTTCGCGTCTAGGTGAACCGGGCCGGGCTTAAGCCCCTTCGCCGCCGAGATCTCGACCGGAAACGCCACCTCATCCTCATACCCGAAATCCATCAGGGGTCCGAGCGGAAGGCGGCTCGGGATCGGAAACTCCATCGGCCCAGCCGCGATCCCCTTGGGCAGCGTCCACGTAATGTGCGGGGGCTCCCCCGAGTCGCCGGCATTCTTCCAGTAAACGTGCCACTTCTCCTCGAGCGTCAGCACCAACCCCACTTGCAGTGTTCCGCCCGGTGCAATCGCCGGCCCCACCGAGGTCAGTTCGGCTGTAAGGTGCTGTGCCTTCACCGGTCCAGGTCCACCGTCGCCCACAACCTGGATCTGCGCCTTCGCAGGCATGCCAAGCAGTAGCGCCGCACACACCGCCAGCGCCATCATCTCGAACCTATGGATCTTCATCTGACCGAATTGTAGGCCGCGCACAGCGTATGTGTCAGGCTCGTCCCGCGTTGCGGTGTTCGATCATGATGCATCGATCCATCACCACGCGAATTCCACCCGCCTCGGCACGCGCCGCCGCCTCGCGATGCACAATTCCCTGCTGCACCCAGAGGTTCGCCAGCCCCAGCTCCAGCATCTCGTCCACAATCGCCGGAACAAAACTCGGCAGCCGAAAGACATTCACCACATCCGGCTTCACGGGCAGTTCGGCGAGCGATCCGTAGCTCCGCTCCCCCAGCACCGACTCCAGAGCAGGGTTGACCGGGTAAACCGTATATCCCTGGCTCTGCATGTAAGCCGAAACATAGTGGCTCGGCCGGTCCGGCCTATCGGACAGCCCAATCACCGCCAGGCTTCGCGGAGTTCCCGCACCCTCGCCAAACAGCATCTCCCGGATCACATTCGCTTCGTTCATCCCAATCCCCTATCTGTGCCAGGCGCCCAGCAGCCTCCGCAGCACAATCAGCTCTCCGAGGTGGTACGCCGTATGATCCGCAATCAGCAGCGCCTCGCGCAACAGGTTCTGTCCCTCACCCCAGCGGAACGGCTTCGTCAAATCCGCCTCCGGCCGCGTGATCAGGCCTTCAAACGTCTCGCGATCGCTTCGGATCGCCGCAGCGGTCTGCTCCCATGCACCCGCGCTCGGCGGCTCAGCGGACTTCGGCCAGTAGTCCCCCGGCCACTCAAGCGGATGATACCCGCCCGTCGGCGGTGCACTGAAGTTAAGGATGTCGCGCTGCGCAATCCGAAGATGCTCCAGCAGCTGCCATGCCGAGTACGGCAGGCCCTCGGGAACCCTGCCCCGAAGCTCAGCGGGAAAATCCTTGATCGCCGCTTCGAAGTCCGCATGAGCCTGTCCGCCCCGCAACAAGGCGACTAGCTGCTCCCGCACCTCTCCTGTATCCACCTCCGGCGCCGTTGCTCTCCCACTCTCTTTCATCGCGCTCCCTTACCCCTCAACGCGACATTGGATGCGGGAAGCGCAACCGGCGGCTCTCAGCCGATATCGTCGTCGTCCTCAGTCGCCGCCGGCACCCCGCCCTCGCGCCGCAGCCGTAGATATCCCCGGATGAACGGCTCCAGATCCCCGTCCAGAACACGGTCCACATCACCCACCTCCACCCGTGTCCTCAGATCCTTTGCCATCCGGTATGGCTGCAGCACATACGAGCGGATCTGTGACCCGAACCCGATATCCAGCTTCGAGTCCTCCAGCTTCTTCGTCACGGCCTTCTGCTTGTCGAGCTCATACTCGTACAGCCTCGATCGCAGCATCTTCATCGCCCGCTCTTTATTCTTGTGCTGCGATCGCTCATTCTGGCAGCCCGCAACCAACCCTGTCGGCAGATGCGTGATGCGCACGGCGGAATCCGTCGTGTTCACGTGCTGCCCGCCCTTTCCGCCGGAGCGGTAGGTGTCGATCCGCAGCTCCTCCGGTTTAATGTCGATCACGATCGTGTCATCGATCTCCGGCGAAACAAACACGCTCGCAAACGAGGTATGCCGCCTTTTTGCGGAATCGAACGGCGAAATTCGCACCAGTCGATGCACCCCCGTCTCTCCGGAAAGCAGCCCAAACGCATACTCGCCCGAGATCGTAAACGTCGCCGACTTGATCCCGGCCTCATCCCCATCCTGGATCTCGTTCAGCTCCACCTTGAAGCCCTGCCGCTCCGCCCACCGCAGGTACATGCGCATCAGCATCTCGGCCCAGTCCTGGCTCTCCGTTCCGCCCGCCCCCGGGTGCACCACCACGATCGCATTCAGGGTGTCCGTCTCGCCCGAAAGCATCGTCTTGCTCTCCAGCTTCTCCGTGTACTCCACCAGCCCCTTGATCTCACGATCGAGGTCGGCATCCACACTCTCTCCCTCGCGCGCAAGATCGAAGTAAGCCTCGATATCGTCGCCGCGCCGGCCCAACTCCGCATCGTCCGACAGCAGCGTCTCGAGCCGCTTGCGCTCGCGCATTAGCGGCTGCGATCTCGAGGCATCCGCCCACACCGACGGGTCCGAGATCTTCTCCTCAATCGAGGAGAGCTCACGCTTCAGGCGAGGGGAGTCAAAGATACTCCCGCAGCTCGCGAACCTTATCGCGGACCGGGGAGTAGGCGTACTCGAGATCAGTCAACATACTGCCCCATTCTATTGCATCGGGACAGCTCTTCTTTGCAACAAGGCCCATCCCAGAGCAGCCGAGGTGACGGCGGCGCACAGATACGCAAAGAGATCGCCATGCCGCGCGTAGAAGGTCAGATCGTGTTCATACCCGAACCGCACCTGGATGGCCGTCCGGATATGTCGCGGGGCCGAAGCCGTCACCCGCCCAAACGGATCGATCGCAGCCGTCACTCCCGTGTTCGTCGCCCGAAGCACCCACCGGTGGTTCTCGATCGCCCGCATCCGAACCATATTCAGGTGCTGCCACGGAGCGCTCGTGTCTCCATACCATCCATCGTTTGAAAGGTTCACCAGAACGTCCGCACCCCCCGTCACAAACTGCCGCACCTCGTCCCCAAAGATGGACTCATAGCAGATAAACACGCCATAGCGATGACCAGCCGCTGGAAATACCGCCCTGTCCCGCCCCGGCTCAAAGGTGCCTGCCTCCGCAAGCAGATTACCCGCGAAAAAGAAGAGTTGCTTAAACGGAACATACTCGCCAAACGGCACCAGATGCATCTTGTCGTAGTGTCCGGCAAAACTTCCGTCCGGCGCCACAAACGAGGCCCTGTTCCGCGGCGCATCACCGCGCTTGTTCCCCGGATCGGAGCTTCGCTCAAACGCGATATCGTCCACGATCACAGGCACGCCAGAAGCTCGCGCGAGAGCAGACATGCCCGCCCGGAACCGTTGATCCTGCTCATAAAATGGCGCCGGCGACTCAGGCCAAAGAAGCAGCTCCGACGGCACACGGTCAAGCCCGTCACGGACCATCCCATGCGTTCCCGCCAGCTCCGGGATCCCCCGCAGAACCGTGCCCGCAGGATCGAGAGATAGCCGCGAGAAGCTGTCCAGAAGCTGCTGCGTGTTCTCCTGCGGTCCAGTATTCGCCGCCCCGACCTCAAGGTTCTCCTGCAGCAGAGTCGCTCGCCCGGAAGCAGCCTCCACCGGCGGTGGACTTAGCCGCCGCAGCCCAAAGACATACAGCACAACCACCAGCACGCCCGCAAGCGTCAGCAGGGGACGGGTAAAGCGGCGCTGCCTCAGGGAGATCCGAATCAGCCACAGCGCATTCACCGCCGCCACAACAAACGACAGACCATAGGCTCCCGTATAAGGAGCCAGCCGGGTCAGCAGCGGATTGTCCACCTGGGCAACCCCCAGCAGATCCCAGGGCAGACCCGTGATCCGCGCTCGAGCCAGCTCCACCGCCACCCACAGGAACGGAGCCAGCAGCAGCGCACCTTGCCGGCCCAGCTTCGATCGCCGCAACATCACCATCATCCAGCCGAAAAGCGCGTGGTACAGCCCCAGATACAAGCAAAACAAAATCAGAATCCCAAACGCAACCGGTCGCGCCAGGCCTCCATACAAATACATCGTCTGATAGATCCAGTAGCAATTACCCAGGTACCAGGTGATCCCGGAGACAAACGCCAGCATCGTCCCCTGACGATCCGAAAGCGCCTTCCCGTCCTTTGTGCTTTCGAGCAGGAGATAGAACAGGGGAAGCAGCGCGATCCAGCAAAAGGCCGCTCTCCACACCGGCGTCGGTCCAGCAATCGGGAACGGCAGCACCTGCAGAACACCCGCCAAAAGCGCCAGCCACCACAATCGCGCAGGAATCTGTCGCATCGCAGCTGAAGTCTAGCATCGGCCCTGCCGCAACGTTACAATAACCCTATGGCCGATGCTCTGCTGTCGCTCTTTGCCAAAGTCGCTGTACCTCTATTCTTCGGCGGAATGGCTGCGTCAGCCCTGGTCGTTATCGTTAGCGTGATTCGATATGTTCGCGAGGTGACAACCAGCGACGTCGAAAACGTCACCGATCTCAGCTGATTCCTGCCCGAACCGCTCGCGTTGACGCCTGCGTTGGCTGCCTCATAAACTTCTGCATTGGATGGTACTTTCCAGGACGTCTCATCAACACGACGTCCGTTCACCATGGGTTCTCTCACCAAACCAGTCGCTCCTCCGCAATCCAGCCGTGTTCGCCTCGTCGTGGCGTCTTCGGTCATGCTTACCTTCATCTCCTTCTGGCGTGCCGCCGCCATCGTTCTCAATGACCTCGGCTCCTCTGCCTTCTACGCAGGCGGCATCGCGGAAGAGGCCATCGGAAAATCCGCTCCCTGGCTGATCCTCGGCGTCGTCACCTTCTCCTTCGCTGTGCGTGCGGTCTATGTCGAGAGCTGCTCTATGTTCACCAGGGGCGGCGTCTACCGCATCGTCAAGGAGGCGCTCGGCGGCACCTTCGCAAAGCTCAGCGTCTCGGCTCTAATGTTTGACTACGTCCTCACCGGACCCATCTCTGGCGTCTCCGCCGGTCAGTACGTCGTCGGCATGTTAAATGACCTGACATCCTTCGTCGCTCACCGCTATCATCCCGCGCCCTACCTCACTCCCCACCTCCGGCCCGACGTCACCTCTGCCGCGATCGCCATCGTCGTAACCATCTACTTCTGGTGGCAGAACATCAAAGGCATCGAAGAGTCCAGCCAGAAGGCGCTCGACATCATGAAGATAACGACCGTCATGGTCGTCATGCTTCTGGCCTGGGGAACCTTCACGGTTCTCCATCGCGGGGCACAGCTCCCGCCCTTTCCCACACCCTCTAACCTGCACTTCAGTGACGCCGCGCTCGGCTTTCTCAAGGGTAGCCACTTTGCCACATCCCTCGGCCTCTTCGGCGTCCTGATGGCGTTCGGACACTCCGTTCTCGCCATGAGCGGAGAGGAGTCACTCGCGCAGGTGAATCGCGAGATCGAGCACCCAAAGCTAAAAAACCTCAAGCGCGCTGCTCTCGTCATCGCCGTCTACAGCTTCTTCTTCACCGGTCTATGTTCGCTGCTCGCCGTCATGATCATCCCCGACGCCGTTCGCGTTCACGTCTACCGCGACAACCTCATCGCCGGGATGGCGATGAATATGGTCGGCCCTCCACTCGCGCGCGCCATCTTCCGCGTCTTCGTCGTCATCGTCGGCTTCCTCATCCTCGGCGGAGCCGTCAATACCGCGATCGTCGGTTCGACCGGTGTTCTCATGCGCATCGCCGAAGATGGCGTCTTGACAGACTGGTTCCGGCGGCCGCAGAAGAGGTACGGCACCAGCTATCGCATCGTGAATCTGGTTGCGGGCATGCAGCTGCTCGTTATTCTGCTCACCCACGGAAACGTAATCATCATCGGCGAAGCCTATGCCTTCGGCGTCATCTGGAGCTTCACCTTCAACGCTCTCGCGATGCTCCTTCTTCGCTGGAAATATCACGGGCAACGTTCCTCGAAAGTTCCACTTAATCTCAAAATAGGATCTACCGAGATTCCCCTCGGTCTTATCTCCGTCTTTCTCGTCCTGCTCACCACCGCCGTCGTCAACCTCCTCACAAAGTCCGTGGCAACCGTAAGTGGCGTCATCTTCGCGGCAGCATTCTTTGTTGTCTTCACCCTCTCCGAGCGCGACAACAAGCGCCGCCACGACCTCACGACCTCCCAGATGAAGGAGCACTTCCAGCTGGAGCATCAGGACTCCGTAGGTCGCGAAGCGCTTCAGATCAGACCCGGTGCTGTCGTCGTGACCATGCGCGATTCAGCCGCTCCCTTCGCGCTCAAGTGGGCCCTCACCCATACCCACACCGACGAGCAGGACCTCGTCGTCCTCGCCGCCCGCATGATGGGGGTGGGTGGACCGGAGTACGTTGACGCCTCCGAGCAGCTCTTCAGCGAACACGAGCAGATGCTCTTTACCAAAGCCGTATCCGTCGCGGAAAGCTTCGGTAAACATATCTCCCTCCTCGTCGTTCCCGCGGGCGATATCTTCGCCGCCCTCGTCCAGACTGCAAATTCGCTCGAAGCAGCCGCCGTCGTCTCCGGGCTGTCCACCAAACTTACCGCCGAAGAGCAGGCCTTTTACGTCGGACAGGCTTGGGAAGCTCTTCCCGAACCCAAACGTCAGTTCACCTTCTACATCGTCAAACCTGACGGCGCCGCCCTGAGCTTCCACATCGGTCCGCATGCACCCACCATCGAGTCTGACGATGTCCAGCTTGTCCATCGCCTCTGGCTCCAGCTCCGCCGGGATCCGGAGATGCACAGCCTTCACCACAGCGACATTCTTACCTACGCCATCACCCGCTTGGCGAGCGAGTTTGTTCACGATCGCGATTCCATGCAGAAAGGCTTGCAGCGCAGCCTCTCCCAAGGGGCGGGCAATAGTTTGGGAAGTTCCCGAATCGATCTTATCGACGGAGATGGTCCAGGCTATGCCATCACTGCAACCGAAGAAGAGCTTGCCGCAAAAGGTATAGCTCGGTCGGCACATCAGAAAGATAAATAGCTCTAAGATGTTTGCACAGCTCTACTCCTTTCTGTATCGTCGAAGTATTAGATCGAGCAGCGGCTGATATCTGTGGTACCGCTGAATTTTGTAAGTCCTTGGATGGAGGTACCACGTGGAAGTAAACCGCATCATAGCCGAAATCGATACACAGATTTCTAAGTTGCAGCAGGCTCGTGAACTGCTGGCCGGTGCCGACAGCGTACGACGGCCCGGTCCAGGTCGTCCGAAAGGCAGTAAGAATGCCGCCGCGGCGCCGGCCACCGCAGGAAAGCGAAAGCTTAGTCCGGAAGGCCGCAAGCGCATCGCGGATGCCATGAAGCGTCGCTGGGCAGAGCGCAAAAAAGCGGCGTCCAAGGCCTGACAACGGCTTGCAAGCGTGACCGCAGCGTGCAAGCGCTGCGGGGGCTGATACCGGATCAGTGAGCGGCCGGCTCACCGCCGCTCTCCGGTCCCCTCTAGCGGATTACGATCACTTCGCGCAGATTATCCTTCGCCAGAAAGAACTTGAAACTCCCGAAGCCATGCAGCAGATTTTCAATCTGCCGGTTGTTATAGATGTTCCGCAACGTGTAATTTCCCGCTCTCTTCATCTCCACCTGGTCTTCCGCCGTAAGGTGGTACCGATAGAAACTGGTATCCACCGGGATAGCGCTCGAATTCGACTTCGAGTGAAAGAATGCAAGCAGCAATCCACCGGGCTGCATCCCCTGTTGCAATCGGGACAGCAGCGGCGCCACAAGACTCTCCGGAAGATAGTCAAGTGTGTCCCAGAAGATAACCACGTCAAACGTTCGTCCAGAGAAGTTCAGATTTGCTTCCAGAAAACGCTGGACGTCAAACACAGGAGCCTCCCCAGGCGTGGGGGTAGACATCCACTCCGGCTTCGCGGCATCCTCCACCAGGTTCGCCATGTAAATACTGTGGCCCAGCCCCGTGATGAAATTAATATTCGTCGAGGAGGTTGGCCCGATGTCGAGCACACGCAGCGACTCGTTCGTCTGCAGGTGCTTCAGCAACTCCTTCCACCCGCTGGAGTGGCGTGATATTCGGTCACCACCCTCGCGTCCACTTCCAGACTTGCCGCCGCCGAAGAGATTGCGCATCCCGCTCGCTTCCCTTCCCCTCTATGCTCTTGCCTGTGGCCCCGTCGCACTCGGCGAAACCGCTGGCGCGCCCGTCTTCAATGCGCTCTGCGCACCTTTCGTGAGGTCTGCCTTGCCCTGAATAGTTGCGTTCTCCTCAATTGCCAGCCTCGCGGCCGAGATATCACCCTTCAACGCTGCCGATTGCCGGAGATCGACGGAACCCGTAGCCTGAACGTTTCCACTCACCTCCCGGAAGATGAGAACGTCGCGCGCGATCAGGTTCGCCTTCACCCGGCCGTTCGGCCCAATTGTCAAAAGGCCGCCCGGAATCGTAATCGATCCATCGATCGTCCCATCCATGAATAAATCCTCATCTCCGGAAAGCTCTCCCCGAATCGTGATCGACTTACCGATAATTGTCGAGCCCTCTGCTGGCTTCATTCATAACTCCTCGTGATCCAGAGCTCTGTGCAAATTATTTCAGCTCTTGCCCGAACTATACGCAAGCTCAATCCGCGAGGCAAACTGGAACCAAACGTTGAAGGCCTGGCTACGTCATAACCCTGCTGCCCCCTAGAAAGTCGACATCGTCGAGGACCCCTGCAATTTTGACTACAACGAAAGCAGATGCGAGCGCGAGTCTCAACAAGCAACTCAGTCGTCCAAACCTCGCTCACCAGGTCCGCGGCGTGGCCCTCCTCACGGCTATGGCTCTCTCGTTCCACGTCGCTTTCCCCTCTCAGGCCAGCGCCGCCCAACAACAAAACGCATCCGCGCCAGGCACCCCGTCCAGTCTGCTGGGCGCCCCTCCACGCGCCTTGATCGCCGACGTCGCAGCCAACGAGGTCCGTGCCATCAGGCACCCCGATTCCTACCTGCGCTATCGCATGCACACCCTCGATGAAAAAGGCGATCGCGTCCGCGACATCATCGAGTCCAGGGACGGGGCCGTCGCCCGCCTCATGCTGAAAGATGGCAAGCCTCTCACCGAAGAGGAGGATCAGGCCGAGCGTGCCCGACTCAATGACATGATCGCCTCGCCTTCGGTGTTCGCCAGGCACGCCCACACCGATCAGACCGGCAAAAAGCTGGCCACCGACCTCATCCAGCTGATGCCGGATGCGATGCTCTACACTTACAGTCCCGGTCAGCCCCAAATCGAGTCCCCCAACGGCCCTCATCAGGTCGTCCTCGACTACACCCCCAATCCAGGCTGGTCGCCCCCCAACACCACCGCGGAAGCACTGACCGGCCTCCAGGGGCGTATGTGGATCGACGCCAAGACACACCAGCTTCTCCGCATGGAGGGCACCGTCTTTCGAACCGTAAACTTCGGCTGGGGCATGCTCGCCCATGTCTATCCCGGCGGAAAGCTCGCTCTCGATCAAACCACCGTCGGTGGGAACCGCTTGATCTTCACTCGCTTCGTCGAGCATGTCAAAGTGCGCGCTCTCCTGCTCAAAACCCTCGACGTCAACGCCACCATCGAGGCCTCCGCCTTTCAGACACTTCCTCGCCCCCTCACCTTCCAGGACGCCACCCGCCTGCTCCTCCAGGTGCGTCCCAACCCCTGATATGTCGATCCAGAAATCTCCCGTCAGAGGCGAAGCGCCTGGCCAGCCACGGCCCGCTGCCCTAAGCCATCTCCCGCGCACGAGCACGCAGACTCTGCCGCCGCACCGTCAGCGCCTCGATCCGTTGCCGATCCACCTCGAAACCGCTGCCAACGCCCGTCGGCACCGTGATCTCGCCGCTCCCACTGACCACAACCTCTGGCTCAATGATGTCCCTCGCCCAGTAGCGGCTCGATGCGGAAACATCGCCCGGCAACGAAAAGTTCGGCAGCGAAGATAACGCGATGTTGTGAGCACGGCCTATCCCCGTCTCGAGCATGCCCCCACACCACACAGGAACTCCGCGCTCCGCTGCTGCGTTGTGAAGAGCGATCGCCTCGCTGAATCCACCCACCCGCCCGACTTTGATATTGATGATCCGGCAGGATCCCATATCGATCGCAGCCAGCGCGTCTCTCCGGTTCCGAATCGACTCATCCAGACAGATCGCCGTCTCGATCCGCTTCTGCAGCATCGAGTGAAAATAGAAGTCGTCGAACCATAGCGGCTGCTCGATCATCAACAGCCCAAACTCGTCCCACCCCGCAATGTGGTCGAAGTCTTTCATCCGGTATGCCGAGTTGGCGTCGCAGCTGAGAAGGATCTCCGGATACCGCCGCCGAACCGCCTTGAAGATCTCGCTGTCCCAGCCCGGCTTACATTTCAGCTTAATGCGCTGGTACCCCGCCGCCAGCTCCTTCGCCACCTTCTCCAGCAGCACCTCCGGCGAGCTCTGGATCCCGATCGATACCCCGCACGGAATCGTCGTTTGCGTTCCCCCCAGAAGCTTTCCCAAGGGCGCTCCCGCCCGCTGCGCACTCAAATCCCAAACCGCACTCTCGAGCGCCGCCTTCGCCATCCGGTGCCCACGAACCTGCCGAAACACGTCCGGGCAATCCCCCCCGCCGTCGATCTCCGCCTCCAGCAGCCGCGGCGCAAGCTCCGTCTCCGTAACAATCCACGCCGTGTCGATCATCTCGTCGCTGAAATACGGATGCTCCCCCGCGACGCACTCCCCCCACGCCGTCAGGCCTTCAGACTCAATCTCGACAAGCAGCACGCGTCGGTCGGTCGTCACACCGAAACTCGTCTCGAACGGGTATGCGAGCGGCAGGTTAATCTCCCGCATGTGGATGGCGTCTATCTTGATCATCGTCTGTCCTGTCCGTCCGTCTGTCATTACCTTGCAGAAACCATGTGGTAGTTAAGCCCTCCTCACCTCGGCGCGCCCAATCTCCCGCTCATCGGATCCCCGTCGGCAACCCCAGAAGGAAGCTTCCATCGCCCGCTGCATCCCGCTCATACCCGACCGCCGCCAGCCCCCGCGCAAAGGCGCTCTGGAACGCCTCGCGATTTCGCATCTGCAGATCGAGAGCCCGTTGCCTCTGCTGGGGATCGGCCTTCCATCGGTCAACCCCCGCCGGAACCCGGACGTGCTCGACCACCTCCGCATCCTGCGCGTTCTCGTCCACTCCCTCCGCCAGCCGCTTCGAAACCCGCTCGGAGCGCAGCCACCACTCGGCATACAACCTGTCCGTCGGCAGCCCGCCCTGCAGCGGCGACGACGACGCCCCGTAAAAGTCCGGCTCATAGCGGCGCGCGATCGCTCCCAGCCGCCCCAGGTTCAGATACGCGTTCTTGATGTCGAGCGGGTCAAAGGTCCACTCCATCAGGTCGAAGCCGCGCTCCATCGCGTCCTCCCTCTGCGCCAGCTTCAACCGCCGTCCAAGACCCGCATTCCGGTACTCCGGCAGCACCGCCAGCATATGCGAGTGCAGGTAGGCCGCCCCGGCCCGGTACCCGGGAAGCCCCATAGCGAAGCCGACCATTGTCTCACCAACGAAAGCTCCCAGCACCTGCCCACCGATCCGCTGCGCCACCACAAACACCCGTCGCGGAATCACATCCCCATCCGCATAACCCCAGATCGCGACCTGCAGATCCACGCATCGCTGCATATGCTCCAGGCTCGAAACCGGCTCAATCCGAATTTCAGCTTCGCTTGTTTCAGTCACGTTCGGTTTACCTCTTCCTCGGCGCTCTTCGCCCTCCTCCACATCTCATCCATCACCTCCGGCGTCGCGTCCGCCAGGCCCTCACACCCGCCAGCCTCCGCCTCCATGCTCGCGAACCGCCTTCGAAACTTTGCATTCGCTCCCCGCAGCGCGGCCTCCGCATCGATCCCGAGATGCCTGGCCAGATTCACCGCCGTAAACAGCAGATCGCCAAGCTCCTCTTCCATCGCCGCCCCCCGTCTTGCGCTGTCTTCGACCAGGATCTCCGCCTCAAGTTCACCCGTCTCCTCCCGTATCTTCTCCATCAGACCAGCCGCATCCGGCCAGTCAAAACCCACCTTCGCAGCCTTCGATCCAAGCTTGCCCGCCTCCATCAGCGCCGGCATGCTTCGCGGTACATCGGCCAGCAGCGAAGCTCCGTTCTCGCCCGCAGCCTTCTTCTCTTCCCGCTTTATTCGCTCCCAATTCCTCAGCACCGCGTCCGCATCGGCCGCCTGCGCTCCGGCAAAGATGTGAGGGTGGCGCCGGATCAGCTTCTCGTTCAACCCCTCCGCCACATCCCGGATGTCGAAGTGTCCCGCCTCCTCCGCCATCTGCGCGTAGAACAACACCTGCAGCAGCAGATCGCCCAGCTCATCCTTCAGCTCCGGCCAGCTTCGCCGCTCGATTGCATCGAAAACCTCGTAGGTCTCCTCCAGCGTGTGCCGTTTTATGCTGTCAAAGGTCTGCTCCCGATCCCACGGACATCCCTCCGGCGATCGCAGCAAGGCCATAGTCGCGATCGCCCTCTCCAAAGACCCCAAATCTCCGCGCAGCCGGCCCGCTGCAACAGTCTCCCCACTTGCTGGCGCACTTCCGGGCTGCGTCATTCTTCCACTGTACCCGATGCCTCGCCGCCTCGGGTCAGCCCAAATCGTCTATCCTGCTGTGCATGGAACCCGCCGCGAACGAAGCCTCGCCTCCAAAACGCAGACCCACCGCCTGGCTCCTCATCCTGCTCCTGCCGTATGCTGGCCTGCTCTTCCCCCAGCTCTACGCTCGCGCCACTCCGGCTCTCTTCGGTTTTCCCTTCTTCTACTGGTATCAGTTCGCCTGGGTGCTGCTGGCTTCCGCCATCATGGCTCTCGTCTATCTCCGTACCCGGGACTGATCCGCACAAAAAAGCGCGCCCGCAACTTCGCGGACGCGCTCTTCACAATTTTGTTCAGCTTCCAAACACTACAGCCCGCTTGGACTCGCCGCCGGCGTCGCGCTGTCCGTCGCCATGTTGCTCAACAGCCGGATCTGCACCCTTCGGTTCTTCGCCCGGCCGGCAGCAGTCTTGTCCGACGCCACCTGCTGATCCTTGCCGATACCTACCAGGTAAAACTTGTGCGGTGGGATGTTGTACTTCGTCTGCAGATAGTTGGCCACCGCATCCGCCCGTCGCTGGCTCAACTGGTAGTTGTAAGCCGCGGCCCCGACCGAGTCCGTCCCGCCCGTTACCTCCAGGATGTATCCGCGAGTGCTCGTCAACGAGCTCGCCATCGCATCCAGCTCCTTCTTGTCCGACGCCGTCAGCACCGCCTTGTCGAAGCCAAAGGTCACGCTCACATCCGCCAGCGGCTTGTAGTTGTCAAGGTTCGCTACCGCGCCGCTCAGCGTGTCCACCCGGTTGTACGCGTCCTGTGCCGACTTGTTGGCCGAATCCGCCGACTGCCCCGCAGCCTGGGCATGCTGGTCGGCGCCATTCGCCGCCGTCATCGCTCCTGAGATCCCCTTCTGCGCCCGGTCGTCCGTATCCGTAATCGTCCGATGATCGCCAGCCGTCTTCGTGTCAAGATCGTTGGTCTGCTGAACAATCGGAGCCGTCTGCGACCGAACATAGTTCTTGGTCGAGCACCCCACCATCGCTGCCATCGCCAGCGCACCGGCGATCAGGGCAGGTGCCGACGAGCAAAACCGCGTTCCAGGAAGATGAATTTCATTTCGAACTGAGCTCATGATTTGTTGTCTCCTTAGACAAGCGCGTAGACAGACGCAAGATTCCATACTCTTCGCAGCAATTGGTGGGCCATTCAGCCACTAAAACATATCCCTCGCTGTTTGACCAACTTACCGAGCTTCTCCCCCTTTTTGCTGCCCCTGTGCAACCTGCTGCAAGAACTTTTGTCAGCCCCCCGCGTCAAAACTTCGCTCACCTCCTCTACTCTCACCCAGCCCGTAGCTCACCATCTACACTATGAACAGGCCGCACCTTGGATCTCCTCGCTAAAATCCGCACCATCCCCCCAAAACCAGGCTGCTACCTCTACAAAAATGCCGAGGGCGTGGTCATCTACGTCGGCAAAGCCAAAAACCTCCGTTCCCGCGTCCGCTCCTACTTCCTCGAAGCCTCCCAGGCGAACGCCAAGACCGGCTCCCTCATGCGCGAGGCCGTCGACGTCGAATACATCACCGTCGACAACGAACGCGAAGCCCTCGCCCTCGAAAACAACCTCATCAAGCAGCGCAAGCCCCGCTTCAACATCCTCCTCCGCGATGACAAAACCTACCCCTACATCAAGCTCACCACCGGCGACCGCTACCCGAAGGTCTTCGTCACCCGCAAGCTCCGCAAAGATGGCAGCCAGTACTTCGGCCCCTACTTCCCCGGCAACCTCGCCCACCGTCTCGTCGACCTCATCCACCGGTCTTTTCTGATTCCCTCCTGCAAGGTCGACCTCTCCCGCTACCACCCCCGCGCCTGTCTGCAGTTCTACATCAAGCGCTGCCTCGGCCCCTGCGTCGACGGCCTCACCACCCCCGACATTTACAAGCAGACCATCCGGGACGTCCAACTCTTCCTCGAAGGCCGCCCCCAGGAGCTCGAAAAGCTCCTCACGGCCCGCATGGAAGCCGCCGCCGAAAACATGCTGTTCGAGCTCGCCGCCCGCCTCCGCGACCAGATCGTCACCGTCCACCAGGCCCAGGACAAACAGCGCATCGCCTCCGCCGACGACGACGACGCCGACGTCTTCGGCTTCCACTTCGAAAACGAGATGCTCGCCGTCAACCTCTTCCACATGCGCTCCGGCAAGATCGTCGACCGCCGCGACTTCTTCTGGGAAGACCTCCCCGACCTCAACACCTCCTTCAACGAATCCCTCAACGAAGGCGACCTCTCTCCCCTGGACCCAGCTCCCACCCCCGACGCACTCACGCCGTCATCTCGCCAAGAGACGGAGCGAAGCGCAGGCGCAGTGGAGAGACCCCGGTATCTCGCCGACGCCAACTTGGACACCGAACCCACGGGCGCCGCAATCTCCGCTGAAACCAACACCGCTGACGATTCTCATCCTGAGCAAAGCGAAGGACCCGCTTCTCTACCCATAAACTCCGACTGCCCCGAACCCATCTCCTACGCCCAGGCCGAGCTCTCCGCCAACACCCCCATCGCCGCCGAACCCGAAGCCCTCCCCTGCCTCGAGCCCGACCCCACGAAGCCCGCCCCCGAGTACGACCAATCCGACGAAGACTCCGACGCCCACCCCGGCCGCGCCCCCATCCAGCAGACCGCCCTCTCCGAGCTCAACGAGCGCTTCTCCCCCGCCGCCTTCTTCTCCGCCCTGCTCAAGCAGCTCTACCTCGACCAGCCCTACGTCCCTAAATCCATCTACCTCCCGGTCGACTTCCCCGACCGCGCCCTCCTCGCCGATCTCCTCTCCGAACGCACCCGCCACCGCATCGAGATTGCCGCCCCCCAGCGCGGCGAAAAACGCTCCCTCGTCGACCTCGTCTGCCAGAACGCCAAGCAGTCCTACGACCAGCGCTTCCGTGTCCTCCAGCCCACCCAGCGCGCCATCGCCAAGGCCCTCCAGGACGCCCTCACCCTTCAAGAGCCGCCCACCCGCATCGAGTGCTTCGACATCTCCCACATTCAGGGCGCCGAAACCGTCGCCTCCATGGTCGTCTGGGAAGACGGCTCCATGAAGAAATCCGACTACCGCAAATTCCAGGTCAAAACCGTCACCGGCGTCGACGACTTCGCCTCCATGCGCGAAATCATCCACCGCCGCTACAAGCGATTGAAAGACAGCGAAAGCTCGGAAAATCAAGCCGACAAGAAGCCCTTTCCGTCCCTCATCCTCGTCGACGGAGGCCTCGGTCAGCTCCACGCCGCCGCCGACGCCCTCGCCGAACTAGGTATTCAGCCCGGCATCCACGCCCAGCCCCTCGCCTCCATCGCCAAACGCGAAGAGATCATCTACGTCCACGGTCACGAGGACGCCCCGGTCGTCCTCGACCGCCGCTCCCCCGTCCTCCACCTCATCCAGAAGATCCGCGACGAATCCCACCGCTTCGCCGTCACCTACCACCGCAAACGCCGCGAGATCCGCGACCGCGACTCCGAGCTCGACAGTATCCCCGGCGTAGGCCCCCGCACCCGCCAGCGCCTCCTCCAGCACTTCGGCTCCGTCCGCGGCATCAGGCAAGCCACCCCCGACGCCCTCACCGCCGTAGTCAGCCCTGCCACCGCCGCCAAAATCCGCACCTACTTCAACGCCGACGAGACCCCCACAGCCCCATCCCTCACCGTCCTCCAGTAACCCTCACCTAACCCTCACCGAAACATCCGCTCGTCAAAGTGGAACGGCGCCGATAGCACCACTGCAATCCGCGCAAAATCCGCATGCGCCGGATTCAGGAGCGCATTCCACTCACCCTCCACCACCGCCGAGGGCACTCGCAGCATCACCGTCCGACCTGACCGCACCCACGCCGTCCCCAGTTCCGCCGTCTCCACCTCCGTCGCCCGCCATCGCTTCGGTAGCGAACTCAGTCCAACCTCCTCGACCGCAAGATCGTCCGGAGCCGCGATCTCGACCGCCAGGAGGTCACCAGGCGCCACCGACGGGTCGAGGTGCACAAACATCTCCATCGCCGCCAGCGCCATCGACGTCGCCGTGTACACCATCGGCACCCCGGCCTCGTTCCATCGCCCGGAAAACAGTCGCGCCCCGTCCACCGACATGGCGCTCGCACTGAACCTCTCCTTGCAGATGCGAAACAACCTCACCGCTTAGCTGAACATTCCGTAAGCGATCCGCCCCAGCACTGTCTCCACCGACTGCGAGCCCGCGTCCGTGTCCAAACGGTCGATCGGCCGATCCCCCCCCATCGTCCGGTTCGGCGTCATCATCCATGCCGACGCTTTGTCCTCCGTTCCCATCGTCTCCCGAGCCATCGCCAGCAGCCGCGCCATCCGCACTACCCGGTCCGATTCACCCGCCGTCATCCGCGCCTGTGAGTGCACCCGCCGGCTCATCGTCCGTCCCGAGATCCCCAGCGCCTTCGCCACTGCCGTCCGGCTCAACTTCATCTGCCCCGCAAGGGTGTCCAGCGCTCCCGCCGGAAGCCCCTCCCGAGTCAACTCCAGCAGCTCCCGCGGCGTCCCTACCCGCCTCCGAAGCATCGAGTCGCCGCCCAACACCGCTGCAATAGCATGTACCGTCATTACGCCACCTGTCCTCTACTATAGCGCCATCTGGCCACTCTCACAAGCGTATGCTACTGCTGCCCAAACGTATTACACGCCCCAGGATCCCCACCCTGCATCCCCCGGCGAAACCACATCGTTCGCTGCGCACTTGACCCATGCGTAAAGCTCTCCGGACTCACCGCCCGCCCGCTCATCCGCTGCAGATGATCGTCCCCAACCGCCGCCGCCGCCTTCAACGCCCCCTCCACATCGTTCTCATGCACCATCCCGCGCTGCTCGGTCGAGTGAGCCCACACCCCCGCATAGCAGTCTGCCTGCAACTCCAGCGCGACACTCAGAGGATTCCGCTCCCCAGGATCCTGCTGCTGCAGCCGCCGCACCTTTGCCTCCGTCCCCAGCAGATCCTGCACATGATGTCCCAGCTCATGCGCAATCACATACGCCTGCGCAAACTCCCCCGTATCTCCGCCGATCCGCCGCAGCTCATCCCAGAAGCTCAGGTCGACATACACCTTCTCGTCCGCCGGACAATAAAATGGCCCCGTCGTCGCCCGCGCCGTCCCGCAGCCCGAGTACGTCGCATCCCGGTACAGCACCAGCTTCGCATGCCGATACTGCCGCCCTTCCTGCTCGAAGATCCCTGTCCACGTCTTCTGCACATCGTCCAGCACAAACGAGACCAGCTGTCCCTCCCGGTCCTCTCCCCCCGCCGTGTACCCCCGTCCCGAACTCTGGTCAGGCGCCGGTGCCGTCCTCGTCTGAGGAGCGCCTCCGCCTCCCGAAAGATAGGCCCCGATGAAGTTCCGTCCCGTCAGCAGGCTGATCACCAGCAGCACTACGAACCCGATAATCCCAAGTCCACCGCCACCGCCGAACCCAAACCCTCCACCCCCACCCGAGCTCCTCCGGTCCTCCACATCGCTGCTCATCCCACCAGGCGTCCAGTCCATCTCGATCTCCTATCGGCGTTCTGCACAAACGCTGCGCTTCCCCCTCAGATGCCGCATGGCTCCGCATCCCGCCGGATCCGCAAACAATTATCGCAATCATCTCAACCGCGCCCGGATGACATCCCCCACCTCGGGCCCCCATCCTCCAGCCTCACCCGAACCGACCGGTCGGCCCATCCCTTTCCAGCCTCACCGGAAAGGGCGGGTTATCTCCCACCGCGCGACCGCCCCAAACCAAAGGAACCTCCCACCCCCGCACGCGTACCATCTCGAATAAACCTCATGCCACCCTCAAGCTCTCCACCCCCGACCCGAACCACCATCGTCAAACCGGCAGACCACAACCTCTCCGCCGCCCTGCGCCTCGCCCTCGCCTTCGCCGCCCTCAAACTCGCCCTCCACATCGTCGCCACCCTCTACGCCCAGCACCTCGGCTACAGCTACTTCCGCGACGAGTTCTACTACCTCGTCTGCGGCCAGCGCCTCGCCTGGGGATACGTCGACCACGGCCCCGGCGTCGCCGTCCAGGCCCGCCTCGCCCAGACTCTCTTCGGCGCCTCCGTCCTCGGCATCCGCATGCTCTCCGCCCTCGCCGGTGCCCTCGCCGTCTTCCTCACCGGCATCCTCGCCTGGGCGCTCGGCGGCAGCCGCTCCGCCCAGTCCCTCGCCATGCTCGGCATCCTCTGCGCCCCCGAGTACCTCGCCCTCGACAGCTTTCTCTCCATGAACTCCGTCGAACCCGTCTTCTGGATGCTCTCGACCCTCGCTCTCATCCGCATCCTCTCCGGCGCCAGTCTCCGCAAGTGGTGGACGATCTTCGGCATCTCCGCCGGCCTCGGCCTCCTCAACAAGCCCTCGATGACCTTCTTCCTCATCAGTCTCGGCATTGGCCTCCTCCTCACACCCCAGCGCCGCATCCTCTCCACCCTCTGGTCCGCCCTCGCCGTCGCTCTCCTCGTCGGGATCGCCCTCCCCAACCTCCTCTGGCAAGCGCACCATAGCTGGCCCACCCTCGAATTTCTCCACAACGGCCAGCTCCAACACAAAAACGTTGAGCTCTCCCTGCTCCCCTTCCTCGGAGCCCAGCTCATGATGATGCACCCCCTCAACACCCTCCTCTGGATTACCGGCCTCGTCTCCCTCCTGCGCGCCCGCTCCCTTCCCCACATGCGCTGGATCGCCCTCGCCTATCTCGCCTTCTTCGCCATCACCTTCAAGCTCCACGCCAAGGACTACTACCTCGCCCCCATCTACCCCGTCCTCTTCGCTGCCGGAGCCATCGCCTGGCAGCATCGCGTCGCTCGCACCGATCGTCGTCGCAACGCCCTCTTCGCCTTCCCCCACTACCAGGGAGCCCTCATCCTCTCCACTCTCGTCATCTTCCCCATGGCCCTGCCCATCCTCAGCCCACCCACCTGGATCCGCTACACCGCCGCCCTCCACCTCCACAACTCCGCAACCGAGACCGCCAGCACCGGCCCCCTCCCCCAGTTCTACGCCGACCGCTTCGGCTGGCAGGAAGAGGTCGACCTCGTCAACCGCGCCTTCCAATCCCTCTCACCCCAGGACCGCGCCCGTGTCACCATCTTCGCCAACAACTACGGCGAGGCCGGAGCCATCGACATCCTCGGTGCCCGCCAGCACCTCGGCCTGCCCCCCGCCATCAGCGGCCACAATACCTACTGGCTCTGGGGACCCGGAAAGCGCGGCGTAGACCCCGTCATCGCCGTCCTCCACGACACCCCCGACCAACTCCACCGCAAGTACGCCTCCGTCACCGTCATCGGCCGAATGGACAACCCCCTGGCCATGCCCTTCGAACACAAAACCGTCTACCTCCTCCGCAACCGCCTCCCCACCGCCCCCTTCAACTGGTCCGACGAAAAGGACTACATCTAAATCTAAGCAGCTCTGAAGAAAGCTCTGTTGCCGTCATCCTGAGCAAAGCGAAGCATCCCGAAGCTCTCCACCCCGACCAAACTGCTCAAACCTTTTAGCCCCAGAACCCCCAGCCCCAGCATCCCCAAGCCCAGCAGTCCCAAACCCAGCCGCGTCGACCTCATCACCCCTCCGCCAGCGCCCGCAGCGCCGACACATTCCGCGCCTCGTCCCCCGGCACATCCACCGGCGTCTCCGCGATAAACGCCGCCTCCCTAACCCGCTTATCCCGCAGCAGCCGCTGGAACGCCTCCGCCCCAATCGTCCCGTCCCCGATATGCTCATGCCGGTCCAGCCGCGACCCGCGCGCCGCCTTCGCATCGTTGCAGTGCCACACCTTTACCGCGTCAAATCCCACCGTCGACTCCACCAGCGCCATTGTCTCCGCATACCCTTCCGCGGACACAATGTCGTATCCCTTCACATGCAGATGGCACGTATCCAGACAGACCCCCATCGGCGCGCAGGCCCGCAGCCGCTCCACCAGCTCCGCAACCTGCTCCAGGCTCCCGCCCAGCGAGAACTCCGCACCCGCCGTATTCTCGATCAACACCTTGAACTCCGCCTCCTTCCACGGCAGCCCATCCGTCGCCCGCTCTATCCCCTGGACCGCCAGCCGCAGCCCCTCCTCCCGTGTCAGCCCGTTCCAGCTCCCCGGATGCAGCACCAGGTACTCCGCCCCCCACGCCAGCGCCCGCTCCACCTCGCCCCGGAACGCGCTCACCGCGTTCTTCCGCACGCTCTCCGTCTGGCTGCAAAGATTGATCAGATAACTCGCATGGATCACCAGCGGCGAAATATCATGCGTGGCCCGCAGAGCCCGCATCTTCGCGGCCTCCTCCGCCTTCACCGGCGAAGCCCTCCACATCCGCGGGCTCGAGCTGAAGATCTGAAACGTATTCGCCCCCGCCTCCACCGCCCGCTCGTCCGCCGTCCAGCACCCGCCCGACGTCCCCAGGTGCACCCCAATCCGCCTCTTCAAACTCCCCATCCATCTAAGCTACCGTAGGGTGCCGCCCCCTGCACCCGGTGAAAGCTGTGGTCTTGCTTTGAGCCAACTCGCGCCGAGTCACCGACGAGCTCTTCGCAGCCGCCCACCACCTGCGGCGAGGTCAGCCGGCTCAACCGCATCCTTCTCTGGGGATCTGCCCTCATCTGGAGCTGCGGTTTCTTCGTCGCCTACCTGCTCGGGCCGATCCTCGAGTACATGGATCCGCCAAGGTTGAACCGGGGCGGAACATAGGCGGAATACCTGCACGGCAGCTCCTCGCTCCGACGCCTCGCCTCATCGCGCCCTGCCTTGGCATACAGACTGGTGTCGGATCGCCTGAATTCCGATCATCCGCCGTGTATGATCCCGCCAACCTCCGCATCCATCCGCCGTCCGCGAAAGGACTCCGCCTCATGCCCGAAAGTCAGAACTACCACCACCACGCCCGTCTCGACCCACCCTTCCACTACATCCTGCTTCCCATTCTCCTCATCAATCTCATCTTCTCCATCTACGCGACCGTTCATCACTGGCCGCAGCACCGCGAACTCTTCCTCTGGTGGATTGTGATGGCGATCGCGCTCATCATTCTGGGCGGCCGCAGCCGCGGATCCGCCCTCAAAGCACAGGACCGCCTCATCCGCCTCGAAGAACGCCTGCGCCTCGGCACCCTGCTTGCTCCCGCTGAACTCGCCCTCTCCCAGTCCCTCACCGAGCCCCAGCTCATCGCCCTCCGCTTCGCCTCCGACCCCGAACTCCCCGCGCTCGCCCGCCGCACCCTCGCGGAAAACCTCACCCCCAAACAGATCAAGCAATCCATCACAAACTGGCGCCCCGACCACTTCCGCGTCTAACCGCGAATCCGCCATCTCTCGACCGGGTAGCCCCTCCTACCAGCCGGGGGTGGTTCTACAGCCACATCACCCTAGTACACGTCCCTCTGGTACCGCTTCTGCTTCTTCATCGTCTGCAGATACTCATTCGCATGGTCCAGCGTTCCGTTCGATCCCCGTGCAATCACATCCAGCAGCGACATCTCCACATCCTTGGCCATGCGCGTCGCATCCCCGCAGACATAGAAGTAAGCCCCACGCTCCAGCCACGCATAGAGCTCGGCCGCATGCTCCTGCATCCGGTCCTGCACGTACACCTTCTTCGCCTGATCGCGCGAGAACGCCGTATCCAGCCGCGTCAGCACGCCGTCCTTGTGCATCGCCTCGAACTGCTCCCGGTACAGGAAGTCGAGCGACCTCCTCTGCTCCCCGAAGAACAGCCAGTTGTCCCCCGTCTGCCCCGTCGCCTGCCGCTCCTCCAGAAACGCCCGGAACGGTGCAATCCCCGTACCCGGCCCGATCATGATCACCGGCATCGACGTATCCTCCGGCAGCCGGAAGTTCGCATTCGCATGCAGAAAGATCGGAAATTTCGACCCGACCGGAGCGCGGTCGCCCATATGTCCGCTCGCCAGCCCTTGCCGCTCCCGGCCATGCGCCTCGTACCGCACCACACGCACGGTCGTCTGCACATTGTCAGGATGCATCGCCTGGCTCGACGCAATCGAGTACATCCGCGGCGTCAACCGCTGCAGCACGTTGAAGAGCTGCTGCGGCTCCGTCACCACACCGGGGAAGTCCGTCGCCAGATCCACGAACTCGCGCCCCCAGCAGTACTCCTCCGCCCGTGCCTTGTTCTCCGGTCCAACCAGCACCTTCAACCCTTCGTGCCCGGGCGCCAGCTTTGCAAACTGGTTCACACTCCCCCGCGCTAGCTTCCCGATGCCCAGCCGTGTTCGCAGCGCCTCATGGAGCGAGATCTCGACCTTGTAGTGATCCAGGACGCGTTCGTCGCCGGTAAACTTCAGCGCTTCGAGGACATGCTCCAGCGCCTCGCTCCGGTTCTCAGGAACGATCCCCACCGCGTCTCCCGGCGTGTACATCATTCCCTCGTCAAGCGTCAGCTCAATATGCCGCGTCTCTTTTTCGGACCCCTCAGCCGTCAGCAGGTAGTTCTCCTGCACGGTCGAAAGGAACGGGTTGTTGCGCGTGTACTTCGACGCTTGGCTCTGCGTCTCTGCTGCTGTCTCGGTCAGGGTCTCTGGGCTCATGTCTGGTGCTTAAACGGTAGCATGCTGGCCTCCGCACATCCACCCGCTAGGGCAGCCGCAAAACCAGCCCTGTGCTCAACGTCGTCGGAGCGTAGCTGTTGCCCAGGCCGGAGAGTCGGCCATAGCTCAACTCCACCACGCGCCAGTCCAGCCGCGGCAGAAAGGTGAGGTCGACTCCACCCAGAAACTGGTACGTAAAGTGGGTCGCGCTTGTCCTTGACGATGCCTGACCCGCCGTCAGACTGCCAAAACCTCCTAGCGCCTCCACATACGGCTTGATCGGCAGCACATGGGGCGTGACCGCCAGCCGAACCCCACCCTGCAGGGTGTTGAGCGATTGATTCGAACCCGCTCCGTTCGAGTCGCCGCGTCGCAAAAATGAACCCCGCACGTCCAGCCCCAGCGCAATCGGCCCAAACCCATTGTCGTGATACAGCCCAACCGTCGGCCCATACATCCACGGGGTGTTTGCCGTGCTGATCTTGCCGCCCGTAAGCTCCGCATAGACACCCGTCTGCCCCAGAGCCGCGGCACTGGCAAGACCCAGAACTCCACATCCCATCGCAGCCATTACCCATCGTCCTGCCGGCATCGCCTAACCCTCCACCAACAGCAGTTTACGACGCCGGAAGCGGTTCCCCAGCACCCGTCCGCTCTGCCGCACCCGTACCGTCAACCCTGTTCTCAGGCCGTCAAGCACCGCGGCTCCCAGCCCACCTGCAAGTGGAATCACGTCCGCCCAAACGCCGAACGATCCCCTGCACTTAGACATTCCCCTCGTTGCCCCCCACCCGCAGGCCCAGATTCCCGCCGAAACTATTCAGCCCCGCCCTAAACTAGAGACACAATGACCAGAACACCTGCCGGGATCGCCCTCGCCGCCATCCTCACCACCGCCGCCCTCGCCCAAACCCCAACCACCGCCAGAAAGCCCGCACCCCACCGCGCCCCCGCGACTCACACCACCGCGGGGAGATCCGCCGCCACAGCCACCACCGTCAACCCCGCCGACAATCCCCCCAACGTTCCCCCAGTCGAGGGCAGCCCCAAGCCCCTCTACGCCCTTCGCTACATCGACACCGTCATCGGCAGCGAAGCCCTCGCCCCGCCGCTGAAGTTCTACACCGTCCGCTACACCGGCTGGCTCACCGACGGCACCAAGTTCGATTCCTCCGACGACCACCCCGGCAAGCCCTTTGCCTTCCCGTACGGCGCCCGCCGCGTCATCCTCGGCTGGGACACCGGCTTCGAAGGCATGCACGTCGGCGGAAAGCGCCGCCTCTACATCCCCTACCAGCTCGCCTACGGAGAGGCCGGCCGGCCAGGTATCCCGCCAAAGGCCGACCTCATCTTCGACCTCGAACTCGTCGCCATATCCGATACCGATCCAAACACAGCCCCCGAGCCCGCCGCCAGCCAACCGGCAGAGACCACCAAACCCGCGACCGACTCAGCCGACCCGACAAAACCCACATCCACCAGCCCCCCTCCGTCATCCAATCCCTCGACGCCGCAATCCAACCCGTCCTCACCGAAGTAGGTCCCCTCCTGAAGATGCCGAATCGCCTCCGACCGCTCACGCCCTACCTCAGGCGCTACTGGAAGAGTCTCGCCTGGGGCGGTGTGGCCGTCCTCCTCTACAACACCATCAAGGTCCTCATCCCCCTCGTCATCGGCCACGCCATCGACGACATGCGCCACGGCGTCACTGAGACCAGGATCCTTCACCACGCCTTTCGCCTCCTCGTCGTCGCTGCCCTCTCGTCGCTCTTCCTCTACATCACCCGTCAGGTCATCATCGGCGCCTCCCGCGAGATCGAGTTCGACCTCCGCAACGATCTCTTCGCCAACCTCGAGCGCCAATCGGCTGGCTTCTTCCACACCCACCGCACCGGCGACATCATGGCCCGCACCACCAACGACCTCGCCGCCGTCCGCCAGCTGCTCGGCCCCGCCATCATGTACTCGGCCAACACCGTCATCTTCACCGCCGCCGCCCTCCCCTTCATGCTCCGCATCAGCCCGCGGCTCACCCTCTTTGCCTTCGTCCCCCTGCCCATCGCCTCCGTCCTGGTGCAATACTTCGGCGCCCGCATCCACACCCGCTTCGAACGCATCCAGGCCATGTTCTCCGACATCTCCGCCAAAGCCCAGGAGAACTTCTCCGGAGCCCGTCTCATCCGCGCCTTCGCCCAGGAAGAGGCCGAGATCGCCTCCTTCGAGACCGCCAATCTCGAGTACATCCGCCGCTCCCTCCACCTCGTCCGCCTCATGGCCATGCTCTGGCCCACCCTCGAGTTCGTCCTCGGCCTCTCGCTCATGATCACCCTCTTCGTCGGCGGACACGAGGTCCTCCTGCACCACATCACCGTCGGCCAGTTCACCAGCTTCAACGTCTACATGGTCCAGCTCACCTGGCCCATGATCGCCATCGGCTGGGTCGTCAACCTCTTCCAGCGCGGCACCGCCTCCGTCGTCCGCATCGACGAACTCCTCAAACAGCAACCCGCCATAGCCGACGATCCCACGCTGCTCTCGACCGCCCTTCAGGATTGTCATTCCGACCGGAGCGCAACGCACGCAGTCGAAGGACCTCCGGGTGCTCTGCCAACCGGAGCCCCCACCCAAACCGCCGTCATCTCGACCGAACCCCGAGAGAGCGTAGCGAACCGAGAGGGCAGCGGAGAGACCCCTGTATTTCCCTCCGCCAACCCGGCCCCAACCAATGGTTCAGGCCGCACCACTCCCCCTTTATTGTCATCTCGCAGCGCAGTGGAGAGATCTACTTCTCTACCCCAAACTCCCACCCCCGCCACCCCCCCTTTGTTGTCATCCCGCAGCGTAGCGAAGGGATCTGCTTCTCTACCCCAAACGCTTACACCCGCCCCCGCTGCAGCCGCGATCCACGGCGACATCACCTTCCAGCACCTCAACTTCTCCTACCTCCCCGACACCCCCGTCCTCCGCGACATCAACCTCCACATCCCCGCCGGCTCCTCGCTCGCCATCGTCGGCCCCACCGGCTCCGGCAAATCCACCCTCGTCTCCCTCATCCCCCGCCTCCATGACGCCCCCGACGGCCAGGTCCTCATCGACAGCCAGCCCATCCGATCCTTCACCCTCCACCACCTTCGCGAAAACATCGGCTTCGTCCCCCAGGAGACCTTTCTCTTCTCCTCCACCATCGCCGAAAACATCGCTCTCGGCGTCGCGCACTCCACCCCGCAGCAGATCGAAGACGCCGCCCGCACCGCCCACATCGCCACCGAGATCCTCGACTTCCCCCGCGGCTTCGCCACCGTCGTCGGCGAGCGCGGCGTCACCCTCTCCGGCGGCCAGAAGCAGCGCACCGCCATCGCCCGCGCCCTGCTCCGCAACCCCGCCATCCTCATCCTCGACGATGCCCTGGCAAGTGTAGACACCTTCACCGAGGAGCAGATCCTCTCCGGCCTCCGCCAGCAGATGGTCGGCCGCACCACCATTCTCATCTCCCACCGCGTCTCCACCGCCCGCAACGCCGACCAGATCGCCGTCCTCGTCGAAGGCCGCATCGTCGAGCTAGGCACCCACGACGACCTCATCACCCGCAACGGCTACTACACCTCCCTGGCCGAAAAACAACAACTCGAAGAAGAACTCTCCGTCACCGCCTAGATCTGTGGCCATCTCGATGACAACTGCTTTCCAGCGGTGTGGTCAGTGTCGATATGTCTTAGTGCTGTATCTGGACCGCCCCCTTCGAGACGTGGTTGCGTGCATAGCTGTTTGCGGGCGGTTCAGATACAGCGACTTGAAGGAAGTCGCGATGTCCGGGGCCGCGCGTCTATGGGCGTTGA
>JAABUV010000031.1_pt1 | contig 180766 bp, 126 predicted proteins | sample 5559971 | NCBI WGS metagenome assembly JAABUV01 (sample SAMN10711881, study PRJNA513362) | rock metagenome | isolation source: Antarctica rocks | place: Antarctica: Victoria Land, Knobhead nord | collected 2015-12-19 | reverse complement strand
TAATAAGTTTAAAAGGTATAATTATATATTTAAAATAGTTATACCTTATATAAAATATAATCTTCTATTTATTACCCTTTCTTATTTATAAGTAATAATATATATCCTTAAGATCTAACTTAATTAAGTACTTAATATTAATTAATCTTATTAATATTTTATTAATTAATAAAAATAAGTAATAATTTTAATTATAATCTTATTAAGCGCCTTATAATTAATATATAAATATAATATTCTATCCTTTTTTAGTATAAAAAGAATTAGTATACCTATTAAATTTATAAAATAATAAATCTACTCCTTTTTTAAAGTTTACTTAAAGTACTCCCTTAATACGCGTAATCTTTTCTTTAATAAGTTATAAAGTAGGTTAAAGGGAGGTTCTTTATTCTCCTTTATATTAATTATATAATTATAATATATATAAGCTAGTAATACCCTAATATTCTTAATTAAAAAGATATCTTAGAATTCTTAAAATTTTAAAGAGAGCTTAATTTTAAATAGTAGGCTTTTATTACCTACTTTTAAGTATATTATAATAAATATAATATTATTAAGCTACTTCTCTAAGGCTTTAATAGTATTAAAGTACTCTTTAATATTACTTTCTTTAATAAGGAATTACTAGTTTTATATAAGTTAATCTACTTAAGAATTTTATTCCTCTAATTATAAATACCTAAGGTAGAAGTTATAATTAAAGTTTACTATTATATAAAAGGCGCCCTTATAATATTATATAATACTATTAGAATTAATAAGTTTAATTTTTCTTATATAAGAACCTAGTAATAATATTAAGTTTTTAACTCTATTATATAAAGTATTATTAGAGCTAGGGTCTATTTTTTAATCCTACTCCTTTATTAAGTATATATTAATATAATTAATATCTACTTTAAAGTTAATTAATATAATAAATTCTCTTTATAAGCTCTTAAGCTCTACTTATATTATAATAATAAGTTATTATATTTACTTCTTCCCTTATATTATAATAGTAGATATAATTATAATACTTAAGATTTTTTTAAATTTAAGCCTTTTTTAACTAGCTTATTATTAGATATCTTATTAGTTATAAGCTTATTAGTTATAATACTTATAACTATTAATTTTATACTCTAGTAATCCTTAGTTATATATCCCTTCTTTTAATAATTATAATACTTAATAGTAGAAAGGTTAGGCTTAGGCCTTTAAAGAAAGTATAATAATACCTTAATAATACTCTACCCTTCTTACTTTATATATAAGCTATTATCTCTTTACCCTTAAAAATTTCCTCTTCCTCTTTAAGGATATTAACCCCTAGTAGGAGTATTATCCCTTTAATCTTTATATATAAGTAGTATTATATAAGGCTCTAATTAGGTTACTAATATAATAAGAGTATCCCTTATTTCTAGGATATTAAGTTATATTATAAGTTAATTATAAAGATCTTTATATAACTTATTTAAAAGGTTATTATAGAGTATATACTCTATTAATAGCTTAAATTATATTTCTAACCTAATAAAGTAATTTATAAAGTTTATAATCTTTTAATATTCCTTTTACTTAACTTCTAAGTAATATTTACTAATTATAAGGTATTAATTTTAAGGATCTTTTATTTAATCTATTAGGAAATTATTAAAGTATTCTTAGAATTATTTATCCTTTAATATATCCTTTATATACTTATACTATATAACCTTAGGGTCTAGGGCTATATATTAGATTTTTATAAAGTTATTAAGAAAATAGGTTATACTTATTTTAATTATATTAATTATATTATTAAACTATTCTTAATATTCTTATACTAACTTCCTATTATATATATATAAGTCTTATAACCTAAGAATATAAGTTTTATATTAAGGATACTTTAATTCTAATTCTTTTATTAATAATAGGTAATATTAATAGCCTGCTTAAGTAGTATTATTAATATATATTTCCTACTCTAACTCTTATAAATATTATTATAAATCTTATATCTACTACCTCTTAAAGACTTCTTCTTTAAGTTCTTATATCTTTTATAATAGTACTTCTTAGGTTTTAGGTAGTAGGAACTAGGTTTATATACCTAATAGCTACCTTTAAATAGTTAATTATAATTATAATATATCTATTATTAATTTATTGACTAATTCTTAAGACTTACTTTCTTTATAAGCTTAGTCCCTTATATTTAAGCGGGTTATCTATACTAGTTAATTAACCCTTTTACCTTATACTTATAATAACCCTTCTCTACTTATCTTACTAATAGTTAGGCTACTACCCCTAAATAAGGTAGAGTAATTAGAATATAAGGGTATTATATAATAACGTGGCTATTAAGTACTATAAATAGTATATATATATATAGAACTCTCTATTCTTATTAATAGTAAGATTAATCGCTACCCTTCCCTCTAGGGGGAATTCCCTCCTCTATATACTATAGGTAAAGGGGTAGTATAGTACTACTATATACTATAGACGCCACGTTAATAGTAGTACTATATTCCTAACTAGTCCTTATAGTAGGATCTACTATTAAAATTAAGGTCCTTATTATAGAAGGCTATACTATACTAATATATACTACTATTACTAGGATAGTAAAGCCTTTTATAATAGTCTTTTATAAGCTTATATTACTAGCGGCCTTATAAGTATCTACTAATATAGTAAGATAAGCGCCGTCTTAATTATACTTAATAAGTAATCTAAGCCGTACCTTTTAAGGTAGCCGTATTAATATAAGCGAAGTATTAAATATATATACTTCTAATATAAACGAATTAGTAATATATATAAAGATACCTCCTTTAAAGCCGAAGTTTTAAGTATATTTAGGTTTAAATAGGAAGTCCCTATTAGCTAGGATATCTCCTTTATAAACTACGAGTACCTAGATAGTTAAGTATAGTAGAATAATAATAGACGCCTTAGTCTTAATAGTATATTTAATATTAAGCGACGACTATATATAAACTCTAGTTAGTAATATAAGGTCTTAATAAGAATCTAATATTACTATTTACTTACTAAAATCTAGGATTACCTTTTATAATACTAGGATATTATTACTAATAAGTAGGTTAGCCTTTAGATCCTTTATAATATAAACTTCTATACCTACTAAGGCGGTTACTAGTCTCTTACTAATAATTCTACTAATAAATAATTTAACTAGAGTATACTTATTAGTTTTTATAATTTTATTACTAATACCTTATACTAGTATTAGGGATACTATCTTTTTAATTTCTATATTTAATAGTATCCTTATAAAATAGGTTTAGTTAATTAATATAATAGAATAGCCGCTATTAAGGTAGACTTTAGTCTACTTACTAGCCTTAGATTATACTATATTAATAGTAGTATATTTCTATCCCTTAAAGCTATATCCTAGGGCTTTTAATTAGTCTAGAAGAATAATTAATTCTACTAATACTAATTAATTAATAGGCGTTATAAGATAGGTTATAGTTATCTTCTTAGCTAATATAGGGGCGGATATAGTTATAAAAAGCTTTTATACTATCTAATATTACTTTTATAGATAACTAAATAACTTATTTCTTAATAAGAATATAAAGGTATAAGAGGAGTAGGTATAAATATTTATATTAGGCTAATCTATAAAGTTTACTTTAGGTCTTTATTAACTATAGTTAATAAGGTCCTTATTTACTCCTAAAGACTTACTTATATAGAAAGAGTTATACTAATCTTATAATAGGTCTAGTTATTTAACGCCGTAAGCGTCGCCTTATATTATAGTATAATACTCCTAATAACTATTAGGATTACTATTAGTAAAGTCTTCTACTATATCCTTTATAATAGCCTAGTATACTTATTATAATAAAAAGCGCGGTATATAATTATCTTATAATTAACTACCTAGCTAGTAATTCCCTTAACCTAGCCTTATAGATTATAATAGTCGTTAGAGTAAAGGTTAATTAGGTTACTATATAGAATCTAATATATTTACTAGGCCAGTTATAATTTAAAGCCTTTATACTAGAGGTAAGATTTAAGGGGCGTTTTAATAAAACTACTAGCTTTAATAAGGCTATTAATTTATTTAATAAGCCTAGTTATTTTAAAAGGGTAAGAATAGGGGGTAAGTATTATTATAAGACTAGTTACTCTACTAGAATAGCTAGTACCCTACTCTATTATTAGAAAAACCGTATTAACTATATTACCTAATAGGCCTATATTTATAACTAGGATACTATTATAACCTATTACTTAAAGTACTAGTAGAAGTTCTCTACCTACTTATATAAATCTACTATTTATACTTCCTATCCTTAAGTTCTAATAAGAAGTTATTAATAAAGGTCTAGTTAATAGGATAGTAAATATTATAGTAAAGTTTAAAGTTAATAGTATTATATATAATATTAAGTTAAATCTTTATATCTTTTAACCTAGTATCTTTTATAAAGCCTAGTATCTTAATACTAAACTCCTATAACTTATAATAGCTTATAGTATCCTTTATAATAAACTTCTTATATATTATACTATTAATAGAGATATTTAATAGCTATTAGAACCTTTAAAGTAGTAGTTATACCTATTTATTAATACTATTACTAAAGGTTACTATCCTTTATTCTATTTTAGAGAGCTTACTATTATACTATTTAAGTACTTATTTATAAAGGCTTAGCTAAAGGTTATTCCTAATAATAGTAGGATCTTTAAGTAAGTATATTTACTTAGCTTAATTAGTAAATATATAAATGTCTTAAAAGCAAGTATCCTTTCTAGTATACTTAATAGCTAAGCTAGTACTAATAGATTTATTATTATATATAGGATTAAAGAATCCTAAGTCCCTAGGGTTCTACTAGGAATAATTATTACCGCTATTAACTAAAGTTAATATACCTACTTCACCTAGTTAGCTAGGTTAACTAGGCTAACTAGCTAGTTTAGGAGGACCTAATAGGCTAGGTATAGCTAGGTTCTCCTAAATATATTAAGCTATAGTAGCGTTAATAGTTACTTATATAGCTAGGTTAATAGCGAAGGTTACTATACTACTAGATAATTAGCTAGATAGATTACGTTCTAGGCTAATTAGTTATCTATAAATAGCTTCTTCAGCTAATATTTACTTAGTAGTAGCGGTACTATTAAAAGATAAAGTAGTCTATAATTTACTTAGTAAGGGAGGGCTATTAAGGAGTTTATAAGAGGCTTCCGTTCCCTTATTAAAGTATAAGATAGCCTTATAAATAGTAGGTTTATTAATTACCTAGTCTTAAGGCTAAGATTATATAGAAGCCTTAAAGAGACTAATAGCTTCTAAGGATATAGATCTAGAACGGGTACCTCCTTATCTAGTAGAGGCTTCTTAGCCTAATCTAGCGGGTCTAAGGGTATCCTTTATAATTAAAGAAATAATATAGTAAGTAGTATTATTAATTAAGGATATAAAGATATATCTAGTCTATATAAATTTATCTAACTAAAAAGTAAGTTCTACTACTTCCTAAGAAGTTTAGAGAGCTATAATAATAGAATATAGAGAAGTATTAAGAAAGAGTAGTAAATTCATTAGGGCCTTAATAGAAATTCTCTATCTTAGTACTAACTCTCTAGGGTATAGAGAATAAATACTTATTAGTAAAGGCTTTTATAGATAAGAAGTCTATTATAATAGCCTTACTATAATACTTATATAAGGCCTCTAGTATACTATTAAGGTCCTTAATAATAAGGTATATTATTATTAATATATAGCGTTTAGGGAAGTCTTTCCTAGGCTAGGAGGACTTAATACTAGTATTATAGAGACGGCGTTTAGTTCTTCTTAAATAGTTAGAAAGTATTTATAGAAGATATTAGTATAAATAAAGGTATTACTACTATTATTAAGGTAGTAAGTACTTAATAGACTAATTATAATTATATAATTAATTATTAGAGAGGCGAAGCCTCTCCTAGGTATAAAGTAGCCTAGTAGAAGGCTTCTACTCTCTATAAGCTAGCTAAGGTAACTACTAGCTATATATATAATATAGCCTTAACCCTCCTTTTTATACTATCTATTAATAATTATAATATATTATTATTAATAAGGTACTAGGCTACTTCTAATATTTTATATAACTTTTTTAACCTCTCTTTATTATTTTTATTATAGCTTATAATATCTAGTTCTAACTTATAATACTTCTCTTTAAATAGTTATTAAAGGTATTTAATTAGATTTAAGTTTAATAAGTAGGGTAGCTAATTAATAAGTTATACTTTATATTCTTTAAATTATACCTTTATAACTCTTATAATATATATATAAGTATTATCTTATATAAATTATATACTAGGCTAATAGATTATAAGGATCTAGTCCTTTAAAATATTAATATATAATTATAAGGACTAGTTAGGAATATAGTACTACTATTAACGTAGCGTCTATAATACGTAGTAGTACTACGCTACCCCTTTACCTATAGTATATAGAGGAGGGAATTCCCCTTAAAGGGAAGGGTAGCGATTAGTCTTACTATTAAGGAGAATAGAGAGTTCTATATATATATATACCGTTTATAGTACTTAATAGCTACGTTATTATATAGTACCCTTATAATAATATTATAATATATCTATTTACTTTTACCTTTAAATTATATATTATTTATATTAGATTATTTTATTTAATATTATAAAAGGCTATTTATATTATAACTAACTTTACCTTTTCTTTTTTAAATAGCTAGATTATATCCTTATCCTACATTAGCAATTCGGGAACCTAGCCCTAGAAGCTCTAGCAGCTCAACCAGCCTGTACGGAAGGACTTGTACTTAGGAGTTATCGTACTAGCCCTAATAGGAAATATTATAGATATTACGTCATATATTACTAATTAAATAGTAAGCTAGGCTAACTTCAAAGTTTAAGCTAAAACGGACTAGTACTTGCTAAGATACTAGCTCCTAAAGTTAGAAGTTTTTAAAATGAATAAAAAAAACTTCTAACTTTAGGAGCTAGTATCTTAGCGAGTACTAGTCCGCTTTAGCTTAAACTTTAAAACTAGCCTAGCTTACTATTTAATTAGTAATATATGACGTAATATCTATAATATTTCCTATTAGGGCTAGTACGATAACTCCTAAGTACAAGTCCTTCCGTACAGGCTGGTTGAGCTGCTAGAGCTTCTAGGGCCGGGTTCCCGAATTGCCGATGTATTTCTAATTAATATAGTAGAAGACTTATTCCCTTTTTTTTCTAGAGCCTAGCTTTATTAAGTATTTATTTAACTAGACTATTAATACCTATTCTACTTTATACTAGTATCTCTATATTATATACTAATTTAACTACTATTTTATATATATCTTTTAGAGAAGTAGGCGCTTTATTATAAGTTAATCTATAATTCTATACTCTTTAAGTTATTATTATATAGTATATCTATTAATTTTAACCCCTAGCTCTTTCTTAAGGTTTAAATAATATATCTTTAATTTAATTTAAACTATATAAAGAAGTTTATACTCTACTTATACCTCTAGGAGTTATAGCTAACTAGTTCTAGGCTAATCCTCTTATAAGGGTTAAGTAGTAGAGTTCTTAATAGTATAGTAAATTATTAATTTTAAGATATTTTTAGTACTTAAAATTACCTTATACCTTAAGCCTATTATATATCGCCTAATAATATAACCTCTTATAGAAGGAGTAAGATACTTCTACTAAAGCCTAGTATAATATCTAGGGGTAATAGGAGTTATAGTTAGTATATAGGAGGTAGGGGGAATATAAGGTTTTTTAATATTCTCGCTTAAATACGGGATAGTGCTAAAACTTATGGCCTAGTACTATAAAATCGTTGTTACACTGCCTAAGTGTACGCAGACCCCCGGGAGCTAGCCCAAAAGTCCCGGTGGCTCTGCTCCCGATAGATCTAGCGCCAAATCAAGACTTTTGGTGTCAGCCTCGGTAGTTTGAGTATATGTAGCATTGGGAGCCGCAATAACCATATGTCCTGTATTATGTATAACTAGGCATACTAAGGCCCTACTTCTACGTATATTCTTTATAACATCCTATATACTTATAGATTCCTCATCAATGCACTCGTTAAAGTCAAAGGACATGCGCTCACTCCCCCTCGTCCCATGTCAACCTAATCGACGACGGCCACAACTCCAGATGGCAGACCGTACCCCCTCTCTCACACTCCATAAATATCCTCGCGCACTGTTCCTTGTACTTATCGTCCGAATCCGCAGAGCAGGAAAGGTGAATCTCATCGAGCTTTGGCACCATCTCATCCTTCCTAGTTGAAAAGTCGCGAAACATCACCTCAAGAGTCATCGCATCCTGGGCTGTCCCAGCCGAGATCAGTGAGAGCTGAGCGACTGAAGAGGGGACTAGGTCGGCAATACTGAACGCCTCAGCGTCGTCCAGTTCGTTATTATGATCTATTGAGCCGCCTCCGACCATGCGGGAGATGATGGGCGTAGCAATCCGACTCACAGCGGCAGCAGTAGAATTACACCCCGCAACCTCAATCGGCAATTCAAGCTTCCTTAACCGCCGAAAGCCGTGCATGGATGGCTTGCCTGGAAGGATCTCGCCGCGGAGCTCGCAAATAGAGACAGAGAGCTCCTCAAGGTGCGCGCCCGTCGCGCGCTCGATGGCCGTGATGAAATTGCAAATGTCCCAGTCGGCGTCGACGCCTTCTTTGGTGCAGTGCGAGTACCGAAGCGTCCGAAGGCATGGGGTGTGGGCAAGGAAGCCGGCGATGCCTGCGGGGGAGATGCAACAGCTGACAAGATGGACTGCGCCGAGGGTCGATGGTCCAAGGCCAGCGTGATGCGGAGCTTTGGATGAGGATGTGCGATCGTGGCCGAAGTCGGAGGACGTGGCTACGCAGCTGGGGCCGCGGAAAGAGCGCACGTGCGGTAGGGCAAGGAAGGGGCTCGCCCAAGCTAAATCACACCGTTCTTGGGGTCCTAATGAGACAGATGGCCCGAACCTGCTGACCTGGGCGAGGCTGGGCCTGTCGGCGAGGAGATGCTGCGTCGACTGCTTGGCCCGACGGACGAGGGTGTCGATGAGTTTGTCGGTTGCCTCGAGAGGCTTCCAATATTTCGGTAGCCTAAGCATCTTGACATTGGGCAGAAGCGTCAGGAGAAAAGCAGCCGCGTGCTGTGAGTAGCGTTTAGCCTCAAAATCCTCTTCGATCGCATTATAGAATTCCCTGGCGTCCAAATCTGACGCTTCAAGGTAGGTCGAATCGGCAAGTAGGTTGCGTACCGCATCGCCGCAATCATTTGGGATCTTTGGCTTGAATTCTCGGGGCTGGCCGGACTTGAAAAAGCTGTCGCATCTGAAATTTGCGTCGACGATGTAGCGAGCTATGACGGGCTCGACGGCTATGCGCGCGATCAGGTCGAAACTTGATCGAAAAGAAATGGATGGATCGGACCTCCTTTCGTAATAGGTGAAGTGCTGGAACCGTAAGCGGAGAGTGTTATAGCGTTTAATAAATGATATACACAATGTATAAAGCTTCCTGCAGGTCAATGCCGCGCTCTCGAAACCCTCTGGGATGACACATGTGATGATCTGTTCCATCATCTCGTTGGGCAGACGAGCGAGCGCCATGGTGATGTTTGAGGATTGGAGGGAACGCTGTTGAACATTTGAACGATCAGATTGAAGACGTTGGATATCGCCCTTGGCATGAGAGCTGCCAAAGTCCAAACAGAGAGTAAAGTAAAGTAAACATTTTCCGGCCTAATATGCTAGTATATCAGCGCTTACTTAATTGACTCCCTCATACTATTGCCCTCAGAAATCCCTTATCTATGATTCAGCATTTTTGGTGATGTAAGATCAAACACAACTTAGGGCACAGCAACAGTATAGGGATTCCTCCGCTCATGTGAGTCTGACATCCTGTTGCGCCTGTGTAGCACCTTAGGAGCTACGCCATAAGCGGGGGGCGGCACGTGCGGGAGCAGCGGCGTATTATAAGGCGCTACTAACGCAAGCATCCTAATGATATGTTTCATGTGATGGAGGTACGACGCTCCCAATCCAATTGATCAAGTATGCAGTAAACGATCTTGCACCGCAAAAATACACAGCCTCGACTTCACAAGTCCCAACACTGCCTTCTTGGTCAATCATGACTCTACACCCTCCTCGAAAGCGTTCCTAGAACATGGGAAAGCCATATTCGCTGTTGATAATATGAACAATACGCATCAAGCCCAACAAAGCTCGGTCAACGCTTATTGTAGAGCAGCCTGAACTGAGGGAGCCAGCCTTGTTTCCGGAAATCAAAGCAGGATTGGTGTTGTCCTAGCACAGTATGCAAGTGCTAAATCCGTGCCAGAACAAAGGATTACGCAAGGAGCCTACGATCTCAGCCGCCACAGCATTCCACATATCTCACGGCAGTAAGTTTCAAAGGCGATGTGAGTACCAGACTGTGCCAGAACAACGTGTTGCAAAATAAGCTCCCGACGTCAGCCGCCACAGCCTTACTCAATTTTATATGTATCTCTGACACGGAAATCCATATGGGCTATGGCAATGCACTTTGCAACCAACCTAGACGCATGTTTCAGGAGACCCAACACCTTGTCCAGGGGACAGTTTCAGATTGGCAGTCCTCCAAACAAATAGGATGATGGGGGCAGCTTCCTTCAAAAAAATGGTATTACCATTCAAGGCATACTGTTTGTCTTGTAGATACTATGCGTAGGAAGACTCTTACTTATCCCGCGCCTCACTACATACGAATGTCTTTTACGCCACTGTCTGAGAATTTGCAAGTCCTCTACCAATGGCATCTCTACTCATATCCCTTGCGCTGTTGCCCCAACTCATAGCCGCTGCCACCGCTCCCCAAGCCTACAACCTCGTATCCCCGTTAGCAGCCTTGCACGACTGCCAACGTGGCTGTATCTCTCAAGGCTTAGGAGATTTTGGGGCCCTTGGAGACGTTTCATACTTCGTGCCAATGATACGACTCTGGGCCTACGTAAGAACATCCAACAGACAGTTATAGGGCGCAGGAACCAATGCAGGAGCTTTAAGACAACTAAGGTTATGGTGTGGCGATGATACAAATGGGCATCTGTGCCAGATTATCCATCAAACATGCACAGGGCGCAGTATCAGCCTGAAATCCTATGGCCAGGAGTGTGATGGGGGTATCTGACTTCAACGCAACATGGCCGCGTACTTATATATAAACCCTTCTTCATGTTTGAGAAATCAGCCAATTTTACGATCTACTACATTATCCAACCCGTCCTACCACACACTGAAAGGACTTGCACACCATGCATTCATTCTTCTATATGTCGATGCTGCTTACTGCTTCTGCAATTTATATACCGCTATACCCACGCGCCAATCCGAAACCGGACCCTTGCATGCAAGAGGTCGAGGAGAATGAATCGGTTTTCAACGACGCAATTACTGCCGACGGGACCGCAGGTATTGGAGCCGAGTTTGAGAGTCCATTGTTCTACTTCACAAATCTAGAATGTAGTCTGGCCGATACAAATGCGGCAAAGAACAAGATTATCGCGAAGCGCACGGGGACGAACTGGGAGCTAACGGCAGACACGGGCTTCCGTGAGGGAAAGGTCGATGCAGAATATATATTAGATGGCCGAAATATTAAAGTCGGAAGTGGAAATGGTGCGAAAACAGGTAAAGCAATTGCGGATGACCTTGTAAGTTACTGCTGCGACTCGATACCGCGTTCTGTCCTATTAACGCTGTCAGATCGCTTGGAAGCCATGGCAAGGGGACAACCCAACAGTTGACATTGACCAAAGCAAGTGCAACCCGTGGATTATCAGTGCCCCACCAAAGGACACGGATCCAGCTACACTAGAGTGGAGCCCGCAGGTCACTACGCCAATGCCTCTTGAAGCGGTGTACAGTCTTATGAAAGAACAGCAGACAGATACAAGTATAAGGAACATTCTCGACGGAGATAGTATAGCTTATGGAGAACTTCTTATCGTCGTAACTAAAGAATGGTTCCAGTCCAACACGAACGGCATCGACAGGTCCAAAGTCACTGACGATGTTCTTGGCTTCTGCTCCTTAGTGTTAACCTATGCTAAAGCCGCGACTATTCGAATGGGGAGCCCTAAGCGTTTTCTAACCTTTATGCCTCGAACCGAGTTTAACACCGTTTATCAACAAGTTAAATCAAAGATTCCAGGCGACCTTTTCACCCTGTTCAATAATCTTGCATGCTATAAGATGGATGAAAACAAGAACTTTGTGTAGGTAACTCAACTCTTCTTGCTTGCCTAACTGACAGCGTCCAGGGTCGACACTAATTACTGCAACGGGCCCAAATCAAAGCCAGTCTCCAATAAGAGGTTCGGCGCCCTGTCGTACAAAAACAGCGATGCTAGCGTCAACATTAGAGATTGGATTCAAGGCATTGGCAAGGGAAGTCCCTCTCCAGACCTACTCTCAAAATACGATAGGAGTAACGACGGCTCCATTGGCGGCCTCGGCGATCAAACGGAAAAAATGTTCGACTCACAGCGCTCAGTACCCTTATTCGAGTTCCGAGATCTAGACACTATCCGGACGTCAAAGTTCGAGCAATTCATGACCGACGTAGACTCCGCCGTCCAGAAACTCCACAAGGACTTCGCCGACGCTCCCAAGAAGCTAAAGCTCAAACGGGATGCCCCCGCTAGCTGCACACTGCCTACTGCCCCAAGTCCAACTTCCCCCAATAATCCCCCGATTGTTAAACCCGTGGATCCTCCTTCGCAGCCGTCCTGTATCCCTCCGCCAACGGGCTCTGTCAAGGACGCCCACGAGGGCGAGATGCAGAAGGTCGCCAAGTTCTTCTGCGACAAATACGCCTCCAACACTGCTGCCAAGGCTCCCATTAACATTGCTCAGACCGTTACGGCCGGCACGCGCACCGAAGGTAGGACAACGGTCGATATCGCCTTCGATTACCCGCCCAACGAGGGCAACCAGGACGATGTCTATGATATCAAGCTTATCTCTGTGGGCCATTGCACGCCTTTGAATGGGTTTAATCTGAAATCGCCGGTGGCGAATAATAATTGCGCGGATATCTTGCATAACGCTTGGAAGAATTGTGAGTCTTTTCCTGAAGTCTTCTCGGCTTTTGCGCACGGCGGTAAGCTAATGATTATTGAAGGCAATAATAAAGGTCGTGGGGGACAAATTACCGCTGGCTGCTTGGTCTATAGTATTCATACTAAATACTAAGCTGGCCACCGCATGAGGGAGCGCGGAACCCTTGGGAACCAGCCTTAGGAAGTGTCTTTCGGAGACAGCTTTGGGGTGCTTCTGCCCGATTACGACCTCCGCCTGCCACGCTCGCGTACGACCATCGCATAAGGGAAGATACCTCTCAGTGTGTTGGCTTTGATTATTGACTGTGAAACGTGACGGTTACAAAGGAGGATGTTGAGCACGCGGGACAGAGTGTGTCAAATGGTTCGTTCGAAATATTGACAGAATGCGCGAATGGTGGATTGCGAAAGGCGTTTTCTTTGGGATCATATAGATTATGGGTTGAGATTGGTTTTCTTGACATAGGATTTTGCAAATGTAAGGTACTGCTTGCTCTTTCATCTCCTAAGAGGGCTTTCCTTGTGACTTCGCCCGCCTCCGTGCCAAACGTTGACCGAGATAGGTTTCTCGCCGACTTCTTACTAAATTAGCAGGACACTACTGCCTATCGAGCTCTTATAGCTAGTAGTCTTGTCAACGACTACGAGACATGTCTGAGGCGACGTATCCAAACGGATGATCACGATCACGCTAACGACACCGTAGTATAGAGGAAGGCGGGATATGTGTGACCCACAACAAGCTTTGTGGCAGCATCCGAGACTCGCACGACCAAGCTTAGCGTTCACATGCCTGATCAGGGTGATGCGGTTGCCTCAGTACCTCAGACGTGCCATTGGCCAGCAAGTAGCTCGCTAAGCCCCTTCGGGTTAGCAACGCTGACTACGCAGCAGGAGGGCGGCACGTCTGAGTGCAAACATCTCTAGATAGTCACTTTTAGTATCAGAAACACCAACTTTCAACGACCGTTCCATCACTGAAGGTATATAGATTTTGCCCGGAATAGCACTCAGAGCGGGGTTTATATGGTATAAATATATATATCACATCTCCGCGCGAGAATACGTCATAGGGATAGGTAAACAACGTCGCGACGTGTAGTTTACCGTTATTATTTTTTTTCTTAAGTGATTTTCCAGTTTGCGAGAAATTCCTCCAGAAACCCCCTTACGAACGTCGGAATTCCTATGATTTTTAGGGAAGCTCTTATATAATATCTCCTCGTCGTTACTAGATCTCGCGCCGAGCGTATTCTTTAGGAGTAAGGCTATCGTGACGATACTTTCGGTATTTAGTGCGTTGTTTTCAAGAAGTTTACCAGCAAAGGAATAAAAGTTTACGCTCAGACGTGTTACCGCCCGGCTGCGTAAGTAGTCAGCCAACCCGAAGGGGCTTGGCGCCCGGCTTGGAACACGTCCGAGGGACTGAGGCTCGCGGTGGAAACAAGAATCCGAATTCTCAGCCACAAACTTTGGTGTGGCTCTCTGCGCTTGGCGCCGAGGCACCGTTCGGATTCTTGTTTCCACCGCGAGTGAGGCAATTAGCTTGTATTCCGAATACCGTTGCTTAGGTAAGACTCAGTCGTTTCATAGTCAATTTACCCGCCGGCTAAGGCTATTCTATCCCAGCCGCCCGTTCATGGTGAATCCAGGACCGGATACTAAAGTATCTATACGAAGGCTAACTGGTATAGCCTGCAATTGAAAGCGTTGACCACTGCTGTTTATGGACCGCGAACCCTTCGAACGTTTAGTTCTACTCCGTATCCTTACCCCAATCGACTTCATCGGGCGTCTTCTCCAAATCGCGGCTAACGCTTCTTTGGTCCGATCGCTTAGTAGCGGCGGGAGAAGCCATCTAAAGTATTCCTCGTGGAGGGGGCCAAGACGCTAAAGCTTAGCCCCGGGACTTACTTGTGGACTGAACGAGTGACTTCCATTCAATCATTTTTTAGGCTTTGTTCACTTGATGCCTTAAGCTTTGTTCTGCTTGTGTGGACATCACAAAAGAAAGCTTGAGATACCCATGACCTCCATACGCACCTTCAAGTCGCATTATTCACAAAGAGGCACGCGCTTCGCGACTAATCCATCGGTGCCACTTGCTGCAAACGTTTGCATGTTTGCTGAACATGTTATTCAGCAACACGGCAACAAACCACAAGTGGTTATGAATGTGTAAAGCTGATCTCGTCTTCGAGAGGAACTATGCAGTATGTGCGGAGTCTCAGTGGGTCTGTGTCTAAGACCTGGAATTCAATCAACCCAGCAACTTTAAGTGGGGCTATTGATGTCATCGTTGTCGAGCTGGAAGATGGTATGCTAGTCATTGACATCGGCTCTGCGGCAGTGGCTGATGCTTGCAAGGCTCACTTGCTTGCTCCCCGTTCCATGTACGGTTCGGAAAGTTTTCGTTGCTTCGACCGTACGAGAAAAAGGTGATTCATACATTCCAGAAAGTATCGGCCTATGCTGAGGAAAACACAATTGTAGGTGGAGTTTAAGGTCAATGATGTGAAACAGCACCATGCCATGAAGCTTGGTGAGGGCGGAGAAGCCTTCTTTGTCTTCGAAACATCCGATGAGATCCCGGAGAGCATGCAGACATCCCCCGTCATCTCGCCTGCCGCCAGTCCACAAAGTATTTCAGAGCAGGATGTCATTCCTCCAGCTGGTCTGCAAGAGCCCGAATACTTGGATTTGAACACGGACGGCCCGAATGACCGCAGGAAAGCATTGCCCACACGGGCGAGGCCGGCGATAATGGATGCCTTGAGGGCCAAGAGCGATTTCGGTACACACTATGCGACCCAGTAGGTCCATATATTTGCTGATGTGGACAGGCGTCCTCATCCCTATGTCTACAAGTCCTGGTTCGGACTCTGGAATTCTAGGTAACGGCGCTTGGTCAGCTTCTCGGTCCGTACCTCCTCAGATCAAGCGATCTGCATCCGAAGAGCTATTGTCAACATCTACTCACCTACAGCATGTCAAATCTGTGCATAGACTTGCAAGCAATAGCCGAGACGAGTTTCCAGCCACCTGTGGGCTGGCAACGTCCGCGCCCACGGAACGCTCCGCCAGCCCCCCTCTCCTTTCAGCAAATGATGCGGTCAACCGAGCGAGGTCGCTCTCGAAGAAGTTGTCAATGTCCCATATACCGACTCATGTTACCGACAATGGGGACTTGATGCTTGATATGACTGGGTACAAAAGCAGCGAAGATGAAGCACTTCGTGCAGAAGTAATCGCCCGGAAGATACTCTCCGAAGAGCTTGAAGGCAACTATGACATAGGTGCTCTAATAGGAGCTGATGAGCAAGGAAATCTTTGGATTTACAGCAGTGAAGAAGCCAAAGAGGCTGCTGGACGCAGATTTGGACCTCGTGGCCTCGCTCCCGGTGCAGTGATTGATGATGCAGCGTCTGATCCGGGGTACCAGAGCGACGAACAACATACCCCGCCGAATGATCAAATGCCCATCGAACATCACCGGACGCAATCAGCACACGTTCCAAATGGATTAGTGACTCCACCTCAGACTCCTCCGGCGGAGATACCGAGTAGTGGTGATCCGAACAGGAACTACGCCAAAACGCTTCGACTTACCAGTGACCAACTAAAGGCTCTAAACCTGAAACCAGGTGAGAATACTATGAGTTTCAGTGTCAATCGTGCTACATGCCAAGCGCACATGTACTACTGGAGTTACGACGTGCCAATAGTGATCTCAGACATCGACGGCACTATCACAAAGTAGGTTCAATGCCTTAAACCCGAGATAGCCAAGCTGAACTCTGGTTGGTCAGATCTGACGCTCTTGGCCACGTACTTAATTACATTGGCCGCGATTGGACGCATATAGGTGTTGCAAAGCTGTATTCTGATATCGTTGCAAACGGCTATAACATTCTTTACCTCACGAGCAGATCAGTAGGTCAAGCAGATACGACAAGAGCTTACTTGAATGGAGTCTCTCAGGAGGGGTTCAAATTACCAAAGGGACCTGTCATAATGAGTCCAGATCGAACGATTGCAGCACTACGACGTGAAATCTACCTCCGCAAGCCAGAGGTTTTCAAAATGGCTTGCTTACGCGATATCCTCAATCTGTTCAGCCATAAAGGGACCCCTTTCTATGCTGGCTTTGGCAATAGGCTGACAGACGCTTTGAGCTATCGATCTGTCAACATACCCTCGACACGAATTTTCACAATAAATTCAAATGCGGAAGTTTCGCTTGACCTTCTTACCCTCAATAAGTACAAAAACAGCTATGTCACCATGCGAGAAATTGTTGATCATTTCTTTCCCTCTGTGGGATTGTTGGTGACAGGCGGAGGGGAAGAGTTCACAGACTTCAATTATTGGCGAGAGGCTCCGTTAGACATTGGAGACTTTTCTGATAGCGAATTAGACGATACTGCTAAACGGGATAAAGACAAGCAGAGTTTCCGGAGTGAGGATGATCAAAGCGAAGGACTTGATGAAGACCGTCAAGACGAGATGGCAGACAGTTACATGTCACGAGATTCAATTGACGAAGGAGGCGACCTCGTCGAGTCCATATTAGAAAGCATCGAGGATAGCAATTCTTTACCCAAGAGCTCGATCGACGAGACTGAGGACGGTTTTGTTCCACCGGACGCAGTCCTTGAACTTTGTCTCCAAACGCCCAAGCATAGCGAAGTGGGGGGATTGTAGAGGGACAGCATTGACAGGCCATTTTGATTGAGTACTATCTGGTGAAGCAAGACGCCCTGCCGTCGCGAGAGCTGAGGCGATGTAAGCCGTTGAGCAAGGATTTGTTCGTGTGGAGTTTGGTATGACCATTATGGAGCCCAGCGACAGCATGGTTCCGTATGGGTAGCATATGCCGTCGGAATGACACTGGATGGCGTCTGTTGAAATCATCAACGGGGAGTCGGTCTCGGTATTCGTATACCTGAAATCGGCGTCCATATTTTAGGGCATTGAGCGTAATATTTAGGGGCAAAGTATTCGTACCTTTGCATGCTGTCGGATAGTTCTACCCGTAAGATCAGCCTCAGTCTTCTACCACTCATACGTCTTCAATACCCCTCCTTGGTCCACGGCCGCCCCACTACTTCAATTTGTGAGTTGTTACCATTGAAACTGCGCCTAGGCGCACCTCTTCACAATGGTCGAGGCCAGCGGCGCCAATCCAGGAAGCAACGCAGCAAATCCAGATTACAATGAACCATCCACTCAAAACCCAGCAGACTCCAACCTCCCACTTTCTTTTCAGACGGACAACGGTCTCTCCAAGCGGCCTCGAGACGCCCGTCTCCTCCACATGGTCCTCGCAAACTACAGCATCATCGCCTACCAAGACCGAGTACCCCTTCAGCTCATGGATTTCGCCTATCGCTACACCTCGTCCACGCTCCAAGATGCCTTACACTTCACGTCAGAAGGCTACGGAACCGCAGCACCTGGCGCTACTTCCGGGAAAGCGGCGGCACACAACGACTTGAGTGGCATCACGTTATCGTCACTACGGTTGAGCATAGCTAGTCGGATACACTACCAGTTCAATCCTACCCTGCCAAAGGAATTCTACAGTGAAATTGCGCAGGACAGAAATCGGGTCGCATTACCGCCTGTGTCAAGGGAATGGGGTATGAGACTGCCTCCAGAACAGTATTGTCTTACGGGCGTAGGCTGGGACCTGAAAGAAAGGTATGACGAGGAAATGGAGGATGCTGACGATGCGAGAGAAAGAGATGCGACCATCAAGGAAGAAGGGATAGAGGGGGATGAAGAGGAAGATGACGAGGAAGAGGTAGGGCGAATGGAAGACCTTTTCGGTAACGATGGAGATGAGGATATGGAGGAGTGAGGGGACCATTGGGTGGTGAGGTTTGAAACACCAGGCAATACTTCGTGATTGCGTTTTAGCGAAGCATGCACACGGCGTGTATCAAACATTATGCACCCTTAGCGTCAAGTTTATTGAGCAACGACTGCTCTGAGTGAAGATGTCGCCACAGATAAGGGATATTAAATCTCTATTGAAGATATCTGCGCTCTGCAAACACAGATATTCCCTCTGTCCAATTCCGTCGCTTCAACGCTACGATGCCTACGTTGTTCGTACAGATACTGACACATTGCCTTTGCTCTCTGCGAAACAGCTACATGACTGCTCGTCGTGGACGCCGTATACGGAATGGATGTGACCAAGGCGTGGCTCTACCTGCGGCGATTGCTGGAGACTCTGAGTATTTAAAGCCGTATCATCGAAGGTCCCCAGGATATTTAGCATTGAACGCGTACCCTCCAATCCCGAAACACAGCTGTCTCTCTTCCAAGCATTGCGCACTCAGAAAAACTCCTTCCCTTCCGCTGGATGCCGACCTTACGACTCAAGCCAGCCATTCCCTTATTTCTGCGATTGCTCTCTCTCCTTTTTATCCAGATCCCACCATTCGCGGAAGAATTTCTCGGACTCCTTTTTCTTCAGTTCTTTTGCTTCTCGATCCTGTCTTCTTTGGTCCAGAGTAGCAAACCATTCTTCTCTCGCTGCATCTTCCTCTTTCTGTGAGGCATGAGCAATCATGCATCCGTTCATGGCGAGGCGCTGTGGCCGACATGCCCATGTGGCAGATATGGTGCGGCCGGTGGCACATGCCGCAAAATCTGAAGACAACGTTCCATGAGCTATGATTTCCCAAATTAGGGTGAAAGTCTTTTACCCCGGATCTGGTCGGCGCAGTAACCACGGACTCTCTTATAGTAAACTAGAGGTGTGAATAGTTACTTATTCTGGGCGCAAAAGCTTGGGCAGCTTGTAAGATAACGCATGGGAAAACCTACGATCTCGAACTTGGCCCTCTTGGGCAGCGGAGAGCGGTATAGGGTTCCTCGAAGGAAGTGGAGATGGCCTGGGCTTGGATGTGGCCATCTGGCTGCTGACGCAGAGACTTGGAAGGACGCTCTCCACCTTTTGTAAGACTATTGTGGCACCTTTTTCGTCATGGATTAATCCTTGTAATCTTTCGCGGGCGCTAAGATAGAGTTATTTTATTTATTTCAACGGAGTACTGTATGTCTTATTACACACGGACGCCATTCTCGAGATACCAAGATACCTCAATTGCCTTTTGCATCATTGTCTGTAGGCTCTTTTCCGCCCTTCCAGAGAACTCGATACCTTCTGGCGATTAGCAGGTAGCCTTCAACTGGATCATTCGCCAGCCCTGAAGGGCAGGATTGTTTCCGATGGCGGGACGATTTATGGTGTCTATTGACTTCAGAAAGCTTCAAGGTCCACCAGAGAACGGCGTTGATTGGAAGACGTTATCGTATCTAAACAGTGTCCTGATCACTGTGGTCCCTGAGACTTATCAGGATGCTTCTGCTTTTCTTCGCTTGCATTCTAACAGTTCCATTATCTACTGCGATTGTACTGCTCTAGAAAGTCTCGATGATATCGTCTCTTTGCTCAATTGTGGAGCAACAAAAGTCTTCCTTGCCTACTGGAATTTCAAGGCTATCGTGGAAGACCGACTTCTTGTAGGCCAAGATCTCAGTCGTCTCATCGTTTCCTTCGACCACTCAGTCTGTGAAGGGGATCCAGAGGACAGAGCGAAAAGCATCCTCAGCAAAATCAAGTCGTTTGTATCGGATGTTCCTATTGGAATTCAAGTCCATGATGTACATAATTGGAAGTTGCTGGATATCATGCATCAGATGTCTAAAAGCGGAGGCTATCCTGAACGGTATGTCATCTTGGCTTACAATACCCGAGACCATTACATGAGGGCGGTCAGGGACGGCCACGTAGCCATTGTTCCTTCAAACGAGATCACTACCGATCCAAAGAAATACCCACACCTTCTACCTGCTCATCTCTTGATCACTACTGCCATCCATAGTGACCGGCCTGACGGCTTGTTTCCCACCGTTGTCACGGACGAACATGGAGTCTGTTTAGGGCTAGTGTATAGTAACGAGAAGAGCATTGAAGTTGCTTTGCAGTCAGGATGTGGTGTATACCATAGCCGCAGCCGTAATGGCTTGTGGATCAAAGGCCAAGAGAGCGGCAATACCCAAGAGCTGATTAGTATTTCAATGGACTGCGATGCTGATGCCTTGAATTTTAAGGTGAGGCAAAGGGGTGAAGGTGAGCATGTCTATTCTTGAGGACATTATGTTCATTGCTCACAATATGTAGGGTTTTGTCACTTGAAGACCTCAACTTGCTTCGGCCCGTACTCGGGTCTCTCGCGTCTCGAAAGAACGCTGCAAAGTCGTAAGGACTCGGCACCACTGGGCTCGTATACTGCCCGTTTGTTCAACGAGCCTAAGCTCCTCGAAGCTAAAATCATGGAGGAAGCAAGCGAGCTGTGTGAAGCAACGGGTAAGAACGAGATCGCCGCCGAAGCGGCAGATCTCTTTTATTTTGCTCTGACTAAGTGCGTCGCTGCTGGCGTGAGTATGGAAGATATCGAGCATAACCTGGACCTCAAAAGCGCCAAAGTCATAAGGAGAAAGGGCGACGCGAAGCCTCAGTGGGCAGAGCAGGTTGGTATTCGAGATAATATCGATGGGTCTACGATAGCGTCGACCGCTCCCGCCACCCAAGAAACGTTCGAGGAAGCATCGCCCGTCCCCAAAATCGAGAAAAAGCAAGCCGGTCCATTGAATGGGCAGATACGAATGAGACGGTACACGATCACGAACACGAACGCCGATGAATTGAAACATGCGCTTCAGCGTCCATCTCAACGGTCGACTGATCAGATCATGAACATTGTCAATCCAATCATAAAGGAAATTCGTGAAGGTGGAGACACCGCAGTTCTAAAGTATACTCACAAATTTGAGAGGGCTATCTCATTGAATTCGCCTGTCCTGCACGCTCCATTTCCTGAGAATTTAATGCAGTTACCCACCGAGACCATCGAAGCTATCGATATCAGCTACGATAACATCCGTCAATTTCATGCAGCACAAAAAGAAGAAAGGCCGTTGCAGGTGGAAACAATGCCTGGTGTTATTTGCTCCAGATTTTCCCGCCCCATAGAACGAGTCGGCCTCTACGTACCTGGTGGCACTGCTGTGTTGCCATCGACAGCCCTTATGCTGGGCGTTCCTGCAATGGTTGCAGGCTGTAAGAAGATAGTCCTGGCCTCTCCTCCCCGAAGCGACGGCACAATTACGCCGGAAATAGTTTATGTCGCTCATAAGGTTGGTGCAGAAAGTATTGTTCTTGCCGGCGGCGCCCAAGCGGTCGCGGCCATGGCTTACGGGACCGAAAGCATTTCTAAAGTCGACAAGATACTCGGACCCGGCAATCAATTCGTTACGGCGGCGAAGATGACTGTCTCCAACGACACGACTGCCGGTGTCAGTATCGATATGCCTGCTGGACCTAGCGAGGTGCTGGTTATTGCAGACAAGTCAGCAAATCCGGCATTTGTGGCTTCCGACTTGCTCAGCCAGGCTGAGCATGGTATAGATTCTCAGGTGGTTCTAATAGCTGTCGATCTTACCGAGGAGCAGTTGTGTGGGATTGAGGACGAGCTGCACACCCAAGCCGATGCGTTGCCGCGCCGAGATATTGTCCGAGGTGCCATTGAGCATTCGGTGACACTAATAGTTTCGAACATTGAAGAAGCAATGATATACAGTAATCAATATGCACCCGAGCATTTGATCCTCCAAGTCGACAATGCCGAGTCCGTCGTCGACATGGTCGAGAACGCTGGGAGCATCTTCGTGGGCCCGTGGACACCAGAGAGCGTTGGAGACTACTCTGCAGGTGTCAATCACTCTCTACGTATGTTATCTAGCTATCTGCGAACACCCTTGACCACTTCACTGACCCTTCAATCAGCGACTTACGGCTACGCGAAGCAATACTCTGGTGTGAACCTTTCATCATTCACGAAGCATATCACAAGCGCCAACCTTACGCAACAAGGGTTGAGGAATGTGGGTGGAGCGGTTATGCAATTGGCAAAGGTCGAAGAGCTGGAGGCTCATCGGAGGGCGGTCAGCATCAGGCTAGCAGCCATGAACGAAGCCTAGGAGTAAAAATGGCCGGGTGATGCACAAATGCATCTGTACTGTTACTAGCGCTTTTATTGCGTACCCAGCCTATGTATAGACAAAAGTATCGTTCTCCGGCCAGCAGGTGAATAAGTGATGACGGATCTGCCTTGCAGACATGAGAACACTAGCTGAAAGGCCTATGCTTCACTCGTGATGATGTCTCAGGACAGCACTTGGCTTCGTCGAAAATGACTCTGCCCATGAACAGCAATACGCAAAGAGATGACATTGACTCTGATGCTATACTTGGCAAGCTTGGAACGTTGGTAAGGCGATTTACAACTGAGGTATTAGGCTGAGGACAGCACAGAGGCCCACATCCGAGCTGCTAAGATGCAACACGTTGTAACGCAGGAAAAGGTGCCGAACAGCAAAAGAAGATATCTTTGCCTAGTGCACGGCAGACCAAGGGTATCAAGCTTTGACACGAATACTGCTAGGTTTAAGCAAGATGATTCGTCTTCGCTTTAGTATACAATCGCTATGGAAAACAGACCTTGGTCTCTATAAGACGCGCTTATCCCATGACGAATCTAAGCATTCCGGCTCATATCGTTCCTACGTTTCGCAGTCAGTATCACTCTCGTGACCGAGTTTAAACTTTCGGGAAATAAAAGGGAAGAAACAATTTCCACTGAGACTGACCTGATCCTGTTGTAGTCTAGTAAACCTTCGATGCTACCCACTGCACTGACAGCCACGTCTTGATCCCACAGCTTTCTCCGGGCAAAGTCCATTACATCCTTCTCGCTGATACTGCCAACCACCCTTTCGACCTCCTCTGGATTCATGCGGCGTCCTGTGGTGACGATTTGGCGGCCTATGTCCTCGGCTACGGCGGTGGTACCATCGAGCGAGAGTAATATAGAGGCTTTGAGCTGGGCCTTTGCGCGCTCGGTTTCAGCTTCGGTGACATTGTATGAAAGCCGTGACCATTCGCGTAAAGTGAAGTGGACGAGGTCATCAATCTGGGTCTTGTTTTCGGTAACTAAGTAGATGCCCCAAAGTCTAGAGCGTACGGTTAGCCATCGAGGTCCGTGCAAAGTTGGAGAGCCATGGGCTACTAACCCGGTGTCACTATAGCTCGTTGAAAAACTCATGAAGCTGTTGGCAAGCTTGTTCTCATTGATGAATGTGCTGAGTTTGCTACCGAGATATGGCGAGTTTCCCATTGCTCGATCCCAATTGCCAACGATTGCTTGGGTAACAAGTGCGGTGAAATAGTCATCATCTTTCCAGCTGACACCTTCAACCGCAATGGCAATATTAGCGGTTGGGATCGTGTCGTCTCTCACTCTGACCTCGGAGCCGATGAAATCAGGAGTCTGTTTCTGCATGGCCGCACTCCGGGCAGCGGCCGTTGTGGGGGGTTCCATGGGGAGATCAGAAAAGTACTGCTCCGCGAGCTGGACAAGCTGTTTGTGTGGGACGCCACCAGAGCCTACCAGGACCATCCGATCTGCGGTATAGTTCTTTTTGATATATCCCACTAGATCGTCCCGCTGGATGCTTGCAATATTTTCCTTGGGTCCCAGAATTGTTCGTCCTAATGGCTGTCCCTGGAAAGCGGTGGCATGTAAGTGGTCGAAGACAACCTCTTCCAGCTGCTTGTCGACCTCTTCTTGTTCTCGTAATATGACATCACGCTCTCGTTCGATTGCATGTGGCTCGAGCTTTGAATTCTGGAGAATATCAGAGAGAATATTGACAGTAGCAGGCACATCAGAGTTGAAGGATTTGGCGTAGTAGACAGTGTTCTCGCGCTATTTCAGAGAGTCAGTAAAGCTTAGACCTCTGAGACAGGCGAATGTATTGTACAGATGTGTAGGCATTCAAGTGACCTCCCATGTTCTCGATCTCAAGCTCCAATTGCTGTTGCGTTCGATTCTTGGTGCCCTGTGTACGCTCATGAGCTTCCATGAGCTTCAAGCAGTCCATGACTTCGACTCTACCTTAAATGCCAAGTGCTCCAGGAAGTGAGCAGTGCCATTTGTCTTGTCGGTCTCTGCCCTCGAACCTGCGTCGATCCAGACGCCAACGGTCGAGGTTTGCGCCCATGGAGAATGCTCGGTCGCTATCTAGATAGCATATTAGATCGAGTGTCTAATTTCGCTGCAACATGCTCACTGTTAATCCATTGGCTAATGTGGTGCTCTCAGTGTTGATCCCTTGGTGGATTGGAGTTGCGAAGCCTCGTTTTATTGGATATATCGACTTGAGAGCGGTGCGACTTCGCAATGCCTGATTGAGATTAAGAGCGAGCCGTCGAGACGCCATGCCTTTGGGATCGAAGGATAGAATGTATTGACAGCAAGATCAAAAGCTCTGAAATACTTTAGTCGCAGATGGATGCCCAGAGGTCGATTTCGTCGTGCAGCGGCTTCTTGCCGCCAATCAGAGCTGCGATCAAGGCCTCGGCATCCTCCATCCAAACCCACCATCCGATCAGCACGCATACCTACCCACAATGGCTTCGATATTACGGCCTCAAGTACTCCGGCAGGTACGTGTCTTTGCGGGCTTGCTTCTCTTTGGTACCGGACTCTTATTTAGAGACGATTATGTCGGAGCTTTTACTTCCGCTATGTTCTACACTGCTCACACATGCGGTCTACTCTAATCCCCATACATATCTCCAGAAGGCAATGCTGAGTACTTTCTATCATGTAGCCTCGTCTATCCATGTTAGTACGGCGACCGATCTCCTTCCAGGCTACCCGCAGGACCATTCTCGCAAAGGAATCCTTCAATCAAACACAATCCACTGTCCCTCGAACAGCCTTGCGATCCTCGATCTCAAGGAGTAGGCTATCGAACACACTCAAGATCGCGGGTTTCCATGCAAGTGGCCGAAGATCTATACTTCCCCCTGGTCCTCGTGAGTGCTTCTTGGCAGCATAAGTACGTGGGAATAGAAGCTGACCGTCACATGACAGAGGTCATTGATGGGACAGGTGAGGGATCAAAGCTAGAGCTACATTTGTCTTCATGATATACTAAGATTCCCCTAGCAAATGACCCAGCGCCAGTCCCCCATCCTGAACCCATGCATGGGAGCTATCATTGGGCATTCGAAAGGCACGCGCTCCGAAGTCGGTTGGCTAATCAGTCATTGATGGAGTTAAATATAGGCTGATTGCGGCTGCACTTGTACCGCTTACGGTGGCTCCTTTTGCAGCTGGCACTTTGAATCCGGTCATGGACGCCGTCCTCTGCGCTACGATTATAATTCACTCCCATATCGGGTTTCAGTATGTACAAACTCGCTAAGAAAAGAGTCACCGGACGTTGACGGAGACAGATCGGTCATCATAGACTATGTTCCTTGGAAACGGTTGCCGAAGACAAGAGTTTTGTTCTGGTGGGGTTTACGAGCAGCAACACTGACCGTGGCTGTGGGATTGTACGAATTTGAGACGAATGATGTTGGCTTGACAGAGGCAATCAAGAGGATTTGGATGGCATGAGGATGTGGACGAGGGTTTTCGTGTACATAGCAATTACTGGTATGATTACGGTGTGTATGAAAGACATCATGCAAAGTTTAACAGTCAATTACGCACTCGAATTTACATCTTTGAAGGCATTCTCATACCGCCATCTAATCTGATAACCACGCCGTTCAGCATCGAGTTCTCGATACTCTCTCTTACTATTGATGCGAATTCCTGAGGTCTCCCCGGCCGCGTAGGGAATTCCATTACCCTCGTCAAACTCGACCTGACCTTGTCGGTCATCAATGCGGTCATCCCACTATCAAACAGACTTGGTGCTATGGTAACAACCCGCACACCGTATTTGGCGACGTCCCTTGTCAATGGTAAGGTCAAAGAGGCTAGTGCTCCTTTTGAGGCAGCATATGAGACTTGGCCTGGTTGTCCATCGAAGCTAGGAATCTGATTAGCATATCGATGAGGAATTTGGGCATCGAAGTATGTACGCAGCAGAGGAAGACACGAATACAATGACTCCCCTCTCTCCATCTGGAGCTTCTGGCTCAACTCTCGTCATATGAGGCAACAGTTGCCTCACCAGATCGACTGACCCTCGAACGTTGATGTTCATGACAAAGTCAAAACCTCTCAAGTCGAAAGGTTCTCCATGCCGGTCAATGATCTTTGCGGGCGTAGACACTCCAGCCGCTGCTATGACACCACCCAGCTCTTTCCCTGTCTCCTTGACCCACGCAAGCGTTCCTTCAACGGCCTGAGCTATACTTTCTGTGTCCGAGACATCGACTTGGAAGAATTTAGATCGCTGAGATCCAAGCTCTTTGACTACTTCTTCTCCACTATGTATGTTCATGTCGAGGATCGAAACATAGCCGCTGGCCTTTATAATTCTTTGTGCGGTAGCCCGGCCGAGTCCGGACGCCCTGTAACGATTAATGAGTGAAAAGGAGCGTCGAATGCAGAGTGGCATAACGCACCCCCCAGAGATTACAAAGGTCCTATCAGTGATCTTCATGAAGTGAAATTGTGTAAGTCTGTTCGTTGAGGTGTTGTGGGTATACTCGAGGTTGCAAAGCTTGGTCGGAAAGAGTCTGGCAAAGGATTAGGTGAATTCGGGCCGAGGTTGATAGCCTGATGATGCATAACCCTAGCCCTAGAACCCGCCATGTTCCTAGAAACTCCAAGCAACGACCGTGGTGTCTTTAAAGCGCCGCAAAACCGTTGTAAACGGTCCTGTCAACGCTTCCGTTCTCTCGGCTTCCATTTTACACCAGCCTTCGTCACCCCTCCAATACTGTTACTCATCTTGGCTCTTTGAAGCTCAAGCTCGTTCTCAGCATCAACGAGATCCTTTTCCCTAGTCTTAAGAGCCGCCAGCTTCGCTCGTAGAATATTTTGCACTTTTCGGTGTTGCTTGCGTAGGAGATCATCTTGTTTCGAAGCCTCCTCTTCCCGACGGGTAGCATAGCGCGACATTGTGATTTTCTGTAATGTCCCGTTCACTATTTCTCCTTCAGAGTCATCCGGTGTGTGATCTTTGAGCGGATCATGTGTAGGGCTCTTGTGAGTGGAACGAAAAGCCGTAGTTGCGCCTGGCGTATAAGATTTTTGCTCCTGTGTGTTATCCACAAAGACAATATGTTGCGTTTCGTCATGATCGTCGGCGCCTCCCAAAGTCTCTGCAATTTGTCCTTCGCGGAGTACGTACCCTTGCTCGATCTTTTCAATTGCTCCTTTAGCCTTGGATAGCATGATCCTTAGGTAACCTGAATCTTGCGTCTTCAATAGCTTGACCGCGTCTTGACTTAAGATAGGATTCCCTCGGTCGCTAATTTTCCTCCCACCCTTAGACTGGCTACTCAGCATGGAATATGCGAATTCGTCAGGATTTCGCTCCGCGGCCTTTTGGCGAAGTATCTTGAGGCGTGCCTTCTTTTCATTGTAATCTCTGGCTCGTTTCGAGTAGCTGAATCCTCATTAGCTCAATCCAATTTATTTATTGAGAAGTATATTCACTCCTAGTTCAAGTGTTAGTAGACGAAGCTGTTGTCCTTTGCGCTTGGGCAATGTGCTCTAACCTTATGCTTCTCGAGCACTCCCCACTTCTGACGCTCCAACGGCTGGGCCCGTTCTCGATGATTGGGGCGGTGGACTGTCTTTTTCAACATGTTGACGTATCGATCACGAGGAATTACTTGGGGTAGTCGCTGTTGGTCGGCAGCTTATGGTGGTGAAAGAGCGATAAAGCATTGGCAAATCTTCATGAGCTGCTAGTTCTTGATCTAACCTCAGTCGGCTGGTGATCTCTTTAGAACTAGCTCTAGATAGCTCTAGCGTTAATCTAGCCGAGTCCGCACCACAAAATTCAACCATCCTTCGTGCCCCAATACAGTTGCAACTGCGGCAATGATCCACGATCCTTTCACAGCTCAATTACATCTAAGGCAACATTAAACCGCCCTTTGGACCTCTCTGAGTTTTATACAGGTGACACCATTTACGTCTATGCAGTCTTCCTTCCGTTGTTGACCCACCACTCTCCGTCCGCAGTCAAGATGCCGACCCCCAAAACCAACCCGAAGACGGCTAAGAAAGCTACCACTACCCGTTCAGCTATCGCTGACGTGGTCGCCCGCGAGTACACCATACATTTACATAAACGAGTACGTCTGGCTTCCAGAAGGAGCAATTAGTTTCATGAAGTCCACCTCTATGGCTCCCTCGTGGGCATTAAGGACGGAAGACTAATTTCGACTGCTTCTGGGGTATAGGTGCATGGGGTATCTTTCAAGAAGAGAGCACCACGAGCCATCAAGGAGATTCGCGGATTCGCCGTCAAGGCCATGGTGAGTTTTCCGCCTTTTGACACCTTTCATTTCAAATGTCCTGGTTCTCGGAGAAACTATGCCGACATGGAAATTTCATCTAGGGAACCAAAGATGTTCGTCTCGACCCGCAACTCAACAAGAAGGTGTGGGAAGCTGGAATTAAGGGCGTGCCATTCAGATTGCGCGTGAGGATCTCAAGAAAGCGCAACGACGAAGAAGGCGCGAAGGAAAAGCTGTACAGCTACGTGCAGGCAGTCAACGTGAAGAATCCGAAAGGTCTGACGACCGTTGTTGTGGAAGATACTTAAATTATGGTCAAGGGGACGCCTTGAAATTTGGTGTAATAGAAGCTTCTGGTGACGGATGAAAATCAACAAAGCATATCATGTTGCCAGCTCAAGACAATAATCATGAATTCATGCAGTTACATTACGGCGACACGTTCACTACGCGTGAATTTGTCCCTCGGATATACGCAGTGCACTCCCTTTGACACCAAAGGAGAATGTTTGCAATGTGGACTCCCTGAAACCTTAGGTCTTGGTACCTGCAGCAATCTACACCTTTCTCTCGAACAAGTTTGTTCTATTCAAAGATAGCTGAAACTTACTGGAACCACAAGATCTGATACAGCAGATGTTCGTACCTTTGTATCACATTACTATGTTCTCTCGAGAATACTCTCACCTTGCGAACTTAGCTCGCCGAGGCATGCCTTTCAGGTTTCAATAAGTCCGTGACATCTGGGTTTGTATTGTATTGTACTGTGATGAATGAATCTCCTTGCGGGTAACAGTGCCCAGGGTTGGAATGATATATCATCACTCGCGCTTTGTCAATCACCATCTCGAATCATTGTGAGAGCATTCCCATCTGTTCATCAGGTTTGTGTACCGCATCTTTGCAAAGCACAACAACCTTCTTGAAAAGCCTTCTCCACTCGAGGGGGTCCCCATTGGCTTTCACAAAATTTATCTCCAGTAATTGTCCATCTATGCCTGCCATTGGTTCCATCACGATATGGCCGGTAATTGGACAGTTTCTGGTGTCTGTAGTACGAATTTTGATCCATACTGATTCACTGGTGGTAGCCGAAAAGAGGGCCGATGCTAGAGCTTGTGTTTCGAGCCTGTGCAGAGCCTCCAAAACAGTCGAGTGAAGTTGAGCCAGAGGCCAGAGTGAGAAGAAGCGAGTAAGAGAATGCGAAGGAACAATATCTCGAAATTGACGAGCGTACTGCGTCTTGCTGAGAGGTACCTGTGGAGTGGCTAAGAACTGTGAGAACGAAGGTTCTTCAGCTAATCGATCGTCCCAATTGCTTTCACTGAGACGAGGACCGCCTGGAGGCTGGCTTGCTAGTGCGCCATTAGTAGATTCAAGGCGTGGTGGTCTCTCCCAGTCGAACATGATATCGTTCGATAGGGCGTCGGGCTGTGTTGACGCTAGCCTGGTGTCAAAGTCCTGGCTATCAATGTCCATAGCATCATTCGAGCGCTGACTACGTTGGGTCTGTGAAGCCATTGGGTCTTGAGAGAAGTCTATTTTCATGCTCTCAAACATATCTGTAGCTAAAGCTATCGGATTGTCCAGCTTTCCATTGATAAGGTACTTGTTCTCTCTCGTGAACCACGAGTGCTGGGAGATCTCAGCCAGGGAAAAGCGTTCCGTCGGTTTGACTCGCATCATGCCTCGAAGGAGCGACAGTGTCTCAGCAGGGAGATCATGCCAGAGCGCGTCGTCGGGCCGGCCATTAGTCTTGACATACTGATCGAATTCGTAACTTCGTTCTACTGGCTCATCCCAAGGCGTATTGCCCACCAAGAGGACGAAGAGAACTACACCACATGACCAGATGTCGACGAAATCACCGTAATAACCGTGATCAAGCTTCTTCGCTATCCTGTTGTCGCAGGTAACAACCTCTGGTGCTGTGTATGGTGGACTTCCACAGCTTGTCTTACATAGTTTTTTGACACCTTTGTATTCGAACAGTGTGGCGAGACCAAAGTCGGCAATCTTTAGATCTCCCTCGGCGGACAACAAGATATTTTCTGGTTTGATATCACGGTGCCCGATACCCTTCGAGTGCATGTAAGCTACGGCACTGATGAGCTGGGTGAAGTACAAATGCGCAATATCTTCGCCGACTCCAACATCCGATTCGATCTTGTCGAATAGGTCTCCTCCTTCGGCAAGTTCCATGGCAATCCATCTCCAGGTAGAGTCTTCGCCTGTACTAAAAAAACTCACTATGTTTGGATGATGATCAAGAAATTTATGGAGGCTAACTTCCAGATCGAGTTGCTTCTTCGTGAGACGCCCATGACGAATTGCGAAATCCTTGTGTATGAATTTCACGGCGAAAATTGGCTTCGGAGCATGAGGTGGAGTTGCTTTCTTTATGCTAAGAAACCACAATGAGCTATGCATTTACGGTAGAGACTGGCATTTCCAATTGACCATGCATAAGCACCTTGCCCAATTGTCTTGGAGACGATTCGAAAGGGTAGCTCGTTCGGCAGCGGGGCGAGCTGTGAATGGGCTATCATTGTCGCTACCCCTGTTTCGCAACCGTCTTACAACAAATGGGCGACAGGACGCAATTGCCTACAGGTCGCGTTCCAGACGCGTTAGGTTTGAGGATTGCCTGACAGAACAATTTGAGTGGGGCGGGCGGCTTCCGCTGCCCGGAATAGATCATCAGGGTCCAACGACTGTTGCATGGCAACGGTAAACAAAGCGACTAAAATCCATTGTATCCTACGCTGTTCAGATTATCCAAATATACTTCAAAAGCATTGACAAGTCTTCCTTTCGGTTCCAAGTCCATGATCGTACCCTGCTATCTAGCACAGCTCGCCGCAGGACGAAGTTCTAAACCTTCCACAGCCCAAAATTCAAGGCATGGCAGATATGGAAGACACACAAAATTCCGCTCCTGGTCAACCGACAATTCGCGAAGCGAATAAGCTCGGTACAGGATCACGTCGTCAAGATACTCAGAGCGTTACAAAGCGGTATCACTCCCTGACTCCCACACAATATCTTGACTTTCTTGCCACCCCCAAGTCTATCATCTACCATTCTAAGACCGTCACAGGCTGCAAACAGAGCTTATGCAGATCATGTGCTCTGGCACGCCCGGCGTCTCTGCTTTCCCTTCTTCCGCCGAGAACCTCCTAGATTGGAACGCAACAATAGTGGGCCCGGCCGAAACACCCTACGCAAACCTCACCTTTAAGCTTTCTTTTCAATTCCCTTCCACATACCCATACGCTCCGCCGACTGTTCTATTCAAGACACCAATCTTCCATCCGAATGTGGACTTTAGTGGCCGGATCTGCTTGGATATCTTGAAAGACAAGTGGAGTGCTGTGTACAACGTGCAGAGTGTGCTTCTGAGCTTGCAGAGCCTTCTGGGAGAGCCTAATAAGTATGCCAACATGAGCTCATTGACTACATACAACGATCACGGCTGACCCTTGCTCGTGCAAAGTGCGAGTCCCCTCAACGGCCAAGCAGCAGAGCTGTGGGATTCAGATCCCGCCGAGTTCAAACGACTGGTTCTGGCACGTCACCAGGACCTTGATGAGGAGTAGTCAGAGGGATGCCCGTTGGTGAAAGGGTGACAATTTGTCTTCGTTACTCATGGGTTCGAAATGGGTGTTCTGCATTGCATGGAGGGAGTGTCTTAAGATGCATAGCGCTGGGACTGCACTAGGCACAAGCTGAGAATGTTTATACAGATACAGGCAATCGGACATCTTCCCGAGCACAGATTTTCTGTGACATACTGACAACCCATCTGCTGCTTCTGTCAAGCTCCATAAACCAAAGAACACCTCCATGCGACTGGACAACCAATAGGAGCCTCTGCAACATCTTCGACGGATTCTCATACATTCTCTGTCCATTGTTGAGATGTCTTCAGGCGTTGTAAGATGAGGAACGGTTCAATACAGCGATTATGCTGGTCTATGGCGCGTAGCACACGTGGAGTAGAACGTCTTCAGCCAAGAATGCTAATCATCAAATCCGGTAGTCTGGAGAAGTACCGATCTTCTGTTTCCGTTCTTTGGTTCGATGCTGGTGAGCTTATGATAGAGCAATTAAGCGTGATATAAGAAGCACCTCGGTAGCAAACTTGAACACGCTGATAACGGACCTTGATATAATGATTCCACATTCGTCGAGCTGCACGTAGCAGCTACCTTTTGTTGACATTCAATCCCCTGAGAGCTCGCCATTTGCGAGTTGGGCCATCTTGGGACAAGGTCGCAGATGACAGAGATACAGCCCCTGAAGTGTAGCTCCTAGAAGAAGCTTCTAATTGCTTGTGTGTTGAAGTACAAAATATATGGGAGACCAAGAAACAAAATATTATTGGTCTGACTCAAACAGGATGCTGGGAACTCAAATAGGGTCTGAGTTATATTGCTGAGTCCAGGCACAAGTGTCTGATAAGCGGGATTGACTTTGAAACGACTTCGCCGTTTCTAATGTGATGTTTTAACACCCTTTTCATAAGCAAGGTCATGATCTTGCTATCCCAATTCTGACTAGGATTTCCATCTCCAGCATGGATTGTCTCGTCCTCCCAACTTCACCTCCCATTCTCATCGTCATCACTATGAAACATTTGGTGGTGGAAGTCCATTGTGGCAGCTAGAATCATTACCATTCACCCACAGGTTAGGAAATCTAAATTATTGTGGGTGCCATCTACCTTATGTTAACCAAGTCCCGGACGTCGCGCCAGCGAAGATCAAGAGTCTTGGCAATTTGTGCGGAACTTAAGTAGGTATATCGTCCACTTCATACAGCCAACTGCGGAGTGTAGGGATAGCAAGTCAGTGACTACGCAAACCAAACATTGGGCCAACGTCTCTCTTTCAACGCCGTTAGCCCCTTCCAAGCGTCTACAGCCAACAGTGATACGTGCGGTTGACTTCTCGGTATCAGCAGATAGCTAGCTGGAAATACGCGTTGCATCTGCATCGTCATCTTCTACAGCTACCTCTTTTATGTGGCCAAGCCGACGATCCGTCACCTGGCTCAACTTATAGCAAAACTCATCAGTACATTGCTCGACCTCATAGACGCATTACCGTGCACAAAGGGCTGTCATCAAGCCAGACGTGACTTTGATCCCTCGACGTCTGATACAGAGATCCACAAGGACACCTGAGCTAGAGTCTTACCTCATCGTTATTGGTGAGAGCGTAGAATTGAAAGCGATTCTCAAGGAATTATTCCGTGTCTACTATCGGCATGCTTCGTCATGGAGTCGAGTACTCATCCAGATTCTGACGTGGACTGCCAAGTTCCTGCCTGGGAAATCGAAGAAGGCCTTCCCCAATTTGAGGACCAATTCATTCAAAAGTATCTTCAGGGTCGCGAAGCCCTCATAGATCAGGAGAAATCCCAACGCAGTGACCACGCTTTCCGTCAATCACTGAATCCAATAGCTATAGAAGCTTGCACGATCGTCTCACGGATTATAGCCGAAGAGCATAGAACAATATGGACCAGCAACACCCAAGATCAATCAACCCAGGAAGGTAGCGCAGACTTATATCCTGGTATGATGTTTACCCTTGCACGAGACACAATGAAGAACACAAAGTCATGGAAGATTGTGAAAAGAATGCCCAAGGGAGCTTTGCTTCACGCTCATCAGGATGCCATGATTGATGTCGATTGGCTGATCGATCAGGTACTGGCGACCGAAGGCATGGCTATATTGACAAAGGGTCCGGGTTTGGCGAACGCGGACGCACTTACCAATAGAGAAGTGTTGTTTAGATACACCAAGAATATGCAAACGGATGGTGCATCCATATGGACCAAAGACTATCGAAACTCACAGCCGGTTCCTGTTGCAGAGGCAGCGAAAACGTTTCCAGATGGAGGCACGGACGCTTTCAAAACCTGGTTGTATAGCAGATGTACTATTACACACGATGAATCTCTCGAGCACCATTACGGTGTCGACAATGTTTGGCGAAAGTTCAGGAGCTGCTTTCCGCCCTTGAATTCAATGGAATACTACGAGCCAATATTCCGAGCATCGCTCCAACGCCTACTGCGCCAATTAGTAGAAGACGGTCTGAAATGGGTTGATTTTCGATCAATGTTTTTCTGCGAATTTAGGTTGAATGGCTGTGAAGAAGCGTCGGAAGGGTCCCATGATCTATTGCGGGTATTTGATGAAGAAGTCAAAAAGTTCAAGGCGACAGAAGAGGGGAAGAACTTCTGGGGTTGCCGCTTCATATGGACAAGCTTACGGCTGTGGGGCAAGAAACAGATTGTAGACCACATGAAGGAATGCATCGCTATGAAATTAGCCTTCCCTGAGGTCATCGCTGGTTACGACCTTGTGGGGCAAGAAGACATGGGTCGATCTCTTGCAGACTTAACGCCGGAACTATTTTGGTTCAAAAAGCGTTGCATGGAGAGTGGTGTAGATATACCATTCTTTTTCCATGCGGGGGAATGCCTTGGAGACGGTGACGAGACAGACCAGAACCTCTTTGACGCTGTACTGCTTGGGACTCGGAGAATCGGCCATGGCTTTTCGCTATTCAAGCATCCGTTACTGATGGACATGGTCAAAACAAAGAGAATTCTTATCGAGTCATGTCCCATCTCGAACGAGGTGCTTCGTCTCACCAGTTCAATCAAATCCCACCCGCTGCCAGCTCTTCTTGCTCGCGGAATTCCTTGTGCTCTTTCCAACGATGATCCAGCCATCTTGGGTCATAGAGAAAATGGGGTCACCCACGACTTTTGGCAAGCATTGCAAGGATGGGAAAATCTAGGATTGGCCGGACTTGGATCGCTTGCAGAGAACAGCGTGCGCTGGGCGGCGTATGAAGATCAGACGACAAAAGAGTGGAATGAAGACATCAGGCGTGGTGTCTATGGTGAAGGCATACGAGGCTCGCGCTTGCGCGAATGGCATGCGGAGTGGAACAAGTTTTGCGAATGGATCGTGATGGAATATGCTATAGATTATGGAGGTGATGATGAGATATGATGGATCAAGAACCATGTTAAAAAAACTTTACATTTCAGACATCAAACCTCGGGAGCATTGCTCAGACGAATGTTCTTATCCCTTCGATGCAATACCGTACCAGGGCGTTACATCCTATAAGTAACATATGACAAGACATAGGTAAGTGGTACTAGAATGGCGGATAGAAATGCATACACTCTACATGGCATATGGTGACCATCTGTTGAGCCTCTTACTGTCCGATTGTTCCAATTACGGCTGCTTTGGCTTCATGGCATGAGGGCAGTATAAGTTATTACTTGAGACTAACGGCCAGAGAGCGAGGCTCGTTGGTGCAGCAATGATTTGCGTGGTGGGTCTACCTGCTCTGGCACATGCCAGAAATGTCGGGACCAAGTAGAGATCGCTTGTTTCGTACGCTGCCATCCGCCCATTGAAGGCTTCTACATCTCGAAGCCTCGGGTTCATGGTATCCGTTCGCTCGTCAACACTAGGTACTCTTCAAACAGGCAGTATTCAAGAGCTGGAACATGACATTATCTTCTTATTTGTCTTCGTGCAGATAAATTCCGCGATTTAGAGAACTTGGCAGTGTACACGCGATGTCAACTTGTCTAGTATTGTAGTGTGATTCGGGAAATAGTTACTTTATAGAAGACGATCGAGTCCTAGTTCAACTTAACTGCGGTACAGAATCTCATACAGACTGAGGGATGATTGGCATTTTCCGACACACAAAATAGTAGGTACCGAGGATGAAACCAAGGAAATGCAAATTGTTGTAGAATCTGTAACCCTCTGCAAAGAATGGTACGGTTTAGCGGTCAGCTCCTTGATCAGATTACCTTCATTGAACCGTGGATATGTAGAGAGATGTGATTGTCAACGTTGTCCGCTGCTTTGACTCGATAATTGTACGGAGCTTTTGTTGGAATTCAGGCCGGGTCAACCTCGGTAGTTACTAATCAGGACTAGTCAGGGGGCCTTAGTAGACTAATAGAGATTTCTCGTAATAGTTATTCCATTCTATATAGCTATATCTATCCATTTAGTTATTATAATACTATTATATTATACCTAAATTATATATAGATAACTTATTAATTATTATATTATTTAATAGGTTATAAGCCTAGGTTTAATATAACCTAGGAACTATATAATTTATATAATAAGCTTTTTAATAAGTCTTAGGATAGTCTTAGAAGTATTATTCCCTAGACTATTTATTATTAGTAGTATAATAGCTAACTATTATAAAATCTAGAAGCTTAAAGGTAAGGAGAACTATAAGTAATAAGAAGTAGTAGTTTAAAACTATCTTATTATTAATAATCTAGATCTTATTATAAACCCTAAATACCTACCTCTAATTTAGATTAAGCCTATTAAAGGAGGCGTACTACTTATTAATAAATTATAAGATAAATATAATAAGAAGGAAAAGATAGCTCTTACTATTATTTAGATTATTTATATACTAGCCGTCTATATTATAATTAAGAAGATTATAATAGCTAAGGATATATAAGTAAAATTAAAGTTATTATATAAGATAGAATCTTATATAATAAGAAGAGTAGTCTTCTTTACCTTAATAGCCCTTTAATCTAATTAGTTTAAAGACCTTTATACCTACCTTACTAAGTTTAATAAATATAAGAACTAGCTAGAGTAAATAGGAACTCCCTTATATTAAGATTTTCTAGCCTCTATCTTTAAGAAAGGTTTATTAGAGTATACAAAATAGATAGTTTATACCCTTACTAAGATCTCTTATTTTAGGAAGGAAGATATTAACTTTAAATATATTATTATATTACTTACTAATAGAGACCTAGCTAATAAGGCTAAGGATACTAAGGCTTTTACTAGTAATTTTAATAAATAACTAAAAGTAGGCTAATATTAAAGTAATAGATATTAAAGTAGTAATAGTAAGAAGTATACCTTTTATAATAATAACTATAATATTAATACCTATTTTTATACTTATCTAGACCTTATACTAGTAGGATTTACCTCTAAAATAAAGAAAGAGCTAGAAGTATAAAATAATTATTAATAAAATAGGAAAGGTCCTAGTTACTAGTAAAATAAGTAAATTCTTCTAGATAAATAAAAATAAGATAAATCCTATACTACTTACTTTAAGTATAACTTATAATAAAATAAGTCCTATAAGATTATTATTAACTTAAGGGACTAGGAGTATACCTTCTAAGACTACTCTAAGTTTACTAACTATTTACTAGTCTAGAACTATATAATATTAAAACCTACTAGGGGTAGACTAATAAAAGTTAAGGGTATTAGGATAATATTAATCCTAGTAGTTATTAATAATAAAGTTAATAATTTTCTATAAACTAATATTTACTATATCCCTAATATAGAGTTTAATCTCTTATTAACTACCTAGCTAGACCTATAAGGCTATAAGTACGTTAGTAGTAATAGAAAAGAGATATTCTATAATAAATAAGGGTAGGAGGTATTATAAGCCTTCTTATATAATAGGATATACTAGCTAGAAATAATATAAATATAATAAATAAGAGCCTTCTACTTTAAATTATTTATACTAGCTAAGAATAACGTGTTATAAACTTAATAATATAAGTAATATAGTTATATTAGTATAGAAGCTACTAAAGTAATAGTATATACTACTAATATTAATTATAAGGCCGCTAATTACTTATAAAAATATAAATTATAAGAATTATATAAAAGTTATATATTAGGGAAAATTACCTAAATACCCTTAAGAATACCTATATATAAAGTTACTATCCCTAGCTAATACTAGTATATTAACCTAGTATTAGCTAGTTATATAACTACCCTTAAGGGATATACTAACGTAATAGTCTCTATATATAAGGTATTAGGATTTTCTCTTATAAACTATATATCTAGTAGGGGAGAATTACTAATAAAACTCGTCTTTAGAATAAAATACTAGAAGAATTAGGGGTATTAACTAGCTTTTATCTAGAGTAATAATAAACTCGCCTAGGGCTATAAATATTAATAGATCTATAAAGAGAATAGGATATAATTAACTACGTTAATATTATATAACTTATATTAGAATAGGATTATTAAGAGAAAGAACTAGATACTATTTAATAAAGTTAGAATAGTTCTTATTAATACTAGACTACCTTAGGATGTTACGACCCGTTCGTCTTCTAACTAGAAGGCTCTGGGGTCTAGGTGGATCTCGTAGAGAGGAGTGTTAAGGACTAAGGTAAACAGGCTTCGTACTAAACTGGTCTAATATAGGTGTAGTATTATATTTAGTGTCTAGGAGATTATTCTAGTAGATAACATAAGTTAAGCACGAAGCTCCTATCTAGTAGGAAAGTAACGCTATCTATATAGATATAGGAAAGTCGTGCTAATAAGTATAGTCGGTTTAATCTATTATAATTAAACCCGATTATAACCTAAGGTAGTCGGTCTAATCTTCTTAAGATCTATCCGACTCTTATATCACTGATCGGTTACTAAGAGCTCCGATCATGACGAGAAGTACTACTATTCTGAGTAGTATAAGGTCTACAGGTGTGCTCGTAATATTAGGTCCCCTCTTTAAACTTTATCGTCCACGATAATCCTAACTATACCACGTAAGAAGTCTAAAAAGCTTCCGTTAGTGTTTTATTATCGCAACCTTATTAGTTCTTTTAAATCCCCTATAGATCTAATACGCGTATACAAAAACTATAAGCGTACCAGTACTTCCGAGAAGTGTAAGGTGGGCGGTTCGTCGGACCGATATATTAAATGCGCCCGAAAGAGTTATAGCTGTAATTTAGCTCCTTTCTCTCCTACCCGATGGAACCGTATAAGGAAGGAAAGAGAGTGAAAGCTCTATAAGTGGAAGGAGGCCTAGGCACGTATAACGCGCCTGGCCATGGAGTTAGAACAGCTAGAGAGACAAGAGCGTGAAATAGTAGAAGGTGAACTACAGAACATTAAAGAGGTGGAGGTAGACGAGTAGTCTACTATTCCTAGTTCTAACGACTTCCTTTTCGACGTGTCTTCCGAGCAGGTTAAAATCCCAGCGGACTTTAACTGGGGTGGTCTTATTAATACTAGTGGAATTATTATAGAAGGTACTAGTAGTTCGTAAGGTTCTTAACTAGTTCCCAGGTATTTTCCGTGTCCTTATATCCTTTCCACTTTACTAGGTAACTCTAACCTTTTTATAATAGAATTCTTTCGGCTTCGAACTCGTTTTCTTCTTTTATTTCGTAATAGAAGGTTTCTTATAAGGGTGTATTAGGGTCTGCTGGTTCTAATATTAAGACATGAAACACTAGGTATACTTTAGCGTTAGGTGGAAGCTGTAACTCGAAGTTAATAGGTCCTTTTTTTTTAATAACTAAAAATAGTCCGACTTTAACGTGGTCTAGTTTCCTACTTGGTCTTATACCCTTCAAGTTTTTTATAAGGAGGTATGCTTTATCCCCCTCCTTTAGCTGAGGTCTATTTTTTCTTTTCTTATTAACTAATTTCTCTATAAAAGCGTTTACCTCGCTAATCTATCGCTATATATCCTTATATAGGTTTTTCATATTAGATATTAATACTAAGGCCTTTTCAGTATCTAGTCCTTTCCTAGGATCTAAAAATAAATTTGCATGTCGTCCGTAATTTATAAAGAACGGTAATAGCCTTATAGTGTCTGATCTTTTATCGTTATATGCTAATTATGCTATTAGGAGTAGCGTAACCTAATTATTTTATCTTTTATTAACGTAATACCTTAAGTACACTTCTATTATTTAGTTTATGCGCTCCGTTTATCTATCTATCTATAGATAATACGCTATTAATATTCGTAGTTTAGTTCTAATTAACGTAATTAAGGTTTTCTAATAATTTAAAGTGAAGAGCTTATCTCTATCTGAAGTAATTAACTCAGGTATGCCATGATCTCTAATAAGTCTGTTTAACAAGATAAACCCAAGCTGACTAGCGTTATAGGTTTCCTTATATAGAATTATAATGGCATATTTAGTAAGTTTATCTATAATAACTATTATTGAATCGTACTTGTCGTTTATTACCGGATTAACTAATCGGGGTAGTTTTACGACAAAGTCTATTATAACATCTTTCCATGGTGTGTCTGGAACTTTAGCATTGTCTTGCAGACTTGTTCTGCTGGTAACATATACATTCTTTGATGTATTGTTCTACTAACGCTCGCAAGTTCGGTGCGGCGTATATTCTTTAAATGAGTTCTAACGTTTTAGATACTCCTAGATGTCCTAGTAAAGGATTATTATGGTAATCTCTAATCACTTCTTTAACCGCCTTTAGTGGTAAGTATAATTTTTATTTATATAATAATAGGTCTCGGTTGGGCTGCTATTTCCTAAGCTTACTAGCTAGGGTGTTATTAACGTATACTTCCTTTAGGTTTAGAACTATATGTGTTATAATGTGCGTGGTCGTTGCTAGACTTCTTATCGGTACTAACGATCTATCTTTTTCTTGTTTAAGAATAGGTTAATTCGTGATGTCCTTTATTTATATATGGTTAGATCGTCTACTTAAAGCGTCTACTCTTCCATTATCTTTGCCTAGGGTATACTAAATTTTAAACTTATATTATCCGAGGAGCTTAGACTATTAAATTTATCGTCGATTTAACTCTTTAGTTATCGCGAAACTAACTAGGTTCTTATAATTAGTAAAGATAGTGAGTTTAGAATAACTTTCGGCATAAACTCTCTAATATTATAAAGAATAGATAATAGCTAAAAGCTCTTTATCGTATATATTATAATTCTGTTCTGCTGCCGTCATTTTACGTGAGTAGTATACTACTAGGTGCCATTTACCGTTACTCTGCTAGTATAAGCAGGCTCTAATGGCAAGGTCCGAGGTATCTATCTCGATCCGCGCTGGTTCTCCGTTGTGAAAAGTATAGAGTACTAGAGGATCTATGTACGCTTATTTAAGTTTAGTAAATGCTTTCTATTAGTCAGTATCCCATCGGAATCCTGTATCTTTCTTTGTGATTTCCGTTAAAGGCAAGGCCTTCTTAGAATAGCCTTCTATAAAACGTCTATTAAAGTTAGCGAATCCTAAAAACCCTTATACTAATTTAATATCATGTGGTGTAGGCTATTCCTATATAGCCTGAATTTTTTTAGGGCTTATACGAACGCCTTTAGTTATTACTATAAACCCTAAGAACTCGATTAAGGTCTTATAAAACTCGCACTTTTCTAGTTTAAGGAGGAGTCTAGCCCTAGATAGACATGTTAATATATTCTATACGTGAGGGACGTGTTCCTCTATTAAATTAGAGTAGATTAATATGTCATTAAGGTACGTAATAGCCGAATGGTCTAATTATGCCCGTATAATATTGTTGACTAGTGCCTAGCAGGTTACTGGCGCGTTAGTGAGGCTAAACGGCATAACTAGGTACTCGTAATATCTATATCGAGTCCTGAATGCTATTTTCCATTCGTCACCTTTCTTTATTTAAATAAGATTATACGCTCCTCGTAAGTCTAACTTTATAAAGACTTTTACTTTAGCTAGCCGATCCTACAGCTCACTAATATTAGGTAGCGGGTAACGATTCTTAATCGTTATATTATTTAACTTTTAATAGTCGACGCACAGCCGTAAGGATCGGTCCTTCTTCTTTACGAAGAGTATCGGATATCCTGCTAGTAATTTAGATTCTCGAATAAATCCTTTTTTTAGGTTCTCGTCTAAGTACCCGCGTAGTACTAAGAGTTCCTTTTCGGATAACGTATAAATAGGTCTAAATATTAGTGCCTTCCCTAGTTTAAGTTTAATCTTATAATCCTAAGGTTAGTGTTTAGGTAGAGCTTTCGCTGTTATCTCTTTTATAAAGAGGCGTTTCCATCTTTAATACTCTTATAAGATATTAGGAGTGCTATTAGTTACTCTAAGAACTCTAACTTTTTGGCCCTACTAACCTTCGCTGGTGCCGGTTAAGTCGGATCCTTTTCTTTTAAGGCCATCCTTATTCGAAATAGAGGTAACACATGCCTTAACCTCTCGGTTCAATTTCTTATCTACCGTCGTCTACTGTCGGCGTGTAGGTTGGAATCTAGCGATATCACTAGTTCTCTTAAACTTAAGTACTTTTCTTCTCTAGTTAATTACTAGGTTATACTTCTTTAACTAAGGCATGCCTAGAATGATATAATAAGTGGCCATCCTAATAATATCGAAGGACATTTCCTTATAGTGGCATTAAATTATAAATGGTAGCGAGGTTATTTCCTCGTCTATACTTCCTGTCGATAGTTTTAACCCGTCGGCTATCTATAGGTCATATGGTAACTTCTTTTTTCGCGTTGGCAGGCCCACTAACTATACCAGTGCTTCGGAGATAAAGTTTCTAGATACTCTAGAATCTATTATTACCATGGTTCTTTAACTATTAATTCTAACCGGTATATTCACGTGTGTTATATACTCCGTTAAGTATAACTAACGTGTTTTTAGGGTTAGGATATTAATCTCCTTATGCTTCCCCTTAGCATAAGGGATTACTCTTTTCCCGAAAGGGATAGGAACCCGGTAGTTCTTTTTATATATATATATTTTCTGTAATTATCGTGGAAATAAGTATACTAATCCGTTAAGTGGTACTCTAATATATGCTCGTCATGCTTAAGGTGTCCGTGGAGACTACTATGCCATCTCTAGTCATAGGTTAGAAACTATTTTCTCGATCTCTTAGTTACTAAGTACTAGTGATAACCTATATTATAGTAGCTTAACTAAATCTTTCTACACGTGCGTACTCTAATTACTTTACCTAAGTTTATCTTTACTTAGTAATGAATCGTGTATATCTTATCGGTATAGGCTAACTAGTATATTACTCTATGCTATAGATATGCTGAGTCGTTTCTAAACTCCTCCTAAAGAAGTCCTCCTAATACCTTTTCTTGATAGAACTCTACTCGTTCCTCGAGTTTTGTCTATAGATCTTTTAATGTGGAAGCTCGAGATGCCGCGCTATTTTCTTCCTTCTTTCGTCTATGCTTACATATATTAGAAGTATAGCTGAGGTTTTCCTAATCGGAATCATACTCGCTATCTCAGCTTTATTTAGGTTTTTCCTTTTAAACCTAACTACTATTACTATCGTTATTAGAACCTAGCTCCTTAAGTTATTTATGAATATCCGCGAGCCTTTATTCGATTTTTACGATATTTCGCTGTTTCTTAGCTATCTCTTCGCGTAATTCTTCTTCTCTAGTCTAAAGTTCTCTATTAATAGGCGGATCGACGAGGGCTAGCAAATTATCTATAATTATATCTAGCTTAGTATCGTCGTACTCCGTTTCTTATTAATCCTTTAGAGGTTTAGTCTTCCTAACTGGAACTCTCTCTAATACATTTAACTGAGGTCGTTTTACTATATTTTTCGACCTGTAGTCTTTAGCGATGTGGCCCGGTTTACTATAGCCATAGTAATTTATTACTTTCTTACCCCCGTACTATTTTTTACCTCCGAACGTTTTCTTCTTTTATGTGAAGTCTAATTTTATTAGCATTAGTCTATAAGGATCGCGTGGGATTCGTCTCTTTCCGTGACTTCCTCTTAAATAGAATCCGGTGTAACTAAGTCCTGAAACTCCACTATCGTGGCGTAGTTCTATTATTAACTTATAGATCTAATCGTCGATTCTTGTTAAGTTCCTAATAAGCGAATTAAGATCGTTACTCTAGGCTCCGTCTCGCATAAGCTCCTTCTTTACTTGGGGCTTTAATCCACGTCGATACATTACTATTAGTGCGTTATTATCCTAGTCGGTTCTTATAAAATATTATTAAAACTGTGTCGTATACTCGGATACCGATTTCTTCTACGTTAAATGCTGGATGACTCTTATTACTACACTTACTTCATTAGAAGGTCCGAATATTCGTCTCATTTCTTCTCGGAAAAGCGCTAGGCTTTTTATTTATAACTTAATAGAGATATTATTATCGTTATCAGGATCTTCTATATATCGTTTAAGAAATAGGGCGGACTACCGCTAGGCTCGTCCTCTTATATAAGTCATTATAAACAGCGGTTATTTCTTAGGTCTAATGGCGTCCTTATTAAAAGAGAAGTATAGTTATATCTACACTAACTACTCTTTAAGCTTATCCCGGTCGCTATAATATAAGTCTAGTTTAGTAATCTTAATGCCTTCCTTTACTTCTGCTATTATTAACTGTCGTGGGCCACGTTTACTCGGGGTAAGGTCCCTTTATCCTAAGGTACTTATCTTAAGGGTGCTTAAAGTGTTACGACCCGTTCGTCTTCTAACTAGAAGGCTCTAGGGTCTGGGTGGATCTCGTAGAGAGGAGTATTAAGGACTAAGGTAAATAGGCTTCGTACTAAACTGGTCTAATACAGGTGTAGTATTATATTTAGTGTCTAGGAGATTATTCTAGTAGATAACATGAGTTAAGCACGAAGCTCCTATCTAGTAGGAAAGTAACGCTATCTATATAGATATAGGAAAGTCGTGCTAATAAGTGTAGTCGGTTAAATCTATTATAACTAAACCTGATTATAACCTAAGGTAGTCGGTCTAATCTTCTTAAGATCCATCCGACTCTTATATTACTAATCGGTTGCTAAGAGCTCCGATCATAACGAGAAGTACTACTATTCCGAGTAGCATAAGGTCTGCAGGTGTACTCGTAACATAGGAGTTCTAGGGTAAGGCTATCTACTATATTAATTATATTAAGAACCTTATACCTAGTAAAGACGGGAAGTCCCCCTTTAAGAAATAGTACGGCTTTAAACCCCTATTAATATACTTAAAGCCTTTTAAATATTAATACTATTTATTTAATATATTACTAAATAAGAAGAAACTAGATAATAAGGCTATTAAATACTACTTCCTTAATTATAATAATAAGAGTATCTACCGCGTATAAGATATTAAGGGATAATATCTTATTAGGTTAGTATATATTATATTTAATAAAAAGGCTATTATACTATTAATAGAAGATAATAAGCTTCTAGTAGATAGAAAAGATAGTAATAACTATATTATAGACCTCCTAAGCTACCTCTAGTTAAACTAATTAGATTATAATAGTAAGGTCTTAGAGGGAGTACCTCCTTCTAATTTATAGGGTATTAAGAAAGTATTAGATAGTATTAAAAATACTAAAAATACTAATAATACTAGTAACTCTAGTAATAGATTAATAATAACTCTTCCTAATAGCTAATTAATATTAAGCCTAACTAATAATATAAGTAGATTAATTAATCTAAATAGATATAATTAGGATAATCTACCTAAGTTAAATTAATATAAGTTAGATAATTAGATTATAAGAATTAATTAAGTAGAGTTAGAAATATTAACTATTTAAAATTAGAATAATTATAATAGTTAGATACGCTAAATTACTACTAGAATACTATTAGCTATTATTAATAAGATATTAGCTAGGAATAGTAAATCCTAAAAAAATATTTTTAATTTATTATATTATTCTAGTTATAATAAACTATAGATTAATTATAACTAGATTAATAGGCGAGTATAAGGCCTATACCCGCTGGCTTTATAGCAGCGTATTAAGTAATAAAAGATATAGAGTCACGTTATAGGGTTTAATAATAGGTATAGGTCTACTAATAGATTAAGTAGTAGGCCTACTATAGTAGTAGAACTAATCTCTAAGGAACTTAGAAGAATAATAGGGGATAGCTAGGAAGATATATATCTACTAAGTATAGGCTTTTAATCTAGGCCTCCCGTTACTAGGATATTACCCCGTATTTCTAAGGAAGGTTACTTAAAGTAGGTTATAAGGTAGCGCGTAAGGCGTATATATACCTAAGCCTAATAAGTACCTCCCCTCCTAGGCCCTAGTCCTTAGGGTTAATAAGATTAACTAGAATACTTATTAAAAAACCTTAGAACTATATAGGAAAAATAAGGGAAAAGAGTTATTTAATATACTACTATTAATATAGTATTAATATTAGCTAGGCTAGACGCGTATATTAAAACCTTTTATAAAGTAGTAATAATATTATATATTAATTAGTAATAAAGTATATTAATAAATTATTTAGATAGTATATATTTACTTTTAAACTATTTATATCCTTTAATTATATTAAGATAATATATAATATAATCTAGAATTATTCTAAATACCTTTAATACGTAATTAGATACTTAGCTTATTAACTTTAAGTATTAAGGTATATAATATTTTTATATAATTAATATTACTATATATTAATAGGGAATAACTTATTAAGTATAGGTATTAATAATATATATTAGTAATAATATAAAAATAAGAAGGTAATATTAACTAGTAGGCGTATATACTTTATTATTAATAATAGACTAAATATTTATAAATATAATATATAATAAGTAACGCGTTACTCTAATATATTAATTATAAAATTAGATAGAACCTTTATTATTATTATTATAATTTAAATAGCTTTAAAGGAAACTATACTAAGATAGCGTTATAGGATATTAATAAAGTTCTTATCCTAATATTTAAAAGTTCTTATAACTCCTTTAACCTCTCTTATATGTAATTACTTTAGCTTAATAATATTATAAAATATATTTACTAATATATATAATATTCTTATTATATATTATATATAATATTTCTCTTATAAGTACTTATAATATCTTATTAATATCGCGTAGTATTTATTAATATACTAATATTATATATAGATATTAACTTATTCTAAGTATATTTACTTATATATACTATATAATAGCTTACTAACTTATATAGTATATCTCTTCCTTATAAGACTTATTTTATAAAGGGTTTAAATAATTATAAATAAGGTAATACTCCCCCTTATTATTAATATACTAATAGTTATTATAGTATTAATTATTATATAAAGGTAAGTATATTAACCCTTTAACTCTATAATAGTATAAGTACTTATTATAATAGATCCTAGCTCCCTTTTAAAGGAAAGCGAGGAAATCTATATATACTATTACTAGGACTAGCTAGGTAGACGTATATTTAATAAGGAGAAAGAAGCTTAGTAAGAAGATAACCTAATAGTAGAAAGCCTATAAGTAGATAGTTATAATAGTTAAGTTAGCGCCTAATATTATTACTAACTTATAAGCTTTAATTAATATACTAAATATATAGAATAAAGAGTTAGAGAGTTAGGTAGAACTCCTCTAAACTAAACTTAATAGTATTTAATAGTATAAGGATATACTAAATAATCTTAACCTTATAAAGCCTTTAAACTTTAAAGGGTTTAATAATTAAAGGTTAGTTTATAACTATACTTTAGTATAAATAAGTTATTTATATATCTTATTTACTTAAGTTATTTATTAGGTATAAGATATCTAAGCTTATCTTTTATTAATATATCCCTAATATCCTTATTAGATTATATTAAGATTAAAAGTATTCTTCTAATATAATATATTACTAATAGCTTAACTCCTTAGATAATATTAATAAAGAATATTTTTAAACTATATTACTATACTTATAAGTATACTTATATATAAGAGATTAATTATTATATAATATATATAAAGATAATAGTCTTAACTTATATTATAACTTATTATATTATTACTACTTATTTAATATAAGAATATATTTAATATTTTATTTACGCTTTAATTATATTAATATATTATAGGCTCTTATTAGTTTATAAGACCTATTAAGGTCTTTATCTAGTACTTATTAATTATATTTACTACCCTAACTAGTCTACTTAACTTTATACTAGATACCTTATTTATTATTAACCTTATTAATAATTTCTTCTACCTCCTATTATTCCTTATTATTAATAAGTTCGGGTACTTATATAAAGATATCTACTATAAGAGAGTAGTCTCTTTAATAGTAAGGTTTAATTAGTAATATATAGAACGTGTTATAGATCCTATATAATAGTAGTAATAGTAGATAATACGCTTATAATCTAACCTTATTAATAACTTAGTATAGTCCTACGTACTTATAAGCTAACTTCTTATTTAGGCGTAATTACTTTAGGTTCTTTATAACTAATTATAGCGGAATCACGTCAGGAAAAGTAAAACGTAAGGTAAAGGTACTATTAGGTAAAATAGATGTAAAGGCTTACTTTACTATCTAAGGAGGTAACCCCTTATATCTAACTAAGCTAAGCTATATAAGATATAACGCCTACTATACTATAGTAGCATTTTATAATAGTTACTATTAATAGGAAAAGGAGAAATATATCCTTATATACTATACTTCCTAGTATAAAAAGTATTCTACTCTACCTTAATTATATATATATACTATTTCTATATACCTAGCTATCTAATACTATTCTAGAAGTCTTACTATATATTAGGGGTAAGGAAGCTAAAATTAAAATTTATAAGGTCCTTAATAAAATTAATCCTTTTATACCTTAACTAACTATCCCTTAGAATCCTAGGTAAGTTATTTTTAGGCGGGTATAGAATATAATAAGATTATAAGGTAGATAATAAAATATATTAAGATAGTAAGGTAGATAAAGAGTCGGTAAGTTAATAACTTATAAGCCTACGGCGTCTCTTTTTATCCTTTACTTCCTTTTATACCTCCCTCTCTTTAAGCTACCTCTTAGCACGTTTACTTACTTCCTTAGAAGCACGCCGTATATCTTTACTAGCTAGTAGGCTATTATCTAATAATATATCTAATAACTAAGTATCTAAGGTTTCCTCCTATTTTATATTTACCTTATTTACTTTATCCGCTTATCTCTTATTTTTCGCCTTTATAATAGCCGCCTCCTAGTTATTAATAATACTAAGAGTCTCGTAGAACTAGGAAGGTAAGAAATAATTTACTTAGCTCTAATAAAGTATATAAAGTACTTTAGCTAATAACTTTATCCCCTTATTAGTTAGATATATCTTAATATAATCCTATAACGCTTACCTTATAGAATTAAGTAAGGCGCTTATAGTATTAGAAAAGTCTACTATTATTTTAAGGCCTAGCCGTAGTAATTTATTATTATCTATATCTTATAAATTATTAGCCGTATTAGTAAGGTATATAAGCTTTTTATTTACTACTATTACTATCTTATCGAATATTATTATTACTATAATAAGGATATATTAATTAATTAATTAATTGAATTTATACTCGTGTCTACTAAACTATAGAGGTAATTACAGGCTTCTATAGACGATACTTTACGTAAGGGAAACCGTATATACCGGATAAAAACCCTTACGGTTTTTTAACTTAGTATCCTTCGTCTTTATTTACCTACGTACTATATTTATAATAAGTATAAATGGAGTAACGTGTATATATAAAGCTGCGACGTACTATAATACCTAGCCTAATAGCTAAGTAGTAAGGGAGGGAGGAAGAAGGAGGGGGGTAAGAGCGTTAAATATGCTTAATACGCGAGATATACTAGACCCGAGGGGTATATAGCTATACTACCGCCAGCGAGAACTAGGGTAGTAAGCCTATCTATATTAGCCATTATAATATGGCTTAGGGGCTCTTACCGACCGACGTTAATATAGCTCGGAGGTCGCTCGTACCCGCCCTATTAATAAGGAGTTACCGTTAACTAGCATAGTCTAGGCAACCTATAACGATATATTTCATATCCTGTCTCTTATACCCGTATCCGCAGCTAGGTAACGAGAAGCCTAGGACCCTAGCCTTATATAGGAAATCTATAAGTTTAATTCTCGCTATACGGGCTTAGGTAAGCACCGAGCTCTCAGCTTTCAGGAGCTTACTATAGAGGCTGAGGCGGTTATCCTATAGACCTCTAACCTAGGAGATACTAGGGGGGTTATATTTATTAAACCTCGCCTTATAATCGTCCTATATTCTAACCCGCTACCCGGTTGACTAGCGGCGTATCTTATCTTTAATCTTCTCCTTATAGCGGCTACTATCGCTTCGCTCGAGTTCCTTCTAGTTATTAAGGCCGAGGGACCGGAGTACCTACTCCCCTTTCTCCTCAGCGGCTATATTAGCAGCTGCTAGCCTTCTACCTCTCTTTAGTCGTAGTTTCCTCCTAATACGGGCGTTCCTAATCCTTGTCACTAGGTGTATTCTTTATTAGGCATAGTACCGGAGGACCGCGCTATTAAGGGTTATCTATATAAGCGTAATATATGCTTCTACCTCGAGGACTCGTGTTAGCGTAGCTTTATAGGCCCCTAGAATCCTCCGTAAGTAGTTATTCTAGATAACCTCGAGCTTTTATACATATGTTTTCTTCGCGTCGCGAAGACCTCCTAGTATATACCACGTAGATACGGCGTATATTATCGCCGGCCTAACGACCGTGCTATATACCTGCCTAGCTCGGCTTAGTATAGTACCCCACGTCGAAGCCGCGGTTATTAATAGCGCTAACCCTTAGTTAGCTATCTTTACCTAGACTCTTTTAATATAAGGGCCCTAGCGGAGCTTCCTATTAATATAGAGGCCTAGGACCCGAATTTCCGCCTTAGGTCTAGTGACTACCGAGCCTAAGTTAACTACTACCTGTATATTAAATCGGCGTGGTCGCCGCGAAAGATAGATTAGCTTATACTTCTACGGGGTAAAGTTAGCCTTATATATATTCGCCTATTCTAGGTATAGCTAGTAAGCGCGTTCTAAGGTCCTATAGTTTAACTCTATAGTATTACCGTACGCTAGGAGGTAGATATCATCGATAAACCCACCTACTTAGAGCCGAAGGTTAGTCCTAGAATAAGCCTTAATAAGGGGGGTATTAAAGAATAGAAATAGTATAGGCGAGATCGGTAATCCCTGCGGTATACCTATCTCTACCTACTCTACTACGCTCGTCCTAGTACCTAACGTTAAGGATATAAACCTATCTATAAAGAAGCTCCCCGTCCAGTTAATAATTCGCGCGGGCACTCCCTTCTTCCTGAGGTTATAAAGGAGCCTCTAATGCGAGACGTTATTAAAGGCTCCCGCGATATCTAATAATAGTAGGCTAGCTACATTATTCTTCCCGTAGTCCTAGACTATATAGATAGCGTCGATAATAGTCTTAAGCGCTATCTCGCAAGACCGTTTTCTTCTAGCCCCTATTTACTCTAGGGGTAAAAGGCTATAATCTTTAGTATAGTAGCTTAGTCTCCCCGTAACTACTATCTTAAGGGCCTTTCCGAGCGTATTTAATAGCGCTATTAGTCGATACGACTTCGGTTCCGCGTAATTCTCCTTCTTTAGCTTCCGGAGGATTATCGTGTTAGCCCTTTTAAACTCTTTTAGGTAGTATCCTAACTAGAAACACGCATTAAACAGGTAGGTAATCTTACCTAGGAGTCCCCCGGAGATTATACGAATGAACCTGTTTAGTATACTATCTAGGCCCAGCGCCTTATCCTAGGCCGGGTAATAGATAGCCTTACGCACCTTATACTCTATAATCTCGTCATTATTATAGATTAGATCTAGGTAGACTACCTCTATAATATCTTCTAGATCCGCTTAAGGGGGTAGAGGGAAGAAGGTCTTGCGGAGCGTAGATACCTTCTTATTAAACGTTCTAGCCTATCTACTATCCCTTATACTTAATAGGGGGAACTTAGGTAGCGGCCGTAGCCGTATACTATCGTTTCGTGCCTACTTAGCTAGACTCCATATACCCTTTAGTGACTCCGCCGCCTTATATACTCCCTCTCGGAAGTATAGGGTCTTTACTCTAGTAATAGCCTTGTCCCTCTCCTTCCTTATTTATCGCCAGGCCTCTTTTATTAGCGCGCTGCGGTCCTTCTAAAAGCTTCTCGTAGTAGCTAGTACCCGGCGGGTAGTCCGCGCGCATTCTAGGTTCTAGAATAATTTAGCCCGCCCGCCTGGTTTCGCCTATAGGACAGCCTGTTCGATGATCTCTTTAAACCCCTAGAGCATTTATTCTAGGTAGTTATTAACCTCCGCTACTATTCGTAGGGGTCTTATATAGAGAGCTACGTCTAGGGCTTAGGCACCCTTTTCTATTTCCTTAGGGTTAGCCGTCTTCTATAACCGCCGTTTTACTTCTAGCTGGTCTAGCGCCTATATATCTAATATTGTGAGGATTAGCAGATAGTTAGACCTATGCTATAATTCCGGGGTAACCCTATATTCTATAGTCGCGTTTAACAGGAGCGGTGTCGCGAATATTAGGTCGATAGCGCTCTCCTAACCGCGCGCCCGCTATGTAACCGATCCCTCCGGTAGGAGAAGCTCTATTCCCCGTCCTAATATAAGCTCGGCTAGTTTATCTACCTCTAAGTAGTATAAGAACCTCCTAGGGTTATTCTAACTTAGGTAGTAGAGGTTAAAATCCCTAAGGAGGATAAGCTCCCTAGTATTATTAAGCTCCTTTATATCAGGGATATATAAAGGATTATCGTCTATAACTAATAATAGGCTTGAGTTATAAGCGCTATAAACCCGAATAGCCCCTCTACCTATTTATAGAGTTAAGACCGTTATATCGCGTAATATATAGCTAACCTCCTATATTTCTATATCGAGTCTCTTATTAATATAGAAGTATGTACGTGTATCCCTCCCAGCCCTATACCCTAGGTGGAAGGTACTAGAGCTTAGGTTATAAGAGGACTCATTCCTATTATTATAGCACGGTTCCTGAATTACTAGGATATTAATATCCTATACCCGCTTATCCGCTAATAGGGCGGTTATTATACTAAGTTTATTTCGGATATTATATTATAAGATCTTCAGGCTTAGTATCTTAGATATCCGCTTAAAGTTATACGTTTAAGTCTACTTTCATTTCTATTATACTACCGTTCTAGTATCTTAGCGCGTTTAATATACTAGATATATTCGGTACGTCTAGTAGGCTCGACGTGCCTGAGGATACGTTCGATATACTAGATATATTTAGTTTACTAGGTATACTCGATGTCCTAGATATGCTCGATGCGTTTAATATACTAGATATACTTAGCTTACTAAGACTCCCGAGCGGGTTCTTACTACTTAAACCATCTATAAGCATGTTGATATCCCTTATTATAGTCGAGCGGGCTATAGTCTCTAGAGTAGTCTACCCTAGCTCGGTCGCGGCGAACCTCGGCGAAGCGAATATTAGCGGCCTCCCTACCCTTAACCTAAGGGTAACCCTAGGTCCCTAACTTCCGCTCGGGGTCCTACTACTTAATAATAAGTCGGTTACCGCCTTCCTCTTCCTAGGCCCGATTATAGTAAAGCCTTCGGCGTCTACCATCGTCTACTTTATTATTTCTCGTTATATACCGTATAACGGTGCTTTTATAATAATCTTCTATAAAGCCCGATGCTTCTCCTTTATCCGTATCTAACATCCCTTCTCCTAGGCGGAGTGTCTAGGCTTCTTGTACGCTATATAGTGCCTCTGCGTGCCGTGTTCCTTATTATTATAGCTCCTTATATTATACTCCTTCCCATAGTCTATATAGGACGTCCTGTTAGAGCATCTACGCGCCATGTAGCTATACCCCTAGTAGTTAAAGTATTAGAGCATACGAGCCTTCGGCTCGTACCTCTTAACCGTCTTTAGCTCCTTAGCTTCTACTAGCCCCTACCTTACCAAGGTATCTACCGACTTAGGTATAGCTACGAAGACTATAAGAGACGAATATAGTTTTATTAGCTAATAGGACCTAATTAGCTAGCGGGTTAAAACTACCTTAAGGTTATTATATAGGACCTCGTTATCCCGCTCGATCCTCTCCTTTATAGCGCCCTAGTCCTCGGTATTAAAGACCGAGGCTTTTATGCCGTGTATTATTACCCCGAATAACTTCCTTATTATTATAACTAAGTGCCACGTCTTTTTAACCCATCTTAGGTTCTTCTCGAGGCGCTCCCTATCCTTTATACGGGCTGTCTCTAGCTATATATCCCCGCTTTTTAACCTCCTCGAAGTAATAATCTTCGAAGTGTCTAGGTATTTAAGCGATTAGAAAGCTGTAATAATCCTCTCGCTCGTTATATCCTTCGTAGAGTCTCTCTTTATACTATCCGTTAGCGTGATAAGAAGCTACGTCGTACGGCGTGTATCTGCCTAGCTCTATAGGTAGGGGTTCTAGCTACTTACGGTTCGCGTTATTAGCATTAACGCTACCTAGCTCTATAGCCCGGTATAAGAGGGGGATCCTAATCGTATATACGCGTTAGGCACGTGAGATATACTCGATATATTTAATATACTAGAGAGGTTATATAGGCCTCGCGCGTTATATTTCTACTCTTCCCTAAGGTACTTATTATCCTACTAGATCCCTCTTAATATAGCCTTAATTTAGTTAAGGCCGGCCTTTATTATCGCCTATTATAACGCGTTAATATCCTTATATAGTATATCCTATATCGCCGTAATTATTTTAAACGCGACTGCTAACTATCCGCCCGCTACTATAGAAGGATAGGTATCCTTCTTCCTATCTCTTCCCCGCGTATTACCTCTATTACAGTGTGCCTAAAATGCTTATTCCTGCGTTACTAGTTGTTATCGAATTACTAGGAAACTACCACGCGTTCCCTTACGTCCTCCTCTAATACCGCTACTACCACCCCTATCCCTAGTACTACTACCGCTGTAGTAGCTATTATTAGGGTCCTTATAACCGTCGTTTATCTATCCGCGTTTCTTAAACGCTTCGTCGCTCTGTAAGCTCGCCGCCGTTAATTTCCGTCTTAAATCCATCCTTTTAAATAAGGATATATATTATATAGTTATCTATTAACTTAGTACCTTAATTCTCTATATTCCTTACCTCTAAGTTTACTATCTTTCTTACCTTTATAATCTAAAGGAAGGTAGGCTTTATTTATATTATTTAATCTATTCTAGTAGGGTTTACCCTAGTAACCTCTTTCTCTTACTTTTAGGATTTTAGCGGGGCTAAGTTAGGTTTTAAAGTAGGAATCCTAGCTAACTTAGTAATAGACCCTTTATCCTCCCCTTTTATTTTTAATAACTTTATAAATATAATAGGAGCTATTAGGGGTAATAGTAAGGTAAGGGCTTTATTAATATAAATTTAGTATATATTTAGCTTTTCCTTTAACTTCCCTATCTACTAGCTTCTAACTTACTACTTAGGCGTAATACTAGTTATCCTAATATCCCCTTATAAAATATAGGTATTATAATAAATAATATCTTATATTACTCCCCTATTAGATATATTAGCTATATTACCCTTATTTTCACGCCTCTTAAGTAGGTTACTATTATAAGAGAAATTTAATAGCTAATATAAGTTTTTTATATAGGATATTAGCCTAGCGTAGATAACTTACTAAGTTATATAGTTAGATAAGGTAGTTTTAATAAGAGGCTAAGTATTCTTATTTAACGCGTCTACCGCGAGATCCTACTTTATAATAATTAGCTATTTACCTTAAGGTAATTAGTAGGCTATTCTAAGGACTACTAGGAAAGGTAATATTAGCTATAATAGCTAGTACTAATATTCTTCTAGTATTTCTTTAATTACCTAAGTAGGTAATTCTAATATAAGTCTAGCTTAATACCCCTTAATCTTATCCTTTATATAGCTTAACGCGCCCTTTTTAGCTTAAGCCTTAATTATACTAATAAGTATTTTACTTCTTTATAAATAGTATTTTCTACCTCTTAAAAATATATAATAGTAGTAGTTTAATATAATAATAAGTAGCGTTAAGTAATATAGTTATATAATAAATAAGAGTTAAGGAAAGTAAAAGTAAGTTTATACTAACTACTAAGACTTTACTAAGAATTATAAAGGGATATTTTATATTATAAAGATAGTAGTTTAATATCCCTACTTATATAGATAGGTATCTAGCTAGTTTTATACCTACCTAGCTAGACGTATATAATATATACGGTACATTATATAATATTAATTATACTTATCTTATAGATTAATTATATAACCTAGAAGGTCTTCGCCGTACTATATATTATCCTCTAGGCTATAGCCCTTCTACCTAACTAAGTACTTAGTAATTAGTTTTCTACGGCTATATTTTCTCTACTACTTTCCTACTAACTCTTTAATTTTATATAAGTACTATTTATTATTTAGCTCTTCTACTATTAGAGGGTAGTCCGGCTTCTAGCCCCTATTAAAGGGGTTATTACCTTACGGCGACTTTTCTAGTTATATAACTAAAATAACTAGATAGATTTTCTAATTTACTAGGATTACTAATCTATAAGCTAATTTACTTATTTTTTATATAATTTTAATTAGGCCCGCCTATTAATTAGATAGTTTCGCCTAGATTAAGCTAGGTAACTTATATCTAGTATATAACTTTATAAATATATCTTCCCCTTTATTAAACTATATTAGGTAATAGTAGTTATTATATTCTATCTTAAATTTAACGCGTACTTATATAATTAAGTCTTTAACCTCCTTTTAAATTATAATTTTATCTTCTAGAAATAAGCTTACTTAGTTATTAGGGCGTAATAAGGTAAGGGTATCACGTAGTTAATAATTATAAATAACCTTATTTAGGCTTTTAGAGGTTATAGAGCTAGGTAAGTTATTAAGGATACCTCTAAGTTAAGGTAGGAATAATATCTAGTCGCTCCTAGGATTTATAGTTAGCTAGTATCTTAAGGTAATTTTAACTATTTAGTTAGTTCTTTCTAATTAACTATCCGTTTATAGATAATACGTAGTACTTATTAAGAACTTAACTCCTAGCCTTATAAATACTCCTTACTAGAATTTAGATATAAATTTCTTATCTTAGTCTAAAATAATTACCTAGGGTAGACCCTAATTAACCGTACCTTCTAAGAAGACCTTTACCTAGTCTTTAGCGGAGTACGTGTCTTTCCTATATAAGATAGTTACTCTCTTAGAGAACTTATATATAATAGACAGCGCAGTATTTATTCCTATAATAGTTTTAGGTAAGGTAAGGATAAAATCTATAGCTATAGTATAATATAATATAGGCGGGGTAACTATTAATACTAGGGCTCTATAAGTAGGGTATTACTTTATCTAATTAAGGTTATATTCGTAGTAGTAGCTAATATATAGATATAACCGTCTTATTAATTTCCTAAAATAATAGTTACTTATAATTACCTCGTATATACGGTTAAATCCTAGGTAAGACTTTTCATTATATACCTAGTAGAATATCTCCTTCTTAAACTCCTTAGGAAGGTATAATTATACCCTTCCTTTATAGTCTATAAAGTAGAGTAACCCTCCTTCAAGATAAAATTAAATACCTACTAAGGTAGCTTCCCTATCCTTTAAGCTATCAAGAATCTTAGCCTATTTCTTACTTACTATATAGCTAGCTACTATCCTATATCCTGGCAAGGCACTCGTCTTAGGGGTTTTTACTAAGGTACAGCTGAGACGAGTACTAAATTCGCTAGGACATGGGATACAGTTCTTAAAATCAGGTAATATCTTAATAAGGAAACTATTAAACGCGAATATATTATTAAGCGTACCCTCTTTAATTATTTATAAGCCGCGTTTAATAGCTAAGTTATTTATTAGCCTTAATAGCGTATCTAGTATAATATACTACTTATCTAGTTAGTATTACACGTCTAGTCTAAATTATAATAAGTACTAAGATATATAGACTAGCCTAAGATTAAGTTTATCTACTAAGGAAGAGGTAAGTAAAACCTACCTTATAATATTTATTATAGCTAAGTAGTCTATAAATATAATAGTTATAAATAGTAAATTATTAATAAAGTACCTAATTTTATAAATAGTCTAAACTAGGTATACGACCTTAAGTTCTATTAGCTAATAATAAGATTTAGCCCCGTTTAATAATTTAGATAAGAAAAGTATAGGCTTAATATTAGCCTTTAGGTATTTATTACCCGTAGGATTACTCTTAACGTAATATAGTATAACTCTATAGCCTCTCTTCTTAGAGGCGTTAATATCTATATAAAGGCGCCTTAAGTGCGAGAAATAAATAAGGAAGTTTAGACTTAAAAAGACGTCTTATAAGGAGCTAAATAAGTTAAGTAGAATTTACCTTTTTTTAATTAGTATTATTTTTATAAAATTCTTTTACTTATAACCTCCCTTTATTAGTAAACCCTTTAATAGCTTTATCTTCTCTACTTATAAAGGATCTACCCGCTACGCGTAATAGCTAACTTTATTATATATCTAGCTTATAAGGCTAAGGTAGTATTCTAGTACCTTAAGGTCTTTTAGAAAGCTAATATTCCTAAGTACCTTAATATATTCCTTAATTATTAATAATCTAAAAGTATTAACCCTTTACCCTAATAAAGTAATACTAGGATAGTTTAGGAAGGTCTTCTTTATACTAATTATTATATTTAGTTTAAATAGAAGCTAGAAAAGTTACTTAAGGTAGCTAAGATATCTATTAAATATTTAGGAGAAAGTAATAAGGTTATTTATACAAGCACAGACAAAGTCCTAAAGGGGGTATAATACCCTATTTATAATTCTCTAAATAAAGGGAGGCGAGTTCTTAAAACCTATTACTACTACCTTTAGGTATTTTAATCCCTAATAAGAAATAAAAGTAAACTTATACTAATCCTTAGGTTTTACTAGGAATTAAAAGAAGAAGGTAAGACTATTTATAAGACTTATATTATTTATCCCTTATAAGGTATTTATAATTTTAGTCTATAGTTATAACGGGTAAGAGTTAGTAGTAGTAATCTTATTAAGACCTTGAATATCTACTACTACTCTTACCTTTCTTATAGGCGGAGCTACTAGCCTACTTAAGATAGTTTTCTATATAATAAATATAAGGAAGGTAAAAGGTATTAGTCTATCTATTTATCCTATACGCCCTTATTTATAAAGCTTATTAAATTCCTTATTAATTACCTCTCTATCTATAATACCTACTAGGTATACCCTCTAGTTTAGCTTTAAGGTTATAGAGGAGTTCTAGTTCATATTTATTAGTACTATTATCTAGTCCCTTTCTAGGATATTAATAATATCACTATTATCCTTCTAGATATCCTAGAACTTATATATTAGGGCCTTTAGCTTCTCTAGCTCCCCTTTATTCCTAAATAAGGAGATGCCGTCTTAAATTTTAATTTCTTTACCTAATAGCGAGCCGTTAACCTTAATATTAGCTTTCGTTATAGTATAGATATAATCCTCTAGGTAAGCTATATAGTAAAAGTTAGTATTATGTTTAATAATAGTACTAAGGTAAGAATATATGAATATAACCCTATCTACCTTAGTATTATTCTTAATATAAATAAAAGGTAGAGAAGCGTTTATAATATAGGTATACGCTCCTAGTAGATAGGGTTTAAAAAGGTAATCCCTATTAGGTAAAGGTATAGAAGTCCTTAGCTATACTAGTACCTAAGTTATTAAATTCGCTAGGATAATAACGCGTTTTTTATTATATATAGTACGGCGGATAATAATATTATCCTTTACTAAAATTTAAATTAGGGTAATAAGCTTACCGCAGCTTTTAATAGTTAGTTTCTAGTTACTTAAGTTAAGGATTATCCTTTCTAGGCTTATAATATCTATCCTAACTAGTATTTTTACCTTAAGGTTATTAACTAAATATATATTATAATAAAAATACGCTAGGGCCTTTTATTCTCCCTTCTAGCCTAGGATATATATATTAATTATTATATATTTATTAGTAGAATACCTAGTAGAACTTATACCTTAGACGTTTATTAGTATATATATTTTCTTAATAATTATTATAAGTAGAATTTATACTAGAAACTTATAGTTAATAAGTATTATTATATATCTTATATCTAAGTAAATTACTTTAGCGTTACCTGTAACCTAAAATCTAGTATAAATTATAATAAAATACTATAATTAAAATAATAGGCTAGTATTAGGATATAATATAGTATCTAAGTCTACTACTAGTTCTAGTATATCTTCCTAGCTAAAGTTTACCTTAGTAAAAAGGCGCTTACTATCTTAGCTACTCTTAGTACCTTAATATAAGGCTAGATATACGTATAATAGGTTTCCCGAGCTAAAATCTTCCTTATAACGGCGGTAAGTCCTCGACCTTAGTAGAGGTATCTTAATAAAGTAGGAACCTATATAAGGGATTTTAATATAAAAGTAATAGGCATCTATTATAGGACTATATACCTTACTATTTTCTAGGTCTAATAAGGATACTTCTTCCTAATAGATAAGAGCGTCTATTAAGGCTACTACTAGGAAACTATAATCCTTTAGATAAGCGGCGTACCTAAACTCGCTAGTACTATATTCTACCTTAGGGAAGAACTTACTTAATTTAACTATTATAATTATTTCCGCGTATCTATAATATATAGTAGCTTATAGCGTAGGTATTTAATTTATTTAGTTTTAATATTTATAGCTATAATTTTACTTTATAAGTTATAAGACGTATTAATATTATTACTACCTCTCCCTTTATAAGGGTTATAGTTACCTTAGAAGTTATTATAACTACTGCAACTAGTATTAAATCTACCCTAATTAGGTTAGCCTTATACTTCTTAGCTAAGGGAGGTATAATTATTTACCTCTACTATTAAGGTAGTAATTATAAGTTATTTACCTAGCGCTAGCTAAGGCGTAAAGATTTATACCTAATTAGCCGTCCTATCTTATAACGGGTTTTATTATAAATACCCTATTAGCTATAATAGATAGCTATTATAATCGGCTTAAAAACCGCCTTAATAGCCCTAGTAGCCCTACGGCTAATAATTATTATAAAATTACCTAGGTATTATATTTAGTAGCGGCGGTTAATAACTAGGCTCTAACTACCTTCTATAATTATTATTATTTAAGCGACGGCGGTTATTTATAGCTTTTTATAAGTTACGCTTAGCTTCTAGCTCTTTTATAAAATCTTAGAATATAATAGTCTTAGTAGGTAGGGTTATTATAAGCTAGATATTAACGTCTAATTAATTCTAGGCTTAAGTTAGCTAGGTATAAGTATTATCTACCCTAGTAGCCGTAGTATATAGCTAGATATTTTATAAATAGGCTTATAAATCCCTATCCTAATATATATTAGTAATAGAATACTTTTCCCTAGTTAGCTAATTAAGTGCCTTAGATACTAATATTTTAAACCTTAAAGTAAGTTAATTAATAAAATCTACTAATAGTATTCCCTAGAAAGCTTATTATTTAAAATTATTAATCTCTTTTAAGTATTAATTTAGGGATATACCCCTAAGGTATATAGCGAGATTTTCTTTTATATTAGTTTCTCTAACTAATATTATATAATTATATATATATTTATTAAACGTATATACTTTATAAAAAATAGTTTCTTTATAAGTATATATTATATCCCCTAAACTATATAACTTAAATAGGTCTAGGTAGAAAAATCTTATATCCTAAGTACTAAATCTTAGTTAGCTATTACCTTTAATATTAACGCCTAGTAGACTAGATAGGCTAGGATTACTTTATAAGCTAGAATTATTAAGCGGCCTAGGCGGGCTAGTATTACTACTAACTTCCTTATATATAATTCTCTAGAGATTATCTATATTAATAGTAACTAGGCGGTCTCTTATATTAGGCGTATTAGGCCTTACCTTATACTTAGTAGTAGTACTTAACTCTAGGACTATAATAACTTATAATTTAGTAGTCTTTAAGCAAGCGGCCTTAGCTTATACCTTAAGAACTTCCTCCCTATAAATTAATTAGATATTTTATATTAAAGCGCCTAGCCTAATACTAGTTACCTAAGGCTTAAGGTAATCGCGCTATTTAGACTTTAGCGGTATAAGTAGATTTATCTCTAAATCCTAGTTAGGCGGATTTATCTTAGAGTCCTAATTAGTTAGATTTAGCTTAAAGTCCTAAGGGGTTATCTTAGTCTCTAGTAAGCTTAGACTATATTTAGGCTCCTAGGAGCTATTTCCCGCCTAAGTAGCTTTATTAGACTCTAATTCTATTAAGTAGCGGGGCTATCTTATTTTAATAGACCTTAAGGTGCCTTACTAAATAGTTTCTAGTAACCTTAAGATATCTTTAGGCTCCTAGGAGGTATTTTCTATCTAAGTAGCCTCGCTAGGCTCTAGTTTTATTAAGATTAGGGAGTAGCTAGGCTATTATAGTACTAATAACTCCTAATTAAAGTACGGACGTATCCTAAAAAGGATAGATATTAAAGCCTTAATAAAGGCGGTAATTAGAGGTACCTTCCGCGGAGCTTAAATAAATATAGGTAATAAAGAGCGAGGGGTAATAGGAGTATAAGCTAGTTCTAACTAAGAACTCTCCTTAATATCTTCGTCAACTATTTTAAGTACTAAGGCGGAGTTCTCAACCTAGGCTACCTCCTTAAGAGTAGGTAGGGTAAATTCCTATATATCCCTAGTAAACCCTTTTATTATAAGTTAAAGGGCTAGCTTATTAATAACCTAATCTAAGGGCTAAATTAATAGCTCTACGGAATAAGTCCTAGAGTAAGTACGGGTACCCCTTATTAACTATTTATAGTATTTAGTAGCTAATTATTTAGTAGCTAATTATACTAGCTAGGGAGAGGTAGTTACGATTTTATGTATAATTCTACGAATTCTCTCTAGTATTAAATTAATCTATAGATACCCTATTTTAATAAAAGCGTCTAACTAGAAAGTAAAAAAGATAGTATTTTCTTATAAGGTATTTTCTTCTAAGGCAGCTTATAAAGACGCTATTATAGGAAGCTATTTACTAATCCCTTAGATAAAGCGAGTCTACTCCTTAATAAGATAGAGTAGACTATAATAAATAATAATAATAGACCTTAATAAAGGAAAAGCGTTATAGACTAGTAAGTACTAAGGTAAGTAAAGTAAATAGTAATAGAAAAAGGTAAATAAATTAAGATAGATAGGAGAAAGTAGGTAGTTATTACTATTTTAAAGTCATAATAGTTTCCCCGCTAGGGAAACTGCGGCCTTAATCTTCTAAGAAGGCCGATTTCTTAGTAAGGGGTAAAAGGGGCTAGAAGCTAAATGCTAAATCTAGTAGTTAAGATATTAGATAGGCGTCTTACCTAATATTATAGATTAAAGAGGTAAGAATATACTATATCTTTCTAGTTTTACCTTATAATTATTTAGGTAAGGCGAAATCCTATCTAATTTAACTAGTACGGAATAGTAAACTTAGTCTAATACTAGGTTTATTAGTAGAGAACTCCTAGTCTATACGACCTATTAGGTTGTCTCTAACCTATTAGGACGTTATATAATAGTATTACTACTAAATATAGCGGAATTATATTAGGAAAAGTAAAATATAAGGTAAAGGTACTATTAGGCAAAATAGGTATAAAGGCTTACCTTACTATCTAAGGAGGTAACCCCTTATATCTAACTAAGCTAAGCTATATAAGGCATAGCGCCTACTACGCTATAGTAGTATTTTATAATACTAATATTACTAATTCACTAATATTATATATCTATATCTTATAATTCTAATTATAGTACTTTACTTAAGAAGCTTAGGCGGCTTAAAGGTATTTTATAGCTTTATCCCTTATAACTTATAATATTCTAACTCTATTATTTATAGTAGGTATTCTCCCTTCTAGGGACTCGTCCTTAAGTTCCTAATAAACTTCTAGGTAATAATTATATATAAGAAAAAACGGTATTATTTTAATAGAGGAATAAATACTATTTATATATATAAATTTAGTTATAAGTAGTTACCTAGCCTAATTAGTCTACTTATTATTAGTAAATATATATAAGTAGTATTCTAATACCTAATTCTAACGCTTAGTCTACCTATTAGTTTATAGGTAAAAGGCTATACTTAGGCGGCGTTTTATCTTAAAATAAAAATAGACTACTAATTAAAAGGTACTTATAAAGATAGAACCCCTATTACTTATAATATTATTAGGTATATTATAGTAGTAAATAATTTTATTATAAAATATATCTACTAGCTTAGTAGTATTAATTATTATTATAATAGGTATATACCTAACTATTTTTATAAAATAATTAATAATTATAAGGATAGAATTATAGATAATTCCCTTAGCCTTACTTAGGGGTAACCTTATAATAAAGTCTATAGATATTTCTTTTTATAGTTAAGTAATAATAAGTAATAAACTTAGTTCGCCGTAGGTATAATAGTATAGTAACTTAGTTCTTTAATAAATATTATAAGTTTAATAATACTTAGTAACCTATTTTATACTACCGTTTTAATAGTATTTATATATAAGAAGATTATATATCTTCTTAGTACTAAAATATCCTAATAATAGATTATTATAATAGTAATTAATTAGTTTATTATATAGGGCTTAATCCATTAGAATATAAAGATAACCTTTAAAGGTTAGTAGCCCGTTAGAGTCTAAACTCTAGGCCTTAGAATATCTATAGTAATATTATTTAGTAGGCGCTTCTAAAAAGGACTTTACCTAATTATTATACTTTTATAAGTTATAAATTAAGGTCTTTATAAGCCTTTAAGTATCCTTATAAGTTAAGTCTAGAATATCTATAATATCCTTTCTAGGGATAATAACCTAAATACCTATAATTTTAAATATAGGCGTTATAACTATAATAATAGCTTATATTTCTTTAAAACTATTATCCTTTTATAAGGTAAGCTTATTCTATAGCGTTAGTAAGAGCTTTATATTTAAAGGTAATTTTCCCTTATAATTAGGTTAGTAAGACGGCGCGTTAGTAGGGTTTAACTTCCCTAGGTAATAGAATATCTTAAAGTTATAGGTAGTAAGCTTAAGCGCCTATCTAGCTTATTTAAAGTTTAATTCCTTTTACTTTATAAAGCCTTTTAGGTTATTATAATTAGTTCATACCTTAATTATAAAAGTACTTCCTTCTAGGTAGTATTACTACTATTTTATTACCGCTATAATAGTAAGTAGCTCTTAATTATAAGTTTTATAATTTTATTCTAAGTTAGTTATCTTCTAAGACTAGAATATAATAGGTTACTAGTTACTATCCTTATCTTATTAAGATAGAATAGTACTTATAATAAAATTTAAGGCGTCTATTTCTATCCTTAAGGCCTTTATAAGGTTATAATAGTATAGAAATAGCGCTAATATAAAGGTATCTTATAATAATTAGAATACTCTATTAGTAGTAATAATTTAATCTAAAGGACCTATTTTCTTACTATCCTTACTACCCTTAAGTAGGCTAGTAAGTAGCTTAGTTATATAAGAGTAGCTATAAATAAACTAATAATAAAAATTTATAAAGCCTAAAAAGACTTATATATCTTAATAGGTCTTAGGCTTAGGCTAGTCCCTAATTATTATTATATACTCTAGATCTATCTTAATACTATTAATTAAGATAATAAACCCTAAAAATTTAACCCTTTTAGTACTAAATTAGTACTTTTTTAGATTAGTATATAGGGAAAACTAATATAACTATTCTAATACTTATTAAATATATTACTAGTAATCCGCTAGGTTAGAGCTATAAATAAGGATATTATCTAGGTATACTATATAGGTTATATTAATTAAACTAACTAAGGCCTTATTAATATAGGCTTAAAATATAGCCGGTATATTAATAAGCTTAAAAGGTATAATTAAATATTTAAAGTAGTTATAATAAGTTTAAAAAGTAGTTTTCTATTTATTACCTTCCTTAATATAGATCTAATAATAGGTATCCTTTAAGTCTAACTTTATAAAAACCTTAGAATTATATAAGTAGTTTAATATCTTAGTAATAAGAGGTAATAAGTATCTATTCTTTAAAGTTATAATATTTAACCCCCTATATTTTATATATAAACATAGCCTACTATCCTTCTTTAATATAAAGAGAATAGGTACTCTAGCTAATAAAATAGAGTAGTGAATAATCCCCTTTTAAAGCGAATCCTTAAGGTAGCGTTATAGCTCTACTAACTTAATTTAAGATAAATTATAAAGCGGCTTATAAGGTAGTTCTTTACCTTTTATAAGATTTATAGTATAATTACCCTCCTTAAAAATAGGTAAGGTACCCGCTTTCTTACTAGAAAAGATATTAGTAAAGGCCTTTAATTCCTTAGGAACTTAGGGGACTTCTTATTTACTAGATATTATACCGGCGTATATAATAATAAATATATTTAGCTCTTTCCTAATATTTTAAGTAAATACTTAGGGCTTATTAACTTATAATATATTAAAATTAACTTTAAAGCGCTAGTAATCTACCTCTAGATCTTATAGTATATACTATTATTTTAATCCTAGTATACCTAAATTAATATTAGGGCCCTTTTAATCTATTATATAAAAAAGAGTAGTATACACTCCTTTTTATAACTCTAACTATCTACTAATTGGTAATATAACTAGTAGGCTTTATAAATATATATATTACTTTTATTAAGTACTTATACCTATAATAAGATAGCTTTATAAGGCTTTAGATCCTATTAAATTATAAACTTTTATAAAATTAAGTTTAGGTATAACCTAGAGTCTAAAAGTATTATAACTTAATACTAGTTACCTTATAACTCCGCCTAACCCTTTATAAAGATTAATAATATTACCTTTATTAATTAGTCTTCTTACCCCTCTTTTAAGGTAGTTAAAGGGCTAGTTCTTTTTTTACTAATATTATATTAATATTAAAATAAGCCTAAGGCTTATTAAGATTAATATAATTTAGTTTAATATAACCTTCTTTATTATAATAAAAATAGATTATAGAATCTATCTTAATATTAGGCCTAGCCTTCCTTTTTAAGGTATTATCCTTAAAGCGCGACTACTTACTACTACTACTATTAGAACCCTTAGGCTTTATAACCTAGTCTTCTAAGGACTTATTACCGCCTTTTAATTTTAGTTAAGAGCTACCCTAAGATTTTCCTTAAGAACTTAATCTACTTATATAGTATTTATATTCTAAAGTATTCTCTAATATAATAGCCTAAGTAAATATCTCTTTATACTACTTAATAATAGTATTAGTACTAAGAATTTTATTCTTTAACTTAATATAGAGCTTTATAAGGAAAATATAGGCCTTATACTCCTTATTAAAAGATAGTAAATAAGACTTTAACTCCTCTAAATAAGCCTTAAAATTTAAGACCTTTTAATTATTATATTAATATACCTACTTCTACTTCTTATAAGTAAGGAGATAGTAGCTTACTAGATCCGCGATTAAGTTAAGTAGAAACCTCTTAAAGGATTTAAATATAATATTAGTAAGATTATAACTCCTAAAATAGGTATATTATTAAGCTTTAAGGTCCCCTTCTAGGGAGTTTATATAATAGGTTATATAGGACTTATTTATAGTAAAATACTTTAGACTTATAATAAATTTAATATTAACTTTATAAAACTAATATAAGTACTCCCTTTTAAAGGATCCTTTATAGGGTCTTATCCTTTTAAGGTAAAGTATATATATATAAGTATATTAAGATAGTATAAAGATAGTAGTATTTTAAACTCCTAGATTAATATTAATCTAAATCTAAGGATTATAAAGTACTTTATTATAAGTTAATAATATTACTAATTTATCTTATTATTTAAGATAATAATTTTTATTCTAGGCCTCCTCTAATAGCTATTCTAGCTTATTTAGAGTAAAAGGAGTAAAGAGTCCTCCTTTAACTAAGGCATTATAATAGCGTTCTAGTAATATTTTATATAATAGTAGTTCTACTTAGTTATTACTTTTAACCTATTAATTATTATAGGGTAAACCTAATATAATAATAACTCTAGGCTTTTTCCTTTAAAAAGGGAGAGAGATTAGAATTATAAGGCTTATACCCGCTAGCTTTATAGCGGCGTATTAAGTAATAAAAGATATAGAGTTATATTATAGGATTTAATAATAGGTATAAGTCTACTAATAGATTAAGTAGTAGGCCTATTATAGTAGTAGAATTAATCTCTAAGGAACTTAGAAGAATAATAGGGGATAGCTAGGAAGATATATATCTACTAAGTATAGGCTTTTAATCTAGGCCTCCTATTACTAGGACGTTACCTTATATTTCTAAGGAAGGTTACCTAAAGTAGGTTATAAGGTGGCGCGTAAGGCGTATATATACCTAAGCCTAATAGCGAGGCCTAAAGTCTTCTAATAACCTTAAGAGGTTTAGGGCTATACTTACCTATATTATTATTATTAGTAAAGAGCGTCCCTACCTAATATTAATAGATAAGGTACTCTAAGGGCTTAATAATAAGAAATAGCTCGCTACTACTAAAGAAGAATTAGCTAATTATACTAAGTAGGAGATATAGAAAATATTATATAGGCTACCCTAGAAGGTATATATCTTACTAGGAAGATAGGTCCTATCTTATAAATATAAGCTAATAGGCGAAATAAGTAGGTATAAGGCCTAGTAAGTAGTTAAGGGCTTTTATTAAATTAAAGGGATTAATTTTAATAAGACCTTCTTATTAACCCTAAAGGTATTATTATAATATCTTCTTCTTACCCTAATTATTAAGTATAGGCTAGTTATTAAGTATTTAGATATTATTATAATATTCCTAGAATTACTTATTTAGGAAGAAATCTAGGTAGAGTAATTATATTACTTTATTAATAGCTAATAAGGATATACCTATTAACTAAATAAGGCTTTATATAGCCTTAAGTAAGTATCTTATAAATAGTATAAGACCCTTTATAAGGTACTTAAGTCGCTAGGATTTAATTACCTTAAGTATAATTATTATATATTTATTAACCCTATAATAAAAGTTATTATTATAGTATATATTAATAACTTACTATTTATGATATATAATTAGGACCTAATTACCTATATAAAAAATAAACTTAATAAGAGGTTTAACTTTAAGTATATAAGAGATTTAAAAGACTATCTAAGTATAAATATTATTAGGAATCTAGATAAATAGTCTATTTAAGTTAATTAGATAAAATATATTATATAATTATTAAGATAGCTTAATATAGAGAATTATTTACTAGTAAAGTTACTTATAAAATAGATATATATTACTATTACCCCTAATAGTTATATAACTCCCTTATCTAATAGGGAGGCTTATTAATCCCTTATAAGAGTACTTAATTAGTTAAGTATTATAATTAGGCCTGATATTACTTATACTATTAATACCCTAAGTTATTCTCTCTATAACCCTTCTCTATAATATATAAATATAGTAAAAAGGGTATTATATTACCTAGCTAAGATAATTAATAATAGCCTAATCTACTAACTAGGTAAGAATAATAGTCTAGTAGGTTTTACTAACGCGTCCTATTATAATAATTATAAGATATCTTACTCTATTAGAGTATATATTTATAAACTATTTAATAGCCCTATTACCTAGTAATTTAAATTATAAAAGCTAGTAGTAATATTTATATATAAGTCTAAATATATTATTATAATAGAGGTATATAAAGAAGCTTTATATCTAGGCCTTATACTTAAAGAGCTAGGGTATAATAAGGGAGTAGTACTAGTACTCCTAAGTATTAATAACTAGGTAGTTATAAAATTAACTACTAACCTAATTAATTATACTACTATAAAATATATCTAAATAAGATACTATTTAATTTATTAACTAGTTTTTAAAATTAAAGAAATCTATCTTAAATAGGTTAATATTAAAGCTTAATATATAAACCCCCTTATAAAACCTTTTAATCCTATTAACTTCAGCCTAGCTAGATAATAGTTAGGACTAGCTCTAGGTAAAGTATAAGGGTATTTAGATATAGTAGTTAATAATAGGGATACTACCTTATTATTACTAATCTAAGAGGGAGTATTAGAATTTAGGCTAGGTTAACCTTAGTAGTTACTAATTAGGACTAGTTAGGGGGCCTTAGTAGACTAATAGAGATTTCTCGTAATGGTTATTCCATTCTATATAGCTATATCTATCTATTTAGTTATCATAATACTATTATACTATACCCAAATCACGTGCAGATGACTCATTGATCATCATATCATTCAACACCTTTCTCAACGGTCTTGCACACGCTAAATGCACTGAGGCACGCGAGGCGCTAGTTCAGCAACTATTCTAGCCGTACGAGGTAGAACAGTCCTGTGCAGCTTTCGATAGAGATATGACACGATCCCCCACTACCTTAGTGTGACGTCCGAGATCATTCGCCGCGACAGCACAAGATCTCGTATATAGCCTTCTTCATCACCCTCCTACTCGGACACAACTGGCCGATCTATTCCGGTTCAAAGATGCTGATGATCAACACTGCTCGGTTTGAGTCAGGGCCGCCAGGGTCTGTACCACTTCAACATCTTCCCTTACATGCGCATCCTCGGACCGATGAGGAAGACTGTATAAGTTTTGGGGACGTCACGGCTATGAGATTCCGATAGCAACCCTTTGCTTGTGGCGAGACCCGGTCCCCATGTCTTACTTTCTGCCATCTTATCTCCAGAAGAGGATTTTGCGCTATGCTCTGTCTCAGATTGAGCTCCTAGATACGGACGCTTTGGATCTTGATAACTTAGATATAGGCTGGGGCAGGCAAAGCACTGTGGAATTGAGGGAAGTTGATGTACATACGACTGTAGGTGAATTAACCCCTTCTGCCTAAGCAGAGAACGATTGACCTGGCCTCGTTGTGAAAGAGTTGCTAAACTATTCATCCAGAAATTTGCTGCTTTACTCAAGCTACCCCCAGTCCTGGCGATTGTTTCCGCTCGGATATCTTCTCTACGGCTTACGGTTCCCGCAGACCTGTACAATAGTGGAATACTGGTAGAACTCAATGGAATTAAGGTGTGTGTCAACGCCAACCTTGATGGCCAAGAGCCTGGCCAGGATGTTCGACCCAAGGTCCATAAGTTTCGCTCGGAGAAACTCGCGAGGGCCTCGCAAAAACACAAGCCAAGTCAGCATCAGTTCCACCTACATGACCCTGGTGGGGCTCGCCTTCCGAGCGAAGATGATGACCAAGTTCCCGGGCCTATCCCAACTCCTGTTGACCTGGCCAAATCCTTTCTACAGACCGAGTACGTCGAATCGATTGAAGGGGATGCAGGGTTACAGACGTCCATTATAGATCCCCAGGATTTAGGCCAGTCGCAGATGAGTAGCGAAGATGGAGACGAGAGACCTGCCGTCGGAATTGGCAACAATCTTTCGTTGCCATCGTTCCTGGCGGATTTCCTCAAAGGTGTAGGAGACCGTATCCGGTTGAAGGTTCGGAAGGTCGAATTGGACATTATTCTGAAATTGGACAGACCTTCTGAATCATCATCTTGTAGTGATGCCTCTGATCGATGGGAAGAGGTGACGTTTCGACTAGGTGTTGACAGCATCCAAGTCGATGGTGCGACGGCTTCGGAGCTAAAGGGGAAAGGAGTTGATAGCAAGGAAAATCCCAGCTTCAGTACGCAATATACCCGCCGTATCACATTCAGCAATATAGAAGCTATGGTGATTTCTGAAGCTTCCGTATTCTCAAGCCTTGCTCGTTCGACCGCACCGTCCTCTCCAGAGACAACTCAAGCTAGTCATTTGGCCACGTTTCATAGCAAAACAAGCCTGGCTGCAATCTCCCGCGCCGATTCACATGAAGACCTGTTCCCACAAAGTCTAGAAACATCAAATGTGCGTAGTCGCAGTGAGAAGCTGCCCGTTCCCGAGAGTACGGAGGACCGGACAGAACACTCAATAATCCCACAACAAGTTGGCGATGACTATCATTATAGTATGCTCGCCGACTCAATGCACTCTAGTGGACAGGGAACACAGATTAGCGAAGAGCCCATAGGAGACTCTGGAATCATCCCAGAATCTTCACGGTACAATGATTATGCTAGCTATATGAGCCGATCTCAATCTTCCGTCGAATCAAATCATCAATATAGCAGGCGACGATACAATGGCCAGAGGAACCCACCAGCCAGCTTCGGCGATTTTGATACCGCTTCGCCACCGGAGGACACCACTGATGTTCATCACCGTTTAGGCCTCCAGGAGCGGCAAGTCCTGAGCAGCCATTCAGCCACAAGAACAGAGATTGGCAAAGTCTCAGAACCTCCGTATCTGGGCAGTGACCACTCATTACCTGCCTCAGAGAATCTTGCACAGTCCAGTATCTTCACTCACGAGGAAGCTAGCATGTACATGAGTGCCATCAGCCAGACCTCTGCTACAGCAGACGAGGATACCACACTTCACAGAGATTGGGCCTCCTCTACCTCTGAGGACGAGGGCAAGGATTTGACAACTCATACTAGTACGGAACCTGCGATTGTCCATGAGTCTGGCCTTGAGCCTCTGTACCAGGCCTACAGATCCGAGAGCGAACCGGTCCGTAAGGACCTTCCAAAACATATCCGCTGTAATCATAAGGTTTCCGCGCTTCAATCAGCTAGGAGTAGCGATATTCACTCTACCGATCCGGCCACTGACATAGAATTGGAGAACAAACCGTCCGCGACACCGGCAAGAAAGGGAAGTGCTGAACTTCCAGGCTCGGAGACTTCGTCGACGAACCTCAACAGCTCGTTCAGTATTGTCAAACAGATCATCACGGTTAGCACTATAGTAGTTATAGTTTCGCTGAGCCCAAGTCCACTGGAATTGCCCCGCAAGGACTACAGCCAGCGTCACCGCAAAAGTGATAAAAACATGCCTGGGGGGTTTGAGGATGTCTTTGAGTCTAACACAGCCAGCATTAGTAGTATCTCGTCCGAGTCTCCGAGGTTGCTGGAGAACCCACAAGAGGGCAAATGTTGGATTGAAATCCTGAATATCCAAGTTCTGATGGACATGGGTCTTACAAGAATGCTGATTCTGTTATCGCAGCAAGTAAATACTTCGCTCAGTCCACGCCCTCCCAATCCTAAAATTAGAACGATTACAAGTTCTCGTGTTAGCAAGTACAGTGAATGGCAGCTCACAGTCAAAAATGTAAGCTGGAAATTCCTCGATGCTGTCAAAGGAAAGCCCGTCTCCATCGCTCGGCATGTACCCGCAGAACAAGACGCACAATCGTTCTCCGTGGACTCGGAAATTTTACTGAGGGCTAGTATGGAAAATCTCACGGCCATCAATTCTAGAGCACCACCTTTGACAAGCACCACTACAATATCTGTAGGCAAGCTCTCTTTCGGATATCGTTCAGACAACATTCTCTGCTTCAACTCTGACTTGAAGATGAGGCACTCTTCGCGTGACGTACTCTCTCCTGTTGGCAAAGATGTGATTTTGAACATTACGCGAAGCGGCCAATCACATAAATATGAGTTGAGAACGCTTCCCGTGCACCTGACCTTAGACCTACGGCGACTTGATGAGACATTCAGCTGGTTCGGCGGCTTCAGCAGCATGCTCGGCCTCGGTAGTTCGATGATGTCAACTATGACCATTGTTGATGCTAAGTCCAAAACCCCTCGACCCAGCAAACCTATCCGTGGGGCGCATTTCGAAAGCCGACAATCAAACAGGCCAACAAGAGCTGAAATGGTCCGACATCCAAGCAAAGTAACAGCAAGAATTGAAGGCCTTGTGTTTGACGTCAAAGGCACACAATCATCATTGCATTTCGAAACTACTGCAATGAAGCTCGTTACCCGGTCGGAAGGTTTAGGCTTACAGGTAGATCGTCTCAGATTCAGCGGACCATATTCGAAGCAGACATCTTCCGAGCCCACGATCACGATGAAGGTCACGAATCTCAGGATTGAATATCTGCCCACTCCCCAGGAGGTCGACTTGACAAGACTGCTAGAGCTTCTCTCCCCCTCCAAAGAGAAGGATGCACGCGATGATGACATCCTCCTGGATAGACTTTTCCTTCAACGCAAACAAGGTGCTGTAGTCCGTACATCAATCGAAAAGCTCGATGGTAACATTACAAACCTCCGCGATCTGCGTTGCTTCGCAACGTTGTCCGAGGACTTCAAGAAGCTTTCTACGGTGACCAAATACCTCCCTGAGGACGATCGGGCAGGTGTGTTGATCCTCGGATCCGTGAAAGATCTTCGGCTTGCGATTACTGTCAATAGCAATTTCGGCGTGGCCCGCTTGACTTGTAAGAACATGGAAGGGGCTCATGTCACCTTTCCCAGCCTAACGACTCTGAGCATCAAAAGTGTAGACCTCCATCGGAACGATACAGAACAATTACTGGGGGAAGCACTTCCCGTCGAGGTTGCCAGTAACTCGCAGCTGCCCGCCGTCATGGTCAGGTTTGTTGGTAACGCAATGGAGCCTACGGCGAAGATCAAGTTTCATTGTCTTCGCATTGAATATCATGTTTCGACAGCGATAGCGATCATGGGCTTGGAGGAGTCTGCTGTAACAGAATTGATGGTTGCTGAGATGGTTAATTCTGTGGCAACCCTTACGAGTCGTCAAAATATCAATGCTTCCCCACCCAAGCTTTCAAAACAGAACTCCGAAAGCAGTGACAAATCCATGCCAACATCGAAGATGCTGAGATTTGATATATCCTTTACCGACTCAATTATCGGGCTCAATCCACGCAAGTCATTGGCCAGAGGTCTTATCATCCTTACAGATACTCAGTTCCTAGGTGCCATGCCCAGCGATAAAGAATCCAGTGCTGTCCTCGAGGTTAGGAAAGCCTCGATCATGGTGGTGGATAACGTGGAAAATATCACCCCCACTATCGGCAAGGCTGTGGCTCAGAAGGCGCTTCATACCCACACTCAGGTTGAGTCTTTCTTAGACATAGGCTACGTCTCCGTTGGCACGATCTCAGCGGCAAAAGCTACAATTCGGGTTATCGAATTAGAGGCCGAGCCCAACAAAGCAATTGAAATCGACATTAGAGACGATCTCTTCGTACTTGAAACTTGTGCAGACTCCACACAGACAATACAAAGTATATTGAGTGGTTTGAGCCCACCAAAGCCGCCGTCTACTGAGCTCAAATACAGAACAGAAGTCATTCCAATTGAAGACATGCTTGCATCCTTCACTGGAGACGTCTTCGCGACAACTAGAACCAACCTCGAAGTTGATGAGTCCTCATTGAGGCTTGATGAAGGTGACATGATGGACGATGAAGTTCCCCAGAGTCTTGAATTTGTAACCAGCTTCTACAATCCTGAACCTGACGTAATGTACGATGAGATTGCAAATAGTATGCTTGAGGACGACCTTGACTCTTTGGCAAGCCCTTCAATGATACGGGAGATTGGGGACAAAATTATCTTGGAGAGCTTTGAGGATCAGGCGGAAGTCGCTCCTGGAAATGAACCACTTGATTTCCAAGAAGGTCATTTTGGACTTAGCTCAGCTGTCACCGTTCCCGATACAAAAGGGCTGAGTGGCAATAACACGCTGCGAACCAGTCCACTACGAGTCCGTGTGCGCGATGTGCACTTCATTTGGAACCTTTTCGATGGTTACGATTGGCAACACACAAGAGATACCATCAGCAAGGCTGTTGACGCAGTTCAAACCAAAGCGATAGAGCGTGCGTCCCGCAATGATAAACGAAAGTCTCTCGACCCTGAAGAAGAGGAAGAATCTGTAATTGGTGACTTTCTTTTCAACTCAATATACATCGGCATACCATCCAATCGAGACCCTAGAGAGCTGACCCGCCAGGTGAACCGTAACCTCGATGATCTCGTAAGCGAGCCGGAAAGCAATGCTACATCAACAGCTTCAGGCTCTCCCAGCCGACAAGGCCACGTACCACGTCCATACAGCAGGAAGCTGCGACTAAAACGAAGTCAAAATCATAAAATGACTTTCGAGCTCAAAGGGATTTCTGCTGATGTGGTGGTATCTCCACCAAATTCAGGTGAAATACAAAGTTCGATTGATGTCAGAATTCAAGACCTCGAAATTTTTGACCACGTGCCGACATCAACCTGGAAGAAATTTGCCACTTACATGCATGATGCAGGAGAGAGGGAAAGCGGAACGAGCATGATCCATATTGAAATCTTGAATGTCAAGCCTGTACCCGATCTTGCAGCATCTGAGATCGTAATGAAGGTAAGTCCTAGGTTACTCTTCATTTACAAGGCTAACCGTTGAACAGGCAACAGTATTGCCTCTTCGACTTCATGTCGATCAAGACGCTCTCGACTTTCTGACTCGGTTCTTCGAGTTCAAGGATGACACTGTTTTGATTCAGGCCCCGAAACCGGAACCTCCGTTCTTTCAGCGCGTAGAGATCAATTCTATCCAGGTCAAACTGGATTTCAAACCGAAGCGAGTCGATTACGCTGGAATCCGATCTGGCCATACTACTGAGTTCATGAACTTTTTCATTCTGGACCGAGCAGATATGGTACTCCGCCACGTCATCCTTCGGGGTGGTATCTCGGGGTTCGACAAGGTCGGAATCATGCTCAATGACATCTGGATGCCAGATATCAAACGTCATCAGCTTCCTGGCATTCTTGCAGGTCTGGCACCTGTGCGATCTCTTGTCAATGTCGGAGGTGGGGTGCGGGACCTGGTCACTATACCAGTTCGAGAGTATCGGAAGGATGGCAGGGTCGTCCGAAGTCTTCAGAAAGGGGCCGTGGCTTTTGCCCGGACTACGACGGGTGAACTGGTCAAGCTGGGAGCTAAGCTCGCAATTGGGGCCCAGACCGTGCTACAAGGCGCTGAAGATCTATTGGCTCAGCCCTCCACTGATCGATCAGACGTGTCCGGCGGCTGGGAGGATGCCGAACTAGATGAAGAGGAGAAGAAGCACATCAGCCTCTACGCTGATCAGCCAATAGGCGTCGTGCAAGGCCTTCGGGGCGCGTATGCCAGCCTTGAGCGAGATCTACTTACAGCCAAAGATGCCATCGTAGCAATCCCTGGGGAGATCATGGAGAGCGGAACGGCGGGGGGAGCGGCCAAGGCGGTTCTTAGAGGCGCTCCCACCGTTATCCTTAGACCTGCCATGGGTGTCAGCAAGGCCGTCGGCCAGACTTTAATGGGGGCGACGAACAGCCTAGACCCTGGAAACCGGCGAAGGATCGAAGATGTAAATTTCATGCTTGTTGCCATTCTCTGGTTTATAGGTGCTGACTTTGAAACAGAAATACAAACGGCATTGAGTCCTTCGACGATTTCAATTGCATTGCGAAGGCGTTTTGGATTGGACCTGGTGGGATTGGGACTATGAAGCATGGCGACGACATCTCATAGTACTGTACATGTACTTACGCATGGATGTTACGAGTCAAAGACCGCGCGACGTATATTCCCCAATGGAGATGACGAGATGGTAGAATATGTATTATTCCACAGTACCTAGCTATCAATGATCCCAATTGAAATCCCGAGAGAGAACATTTATCATTACCTATATATCCCAGAACCAAAAGTCAGATGAGGTTAGCGTTTGGGCTTGGCGGAGAAGCCACACTTGGAAACCCATCGAGTCTCATACGCAGCTTCATACTCGTATGCAGTATCCAAAGTTTCATTGTACTATTTGCAATGGCTATAGGTAGTCCAACATTGAGCTTAGGACTAGGAATCCTCGGATGAAACGCAAGCAGCTCCCACATCCCCGTCTTAGATCCTGGGATATACCAGCCTCAGAACTACACCGATCCTGCGGCTTCCACACACGAGCTGTGAGAACGTTGACACTATCCACAAGTAAACAATTACTTCATTGCAGCTGCATAACATTCCTGAAGGTCCGCGCGATCGTGGTGAGCTGGTGGCGAAGCTCTTCCAATAGTCACTACCTGCATTCGAAGCAGCCGGATGACTTGCACCCAACAGGAAGGTCTCATCTGCGATGGGGATGTCGAGAAATATCTTCTGTAGTGGGCTAATCTTGCAAGCATCATTCTTCATCATAAAGTGCTTTGGTATCAGCGTGCTTGGACGATCCTCTTGGCTACTGATCTTGACGATCGTCTCAAGGCTATTGGTTGACTCCGGCAGGGTTATTGCTATTGGAAGCCGAATGGCACAAGAATCACAGCCCTGGGGTACTTCCGGCAGAGATCCGCATGTTAGGTAGACTTCCGGTGAAGCAAGGCACAGCGTGACCTTCACCTGCCCAAATCCTCACTGTATTCACCTCCCGTGGACAATAAGGTACCTTAGTATATCAAATCGGCCCAACGGCGGTGTTTGACAAACACTGCTATTGGTACAGTAGACCTGTACTAGATACAGCTACTGCGTGGGTTCAAATCCTACAGGGGCATTATCATTGAGTCCGGGGCACGTTAGTACGACACTCGTTAGTTTACTAAGAGTAAGACTACGAGTAGGTCTACTATATAACGTGATTTATAGAATAGAGCTGGTATAAGCGAAGTTCTTTAGGTCTTAACTAGAGGGCTAAAAAGACTCTATAAAGAGCTAGGGATTATGCTAAGTAAGCTCTCGATAATTAGTCTCCCTCTATAGAGTAGGATACCGTGGGAGTACTCCTTCTTTAAAAAAGACCTACGGGCCGTCAGATTCGTACTCTTAGAGTAGCTACTAGTAGTCAGAATTGGTGTAACAGGACTAGGATAGCTACCTTATTAGCTACCGGTACATCCATGGCAATAGATGTAAAAGACAAGGACCGGGGGACTCCCCTAACCTGAGACGGTTCATGGTTCACCAGTCTATAAAATGCCTAGATATGTTTTTTTTTTTTTTTTTTTTTTTTTTAGTATATCAAATCTTCCACAGTCTTCTTTGTTGATCCACTTTGACGGTGTGCTTCATTGGGGGAAGAGCACGTGGACTGCCAAGACTCGGCATTCTTCAGCAAAAGTTTCATTTTCCTTCTACGACGTCCCGTCTCCATCACCCATCTCTCATGTCCAGGCTGGCTAAAGTGGATGGAGGGATCGTGCGGCAGATCGAGTGTCCCTAATCTTCTTCGTATCAGGGTCGTCTGCTGTTCGTCTCTTGGCATCTTTCCTGCGATACCTTGCCTTGGGCGTTCTCCGTGTCGCTTGCAGTGACCAGCATTGATGACCCCAGATCAAAGCTTCTGAACTTGTGATCTTGTCTGAAACGAGTGCTTGAACGTATGCTGACCGCGGCCAACGCCTGCTCGCCTCCCCCGAGTATCAGCAGATCTTCAGTGCAGAGAGCAGATGGTTGCTATCAATAAATCCGAAGTGGATGAAAAGGCAGATTAGCGGACCTAACCATTTCCAACCGCAAATTTTCACTTTGGCCCTCTTCGTTTCAAGTCAGTGGACACGCCTCAAGAACGATGTTGAAGAAATGGATTTATGCAGTTTGTTGAGACAGAAATCACAATTCATGATCTAGCTGCCCTTCGGGACATCAACCATGTTGGCCAATTCACGAACTTAATGTCGAAACCGATAATGGACAACAAAGCAGTATAGAGAAATCTCAGGCATGTTACTGTATCCTGTATAAACACATCTGATATTTCTTCTGTAGCTTCGGTACGCATAGATAAGGGTCAGACTTACTTGTCATGTTGTGGCTGAGTGAGGATGATATGGGAAACAGCTAGCACATTGCTATACATTGCCGAAGCCCTAGTCAATCTGTGCCGCGGACGGTTTTCTACCATCGCAACATCGTCAATCTACTTACCCCTCAAGATAGCCTCAGCATAATCCAAAATCCCTAGATCTCCAGACGTGGGGTTACGGCTTCCGTCCTCAGGTACACTAAGGTCATAAAGTGAAAATCATAGTAGCATTCTGGGGCATTTGTTTTGCAATGCTCATGCAGCCTGCGGAATTGAAGTCAAGGTACGTGATAGAAAAGATCAACACGTCAAAATTCCATCTTTACTACCCGCCCGACTACCGCCACATTCCATCTTTTCCTCTTCATTGGCTGTGTCATTTTTGTCAGAGTGTAGCGAACAGTGGGACCTTGGTGTAATAGCTTAAGAATACTCGGATCTTGCGATTGATTTCAGACAGCTGCCTTGGTCGCGCTCTCAACGAAGTCTTGCCGAACTGAGTTCCATGCATTGCCTGACCAGCACAATAATCTTACTACTCACCAGATAGGATATGTTGGCCTAATGAGGCTCACCGAAGTATGTTCGTATCCTTCTCGAATACATTGATCCATCTAAATGCGCTAGTGACCCACGGCTTACGTTCAGTAAATCCGGTGTTCATGCTAGTGCGATCAACACGCATCAATTTAGCTACTGCATTCTACAGTCTTGCGGATACATCAGAGCAGGAGCTTCATGCCTCAGCTTTAAAGTCGACTGTGTTGACTGTCGGTCATTCCTGCCAAAGTAGAGGTAAAACATCCCAGACACAATTCCAGATCGCGTCTGGACGCGTACAACGGACAAGATGTCAAGTTTGAAAAGTCTTTTCCATAGACAGAGGAAAGAAACAAGGAAGGAGGAGTATGATGTTAATGATCCGGAGCTCGGCCACATCCATACAGCACTGCCTGCAACGGTCAATATTCGTGAGTACCCGATCCCACAAACACAGCATCGTCCCTGGGTTCATATAGGTTCATAGTCCATCATAAGGCACAAAGCCCGTGGCGTGAATCGTCTCAAACCACCAATCGGTCATCATCGCTACTGTCTGCTAAATCAGATGACGAGCTTCCCAACCAGTTTATCCCTGCAGACACTACGACCACGCGTGCCGTTTCAAGGCCCTCATATTCGGACTCGGAATTCTCTCAACACCAAATACCAGTCTCTCCGGATCGGTATGATGATGTACTGCGGGTGGTTGAAAGAAGTTGCCCAACCACTCCGGAAAGATCCAATCTCAATCCACGGGAAAATGTTGGAGCACACGAATCGATCACAGAGATAGAGGGTAGGCGGTCTCTAACCACTGACCAGTATGGGCATTCAACCATATCTACAGGTGTCTTGGTCCCAGAACGGTTCTCAGACGAACCCATTAGTCCCGCTTGCACCCCTCCGCTTTCAGATGATCAAAGACGGGATGCCGACCTAATTTCTCACTCTTTTCGCAACGCCGGTGCCTTGATAGAGTCCGCCAAATTAGTAGATCGTCCTCGGTATGTCGTCAATGCTGTCGACCTACCGTATACAGCCCAATCAGCTTTCTCTTCCGAATCCTTATCCGCCAATATCGAAAATCCTTCCTCTCAATCAGCCGGAAACTCGGAGCAAGTGATGAGGACTCTTCAACTACATCCAGGTTCATCAGCCTCCTCGTCTGGTTCGAACTTTCTTAACTCTGATGAGCCCATCATTGATATCACCACACTGGAGGGAAACATTGAAACCCGATCCACCCGCAGTTTTCAAAGCGCTTCCGGTTCACATTACTCCATTGTTATTGATAATAGCGGCTTCCGACCAATGTCTGAGGGAGAGATCGCAGCAGAGCTTCAAGCGACCATGCAATCGCTTGAAGAGATGAGTAGAAGCGGACAGAGCATCTGGAGTCTTAGCCAGGAGAGCAGCCGGGCTAATATTCCTGTTCAAGTCCGTGAAGATGGCCAACCCGTAGCTGAGCAAAATCTACTGCCTCTTCGGCCCCTCGGTCAGCGGCTTACAAAACTTGATCCTGGCAGTAGTCAAACCTCGTCATCCATGAGCGCCGATCATTTTATCGCAGCCATATCTAGTCATGGCGGGAGAGTAGCCTCGTACAAGGAATGCTCATCGTCTTCTCAATTTAGAAGCCCAACACCCCCCCTTCTCTTTGGGAGAAGGACCATATCATCACACCAATCGCAGAAAAGTGAGGGCCTCGCACAATCGTATGCTCCAGGCTCGGGGGTAGAAGATTGGGAGACAGTATCCGACATGAAAAGCAATATGCGTGGCCTCACCAATGATGCTGTCGACACTGAGACGGGTAGCAGTCTTGCAGATAACTCGGATCCCGGTGATGTCTCCGTGACCGAGCCCAATACCGGTAGACTTCGCAAATTAGGAACCTCACAGCATCCTGAACTGCCCCGGCGTCACCAAGCGTTCGTGATTGTGAAGGATGACCGCTCAGGCGATACAACCAATGTTCCCCAAGATGATTTTGGAGAAGGTCGCAATTACCAGCACCCAGTCCCGATGGCTGAAAGACACCTCAATCCTTTCATATCATCGCCTCCAGTCATTAAATTAAGGGATGACTCTACTGACAATGTTGAACACAACGCAAACCTGGCGCACCAAGTATTGCAGAAGCGGATGTCGGTAAAGTCGAGTAGCACTGGTGGCTTTGACAAGTTGATAGATTCGTATGGGTCCATCAACGATTCTCGTAACCGTCAAAACATGGATGATGCTCAGGGAGAGGTGGTCAACCAAGCCAAGCAAGAAACCGCTTCCAAAGAGCCATCGCGGGGGTCATCTGTATGGTTGAGCACCGTGAGTGAGAATGCTTCTGGCGAAGAGCCGTCGCTTCCCCTTCGCAGTGGAAGTTTTGCAAAGGTCACGGTTTTGAACAGCAATGGAAATCTCACTGGAACTCCTCAAGGGACTGGAGCCCGAGAAGTTGGGAGCAGCTTGGCAGGTGCAAGCAGCCCTAGAGACCTACTCTCGAGTAGTCCGGTGCCCAGTGTGAATTCAGGGCGCCTCCTACCAATCAGTGCCGAGTCACCACGAACACCCCTTCGACAAGCACACCTGTTGAAAATGCCCGAGTTCCCAACGAGCGTTGCCTCCAGGCTCCACACTCCCCCCCATCCGCAAACACCTGCTCCTCTCGCAATACTTGAGGCCTCATCAAGTTTAACTTCTGTTATTCGGAATCCTATCTACCAGAATATAACAGGAAATGTTGCAACCCCCGACGCCTCGTCGATCAACTCTTCTGTAGCTCAATCTCCAACTGACTATCGTTCGGCAGCGTCCGAATTTCAGGCAGGACTGACCTCTAAGGCCCGAGCCCTCAATCTCGACGGTCCACCAAAGCAACGTCCACACGGATCATCCAGTGAGAGCAACAGTAAAGTCATTGCATCGCCTTCAACGATCAAAGCTCCAGCTCTCCCATCGCCAGGTCCACGTGGCCACAAAATGCCAAGTACCATGGTCAATCTCTCGTCAAATCACTCGGCGTTCGATGATGCGGAATCTGAGGACAGCCAGCATCCAAAAACAGTGGGGGAGCGGCATGGTGATCAAGGTACGTTCCTTAGGATGCGCCCTTTCACGCTCTGCTCACCGTTCAATCTATGTTCTGCTGTACTGTCACACATTGAAGCCCACATTGAATGCTTCTGCTGACTGCGAATATCGAACAGATTACACAGAGAACAGTCAAGCCTTTGTATCCACAACGCCTTGCTCAACCCTACACGATGGCGTCGTCTATAGCGACGTCGCGTCACCTGTACTTATGCACCCTGTGTACGGTAGCATGCGTCTCTTAGACGATTCCCAAAAGCAGCGTGGTCGCGTTCAGGGTCGTCCGGATAAGCTCCAACGCCCGATGGCCCACGTCGAATCACCTCACCTTCACCGTATCCCACACACATCTTCCGCCGATATACTCAAGCGACGGGAGCAGATCTCGAAGCTATGGCTACCAATATTCTGTGCGATCCCGCCCTGTGCCCTTCTTCTCGGCTACGGGTATGCAGACGAGATCATGCGCATTCAGAGCGGAGGGATCGCCGATAGTTTTACGGACTGGTCGAAGATGTTCGCGATATTCTGGGCCTTATCGGCTACTCCAGTCACCATTGTCATTGCAGTTGTATGCGTGGAGTTTGGATCTTCCATGTAATATCATCAGCTGTGTCCTCCCATCATAATGCCCTTAGGAGGCCCTTGGAGTATGTCACTGGCCATACCTAATATCATAATCTTGATGGGTCGATGTCCTCGGATCGTATCCATATGAGTCTTCGTGGCCAACGCGCACATAGAGAAGATTAACTTTATGATTCAATCGAATAAATTGAAATCGGATGTGTACTTTGTGATACATGTTCCCAACGATGATTGCCACAGTATTTCCGGCTGCTGAGGCCTATGCTACTCATTGATCGAGTCTACGATCGTGGCTGGATGCAGTACTTTGCTGTTCGTACTCCTCGACAACGATTGAAGTATTCATTCAAGAGACCAAACGTCGCCATTCAGACAAGCTTCGCTCGCGAGCCGAAGGGGAGTCCTGCCCAGCATGTAGTGTACTTTACCATTCCAATTTGAGGTTTAAGTGCTCCAGAGAAGTCCTGTACAGCCAGCTGCCTTGTACTGAAACCATGCTATCCAGACATATATTGTCAATCAATAGCGATTAGTACCAACTTACGTTATGGTAGAATAATGGCGAATACACCTCCAAAAATCTCGATGAGAGCACTAATTCTGCCTACTTACGGTGAAGCAGTAGAGTATACTACGTGTAGCTTTTACGTGATATGGAAGGGTCGGTATTATCTTGGATGTAGTGTAGACAAGATAGGGATGTATAATCTTCTTTGATTTTGAGGCGTGGATAGAATATATGTATGCATAAGATTTATGCAATCAGCCGCGTCATTGCACAACGCCTCTGCCAAGAGCTCCAAAGCTACCTTATCCATATCCTACTCCATGAATCGCAGCATCGCCTCACCAAACAAACAATTGTTAATCCAAAAGCTCCTTCACTACCGCCTCACTCATCCCTCTACTTCAATCCTTTACCATCGCGGTACAATCACCCACGGACCCACCTACACACCCACTCACTAAACCATGGCATTCTGCATCACCTTCGGCACCCACGGTACCACCCTTCCCCCTCAAAAACCCCCAAACCAAAGCCAACCCCAGCCAAGCGCAGAAAACAAGCTAACCCCCCCGTTCGTTCAGAATTCACAAGCCAGCTCGAAGGCTACGAGGGCGTGACGGCGCAGTGTCATAATTGTACGAACTCCTCTCCCCACATCCCCGTCTGCGAAACCGTGCAAGCTTATTGGGAAACTGTAAGAAGGATAGCTAACGGAAAGCGATTATTACATCACAGGTGGGAATTGGTCCGCGACATGTATAACCCGATGGCCCTTTTTCACAGTGTGTTTTCTCGTACGTATACCTCCCTATCATATCCGCCCAGCATATCTAGCACGGCGACAGACAGGAATTAGAATAGGAACTATGGAGTCCTGTAGCTAACGAGATGGTTGGGATGGACGGAATAGCCACTGATCCCGCTCGCGACACATAAGTATAAAGAGGTGGCGTGTCCGATCTGTCATTTTAGACAGGATCTGAGGTATGCATTACTCTCGTTCCTTTCTTTCCCTCCCTTCCCTTTCCCTATCCCTCTCTTCTTCCTTATTCACACTTCCTCGCATCATTGCTTACAAACCGTATCCTATCCTATCCTACACCAGAGATTGAGAGAAGAGAGCAAAGGCTGATATCCGGCTCAAAACGCAATAGCAATCGACCAGACGTGCAATCGCAGCATCCGGGCGCGGGGAATATGATTGCTGGTAGTGGTGCGGGAGGAGGGCCGCCGCCGCCTGGGTATCCGCCTCAGGGGCCTGGAGGGCTGGGAGGGAATCCGGGGGCGCAGGGGGGGATGGGGTATAAATAAATGAATGAATGATGGGGAGGGTTGAGAGGGGGTGGAAGTAGGGCAGAGGAGATGGAGGAAAGGGTGGGGAGTTTGGGCGTTGGGTGGATTGGGTTGGGTTGGGTTGGGTTGATATGGTACATAGGAGTGGGATCGTACTTCTCCTACAGTTTTTTCAAGCTTTGGAGCTGGGCTTGAGTGAACGTGGGAGGAGTACATGTGATCCTAGTGCATGGGTCGATTTCTTGTAGTATCCATTCACGCCCTTATTATCTCAGGCTTTCTCGCATAGTGACTACTAGCGAGGAATTCAACGAGAATGAAAGGTGTGATCACGGCTACTTCAGAACCCTCTGTAGCATCAGTCACATATACATACCGATTCCTAAGAACACGTTCTAGCCCAAATTCCACTTTTCCTCCCATCGATTCCTAACCCCTATACCAATCATCCAGACCATAGATACAATATCAACCCCACCCAAAACACCTCCCACCACCCCCATCCATCCCCACCCACTCAATGCGTCTCCCTCGCAATCCCCCCACCCGCCGAGGGACTAATCGGCGCATTCTTCTCCAACGCCCCACCTCCCCCGGACGCCTCAGGAGCAGCCGCATACTTCTTCAACACATCCAGCGAGATACCGTTCTGCAGCGCCGACTCATCCGTTGCATGTAGAAAAACCCTATACCATTGCCAAGCGTCATCAGCATCTCCCCTGCCTTTGAAGCCCCAATTGAAACACTACTATTGTAGTGCTAGGAAAGGACAGGAACGTACTTGGGTACAACAGGATCATCCTTCCCCTTCGCCGCCTCCATCGCCTCCTTCCACCGCGCGGTGCACAGACACCATTTGCAGCCTGCGTCCAGGCCGGGGATCTGACGTAAGTTGTTTCCGCGGGCGGCGGAGAAGTCGAGGAATTCTTTTGTTACGACGGCTGGTGTGGGGTGTTTAGTTTGGATACTCGGATTTGGAGGAGGGATAAATGGATACGGAGGAGGAGAGAGAGTAATACCAGCAACGGCATGATTCCCGCCATCCTCAGGACCGACCCTGCAATACCCGTCGCGGTAAAAGCCCGTCATCGGCTTCTGGCTGAAGAGGGCGAGGGGCTTTTTGAGCACTGTTGTTCCGGAGAGGTCAATCAGCATACAATCAATAGGATATGGGAGAGAAAACCAACCATTCAGATTATGATTACTAGGTTTCGTCGCCATATCCACAGTACTCTCCACGGTAGAACTATAACTATCACTGAAATGATTGAACGTCGCAATCAACGCTAGCACGAAGAGTGGGAGGATGAAGATTATGTATGTAGTCAGTGAGTCTCGCGTCAGTGGCATTCAATTGAACTATCTCTAGAGAAAGAGCTTCACGAGTGATGACATGGTTACCTCACAATTTGGATGAATGAAGCATCGATGATGACGTCATGAGTTTGATGTCGGAGGGTTCGGGGGGCCGATGACGCTAGAATGGGCTAGGGTCGTCTGTCGATCAGGAACGGGGCGAGGACCGTAGGATTGGTTTGATGGAGCTAGTCTCTGAGGATGGGAGAGCATAAGGTAAGACATAGATATAGATCGCAATGCTCGATAGAGATAATTTAGGTAGGTTGGTGTGTGGTTTATGCTAGCTATGGGCGAAGATATGTTCGGAATGGCTCTTCTTCAAGCACCTACAGCATATGGGTGACCACGTCTTGATTGTAGGCTTATAATATACGCTTTATGACTGTATTTACCTATTAGATAGGGTTCAGTTTTGAGCAACTCCGCTTCTTGCAGATTGATCGTTGTCCATCAGTAACATCAAAGATCGACCCCCCAGCGCCTTGCTAGATCGACCATAGACCTCCTCGTGAAAAACACATACGTCGTAATTACATCCATTACCGTGTGGCCTCATATACGTTCAGCTTCCAACCAGACCGATCGTGATTTGACTCTTGAGTTCCGCCAGACGATGATGCATCTTCATCAACGCGTCGACCTTCTCTTGCGGCGCTTCCTCCATCCCTTGAACCTCATTGTACTGCTTCTTGTACTTGTCGTAGTATTTCTTGAAATCCTTCGCCCTGTCTAGAACGAAATTCGGGGCCACTGGGGAGTCGCCGCTGTTGGAGCTTGGTGGCTCCATCTCAGATGTCTTCTGACGCTTGGCCGGATTGCCAATGCCATTGACATGGCCGTTCGTATTGCCGTTGGTCAAAGAGCTGCCATGATCATGATGGAGGTCTGAGTCAACGTCACCCGCTTTGCGTTTGTTGCGCACACCGCCATTCGTACCATGACCAACGCCATTGGGGGTACCATTGTACTTCGGCACTTGTGCTGCCATTGGAGTTGATGAATTGGACGAACGCGCGGCTGTCTCGAAATCAGAGGCGTTGGTCGGTGGCGACGATCCCAAGGGAGAAGGCTTATGAGGCGAACTGGTAGTCCTTTGTCGCGAGATTGTCCTCGCCATACCCGTTGAACCCTGGCCAGTCTCTGCAAGACGACCTTTCTGTGCCGGGCTCGACGCACCTGAGGGCGACACCTGCTTCTCAAAACTTTTAGTCGGCAGCACGGTCTTCTTTTTGTCCGTCTTCACCTCTTTTCCATTCAATTTGGTAGCAACAGCGGGCTTTGTCTTTGATTGGTTGCCCACCGGAGGCGGAGTGGATGGCTTCGGTTTGGTCTCCTTGAACGAGGATGGTTTAGATGTACTCGAGGTGATCTCCTGGGGTTGGAGGGAGTGAGCCACAGCATCCTCCAATCCGTCCTCCTCGTCGGACTCATTGACAAATTCGCTCAATTTGGGCACGTTCTTTTTTGGAGGAGCAGCATTCTTGACCGCCGGATGGGCTTCTTTCACCTTTGAATCGGGCGTGACCTTCTTAGGGCCTTTTGCCAGAAGGCGTTTGGATTGCGCCTCTTTCTCGCTGATCTTGGTCTTTTTGATCGAACCGTGTGACTTCGAGCGAACCATCGGTTCTGCATCGCTAGGCGCGAGTCGATCCTTCTGGTCGCTTTCATCTCCCGCTGCTCGCTGGGCTTTGACTTCGTCGTTCGCCGTATGTTGGATTTGGATTTTCGGCGTGGTAATTTGCTGAATCGGACCCTTGTGTAGATTCAATTGAGACAATATTTTGCCTTTGCCCCGCTCATCCTTTGCCAATAGCTTGTCCCAGATCTTCTCTTGCGTGGATATTCGCATCCGATCGAAAGCTGACCTTGCCCGGCCGATAGCTAAATCGCGATCCTCTTGATTAGGATAAGGAAACCACCAGACATCCAGCTCCTTGAAAGTCTTATCCGTCAAGTCCCACTTGGTTGCATCTAGCCGATATGGCTTGCCGACTTTCTGCAAGACGTCCAGGATATCATCCTGCTTACAGCTCAGGTGTTGAGCAAGGAGCTTGGCTGATGCAGGTCGAGCTGCAAGGAAGTGGATCAGAGGGACTCGCACCGCCTGTAATCTCTGGACTTTGCCGTTTGGAAGCGTCGGTATTGAGGTAGGGTTTGACTTTGGAGTGAGTGGGGCGCGAGCCGCATTTAACGAGGGACTGGCAGGCATTGAGCGAGTGGTGTCGTGCTTGGACTGTGTTCGACTATTGAACTTTTTCAAAAAGGAAAGTGAATTGGTCTTGACGGACTGTTGCTTGAGAACGCTGGCTGCTGTCTGCTTCACAGGAGGAGGAAGCTTTGAGCTGTCAGGAACGTATTTGATTCTGAGAGAATGGGCAAGTCAGTATCGGAAGTGCACTGGGTCAGGTGGTCAGGGCCGAACAACTCACTGCATCGACTGCTTAGCCTGCTTGTGTGAGGCCAATTGGCTTTGTAGCTTTGCGAGTGCTTCGTCAGCCCCTGCGGTATCCTCCTTGGCCTTTTGTATGGCAAGTGTGTGGCTCATTCGCCCGGTGAAAGTGAGGGCGGATTGATTCTCTTCAGGGTAGTCGTAGAGCTGGGAATGGGAGGAAGAGGGTGTCGAAGTTAAATGCTGTGACTTATTTCCATAGCATAGGGTCTATGAAGAGTATTAGCTAGTGAAGGGCAGCCCACAAATAGTGAATAGTGAATCACGCACAATTGACTTTCCGAAAGTTATATTCACACCTTTCCCACCGTGACGAGAATTCTTGAAGATCTCTTTGAGGATGCCCTCTGCAAGATCGAGCTGCATGATCTGTAGGGGCTGACTCTCAGTGTCGCTGTCATTGGTGAAGGTGGGGGTATGGGGAAGTGTGAGGCCGCTCTCAGGGACGGTAAGCTGCACCATGGTGAAGTTCGGTTTCCCCAGGGGAATGGGATGTTCAGTGATCAAGCCAGGTGCTGGCAAGGTAGTATGCCAGCTAGGGCAAAGTCGGTGGGACGTTTGAGTCCATTTGCTCTGCTCCGAGACAAAGAACTCGATAATTTCAGTGTGGGTTGGACAATGAGAAAAGAGCAGTGTGCACAAGCAGTCGATGAACGGGAAAAGGTTTTGTGCAGGCGTTGAGTCACAGTAAAGGGAGGGCAAACAACAAAATGGAGTGGTGGCGTTGAAGAACAATAGGTTGAAGGTGGGCAGTAAGAGTATGAGTTGTGAGTTGGAGTTGGTGAGAAGTGGAATGGCAGAATTGGGCTCGGTCATCAATGGACCTGACCACACTATTGTCGACCTAAGTGGCATGCTCCCGCTAGGCTAGGCTAAGGTAGGTAGTGGCTGGGATGGTGACCCAAAAAGCACAGTCCCCCGCTGCCCAGAGCCTATGAGCCTATCAAGCGAGCAGCCTGTCCGCAACTGACCCTTACTTCCTCTGGGTGAGGTACCGCTCTACTCCGTACGATTGATATGTCTAATGGTATTGACTCCATCCATATTGCCGATGACTGCTTCTACCTCAGCGATTATTCTCACTTCTTTACCACTTGACTCCTTTGCCCGTGGTGCAATCAGCCGGTGACGGGTTGGGCGTTTCAGGGCGGTGGGAAAGATTGGCAACAGGCATCCCATCCCCAGCCGGCGGTTCATCCCTTTAGTCACTGCTAGATCCGAGCACATCTCCGCCTAAGGATGCCCACCACGAAGCGAGCATGGCCTGCTAATGCAAGTCACTGACAGGCTCAGTGGCTCACCAGTCACCACATCCAGGAACGCCCCCATCGACCCAGCACATATGCCTTGTCCAGCCGTCTTCTCTCCCCTTTCAATCCCATAATACATTCTGCAGTATTCAGCTATGTTCCGATGGAGCAGTAGACGCGGGTCAAAGGTCACATAGAAGATATCAGTGCCGCAAGGTGATGGAAGTGTGCACATACAACCTTTCGCCCTACCCGGGAGCTATCTTTGGGCGTCGACCGGCCTTCTTTGACGGCTGTACACCCCCATCATCCGTACCAATCCCTGTTCTTCAGACCCCCCATCCCAACTCTTCGTCATAGCTTCGTCGTTGTCCCGTAACATAAAGTAGCTTAGTTTGACCCGAAGACAAGATGACGATGTTGAGAAGGTAAATGCCTTCAGTCAAAGGATTTCTAATGAGAGCATCATAGTCGCGGGTCGTTTTGCCACCCGTTTCGGTACCTGCATCCAAGTCGTGGGGTGGTGAAACCCCTAGAATACTAAAATGGCAGAAAACAATCCGATACGACAGCTTCACCTGCCTTGTTCGCCCTCAGCTCCGCCTCCTTCCAACATGCAACATCGTTCGCCCCATCGCCCCTCCAATTACCCCCAATCTTTGTTATCCTAACAATAGGCTCCGAAGTAAGTACGTCCCAGAACACTAAACCCCGATCTCCGATGCAACTTTCGAGCTATCGCAACCTTTGCATATTCTACCTTAGCGAATGTATGGCTCGAGCAGGGCCTTTCCTTCTGTCAGCGTCCACACAAATCTCGAGGAAAAGGGAACTTGAGATACCGACTGCACGATGCGATGGCAGGTATCAAATAATTCCAGATACCGGGTCTTCCTACCTTTTGCAAGGATATAGTTGGAATCGGCGCCCAAATAGGTAATCGTAGCTGCGTGGCAGCGGAGAATATCTGCAATGCGTTGAGGAGCTTCTGCAATCCCATGATGCCCTACGAAGGCGATCCAGCCTCCTGATTGATACCTTGATTCGCAAATAGATTTTTGTCTCGTGCATTCAGGAACAAATCCGGTATGTAGGTATTGTGTCCGACCCGATCCAACATATCCATAACATCTGCCTGCAACGCGCCTGTTAAAACAGCCAATCTGACCCCTTCATCCGCTACATCTTGTGTGCCAGAAGGTACTGATAGTAGAGGGACATTGGAATATAGGCATTCATTGGTATGGGTCTGCTTATACTTATGGTGCTATGCTCCGAAAGCCCACATCAACATGCATCACAGGCCATAATGTGGTTTCGACTTGCTGTCCGTCGAATGTAGTAATTCGAGGTCTGCTACCTGAACCATCCTCCAGTACGTGAAAGCGCACCTAGATCACTCACATCTACAGTTCTCGGCATCTCCACAGATTCGATCCACCCCGTCATTTTTTTGTTATTGCCCTGGTCACGACTAGTGCCTAGAATAATAAAAAGAGCCTTCACCATACTACATAGACTCATGACCACCGTGAGAGACGAGGAGCGATATATGTTGTAGCCAACCTATCCCTCGTAGTGGCAGCGATTCGGCGGGACGGAATGCAACAGTATTGGATGTTTGTATGGGTATGAATATGCATGGAGTCACAAGGCGGTGGTGGTGGTGGTGGTAAGGGGGGTGGAAAGGGGAATGGGAATGGGAAGGGGGATTAAGGAAGGATAGAGAGAGGAGAAGATGGAGAAATAACAGAGGCCCAGAATGCACTAGAATAGAATAGAATAAGAGGACGTCTACTTGCTGAGAACGGTGTTAATCCCATGATGTACGTCTGCGAGAAAGGGATCGTCACGGTCATGTAATGTAATCCATTGCGTCAGTCACAATGTTTGATTGCCTTATGGGTTGAGCTTGGAAAGAAGGGAGCTGCGGTATCTCTTTACCGTCTTTTGGTATTTTCATCGTATCCCTACTTAGAGCGTCTTACGCAAATGCAAGGGACGAAACGATCGGCATCAGCCACGTATCCCGTTCGATCAGTTGGCCTTTCTTGAACGCGAAAATACTAGACCATAGGTACTGCCACCTTGGGTGTCCTACAGTGACTTTGCCCAAAGATTGTACATTGCTCGAATAGAGGTACTAACATTAATACTTTTCATGGCTGGAGCCAACGTGCCAAAGACCAAACGTCCTCATCGATGAGGAGTACTGTCACCTTCGATCCTTCATCAGAGACACGGCTCCAACGGGCTATCCTCGCCGTTCGCCACCTCACCAAGCACATGTCCCTGGCTCTCCATCGCTTCAAGTTCGGCGGCCTGTTCCTGCAAATGCTCAAACTGCTGGGCCATCTCGCGCTCGAGCTCCGTGTGGAACCCCAAATCCGCCACGTTCAGTGGTTGCGACGCGACCGTCTCCCAATCAATGTGCTGGTGCTCGTCCTGCGAGTCCAGATCCGGTGTGAGGTAGTCGTGGTGATCAAAGTCTTCGGGATGCTGGATGAGTTGGTGCTGGGGCATCATGTTCGCTCGAGGTGCGATGAGAGGCGCTTGGTAGGCTGACAGTGGATATTCGGGCTCGATATATGCGACATGTATCTTGCCGCCTGTAAAGTCTTGAGACGCTGGAGCATCATCTGGAAGAGCGGTTTGGGGAGACGGCCATTCGTAGACCTGGTTGGATGTTGAATAAAGCATGTCGTGACAGTGATAGCTACTCTCCTGTGAACCGTAAACCTCTTGGGAATGAGTGTCAAAGTCCTGCATATTCGTCCGAGAGTCTTGGGAGTCAAAGGATGCTAGCGAAGGATAAGCCGAGTCCTGCGACTGAAAAGAAGACTCCTGCGTCAACTGCGGATGATAGCCTAAGCTTGAGATTTCGGAAGGAAACGAGGTCGAAGTGGACGACGGCAAAGACCCATAACAATATTCGAAAGGTGGCGTCATCGCTGGTGAGCTGCCCTCTGACAGGGTCTCTTTGAGTAACTCTTCAGCGTTTTCTGCGAATATACTAGGCTGCGGGTTGTAGTAATCGCCATAGGGAAAGGTGGATCTCTTGACCAACGAATCGTGAACAGTCGTATCTAACGTCAAGGGCGGCTGCTGCGCTGGAGATGTTGGAGACTGAACTTGAAACGGAGACACAGGTGGCTCCAGTCTTCGCCAGCTTGCTGTTGCAACTTCTCCTTTCCGGGCTTTGCCAAATTTCCACAATAGGATCGCCACCCTTTGGTCTTGTGGATTCTCACAGCCACGTGGAGTTGCCCAGATTTCTTGCATGACAGACATCCCTCGAAGGTACCGGTGAGCATAATCTTCCTCTTGTTTGATGGCTTCTGGATTCTTCGTGTCTTCGGCTGCGCGTTTCCTCATGATGATCTTGGAGAAGACTCTAATCCACCACTGGCTTTTCAGGGGTATGCCCTTGAGCCAGCAATCGGCTGAACCATTGGTGGGATGGCATTTGAGGGCTCTCCAAGGACTTTGAGATTCATCAAACTCCTCGTAGAACTTTTCCAGATCGACTAAGCGACCTCTCTCTTCGTAAAATCTAGTGTGGGATTGCCAATCGGTGAATCCGTTGCCCTGAGCGACGTCCATGGAGATGTCAATGGACAGCGCCGTGCCTGACTCTGGATAATTGTCGGTCAAGCAGAAACTGGTGTCGAATAGATAAATAGGACAGTCTATCTGACCTTGATAGTGGAATGCAGACAGTGGAGGGAAAAAGGTACGCCAGTCTACCACATCATCGAGTGGTCTTGGAGCTGATGGTGTTTCACTCTGAATCGAGGTGTAGGTATGGAGAGCCTGGAGTGCGTCATTTTGCTTCTTTGACGAAGACATCTCAAATTGGACGCGCCGTATGGTGGGAGATGAGTTCCAATGTGAGCCTACAGTCTCGGCTGGTGATGGTGGCAGAGCATTGAGATGGCTACTTTGCGAGGTACGGCCATACTTGAGTTTGTTGGTACGGGTATTAGTCCAACAACCTGAGGCTTCTTCGTACTTGACGTTGTTTTGTTTTGGCCAGGTCTCCCCATCAGACCAAAAGCCATTGGCGTGGACAAGGCTCATCCCTAAAAAGATCAGTCCATTGCACTTATCAGTATGGGCCGGAATACAAACAGGCAGGGTTGTCGGCCATGAAGCCCTTCAGAACCTGGATATGACTCGACACTTGCTTTCGGTCTCGCCAGATCCCTGTGTGCTTGTATATGTAGTCTGTAATGAATTCATTGCCACCACTCTGCTTACCGTTAAGGTGTTCTTTCTTTCGGCCTCGTCTTGGATATCGTCGTAAAGCTATAGAAAGGTCAGACATCATGGTAAGTCATACCACTTGGTCAACCACGAACCCCGCTGAAATGCTTCTTCAACATTATCTGGCCAAGTTTGGTTTTTTGATCCTTTGCTGCGAGCCTTTTCCCTGTATGCGATATACCTTGGCGACTGAAGTTCAGCTCGATAATACAGCGGCAATTTATGCCGGGAATCCAAGCCTCTGCGACTTCTCCGTTGATCCAATCTTAATGCAACATGTGCCAAATGATCGGATCCCCTCATGAGAGCAGTAGACGCCTTGGTGGTATAGTGTTCGTGGACTTCTACCTTTGAGCCGCTAAGACTGGTGACTGGCTCAATTAAGCCCACATTTCCTGAGCTGACTCGGAGTATACGCTTCTTGCATGCGCGTGCGCCGTGGTCTTCCTGTAAGCAGTTTGAACATGCATGCTGGAGACCGCAGATTCTGCAATCAATGTCATTGTTGAAATCTGGACAGGTCTGCAGTGACCTGTCGAGCTCTAGGCTTTGAGTGGGTGATCGGTGGATGGCATCGCTCTCTGATAGATTTGGTGCATTCGAAGGCAGGACGCGTAGATGCCGGCGTGACTCCATGAATGTATAATTATAACAAGAATGCCAAAGGTATGTAAAGGATATTCTAAAAAGCTGGTGGAATGAGGCCTTATATCTATCAATGCACATAGAAAGACAATGACCGTCTAACGATGTTTGTTTGTCAGGATGATATACTGGAGGTTGAAATTGAGCCACTATACAGGGAGGTAATTAGACACAACTGAGTCGCTCGTGCACCAGTCAGGTTCCTTTACCAACGTACTAAGTCTCAATGGGAAGAATACTGGTAGCCCGGCAGATGTGCTTCGGAAGCATTCCTTGCAGCCTCTGATTGCAGATTCCAGTAAGTCCTCCAATGACCAAGCAAGGGGCGTCAAGGTGGTGGAAAGTGGCAAAAGAATGGAAGCGCTACCATGGTGACCAAATGAGGAATGGCTCTAGCAGAGAAGGGACCGCTATGAATGGCTAGGGTTTAATGAACGGCCTAGATATCATAGTGAAGGAGTGCTCCAATGCTGAATGCGCAGAAGCGTTGAGCAGACAACCATTCGCAGTGATGAGGCAGCCATTATATCCGGCTGTACTTGTCCTAGGTGTTTCCTAGCAGAACACGCAAGGGGTTCACGATCGATGGTTCGTAGCCCTGCGGAACGCCACTCTAGCTCGTAGCGTTCATGAGCTCCTTGCGATCAACCCAAATCCAATTCTTCGGCCCCTGCGACGTCGAACTTCTTTCGGGCCGTCCCTGACAACTTCTGCAATGCAACCTTATCGGCTTGTTTGCCGACCTTTTGCTGCATCTTCTCAATCTCTTGTTCAGGGTCGACGGCATCTTCAGCCGCGAATTCCAGGACTAGTCTTCTTCCCAATAAATGAGTATCCCTCAATGCGTCCATGGCGTTCTCGGCTTCCCTTGCAGTAACAAATTCTGCGAACGCGAAACCGCGGGTAGAGCTGTCAAACTTCTTTGGCACACGCACAGAACGAAGCTGTCCATAAGCTCCGAATAACGATCGTACGTCTTTTCTAGACGCCTCAAAGGGTAAATTCTTAATGATGATTTTGGTCTTCCTGGCAGCGATCTTTTTGGCTTGATCACCCTGCCTGCGCTCTTGGGCTGCGTCGATAGCCTTATGTGATGCTCGAATAAGCAACTCATGGCCGTCGAGCTTGTAGCCATCCATAGCCGATAATGCTGCTTGAGCATCTTCTTTCGTCTTGAATTCAAGGAACCCGAAGCCCATACTCAAATGCTGTCCGGGCTTCTTGTGATTGGGTTTCGTTTTGACTCTAGCTGATAGCAAGCCACTAAGGGGTTGAAAGATCTCGCGCAAGCGTTGTGTCGTTGTAGAAAAGTTGAGATTTCGAACAAAAAGTGTCGAGGTATTGACCGGCTCTTGCGACTCGTGCTTTTCCAACAATTCTTTCGCCAAAAGCTTCGACTCCTGAGCTGCGGTGACTGGTGCTTCAACGCTGCTCGAACTTCCATCGAATAAGCCCTTGGGTGCTTTCTCAAGAAACAGAATCGAGTCTTTGAATTTCCTGTACGCGAGACTACCGAATGCGGAACGAGCATGATCTGGTTGATCGAATTCGAGTATCGCGATTGTACCACAGGGAGGCATCAGTAGTCGCGTGAGAAGACCATAGGGTTCAAACAATTTTCTCAATTCTTCAGGCTTGGTACCGTATGAGAAGTTCTTGACTAGTATTGCTGTATCACCTCGCTCCCGCCGCTTGAAGGCATCAAGATTCACGCCGTTGGTCGCAAAATAAGACTTGGTCTCTTGGATAACATGCGTTTCCGCATGCGCTTGCTTGACTGCGGCATCTGAAGATGTTGGATCCAACAGATACGATTTCGATACTCCTAAACGGTCTGAGATTGACGAGATAACGGCATCAGAATTCATGTACATGGAATTCCAATTATACGTTGACGATGCAGCTTCCGCTTTCCTCTTGATCTGTTGTTGTCGCTTGAGAGGTAATTTGGAAATAGCGAAGTCATCGGGTACCATCTCCTTTTTCGCATTAGCGGGTATCACATGCAGTAGTCGACCTTGAAACGGCCTCTGATCGAGATTCCGCAGAGCCATGGCTGCGGCTTCGGACTCGGCATACTGGATATGAGCGAAGCCCTTATTATTACCAGTCCGAGAATCGATTGGTAGGTGTAGCTGGTCACAATCAGCTCCTAATCAATTGCAAATGGGAAAAAAAGCTAAAGGTAGACCAGTGTCTCTCAGATACAAGAGATATCTACTAAAATACTCTTCCTAGTAACATCACATGCAAAGCATAAGCTGTCCCTATCAGGATGTTCATCATGAAATGTTTTCAGGCAGGACGCAAGTATAGAATAGAAATTTGGAACGTACCTCTTCGATTGTCCCGTAATCTCCACTCTCAAGATGTCGCCGTAATTCATCCTCCGTCGTTGTGTAGGTAAGATTGCGGACGAATAAACGCCTATTGTCCTGCTTGGAGCCGCCTAGATTGAACCGTGGCGCATTATCCATGAAGTGCTCATTCGTATCAATTTGATCTGTTTGAGAGCTTGCATCCGAGTTGTCACTGCTGTGTATTAGCTCAGGAAGATTCACATTGGCTAAATCCTGCCCCTCGCTACTGTCGGGCAATGCCATGGATTCTAAAGGAACGTTATCGTCAAGTAATCCAAGTAACCTGCTCGTCCGAGATCGAAGCCAGACAGTATCTGACGCTGATTGCGCGGTGGCAGGTGCTTCATGCGTAGCTTTCTCCGTCGTTTTCTCTACATCTTCGGCGTCTCGTTGAATAGCTGCTTCCAGATCTTCATCTTGCAGCCTTGTAGGCTCGCGAGCTAGCTTATCTCTCGGACTTTTCTTTCGCTCCTCTTTCAGCTTCTTCGGTACTGGCTCGTATTCTCCATCACTTCTGGTATCAGCGGTCGTATGCATATTGCCAAGTAAAATAGATTCTGCGGGACTTTGAGCCGTGGGTACTACTGGGTTCTCCCATATCTTTGACTTTGATGGTGGTTGCATGACATCCAGAAATTCCTGCAATTTGGCTTTGCCGTCGCCTTTTTGTCCACCTTCAATATGTGGATCAAGTCTGCTTCGAGCGTCTTCTCGAGGCTTTTCAAGACTATCGCCTTTCATTATCCCGTATTTTCTCTTAACCCCATCAGTAGCATTCGCTGCCGGTCTAAGGGCATACTGCTCCTCAATAGATCGAGCAAGCTCTACCCCAATTCTGGACGTGCGAATGAAAGATTTGTTGTGATACTTGACCGCCTTGGCAGCATCCCCGGGCGACTTATAGCCCACATACCCGATTCTTCTGTGGGGGATGACTTTCATGTCCGTCACATTAGCTTGCTTCGAGAAGTGTGTCTTGAATTCTTCAGGACTAAAGCCAGAAGGAAGACCACGTATGAATATTCTTGAGGACTCCATAATCGTACCGTGTCCGGCAATTTATTGGCTTGCGTATACGTCAAAAAACTGTGCGAGTTAACCTTTGACTCCCTGTCACTCTACGCGGCCTTCTTGACAACGCGAAGCAGACTCGAGGTCAAGCACGCTATGGGCCTTGTCCAGATGTAGTACCTGCCTAGATACCAAAATCCACCTGAAGTGGGGCGTGCATCAACTTCGTTCAAAAGTGAAATACAAACATTTAATGGAAGAAGGCCGCTAACAGCCCTATTCTAGCGGTCAGATCGCGTGGCAGGAGGTGTCATACAAAGTATCTTTCATGAGGGATGACCACGAGTTTGATGTACTAATAGGAGCTTGCGACTAGGGGGGCCCCGATTACTCGGTGCAACTATGATGCTGTTCCCTTCCGTGAGATCAACGGAGTATTAATGAAAGCGCTAATATACGACGAACTTGTTTGCATTTGTGTCTCGCTGCCAATGACTTCTGCACACGCTAAAACCAGAGCGTCATATCCGAATGCGTTGCAGCGAGCACGTCCTCATCGAATGGGACAATCCCAACGCCCAGTCCATGCACGCTCGGAGCCTTGAAGCAGACCGTACCGACTGGGCAATTCGCACTCATCCCAGAAGTGCCCTCTCATAACCGAACTGGAGAGAATATCGGTGTTGCGAAAGAATCGTTCCCCCAAAAAACCTGAGCTATCATGGCAGCAGAGAAGAAGGAGCGGCTCGATGGTAACCCTCAAGCCCAAGACGTGGTTACAAAGTGGCTACTGACAGTCTTCTAGCCCAAATCAAATCAGCAGATATGGTATTACACCTTCGCGATCTGTGAGAGATAGAAATGCGGCTCACACGATTCCAGAGCGAGGAGATGCAGAACCAAGCGATCGAGGTAGCCCAGGAAGCGATGGACAAGTTCAGTATAGAAAAGGACATAGCCCAATACATAAAGAAAGAAGTATGCATCATTGGATCAGTATCTGGCTCGTTGCGACTTAACAGGTAATGCTAACATCACGGCAACAGTTTGATTCTCGTGCTGGAGCAACATGGCATTGCATCGTCGGCCGAAACTTTGGCAGCTTCGTCACACATGGTATGTAGCGCAACAGAACGCAGAGGATAATATGGGCTTACGATGCACTCTAGAGACAAAGCATTTCATTTACTTCTACCTGGGACACTGCGCGATCCTACTTTTCAAAACACAATGAAGATGACATTCATGGAGGCAACGAGCGATTTCTGTACCAAAAGCTAGGGCTTCAGTCATTTACACGGTCATCGTTGCGCGGAGTTCGAATATTATGTTTCAATCTCGGTCATATTACCATGCGCAGCGAACCTGGGGATTTATGCTGGTGAGTAGGCAAGGATTTTATGATCATCACGTGTGACGATGAATTTCTTTGTATTCGAAATTATAACGCAGCAGTCTAAATGGAGTACGTTCCAAAACGCAGAACGAGAGGGCCATGGGTCCTAGACAACCCCAAAACGCAAAGCCATGAATAGACGGCGCCAGACAACGCCCTGTGTCTCTTGTCCCTCGCGCTTGCCGTCAACTGTTCTGGTACAAATAATTTGGGTATCTCAAGTTCGTGATCATTTTCGCTATCACGCCAATCAGACGCCTGCCCTAAAACCATGAAATGTAGCTATTCAGCTAGATGCTATTCGAAGGGGGTCAGCAAAATCATCTCATTGTACACCAGGCACAAAGGGGTACTTGCCGACCATTCTGGGATCAGCTTGATCTGACTCCACATATATTTCTCCAACTTGTTCGCGCTTTTCGCGTAAGGAGTTGTTTCGTTGTTGTATTTTCGGCAGTTATCGAATATAAGCTTCGCATCCCTAATGAATTCTTCTGGCGTTGGATAAAGATCCTTCTCGTGCTTCTCTTCCATCCTGCTCAGATCCATTGGTTCTTTGATCACTTCGTAGTAGTCTGCAACCTCATCTCGGTTGACCGGCTGGGTGAAAGGCCAAGCCGAGCCGTGGTTCTGCATATCGTTGAGTAGGTGTAAGAGTTGATTATAGTTTGGCCCATGGCGAGGTTGGCGGGCAAGCTCGTCCATGTCCGGAGACCATCCAGATGCCTTGATAGCAGGGATAGACATGGGATCAATTGGCCGAACCCCATTCTTCCATTCTTTTGGGGGCCGGTGCACGATGTGGCTTTTCGAGAAGGCACGAATTTTCGCCTGGACGCATTCCTTTTGCTTCAATAGCATACGCCCGCTCTCGAGGTAGCGTATTCGGGGTACCATGGTGCATTGCATGATCGTGCCGCCCTCATAGTCTTTGATATAACCCATCCAGCGTGGCTTCTCGAGCGTGATATCTTTTGTGAAGCCTTGTTTCTTAAAGTAGCCGATAGCATAGTTATCAGCGTAGGTGAGAAAGTGCTTGATAGGCGAAGTTGCTTTAACGTAGTCTTTGAGGTGGGACATCAGATGCGCACCATAACCTTTTACTTGCTGGTCGGAGGAGATTGCGCAGAAGACTATCTCAGCGAACTCGCGCCCGTTAAATGGGCGATATGTGATACCACTGAAGCTCCAGTCAGCCACACCTTGCATTGAGAAAGTACTGATTACCCAACAACTTCCAATGGTTTCTTGACAATGGCGATAGACAGATGGGTACGGTCATATACCAACCGCGCTATGTAATCCTTAGGCATCTTGGGAAGCTGTTTTTGGAATATACATTTCAACCCGGTCAGTATGATCAGGCTTTCTCTTGTATTGTCGTTGTTGACGACACGGAATTCGATCTCGCCATTGCGCTCTTCGAGAACAGCAGGCTAAAAAGGACAATTAGCCTTGGCCAGGCCTGTATATCGATCGATTCCTATATGAAGTACCTTCTCCGGAAAGGGGACAACCCTCGGTTTACTTTCGGTGTCTGGGGAGATGGTATGCGAGTGGGAGCTCTTGATGCGTTTGCTGGGACTTTCGCTGCCCAGCTGTTCCGAGGCTTTGCGCTTGATTTCTAGGTACATGTCAATGCGGTTGATCGCATTGAGATGGAGGAGAACGTACGCTCTAATATCATCGGTGCCATGCTTGCAGGCGGAAGAATAGCTGTTCTCATCAGCCGGAAGCGGTCCAGAGGTCACTCGGGGATAAGGTGACGGACCTTTAATTCTTGGCGCTACCAGCCAAGCTTGTACAGCATTCTGCTGTGATATTTGTCCTCAACAACTAATCTAACCATTCTTTCTCATTGACCAGTGTATCAGGTTACATACTTCCGCACCATCTTGAGGACTCACCCCTCTCACGCACCTTATCCTGTGCTCTTCAGCGGCATTGATCGCCGATATCATGAATGAGATTTGGGAGGGAGCATCTGGAAGCCCTTTCTATCCATTCGTACCGAAAGATAGACAGTTCCTCGTCGGCTTCACTCTGCTGTTATTTGGTTAGTGCCGGATGCTGATTCCAACAAGATGAGAGGCTTACTGTGCGAAGCTTTCATATTGACAGGACTTTTCGGCCTCAATCGCTCCTTCAAAAACATTCCGTTGCTTGGTGTTCCCGCATCACTGGCATTTGGGTATGTTTTCTGCACTACATGGTTATGGCCTCACCTGACATTCACTCAGCTTCGGAGCAGTGTACATGATCTGCGCAGTTGGAGTATACGTTTGATCAGGGTCACGAAGGACACCCAGGCGCTGTGACAGTTTTCTTAGTCGTGTACCTACTATGAATTGATCTCCATGACAAGGTGCTATCGAGTGTTGAGTGATCAGAAGAGCAAGTCCTGAGGAACTATCCTGAGCCTGTCCTGCACACGGGAGCTATCAAGAAGCCATGGAGCTAACAAGTCAGAACGACAAACCACTTTTCAGTGCTGTTTCGGGCTCTTCTCGACAACTGTTCCAGCTCCTGAAATGCATCAACTTCGTCTCGAAAGCGCAGGTACAGATTACAAAAGAAGGCCTACGCTTCACAGTGGAGGAGTCCCAAGTAATGCAAGGTCATTGAACCAGTCATTACTACGGTTTGCACAGTGCCTAATGGGGTCTTAGGTACCGTCTTTCTCAATAAGACCTTATTCACAGCATACAAGTACTCCCCTGCCAGCAATGAAGGCGCTGAAGTCGAAGAGGAGTTAGAGACTCCGCCATTTCAAATATCCCTGCCTTCCCTACTTGAGACTCTTCAGATAGTCGGTATCAGCGATACAAAGGACCGCTGGTCCAGTCGAGACACAAACTACAGTGGCGCAAAAGGCTTTGCATCACGAGGCGGACCAGCGGCACCATTCGAGAATCGTGTATTGGGTATGACTGGCACGTGTCGTTTGAGCTACTACGGGGCAGGCGAGCCGCTCTGCATCGTTCTTGAGGAGACAGGCGTGACGACAACCTGCGAGCTTGTGACCTACGAGCCTGAATTTCTGGAGGAGATTCCACTGCAGACAGACGCCATTGTCCAAAAGATCATTATGCGGGCGAGCTGGCTGGATGATGCTATCAATGAGCTGTCATCAACCTCGCCCAACCGCCTGACCATTTCCTCGTCGCCCACGACTCCTTACTTCACGCTATCGTCAAACGGCCCGTTGGGATCCGCGAGCGTCGAGTTCAGCAAGGATCCCCAGTTGCTTGAAACTTTCCGTGTCCCCACTAGGACAGTCAATACCTACAAATACTCACTTATCCAAAGTGCGAGTAGGGCAATGGCCATTGCGACGAAGGTCAGCATCAGAAGCGACGAACAAGGAGTGCTCAGTCTTCAATTCATGGTTGAGGTTGAAGGAGGTGGATTCACCTTTGTTGACTTCCGATTCGTTCCCTTCATCCCCGAAGAGGGTGAAGATGAGGAGGAAAGCGAGGGTGAGTGAGTAGAAGGTTGCCACGAAGGCTGACCTTGTGCCATCATGAAAGACTCTTTGTCATGTCAGACCACGCCAATACTTATCGTGGGGATTGACTTAGTAAAGACACTAGCCGGGAAGATGCCGATCTAATACAACATAGTGCCAATTCTCTTATCTCATGCCAGATTCGGCCTTGCGACACAGAAAATCTCCTTATCAACGTCTTTCTTTGAAAAAGAATTCCCTTCCCCAAAGTTCTCGACCAATCTCTTGCATTGCTACGCAGTGACTCCATGCACCGCAGATCATAGGCGTAGGAAAGTTCCTTGCTATCCATGTGATTCCACCATGGGGGTTCCCTTAACGGCAAAGCTTAAGCATTGCTTATCGACACGTGAGTCTTAGCTTGACGAGGTGTCTATCTAGTATTGTAGACAAAATCAACGTTCTCCCCATCTCCCTTATGCCTGGCATCCTCTTTCTGCGACCTGTCAATCCATTTCTTTCCTCAATTCCGGGCAGTCTGAAGCGGACGCCCTTGCGTTCTTGGCCAATTCTACTAGTCTTGCCTCATCGCTATATTACAAGAGCTATATCAAACTCCAAACGAGGCTTACTTGAGCTCGCCCAGCATGCCAATATCACCACCACTTAGTCAAGGCACGGGCTATGGTGTCGTCCTGGGTTTGTCACACAATGATTCTCCTTCCCATCAGCATTGAAGCTTACCCGAGCCAGGCCTCGGCTTTGCATTTGCTTTTGGGATGATTCTTACAACCTATGTGCTCAAAAGGTACAACAGCGAGGTCCAGACCTCGGAGATGTTCAGCACGGCCGGAAGAACTGTGAAATCCGGACTGGTTTCATCTGCCGTGGTGTCCTCATGGACATGGGCTGCGACTCTCTTGCAATCTTCAGGAGTCGCCTACAGATACGGAGTCTCCGGACCGTTTTGGTATGCTTCGGGAGCCACTGTACAGATCTTATTGTTCGCGACACTGGCGATTGAATTGAAGCGGAAGGCACCTAACGCACATACATTTCTTGAGGTCATCAGAGCTCGGTACGGAGTCTATGGACATATGGTCTTTACGGTATTTGGCCTTATGACCAATATACTTGTCACCGCTATGCTTCTTACTGGTCAGTTCTCTTCCGACCGCTAGTCCATCGAGCAAAGCTTAGATGCCTGTCTATCTGACCGCTGAAAAGGGGGTTCCGCTGTCGTTACTTCCCTTACAGGTATGCCTACAGCAGCAGCTTGCTTCCTATTACCGGTAGGAGTGGTTATGTACACCATCGCTGGTGGGATCAAGGCGAGCACTGATATGGGACTCTGTTGGGTGGATGTTGATTCCTGACATCGAGCATAGGCCACGTTTCTGACGGACTACGTGCACACGGTTATGATACTTGTTATTATATTTATCTTTGTAGGCTTCCTACCCTTGTATCAGTCTAAGTGTCTCTTTCAATTGCTAATCACCGGCTGCAAGGCGTTCACGGCTTACGCGACCAACAACAACCTTGGAAGTCCCGCCAAGGTCTACGATCTTCTAGTCCAGGCCGCAAAAAAGAACCCAGTCCCAGGAAACGCTGAAGGCAGTTACTTGACCATGAGATCCCAAGAGGGCGCCATCTTCTTTGTGATCAATCTCGTTGGCAACTTCGGGTAGGTACTCCTTGATGTTACCTTACCATGTACTAAAGCATGCTAGCACTGTTTTCATGGACAATGGTATGTAGCCGACAAGCCCAACAGTATATCCTCGAGCGACTCGCACTGACTCCTCAAGGCTACTACAACAAAGCTATCGCCGCTAGCCCAGTCCACGCTCTGCCAGGCTACGTGATGGGAGGTCTCTCCTGGTTTGCGATTCCCTGGCTCGCTGCCACTACGATGGGTCTCTCAGCACTAGCTCTGGAAGGCAACCCGGTCTTCCCCACGTATCCCTCAAGGATGGATCCCAGTGATGTCACAGCCGGCTTGGTTCTTCCCTACGCAGCTGTAGCCCTCTTGGGAAAAGGGGGTGCAGCTGCTACGCTTTTGTTAATCTTTATGGCGGTGACTTCGGCATCTTCGAGCGAGTATATCGCCGTCAGCAGTATCTTCACCTACGATATATACCAGACGTACTACAACCCACGTGCAAGTGGTAAGATGCTGATCAACATGGCCCACACAATGGTGGTCATCTACGCCGTACTCCTCGCCGCCTTCTCCACGGGACTGTACTGTTGGTCTCCATGTAATATATTGTGTGATGGATATCGCTGATGCGTGCCCAGATGCTGGTATCTCGATGGGATATCTTTACCTGATGATGGTAAAGAAACCTGCCAGATCATCATAGACATAATTACGTCTAACATACTCTCAGGGTGTCATCATTTCATCGGCAGTGGTTCCGGCCACTCTGACCCTGGTATGGAGCAAGCAAAACCTGGCGGCTGCCACACTGTCCCCCATCTTAGGTCTCGTATGTTCCCTCATAGCCTGGCTCGTGACTGCCAAGAAGCAGGGTGGCAGTCTGTCCGTTGCGAGCACAGGAGCCAAGTAAGTCCACCCAGTGGCTGAAGCATGTTCTTCGGCCTCTCAATATTTCGCTCTCTGTACTAGTAGCTGATCCTAGCACGCATAGCAACCCCATGCTAGCCGGCAACGTTGTGGCCCTCCTTTCTCCACTAATATTCGTTCCTGTCCTGACCTACGCCTTCGGTCCCCAGAACTATGACTACAAATCCATGGCTGCCATTCGCCTCGGGAACGACGAAGATATTGCAGACGAGAACCAGACGGATCTCGAGCTTGTCCCGGGCGCAAACGGTCTCACCACTGAGGAATATGCGACTGAGCAGAAGAAACTGAAGCGTGCAAGTCTCATTGCGAAGAGCTTGACAGGGTTTATGACGATTTGTCTGCTGATCCTGTGGCCGATGCCGATGTATGGATCTGGCTACATCTTCTCGAAGAAGGTGAAACCGCCCTCGACAGAGTCTCCGTTAGGTTGGCTGCACGCTAATATCCATCATAGTTCTTTACGGGCTGGGTCTCTGTGGGCATCCTGTGGCTCTTCTGCAGTGCTTTCTGCGTAGGCTTGTTCCCACTGTGGGAGGGACGGCACAGTATGGCCAACACTTTCAAGGGCATTGTGCGAGATATGAGTGGGAAGGGTGGGCATGCTACCCGCGGAAGAATCATTGAGGGCCGCGAGGAGTCCTCGTCTCCGATGGGAGAGAAGAATGACCCTGTTCTGACAGAGAAGGCAGCATTGGCATGAGGAGCAAGCACCGAGCTGTTACGATACCAAATGCAAGGACAAGAGTTTGACGTCAGAATCTGAACATGTTCATAACGCTCGTTCAATTGCAGCAGCAACGTTCTAGTCATGATTAGTCTATGGACCCTCAACCCCCACGACCACCACCCAGTCTCCTCCCCAGTCCGCTCATGAAATTGCCACCACCCCTCTTCGCTCCCCTCGTCCTCCCACCACCCCCTTCGTCCATATCCATCTCCTCTCCCTCCTCCCCCAATCCCAGCCTCTTGCCCAGCTTCCCTTTCCCCTCTCCATCACCCATAGCCTTATTGACAGCCTTCTCATGCTCCAGCTCCCTCTTCCTAGCATCCAGTGCCTTCCTCCTCACCTCACGGACCTGACCCTCAATCTCCTCAAGCACAGTCACACACCTGCTGTCCCAGTCTCCGAGTATGTGTACCATGTGCGGGATCGAACCTGGCTTCAGATCTCGTAATGGGGCGACGGAGCTGACGTCGACGCGCTGGGAGAGGGTGTCGAGCTTTGCGGTCAGCAGGCCGGCGTAGATGGAGGAGATGACGAGGTCTTCGAGGGCGCGGGTGGTGGGGAGGTCGAGCGCTTCTTGGAGGTGTACGTAGGAGAGGTTTGAGGGTGTGGTGGCGAGGGTGAGGAGGGAGAGTTGGCGGAGCTTTCGGGCTTGGGTTGGTGAGAGTTTGGGCAGGTTTGGTGTTGCTGTAGGTTTTTGTATCAGTGGTGACATGTGAGGTGAAATGGCGAGGCATAATATGGCTCACAGGTGTAGTCGGACCATGTGCCCCAGGCAAATATCTGGAGGAGCGTGAGATGTGGGGCGTAGTCTTCTGATGCTGTCTGTAGGGATTGGATGTTGGGTGTCTGAAGGAGCTCGGCGAAGACGAAGGTGTTGGGGGCTGATATGGCTTGGGAGATCAGGTCTGCTGCTGCACGGGGGCTGTTTGCTGATTTGGAGAGGAGGATGTATGGCTCAAGGGCATTCAGTGCTTTCTGCTGCGTTTGATCCATTGGAATTATGGTTTGACGAGAATGTCAAATCTGCAGATAATGCTGTGGACTGGAGCCTTAGGGCGCAGGGGTGGCTACTTCAGGGTGCCGCTGCAGTGTCGACGGTGGTGAGGCCATGCTCGCTGCGAGAGTTTTCAGCTTTTGGGGTACAATTATTAGATTCTGATATTAGTTCGATGGTCTACTACGGAGCACCGATTTCTCATTCTGCATCCTACGGGACTAGTGTTGATGCTTTTGTCAATTTATCTAGTCACGGTAGCTTTACAACCTTTGGGCTGCAATGGCTCAGTCTACAACGAGTCGTGCTCATGCATTACCGGCCTGCGTTCAGGCTCCCAATCGCTTGTGTACCGCACTTCGTATTCCAGATCGATATGCGCCCCCAAATGTATGCGCGAGAATGGGAGTGGTTGTAAGCACGACAATAAAGGGAGGACGAAAAGCTGATGCATGACATCCGACATTGAACAATCGATACTATGAGTTAAAGAAGCCTGTGCAAGTCGCGGAATGCCACATGTCTCCTCTCTATGATAAACTGAGATATTGAAGTTCAAATCCGATTTCTCAATTAAATCCTCGTTGACCGATGAGGTTTCATGGTCCGCCAATCTGACATCGCGTCAGGGGAAGCTAGCGCCCAAAGTGGAAAGCGTGCCTGGATTGGGATTCGGCTTAGAATAGACCAAGGGAATCTCTTGTCAGCTTTGTACCATGTGGAGCCGACATTGCCCCAAACCTTTGACCTTTCTTTGTATATACTCTGACTCTTCTTCCCTTTGTATTTCATCCTCAATTGTTTTCTAATCGACTAGGTTTCTTGGAAATCTACGATATGTTCCGTCCCAAACCAATACGGCCGTCTCACTCAAATAACAACAGAAGTGCGCGGTAACAGATCCTATTTCCTTCATCTTCGCTCCAGTCCTCCGTGCACTCTGATCGCGGACCTCGCTATCATGGCATTAGCATCACATACGGCAGTCACTACATTGCGCGTGGAGGGTATGACATGCGGCGCTTGCACGTCTGCCGTGGAGAGCGCTTTCAAGAACGTCGAAGGCGCAGGCTCCGTCAGTGTCAGCTTGGTCATGGGAAGAGCTGTGGTACATCATGAACCACAGAAATTGTCACCAGAAGCTGCGAAAGACTTGATCGAAGACCGAGGGTTTGATGCCGAGGTCATCGCAACCGTTATCCCGACGATGGTAGGAAAAGAGGAGGCGCCGACAGACAGCAAGAAAGCCTTGGAAGACGTCGAACCAAGTCTATCGACCACGACGCTGGTAGTCGAGGGTATGACTTGTGGGGCTTGTACATCGGCCGTAGAGGGTGGCTTCAAGAATGTACCTGGTGTCAAGTCAATGAGCATATCGTTACTCTCGGAACGTGCAGTCATCGAGCATGACCCCTCGATCTTATCGCCTGAAGCAATCGCCGAATTAATTGAAGATAGAGGTTTTGGAGCTACGATTGTTGAATCGCAGCTTTCGCATCCTGCAAAGTCTACAGGCATTGGGACTCAAGTATCAAGCCAGCCGCAGGTTGAGCTGACCACGACGACAGTGGCAATCGAAGGCATGACATGCGGCGCCTGCACTTCAGCAGTCGAAGGTGGCTTCAAAGACTTGGATGGTCTAGTGCAATTCAACGTCAGCCTCCTAGCCGAGCGTGCAGTGGTAGTTCATGATTCTATAAAGCTCTCTGCAGATCAGATTGCTGAGATCATCGAGGATAGAGGGTTTGATGCCAAGATACTATCATCACAACATGGCTCGGCAGGGCAATCAAACACTGCCCGGAATGTCCAGCTAAAAATCTTCGGTCTCCTCAAGGCCTCCTCAGCGACCGCCTTAGAAGATGTCCTTCGTCTTCTACCAGGTGTCTCCTCCGCTGTCGTCAACCTCTCCACATCGCGAGTCTCAATCTCCCACAACCCTTCACTGACAGGTCTCCGAGCGCTCGTAGAGGCCGTGGAGAACCTTGGCTACAATGCATTACTAGCGGAGTCCGATGACAACAATGCACAGCTTGAGTCCCTGGCCAAGACGAGGGAGATACAAGAGTGGAGGCGAGCCTTCTGGTATTCATTGTCCTTCGCCCTTCCCGTCTTCATGATAAGCGTGATTATACCTATGGTTCTCCCGCCACTTGACTTTGGATCCATAATGCTTGTGTGCCCAGGACTTTATCTTGGCGATATCCTTTGTCTTTTCCTGACGATTCCTGTGCAATTTGGAATCGGCAAACGCTTTTACATATCATCCTACAAGTCTCTCAAGCATGGTTCCCCAACCATGGATGTACTCGTCACCTTAGGAACTTCGGCTGCCTTCTTCTTCAGTATCGCAGCAATGGTGGTCTCGATCTTGATCCATCCTCATACCCGTCCCAACACGGTCTTTGAGACTAGCACTATGCTTATAACTTTCATAACCCTCGGTCGATACTTGGAGAATCGGGCCAAAGGCCAAACATCAAAAGCTTTGTCGCGGCTGATGTCATTAGCACCATCAATGGCTACTATCTACGCTGACCCAATAGCGGCCGAAAAGGCAGCAGAGAACTGGGACGCGGCGATGCCAGTAGGGATGTCCGACAATAAGAGTACTCTTCCCAAGGACCAAAGTAGTAACGCTGCGGAAGAGAGAGTGATACCAACTGAACTGATTGAGGTCGGAGACATAGTGATTTTACGACCCGGTGGCCAGGTGCCAGCCGATGGTATCGTAATTCGTGGTCAAAGCTACTTTGACGAGAGCATGGTCACTGGCGAGGCAGTCCAGATCCTAAAAAGACCAAACAGCGAGCTTATGGCAGGAACTGTCAATGGATCAGGGCGGATGGACTTTCGAGTCACGCGCGCTGGCCAAGACACTCAGCTAAGCCAAATTGTCAAGCTTGTTCAGGAAGCACAAACAAGCCGAGCCCCAATTCAACGTGTGGCGGACATCGTCGCTGGCTATTTTGTGCCCACAATCATCGCTCTTGGTCTACTGACATTCACCTCGTGGATGATTCTTAGCCACGTCTTGCCAAAATCAAAGACTCCCGATGTCTTTCTCAAACCGGAGAGTGGCGGCAGGTTCATGATCTGCCTCAAGCTATGTATTTCAGTGATCATCTTCGCTTGTCCTTGTGCGCTTGGGCTAAGTACTCCAACGGCTGTCATGGTCGGCACTGGAGTTGGGGCGGAACAAGGTATTCTGGTCAAAGGTGGTGCCGCTCTCGAGACGGCTACCAAAATCACTCACATCGTCTTCGACAAAACAGGTACCCTGACCATGGGTAAAATGAGCATTGCAGAGGTCAAGCTTGAACAGATCTGGGAGGCCAACGATTGGCGACGGAAGCTGTGGTGGTCATTGATCGGCCTAGCAGAAATGGGTAGTGAGCATCCTATTGGCAAAGCCATCCTCGACTCGGCCAAAGCAGAGCTCAACATTGGAAGCGAAGGCATGGTCAGTGGCAGCGTTGGAGACTTCGAAGCGACGGTCGGTAAGGGGATTTGCGCGAACGTGGAGCCAGCAACATCTGCCCCTACGAAACGATACAAGGTCCATGTTGGTAATTCAGCATACCTCGCATCCCAGGGCATCACTCTTCCTGCAAATGTCGTTACCGAGATCGTTGACTCTGCCAAGTCTCCTTCTACACCCAGGAGCCCCAAATCCCCACCATCTGGTACCACACAGATATATACCGCGATTGATAATTCCTACGCTGGTGTACTATCCCTTTCTGATACCATCAAGCCCAGCGCAGCTGCAACCATCATCGCTCTCAATCGCATGAATATCACATCATCACTCGTGACTGGCGACCAGTATTCGACAGCAGCAGCCGTTGCTGCCCAAGTCGGCATCCCAACAACCAGCATCCATGCCGGCGTATCGCCAGACCAGAAGCAGAAAATCATCAAGCAGATCCAAGACCAGGGTACAATCGTGGCCATGGTCGGGGACGGCATCAACGACTCACCTGCCCTTGCGACGGCCAACATCGGCATCGCCCTCAGCTCCGGTACCGACGTGGCAATGGAGGCGGCTGACGTTGTGCTCATGCGGCCGGAAGATCTGCTGAGCGTTCCTGCTTCCCTTCATCTGTCCCGCACCGTCTTCAACCGTATTAAGCTGAACCTCGTCTGGGCTTGCCTATACAACGTCATCGGGCTGCCCTTCGCGATGGGCTTCGGGCTCATGTTACCCGGTCACTTCATGATGCCTCCCATGGCGGCGGGAGCGGCCATGGCCGCCAGCAGCGTCAGTGTCGTTGGCAGCAGTCTGCTTCTAAAGTTCTGGAAGAGGCCGGGCTGGATGAGTATTGAGAAGCTGGAGGCTTGGGGGCAGAAGACTGATGGGATGAAGGGAATGGGTATGGCTCATGATCGTCGGATGATTGATCGGTTTGGCGTTGCGAGGGTACGAGGTGTTTTTAATAGCGTGTTCGGAGCTAGAGGTGATGAGGCTGGTGGTTATGTACCGCTGCAGGATATTGAGGTTGTGTAATATTTTTTGGTAGGACATAGGGTGATGAGATTACGACTTACGAAGCGTCACTGGTTTTGTATAGGGGCATAGGACATTGCTTGCGGGATGTTATCAGAAGATATAGTTTCTCAGTAGTCCGCATTAATTCGATTTTCGAAGGCACGTCTTTTAGAAGAATTATCCCCTCCTCCTTCTTGTCGCTCCCACGCTACCTTCGGAGATTGATCCTGTCGTATTGCTCATTCGCCATGCTTGAGAACTGCAACATCTCAATCAGACACCATTGCTCGTGTGACCATGAATGGCCGTTGATACTCAAATAGTAAATACGTACTTCTGAATGTGCTAGTAGAGCAAATGACTAGCCACCTCAACCTCGCAAGAAACTCCACACCCACATCCTGCATATCGTTCACCTTTCCGCTTCTCCATCGCATCATACTCTACAACCCGATTCCTTCCTCTTGATACACCCACCCCAAAATCAAGCACTGGCAAGTCCCAAACTACGAACCCACTTCCAACCCTCACGCCCTACCCATCCACATCCAACCCCTGCGCCACACACATACCCCAATACCTCCCCCGCAACCCCACCAACGCCCCATGCGTCCCCACCTCCACGACCCCCCCCTCCCCAAAAACGAAAATGACATCCGCATCCCGAACCGTCGACAACCGATGCGCCACCGCGATCGTCGTCCTTCCCCCCGCAGCCCCTCTCTCCAAGGCCCCCTGCACTAGCCGCTCAGACGCGGTGTCTAACGCCGACGTCGCTTCATCCAGAAGTAGCACGCGAGGTTTCCGTATCAGCGCTCGCGCAATCGCGATCCGCTGCTTCTGACCGCCGGAGAACTGCAAGCCGCGGGAGCCGCAGCGGGTGGCGAGACCTTCGGGGAGCGAGCGGATGAAGGTCCAGGCGTTGGCTTGCGTGCAGGCGGCGATGATCTCAGTCTCGGTTGGGGGATCTTCGTTCGCGGCGTGGTCGAGACCTAGGGCGATGTTTTCGCGGATGGAGCCTTGGAAGAGGGCGGGTTCCTGCTGTACGAGGGCGATTTGGCGGCGGTAGGAGCGGGGGGAGAGGGTTGGAAGGGGGTGGTTTGCGAAGGTGATGGTGCCGGAGGTGGGGTCGTAGAAGCGTTCGAGGAGGGAGATCAGGGTTGATTTGCCGCAGCCTGAGGGGCCGACGAAGGCGACAAATTGGCCGGGTGGGATGGTTAGGGAGAGGTTTCTGAGGACAGGTTTGGGGCGCTGGGAGTAGCGGAAGTCGATGGCGTTGAAGTCGATGTAGTTTTCATCGTTTTTAGGAGTTGTGTTCCCGTTTTCAGGGTTGATCTGCATGACGGGCTTCAAGGTACGGAGCCATAGGATATAATTAGCAGCGCTTGCGGCTTTCGTAATAGCTGGCAAAGGGGGTCAGTATAATTTCTCCGTGACACATGTGAAAGACTTACTGGCAGTGAAGCTAAAGAAGTGAGCTGCAGCTTGAGCAGCGAAGAGGATCCCAACGAAGATGACATAGAACTGGGTAATCGTGTACTCTCCACGTGAGACTAGACGTGAGCCGTACCAGAATCCCAAAGGCATGATCAGGAACTCCATGGATTGCGATAATGCGTAAAGCCAGAGATTCCACAGTAGAGACCGGATCGACCTCTTGACAATGCCACCGAGAAGGTCAGAGTACCTCTCCAGGATCAGTGATTCAAGGGTCAAGGAGGATACTGTCTTGATTGCAAGGACACATTCGCTGGCCAGACTTGCACTTTCCGCGAACCGTTCTGAATTCCTGCTGTCAAGGCTCATCTCAACGCGGATGCGAGTATAACCTGCAGCCAGTAGTATGGGAAAACCACCAAGAACCATGACAAGTCCCAGCTTCCAGCCGTATACAAGGGCCACCACGCTACTTGAGACAACATTCACGACGACTATTGACATCGCTAAAAGATCGACACTGAGGAGATCTTGTAGCGACGATGGCAGTGACGTGATTTTGGCGGTCAGCGCCCCTGGTGCATTCTCTGGACGATCAAAGAACTCGATATCCTGTTTCAGGATATTGGCCAGCATTTCCGATCGATAGCAATGAGTGAGCTGTTGTCCGATGATGTTGCAGGTAATTCCGATAGTGCCATAGGCAATGAGGTTGCCAAGGGCAATGACGAAGAATATGAGTGAATCGTAGTTGACTCGTCGCTGGCCTTCGTCTGGCGGAAGTGTAAAGACCGTCAGTACACGGGAGTACAAAATCGCCTGTCCTGGGAATGTTGCTCCTGCTGTGATACAAGCCGCAAACGCAAAGAAAAAGCAGAGATACAGCGACCTTTGCTCAAAGAGCATAATCCCGACACATCTGACTAAAGAGTATCCCATAGTGCCATGTTGGGGTTGCATGCCCTCTTCTGCTGTTGCACCATCGCTCTCTTCGGCAAAAGTTTGGTGAGGTGTGATAGCAAGCGTGCCATGCTGCTGACCGCCTCCAATAGTGTCCGCAGCTCCCAGGTCTTGGGCAGCTACAAGCGTCGCATAGTGGCCTTTGAGGTTCAGTAATGTGCCATGATTACCTTGTTCAGTGACAACGCCATCTGATATCACCGCAATATTGTCCGCGTTCCTCACTGTCGATAATTTATGCGCAATGACCAAGGTCGTCCGACCAACCGAAATCTTGTTCAAGGCTTCTTGAACAACGCTCTCAGATTCGGGTTCTAACGCGCTTGTTGCTTCATCAAGCAGCAAGATCTTAGGGTTTGAAATGATACTTCGTGCGATAGCAATCCGCTGGCGCTGGCCCCCGGAGAGCGTGCCTGCGCCTTCGCCCACATCGGTTAGGTAACCCTATATGGTCAGCGAAAGCATCATAGCACGATTGACTGTCTCACTTACATTTTGGAGCTGCTCGATGAAGCCGTGAGCATTACTTGCTATGCATGCTTCACTGACAAGCTGCCGGCGTTCCTTCTCCGGAAGGCCCAACTGAAAATCCGACATGCCATTAGCGACATTTTGAAACACGGTGCCGTGGAACAATACTGGCTCCTATCTCTGTTAGTACGCGTGGATGGTGAGCGGTTACTTTCATACCTGCTGCACAAGCCCCATCTGTCCTCTAAGCCACCGTGTGTTATAGGCAGTAATATCAATCCCATCAAGGGTAATCTCACCCAAGCTCTTTTCGTACCAACGCTCCAGGAGACCGACTATGGTGCTTTTGCCGCAGCCACTTGGGCCAACAAGCGCCGTCGTCTTCCCTGCTGGTATGAAAAGGCTAAGACCTTTCAGCACTGGGGCCTCTGGTCTTGAAGGATATAAGAATCTGAGATTCTCGATCTCAATTTGGCCACGGAACTCCGTTGGTTTTATCCCCTCTGGAGATAGGGGATCTAGCTGTGAAGGTTCGTCTAAAATTTCGAACAGCTCGGCAGCAGCTGACGAGGCAATTGTGAAAGCTTGGATTTGTGGGGCGATGGTTGAAAGTGATGCGGCTGCAATTAGCATAGAGAGTACCACCGTGAAGACCTTGCCTACATCGGGGATCTCCGCATTTTTGTACATCCTATAGCCTTGCCAGTAGGCCAGCGCAATGCCACAATAAACACAGAAGTACTGAGTAGAGAACAGCACGGCATAGATCAAGGACTTTTTCTTCCCCTCTCTATGAGCAGTCTGCAGGAAACCCTCGTATTTTGCCACGATCTTTTCGTGGGCCCAGAAGGCGTGCACAGTCTTGACACTCGAGAAAGCTTCTTCGGCATGAACAGCGGCTGCAGAATAGATTTTCACAATTCGAGATTCCACAACAGCGTCCAGCGAAACGCAAATGGACACGAAGAGGAATATCGCTGGTATTATACTCATCGTGATCAATGTCAACTTCCACTGGACGGCGAGCGCTACCACGAAGGCAGCGAAAAAGGTCGTAAGTGATTGAAGGAATATTGAAAGCTTCTCAGCAATACCTGAACTGATCTTATTGCCGTTGGTAGTAACCTGGGAAGCGATCGCACCGTTACCCTGTCGATCGAAGTACCAGGCTTCTCGACGCAACGTATGTTCGAGGAACGCCAGTCGCATCGCTTTCGCTGTCCTGATTGCCGCAATACTGATGGCCAATGTTGCAACGTAGGTCAGCACAAGTTTGGCCAAGAAAAGGTAAATAAAGCACAGCCTGCGATCGTATTAGCCGTGATCAATGTTCCAATTGTCTTGGCCTACACGTAGCCATGGAGCTTGTCATCAAAGCCGCTCGGGGAAGGTCCCACAACAGCGAAATTGTTGAATTGCGCAGTCGAGTGACCAAATATAATGGTCATAAGGGGTAGCGTCGAGCCGGAGGCGATCGAAGCAAACAGCGCCACCCAGTTTAACATCCAGCTGACTGGGTCTGCGTAACGGAAGATGCACTATCCTGTGTCAGCAGGCCGTGAGGTATGACTGGTAGGCTCGCACCTACCATATAATATCGCAAGCCACCCTTCGCCGTCTGCTCCTCTCCGTTCTCTAATTTAGCCCCTGAAGCCGTGTCCGGTGCATGCGGTCCATGGTCTTTTTCCTTCACGCTATTAGAGGAGCAACATGAATGGGAAGACATCGAGAAGGGAATATGGTCGAAAGGTTTTTTGAATGATCAAGTAACATGGAGAAGCCTATGTATGTATATATATCATTAAATACATCTCGCAAGGTCAGCGATCGTCACAAGTTGTCCAACACAACTGCCGGCGATGTTATCTGTTCGTGTATAAAATTTTCGCAAGATCATCACTTGTCACCAATTCATCTTTGACGCTCAGACATGGGGAACGTGGTGTCGGCATTGCTCTCATCCACAGCACGTGAAATGTCAGAGCTTGAGGGGTACTGGCCCTGTTTACCCAAACAACAGGAGCCGACCGCAGCTGTAACACATGCGACAGCGGCATCCCGAGTAGGGTATGTTCTAGACCAAGCTGAGCTGTTGACCGTTGTATGTGAAGGTTGAAAAGTAGAGGAAGAATCTTCGGTGTTACAATATTCTATAGCTTGCAGATCATTCAAATCTGCCAATCAGCGTGAGGAACATCTTGGCACGCAACTGGGGGCTCCTGCCGCCCATCAACAACATGTGTCTGTGTTACAAACCTCCCAGCATCATGAATCTTCCTGACTCAATGCATCCGAACTTTGACCATTCGATTGGCGTCGAGGTATTGACTCCTCGCAAAGGCCGCTGCAACATCGTGTATTGTGTCTTCAGTGACAAGGAGCTTGAGTGTGGGCCTTGGTCTCATTGTGCCTATTCGCGTCACCATGAGGTGCTGATTGATATTGATATTGAATACTTATCATGAACGAATCCCAACACCTTTCTGACAACACTGTGTTCTTCTACAGTATCAGGGCTTATGAAGCTCGTCGGCATCGAGGAACACATATGGTTCCCCTTTTCTTTCCGATCCCCTTCGTATAAAATCCGGGTAGATCTGGTGTGAGCGTCTGTCACCATGCTTTACCTGCCATACCTTGAAAATACCATTTCGAAAAGCAGGTGGAGAAACGTCGCCGTGAAGTTGCCCCTGATCGGTGTTATGTCCTCGCCTGCAATTGCGGAAATCACCGAAATAAAAAAACGTGGTTGATAATCTCATTCGGCTGCTAACATCTATCTAGCTCCATCGCTCTCATGTTATACGTCGTAGGTGATCGGACATGAAAGGGAAAACGAATGCTTCGAGTCCCGTGCTCAAAGCGAATTTAATGCCTAACAGACCCGCAAAGCAGTCACTTTTCACACTGTTGCCAGAACAACTAATTGAAACATCGCGTATTCAGGGAAGCACAGCGATGCACCCGCAATTCATCGCAAATACAAGCGATTCTGAATTGATTTCCAGTCTCTATAATCGTACAAAACTCAATTCTTTCAAACACAATTACTTATATTCTACACCTCACTACATACCAATAAACAACGCCTCGACTTCATCACGCTAAAAATCACAAATCCAATTACACTCTACCACATCTGACTCCTCCTCACCGGATAATCCATCTGGAACGGCCCATTCAAGCGGGCATCTTGGGGTTTCGCCGCCTTCCTTGGAACCGGCTTTCGGGCCTGGGGCATCTGGCTTTTCCTCACCGGATAGTCCATTTGGAAGGGTCCATCTAGACGTGCGGCTGGGTTCCTGATCGGTCTTGGGGGAAGCGGTGCGAGGTGGTGGTTTTGTTGTTTGGGGTAGGAGATGTATTGGCCTCGGTGGGAGGGGGGAGTTGGTTTGGAGGGGGCGCAGCCCATGGTTGATTGTGTTGTTTTTTGGGGGGTGTTTCTGTTTGTTTTTGGGGAGAGGATGTGAAGAGTTGATTGGTTTGCTTGATTGCTTGGTGTGCTTGAGATGATTTACTGGGAATGGATCTTGCGAAGAGTAGGGGTATGGATATAGGAATGGATTGGTTGTCTCAGCATGATCATAATGGACATAGACATTTGACGCACATTTTCTTTGTTCTCATTGTTTCGCCCTGTCCTATGCTTTGTCTTTGGTTCTTGCTTGGAGGTACTACAAGAACTGAAACAAAGGTTTGAGACGAGACAACCTTGTCCGTAAAAGAAACATTGTCGTTTCATCAAAGGATAAGGAACAAAGAGATGTTTCTCGGTAACAACGGGCGTAAAGATGTAAGAAACATTACTAAGGAAGTATAGCGGCTTTTCAATGTATTGTCGCGATTGACGGTCTCATCGATGATGTAGATGATAAGTAGTAGAAGCATGAATACGCTAGCACGCACAGCCAACGCCATAGGCTTGAAGAAGTAGAATTGGAGCAACCATTCGCACATTCCCCATTGTGCTACTCCACAGTGCAATTTACGAGAGCGGCTGTACTGTTGATGAAATTACACATGTAAAGATGACAACGGGCACTTACAGCAAAGCACACACGGTCAAACCATGAGAAACGATAGTTCGATCGCTTCATGATTTACTCTTGGAACCGAGTCAGACCTACACTGAAACAACAGGGTAAGAGAGAAGCTTCCGCGAGAGCGAAATCTCCCCACTTGACAAAGAAGAGGGGCTCGGGACTCAATGACACTTAATATATTTCTGAATCCTTTCCGTTAGGATAATCAGATCATCGCCAAGTGGTATATATAACCCTCGCCCCAAAAGCGCCACGCTTGTAGCAGATACTATGTCCAGAACATGCAGATTTATGTACAATCGCAGGACCTTCTTACCAGTCTGGCAAGTGGGTATCGTAATGACTAGGCATGATGCAGGTCGGCAAGCCCTTCGCCTTGGCGCCTCGTTTCGTGAGTATCCCAAAGCGGAGGAATACCTCCGAGCAAGTGACGAAGATGGAGAGGAGAATAAGGACGATGATGATCCACGTAAGCCGGGACATTTTATTGTCCGCAATTGAATCCGAGAGTATTTCGGCCAAGTCGAGGAAGACTCTGCATCGTTCATTGAGAACTTGGATTCGAGGCTTGATCTCAAGGTACTCGCGGACTGCGTAGTAAAGGGGATGAAGAGTGGGTTCGCTGTCCCAGAAGAAATTCGGCACGTCGAGCATATTGGAAGACAGATTCACATCGACCCGGCTCTTGAACAACGCTCCGAGAATCTTGACCACTTCCTCTCTCTTCATGCCTAACTTGCCGGTCAGAGCTAGACGCTTTGGTACATGCTGAGCTTCAATCATCTGATTTGCCATTCTCTGCTCGAAGAAGCTTAGTTTAGTGCTTTGAGCGATGGCGTGTGACATTGCAAGCTTGATCATATGATCTCCGCTTCTCAATGTAATCATGTCGTTGAAGACTCGCGGCCTAGGTGTTTCAGGAGAGTATTCGAAATGGAACTCCTCGGTCTCGAAGTCCTCTTCCCGTTGTGCACCACTGACCAATGTCATACCCGTCTCCAATTCCGAGAATGTGAGATCTGCAAGAACGTCCTTTTCTTGCCGTTCGCTGAAGTTCCAGAACACTACCACCCCATACGAGAACACAAACATCTCGGCAAATCTGAAGGCGTTGAGGGTCTCATTCTGGGGATGTGAGATTGGGCCATTGTTTGGCGACCGCTCCTCCGGATCGTAGCCATTAGCGAGTATTTCGTCTTCAGACCCTCTTCGTCGCGGTTCTGAGTCCTCGTTGCCTTTGACACCAAAACTCTCACCACCATCCTCCTCGAAGTAACCCTCACCATAATCTCGAAGTTCACTTCTTTCTATCTCTTCGTCTAGGACTGCCTTGCCACCAGGACTCTTCAACACCGGACTGCTTCGTATCCTGTGACCGTTGCTGCCGGGTAACAAAGGTAGATGGTATACCACGTAGAGGCAGTCATCGTAGAGTTTCGTCCTCGCTCCATGTTTGTCTTTCAGAAACGCAGCCGTACCCCTCAGCTTGTATGCTTGCGCAGTACAATATGCTGTCACTCTTGCCAATTTCTCTGCTCTCCTAGCTTTCGGTAACCGTTCTGCGTAGCTCTTGCCTTTTCTCCCTCCTGCTTCCCTTAGCGCTTCCTCGTTGTCTTTCGTGGGCAAAGTTTCGTTGTCCTCGTCGAAATCCGCTTTCTCCTCGATCTCGTCTTCATCTGCCTCTGTCTCTGGCAACAGTACAAGCTTCTCGCTGACCTTCGTACTCCTGGCGGGCATATGTTGAGGAACTAATCGACCCGCGAGCTTAGGATCTGCAGGTCTCCCAGGACCAGTAGGACCAGCGCGCGGCCGCGGGGCAGGGAATCGTTGCTGCATTGAGGGGATGTCAGAGGCATATTGAAGAACGCTATCGACAGTCATAAAGCGGGAATTCTGCCGCATGAGAAGTTGGCCCGGGCGACTCTGAGGGTTGGGTTGTTCACGACTATCTGTGACCTACACAGATGAGTACTGTAAGAACAATTGCAGGTATGGGTGGTGACTCGTAATGGGAGTAAAGGCTTACAAGGACAGACGGCCCTCGCTTCATGGCAGCTTGTGACATTGGAGCCATGCTTACGTGTTGATTAGGTATGAAACATCTGCACTGACAAGACTGATCCAATTTTGCGGAAACTAAAGTGCCATATATATTGACGTCGAGCTCGAAGAATAGCGGCTGATCCTCGGTGAAACCATCGAGTTCAGCCCTACAAGATATATCGTCTTTCAATCATTTCTCTTCCCTTCCTTTTCAAGCACCCTCACCATCATCGCTGCGTTTCTTTGCTCACACACAGATACCTGCTCTTTGCAGGTATCCCTCCCTCGAGGTCTATGTAAATGAGAAATTCGGAGTAATCTTCACCTTCACACATCAACCCACTCCATGTACCTTCGCCGGACATGAGTGTGCGGTCTTTGTACCGCCCGTGAGGGCCCCTCGCGCAAGCGGGCGTAATTGGCATCAGAAAAGCAGGAAGTACGTTGGTTGCCTCCCCTGGCTTCGTGGCGATGTTCCTATGGGAGAGCCGTTGCGAAGATTGTGTATCCTACGGGATGACACTTTAGTGCAATACGCAGCGTGTCTACTGCTCTGTCCGTAAGGACAGGCGGTGGCATAATTCGATTCCGATTACTCTGGTGGGGAGGGTGCTTCGCCTCTTTTTCTTCCAGGTTAGTGGAGATCCTCTCTTACTCAAGTCATCGTCTATGCGAGTCTAGGGGTACTGCTGATATCTTGGTGGGAGGTGGGAGAGTGATCTTTTGAATGTACGGTAGAGTCATAGCCTCTGAACAAGTTTGCTCCCCAGCCAAAATCTACGGATGTCTGGCTAATTGGGGCCAGGACTGCACCTCGCTTTTAGACATACGGAGAGCGTGAATGGGCTGGATGACAATTGACAATTAGGGTAGAAAGAGATAGATGCAGGACATGTTCACATACCTGCTGATCCATGACTATTAGATTTATGGTTTTATGGTTTATTCTCGTTATATTAATTAGGGATATCCAATTGCTCTGGCCGAATCAACCTTTGCTTTGATTTACGACGGTGCGGACACGTTTACTTGTTTCCTCAATGTCAGTCAAAGTGTGCATATTTTTAATCTCTAAGACAGCAAGTCTTATACTTCAGGTCGAGAAATTATCTTACTAACTCAAAGTGCTAGACTCATCGTTTTGAATCCGATACGTACCTTATGGTACGCCGCTTCGCTTCGGCTGGCGGCAACAAAAGCGCCAGCCCGAGTTTCGTATAAGGTAAAGTATGTATTGGCGATAGCACCTTGGAATCTCTCTATCACTTCGTCTTCTGCTAATCCCCATCTCCCCAATATCAACCATCAAGAACATCACCGCTTCAGCCACACCAACCCGCCATGGCATTCGCATCTCCGCCAAACTCACAAGCTCGAAAATCCACAACCGCAAAGCGCGTGCTATACCTCCTCGTCGCCTGCATCCTCGTATTCCTAATGTGGTCCTATTCCGCTGGAAGCCATCCTCCACATAATCTCCAGTCGACGCAGTCACCTCCACTTGGTGATGACCTCAACCCTCTATCCAAAGCCACACCTTCAATCCTCCAAGAGATGATGGAGCCGGTGTCGATTGCTACGCCGGAAGAAGAGGATGTGATAGTGCAAGAAGTAAAGACAGAAGTTGTCGTGGAGACGGCTCATGCACCGGCGTTATGAGAATGATGGAGCAATTGAGAAGAGAGTGATGGATAAATGTGCTCCGATGGCGACAGAAAGCTTTCATGAACAGTGTTCCTACCTCGACGACGGAAAGCCTTATGATGAGTGCTCCTACCTCGACGACGACAAGAGTGAGAAGTGCACATCCACATCTCGAGTACCCCTCCCGTCGACGGGAGCAGTAGGGAGTAGGTGTCAGTACCACACCTCCACCAAGTCAGCGACAAGTGCAATATGGGAGGCCTCTTGAAGGGAATAGGATCGACGTTACTATAAGGTTCTCATACACGCATCATATCCATGCTATATGCGAGGTATTCGAGCTACAAACCCTTCCGATCAAGCATGGAGAGAATCTCAAAGGGGTTTGATGGATGGACGGGAATGGTTGAGGATCTGGCTGGGTTTGGTTATATGGATTGATTTGATTATATGTACTATGTGCAATGGATTGGAGAAAAGGTTAGGAAAGGGGAGGTATTGATAGAGCGAAAGAGTGATCGGTAGTACAGCGTATCTATATCGTGATATTGATATATCTCGTCTGTAACGTATCCCAGTCAACTATCAGCTCCGGAGGAGTAGTTTTCTAGAGCTCATGAAAACTCTCTAGACAAAGACAGCCAAATGACGACGACTGAGCTCGTATACTAGCATCCGTAATTCTACTCTCGAACTGTTCGCCAATACGCGATACGGAGATCAGAACATAAATTCAATCAATTCATTCATTCACATTATGACGAATTCAACACCACCAAGACATTAGGCCAGAATATGCTAGCTACATCAAGCGAACTATGGCTCCCAACATAGTCCCAACTGCGTAGATTGCCGCGAGTAAAGATTGCGGACAGTTGATTGTTTCTTTCCCGGAGAGAGATCCCCCTTCATAGCCTGTGCAACGACGACGCAAGACCTACCCAATGTCGCCCTTACAAGAGCTCCGGCGCGCGAAAGCGAAGATAAGAAAGAAAGGTATTTTTCGTCACGGGTATCCCAAACGCCATGCTTTATCTCCTCGTAAGTTCCTTTGCCAGTTGCAGCGAAATAGGTTCGTGAGTCTGGGCATCTAGAGCCTGTGTCCGGGCACGAAGATGAACAGGATGATTATGCAGACGCCTATCAGCACTGTGAAGAATAGAACCATCAAGGCGCGCTTGTTCATGAGTCTTCGGATGTACGGTTCTCGGATGCGAGACCAGTTCATGAAGGTGTATTCGCTGAGGCCGGCCAGAGCGAGGACAGGGTCGATGGAGTACTGTTGCGAGGAGAGGGCGTAGACACCAATGGTGAAGGGGAGGATCAGCTGGGACACATCAGGTTAGCTGTTGTCAATGACAAAGCACGGAAGGAATCTAGCTTACCCAGCACCGAATGTGTTTTGGTTTGTTTAGCAGTATGCAAGCAAAGCCTGCCCAGAACCCTCCAAACATACCTAGCAGTCCCAAGCAGAGCCGGAGGAAGGCACTTGGTGGTACCAGGTTGCCGAGGGCTTTTGCACGAAGGAATCCTGGGAACGCGTCGCGCTCCATAGCCTGAAAAGTGTAGTCTTTGGCCGCGTCGAAGACCTCAGGATCGTCACGACCTTCTTCTTCAATGGACGAGGTGATGTCGGTGAGGATGTCTTGAGGCAGGATGATCTCTCGCTCCGAGCCCGGTAAGAGGAAAGTGTAAAGGATCTTCTCAGCACTGGCTCTGATATCTGCCCTCGCGACTGTATGCGCTGGAGAATTCGAATTGGTGCGGCCCGGCGAGCCATTGGTCATGAAGCTGGGCCTTGGTGGTCGTTCGGTCCCACCAGATGGCCTGTCCCCAGATCCAAGCATCCGAGAGTGTTGCGAGCCCAAGCTGCTGTGTGGTGAATGATTTCCTCCGTTTCCATTGTGGCTAGTCTCTTGTCGTAGGTATGCCGAAAGATGCTGGTCTCGTATCTTTTCATCGCCGTTGAGGTTTTGGGATGGACCTGACGGATCGTTCATTTGGCCCATGTGGTCCAGTATGTATGAAGAGCGTTTCGAGCCCTGCTTCTCAATCTCTGGTGTTTCAACGAGAACGGAGCGACGAAGCTCACGGACATAATGTCGGCATAAGGACATGTGTTGGGAGACATCGAGCCTGCGAACAGTAGGTCAGCCACCAGATTGCATGTCATAGCCATGCTATCCATTGCACAGTGAGAGGAACTCACCAAAAATCGAGATAGTCAACCGATCTTTGCTGATCGCGCATGTAGATGTAGAAGGAGAAGAGATCCACTGGGGCTAGGGTTTGCCGGCTGAGTACTTCGAAAAGGGTGGGGAGGCGATTCCGATTGAGATCCGGATGGGGCGATGGGGTGTCCATCATCATAGACATGTTGAGTAAGAGCGGCTGCCAGCCGGCGAAGGGTGACCGTTCTATGGGTGGTTTCTATATGATTTGTCGCAATCCCCCTCACTTGATGTGGCTTTTGGTTTAATCCTCTCTTAGCTAGATGCTGGTGGCATAAAAGACCTGAAGTGACAATGTATTCAACTCATACTGATAATGATGGAAACCACGCGGTACTCCATGCGTAACCACCGACGCTTATGTGGTTCTTGGTTCTCCGTGGTTGAGCTACCAGTGGTGTGGAAAGCCATGAAGTTGAAGCTAATTTTACTTGTACCACAGTCTCAACGCGATGACCGAAGCGGCTAGCTGTCGATCTCTCTAATATCTCCAAATTAAAATGGAGAAACCATAGCAGAACACAACCTCCTATCAGATCCTCAATTGCCGATATGCTTCACAATAATACTTACAGTAAAGTCACTCAAGATTGTCTTGATACAAATGGTATGTTGGAGGCGAGAATCAATTGAAATAGGGTCTAGAGAGCTCATATCCACATTCATTTGTGCCTCTCTTCCCTCCGCATACCATATTTCATTACGCGATCGTATCGAAACGCGTTGAAGTCTGCTTTGTGTGCTCACTTCGAAGCAAAGCTCACTACTAGCGTCTCGCTCCGTCAGAGAAAGAAACTGGCTGAAGACCACTACCAAGTACATTTCTCGACGAAAAGGTTCTTCTAATCTAAACCTCATTTCAAGTCCGACAAAAGATCAATAACGCAGATAACTTGCAATCAACCAACCGGATAATGTCTCCAAAGGATAACAGATCACCAGGAGCGTATAGCAGCTCTAGAAAGCTATACCGAAAAGCAATTTGACAGATGTTGGTTGAGCTTACTTACATCAAAGCGGTCAGTGGGTGTACAGAGGATATTGGTATCCCATTGATAGAGATCATACAATAAGTTACGATTGCGCCCTACCGACACCCGACAAGCTGTCTGACTCCAAAAGATCCTCAGGTCATGCCGTTTTCCCTTTTCCCCCAAAATTCAGAACGCCATGCTTCTCGCTTTCCACTTCCCACTCCATGCTCGTCATAATACATGGGAAAACTGCGGAACGCCGAGTATTTTCAAGTAAGAAATCGTAAGAAATCGTCCGATACGATTTTGCAGGAGCTGTACGTCAACTTTAAATCGCCGCAATAACAAAATCACGGATATCGATACCCAAAAGTTCGTTTGGTCCTCCGGGTAGTAGAAGTCTAAGTATGTGAAGGAAGCTCCCCAAGGATGGAGGCGGTAGTTGTTGCGGCGCGGTCGTCTGCGAAAATAATGTTTACACGAAAGGTGTGTGAGGTACAATACTTTTTGGATCGAGTGGTGAGGGCTCCTTTATCCCATCCTATGTCCTAGCAACTTGGGTTCTCATTCCACGGGTTTCTGCCAAAGCTCTTGCCCAAGCCACTGAATCAAATGCCCTGCTAGAACATGGGCAGGTGAGGTTGTCTTTCGCGTGGCGGTATTGTGGAGGCAGTATGGCCGTCTATTATGGTTGCAAAGATGGTGTCCTCTCATTGTAGGCTTCATGACATTGGCGAAACGGGTTCATCACGTCCGCGTGGAGGTGTACACTCTGCTTCTTCTACTGCCTCCGAAATCGTGGCACAGTAGCGCTCCAGTACCTGCTTGAGCGCTTTGCGTTTGATAGGCTTAGGTAGGAAAAAGTCCATGCCGGAGTCCATGCACTCCTTGACGTTACTTTCCTCCGAAAATGCTGTCAAAGCAACGATCGGTGCTGAGTAGCCCATCCCTCGTATCAGCTTGGTGCTCTGAATACCGTCAAGATTAGGCATCTATCAAGTACATCAGTATCTAGGGCACACTAGTCTCAGTCCCTTTCCTTACTTACCTGGACATCCATGAATATCAGATTGAACAGTTTTCGTTGCTCCATACTCTCTTTCACAAGTTCAAATGCTTCCTGTCCATCTTTGGCGACGGTTACGTCTGGACCTCGTAAGCACTAGCTTCAGGCTCAGGGTCCGATGAACTGACCATATATGTCTTCAAGTTTCAGCATTCGCAGAACAACTTCTTGGTTTACCTTGTTATCCTCCGCTACAAGTACCCGTACTTTATCCCCACTCAGCGCAGCCTGAGAAGTAACACTTTCAATAGCGGCTAGTTGTTTCTCGGGAGATTCCATCGGTGAGGGTGCAGCGAAAAATGGTTGGCTCAAACCCACAAGTCGAGGTTGCGCAGGCGTATCGAAGCTGTTTATAACAGGGGCTACCTCGCCGGAGGTGAGAGAGAACTCGGAAGAAGACATCTGCCTTATGGGTGAATGATCGTCGTAAGCGTGTGGATCCAGATTAGTACTATTGCGTCGTGAACCACCAATGGAGCCGGTTGTGCTGTCGGCCCTTTCTTTGATGAATTTCAAGGGAATTCGCATCGTAAACTTACTGCCAACGCCTACTTCGCTCGTGAGCTCTATAGATCCCTTCATGAGACTAGCCAGCTGCGAGCAAATACTCAGACCAAGCCCAGTGCCTCCATATTTCTTGTTCAACCCAATATCTCCTTGAACAAAGGGCTCGAAAACGCGCTGTTGCTGGTCCTCGGGAATTCCTGGTCCAGTGTCCTCAACCTCAAAATCGAAGAGCAAGACTCGAGCACCTATGGGCGGTGGCGGTGATGACCATTCTCGAATAGCAACAGTTGGTATTGACTTGGGCTCCTTGCCATTAATATGAAGCGCTGTGTCAGGATATTTTGCTCGCTCCTGTCCCTCAAGTCTGGGCGAAGGCGAAGAGCCAGAATCGGATGTCATACGACCGAAGCGCCTCGATCCTCTCGGCGAATATTTTTTAGATTGCCTGGATTGCCTAGAGTGTAATGAACCTTTACGGGTACTCTCTGGCCTTTCCGGTGCATCCCCAACACATCTGATCCGAACATTGACCGAGCCATTGGGAGGTGTGAATTTGAGACTATTGCTCACAAGGTTAATAATGACCTGAAGTATTCTATGTTGATCACCCCACAAGAACATGTCTCTGACGCGGCCGGTGCCATACGGTCCAAAGCCTGGCTGGAACGGTGTATCACTAGCTGTTTCTGAGCTATCTTGAGGTCCTTGGTACTTAACACCTAGTTTAATAGCTCCGTCTTTTGCTTGTTTCTCAAATATCGAGACAACTTGGGAACAAACGTCCGCTAAGCGAAATTCCCGTTCATCCAATGTAAGATGCTGGCCTATCTGATTCTTTGAGAACGTCAAGAGATCGGTCAATAGATGCAGTAGTAGATCACCTGATTTGTAGATGATCCCCAAAGATCTCTTGATCTTTGTGTGATCGTCCTCTTGCATACAGACCGCACACATTCCAAGTATCCCATTCAATGGCGTTTTGAGCTCATGCGAAATATTCGCGATAAAAGCGGTCTTGCTTTCATTTGCGGCTTCGGCGGCCTTTTTGCTTATTTCCAACTCTTGGGTTCTTTCTTTAACCCTTTCTTCGAGTCGCTCGTACTGCATCATGAGTTCTTCTGACATTTCGTTGAATGTTCGCGTAAGATCCGTGAGCTCATCATCGACGAGGTGCTTGTGATCTTGGACTTTGCCAGGAATACGGAAGGTCTCGCTATGTTTTCGTGCCTTGCGTCTGTCGGTTTTTACCCGCCCTCCGGTCCGCCATCGAGAGAGTGTACCAAGGAAGCCTTCCTTCCTTGCCTCTGCTGATTGTAAACTAGACTCTTGATTGTCAGGCTCGTGAGTCTCGCAGTTTTCCATCGATATCGAAGATCTGACACTTGTAGTCCCGTCCTCCGACTGATACTGATAAGGCTCCACAGTCTTTTTCGTTGCTTCTCGGAGCCTCCTGATCGGTCGTACGGAGATGTGTGCAATAGGAAAAAGGAGCACAAGTATTATACCAACGGTGCCAAAGACACAAGCGAGCAAAACATTTCGAAGATGACGAATGGGTCCGTACACCTCGTCATGAGATTGCTCAACAATTAGCGCCCAGTCGACCATCGATGATTGCGGTAGGCCGTAACCAATAGATACATCATAACCTTGCTCATTTCGAGCAGAGATCAGGCTACCCGCATTGTTTGGAGATCCTGTATATCTAGTATACGCCTCCAAGACCGCAGGATAATTTTGCATCTGGAATGGGGGTGTCAACGTGTCGTCGGTGCGCAAGGCATGGCGCGTACTTCGAGATGAGTTCCGTATGGGTGGAAGTACAAAATGAACCTCTTCGTGCTTTGCTGCTGTGACATTTACTTTAGAAGCACCTTTATCTTTCACATTTGTTGGCAATCTCTGATCTGGTGTGTTTGGCGCAACGATGAGGATTTGACCTGTACTTCCCAACCCTTCTACTGAGTCAGCGACGGCGAATACGGATTTCGCATTGCATATGACCGTGATCCAACCTAGTATGTCTTGAACCGACGTGTTGTTGACGATCGGCAAAGTGATGGATAACAATCCGAATGTTTCATTCAGCAACCAAGGCCCTAGTACAATTGTCGAGTTCGAGTACAAAGGCTCGCCGTTCCAGTAGGCATTGGACTGATTGAATGTATCGTTAATAGTCATAGATGTGAAAGTAAGATTTGGAAATGCTACGTTAGGATAACCAGTACCGTCGTCGCCCAAGAATACTGGCGTGCCATTGCTATACTGATGCGGTAAAGGGATAGCACCCTGTATAGTAGGCGAAGTAACATTCACCAATCCGTACGGTCCTCCACTGCCAGTACCATTTTTCGAAATCACTTGTGTTACCAGCAGCATGTCAGCAGAAGATCCACCTGATAGCGCACTTTGCATGTCTGTTGCTGCACGCCCCCAGTTGGCGTCGGTATTATTTCCAGAATTGTAGCGTTGCAATGCAGTCTGAAGTGCAACGCGTGTAGATATAGCGTGGACGCTTGTCTGAAGGAGAAGGAGATTAGAGCCGAGCTGGTTGGCGTAAAGAGAGGCTGCGAGGGAAAGACCTGATGTCCTGGAAGACATATTAGTCTTGTCACAACGTGATAGGACTCTGAGAATCCTGCATACCTGATGTCGAGCACGAAATTGTAGTTATTGACCCACTATCCAAGAAGACTGTTAGTATCAATGTCTATTTCCGGTGATCGAGGTAGGCGATATTACCGTTGCAACGGTCACGACTGCCAGAGCGATCAGTGTCGTCAGGAGGACTAGAATCCCCAACTGCTCCCGGATGCCGATTCGCATCGTGCAAAATTACGATTCGAAGATTGATAGAATGTGGCAGCCCTTGCAGAGTCACTGCCACGCGGCGTCATTGGTGACACATCTCCAAGGTCTCCCCTCCATACACTGAGCAGCTCGGGCTACAGAGCCACCCTATGATGTTTGTAACTGGCGTGTCCAGGCTTCCAAGAACCTGTCATACTATGACGATTGGTCACTTCTTGAAGCTGATGCCTCAGTTGCAAAGCGAACTCGTGAATGTCTGCAAGGCGAAGGCACTCCTTCGCTGTCGTCTAGATATTCACTCTTCAAGCGAGCTAGGCATGCATGCCATTCGCAGGCGGTTGATCCGTGTCTTAATTCCCTTCTTCCCAGTACTTGGGACTCGCTCCTTGATTCAATAGTCTTTCATTCATTTGATAGATAATTCGCTAGGAGTTAGTAACCAAAATGCTCTGTATTCGTACAGCCAGCGAAGACTTAAAGACATTATTTGCTCATCTACACCAGACCTCGGAAGTTGTAGGTACTTTGTACAAGCCTAGACGCGGCTATGAAAAGGGCCGAGCCGAGAGGCGCTAGAATACTCTAATCCCACTAGCCGTACCGGAGTATTGTAACCCAATGCAAGTTTCATACTCTGTATGTAATCCCGTTCTTTAGGATGTCCTTGTAAAGATACATAATGATCTGCCAAATGTGACACCCTATCAAGCAGCTCGTTGATTGGCTTCTGATCGTAATTACGGGTCTCGGTCTTGTGGCTCGACGTATGCCCCAGTCGACGTAAACTACCTCTATCCGGGCGCCATGTTGCAATTATCTATGGAGGAATTGTTCTTCACTCCTGATCAAGCATCTATGACTCCTCGCAATATAGTCTGAGTACTGCACGAATACTCATCGCGACTTCCATATTTCACTAGTCCTCCTCGCCTATAACCACTACTTCAAGTTTGGCCTCTGTACAGAGCTGGAAAAGAAGCTATCTTCCATGATCTGATTGTCGAAATCATTGAATGCAGCCATGAACCTGTCAGGGTTCTTGTATACGACATACTGGCTTGATTGGCGAAAAGTGTAGTGTCGTGCCACATCAACATGCAATGGTCTATGGCGACGATGATGGGACAAGGACCTTTGCCCCGAAACCTGCAGATCTGTCCCTCCGAACTTCCTGCCTAGGATCGTCTGAGTCCCGAAGCCCGCTATTGCATGCTCTGAACATCGTTATCCTCCTAGCCTAATTCCATCCAGCTTCTCATGATAGTACTCGAAGAGGGTGGGATCGTTGAGCTCTGGGGGGATAGTACCGGGTCTGACAGATTTTTACCATACGGGCGACGCTTTCAACGGTCTTATCAACATCTCAGGACCTCGACTGTGGGAAGTCTTCGGACTAGTGATGTTAGAGGATAAGGACCATATCTACATCTGACAAGCCGGCTTCTCAATACTTGAAGTCCTCATAGGAATGGAGGATTCGGCCCTTGTTTCATTGCGCGACCTTTGGGGTTGTGTTTGAAGTGTGAATTTCTTCGACAATGTTGATCTGAAATAGCTCTTCATCGCCGTAGAGCCCTCCAAGAACTTTATGTTAATCTGGATGGCCTTGGAACATGTCGCTTGCGCCGCTGGTAATCTGTTGGTCATTTAATTCCAGAAAAGCGTCGAAACTTGTCGGAGCTTTACCTCCTTTGTTTAATGGAATCCGAAGGCTCAGGCAATAGAGACACCATCGCTCATTAGTCGATGTCATAGTCGATGGATTCGCACTCCATATCACTAAGGAGGTTAGACAACACTGGACAGCATTCGACAATTCTCGTAGGGTAAGCATGCTCTACCAATTATAGACTTGTAAGACTCGCCGCTCACCTACCTGCGAACGTAACGATAGCATCAGGCTGTCCTTGAGTTTTTCTATGCTATCAGAGGCTGCGAACACTTGCTGAATGCAGACAAGAAGGATATGTGCAAGTTCTTGGGGTACAGCCAAAGAGGACCCTGTCCTTCGAGAGGCTTGACCTTTGAGAATGGATGAAAATATTCGCTAAACAATGCCTCATGATGCTGCCGGTGCCGGATATGACTATATCCAAAATCCTGTCTCGGTTGTACCAACAGAAGCTTTCACGAGTTTGTCTGGGTTTCTCGCATAATTCCCCAGTATCATTCAGAGTCATCCTCAACTCTTCGCATGGCAGCCAATCTCCGACTCCTGCTTACCTCTTCCAGCATCCCTTGAGGCGGCGTTATTGGGGGTGTAGCTATCTCTACCGACTTTGCCTGCAAGGATGGCTTAGGAGGCGAAGGCTTCGCACATGTCGAAATACTCCTAGCCCGCTTCAAATCCTCCTCCATTCGTTTGAAAAGGACCTCCAAACCTTTTTCGTCCAGATTTATACGCCAATTCCGCATATTGACGTCCCTTTCCTCAACCGTAATGATTTCTGATCGTTCGATCCACGCCTGCACCTCCACCAGCTCTACCTGTGTAAGATCGATAAGCCTTGCATTGCGGTACTTGAGAATGAGACACTGTTCATTAGTGGTAAATGGGCGCTTGCATTGCCGATAAGGGGGCCAGAGAAAGAGCGCGATGTCTTGGAAGTCTAGCAGGCCAAAACGCTGTGGTTGATGATCTGACGTGTTTGGCCCTAGATTTAAAATGTCCGATTTCACTTTGTCGATTGGTTCAGGAGGAGCAACTATATCTACTTCCAGTCTCTCGGAATCCCGCATGGCTGGCCAATTCGTCTCCAGTCTTTTCTTTCTTTCGGAAATGTGGTCTAATTCTGGAGACAAGGATTCACCCTGGCCAATCGACACCAGGCTGAATGTGTTGATGTCAGTATTCAGTTGTCAATCCATACGCTTGATCAGTAGAGATACGTTCAGAGACAAGACATATTGGGAGATAGCCAGCCCCTCTATTGAGATCACAACAGGGCAATGATCGGAGCGAAATCTCGACTCACTGGGCAGCTGCTTCGCTACGGGGGCTTGGAGGCTTTGGCTTCTCTGGCGCCTTCGCCTTTGCCTTCGCCTTAGGCATAATGTCTGTTGCGTTAATAGCTATCAGTATCGATAAATGCGCCTAAGGATGCGATTGTTGAAGACTCACGAGAGGGATCATCGCAGATTTGATTCATCATGATAGCACCAAAGGCAGAAGGTGCGACCAGGAAAGTTTAGCTACCACAGGATGACCCAAATGAGAATCGACTCGTGTACGCGGTCAGCTTAAAGAGAAACAGCCTTTGCACGGAGTTTGAGGTAACGTCAATGAATTCGGAAGGATCGTTCAAAAGTGCTGGTGATCTTGAAGTTGAAAAATCCCGAACATGCTGTCGTAACTGCTTCACAGAATATCAAGGGGTTTTTCTATGCAGGTGAACCGGAATTTTTTCAATTTCCTCACTATCAGCTGAGAACTACTGGGCGCCGCTTGTTGCCAGGACCGAATGCGCACGTAATAAAGAGATCGAGAGCCAATGATTGGTACGCAGCAATAATTGAGCAAGCGTTCAGGAAGCATGAGCAGAAACTGGTGATGATCCGATATCAAAGTTAGGGCCGAAGACGACCAGTACCCCCTATCTGCGAGACTGTAAGCGAATGAGTAAAAAGGCTAGAAACTTACAGCACAGCATCATCGTTGATCTGTAGAATCGATAAATCGGAGGTGTACAACTTCTAAAGACTTTAGGAAATAGTACTGTTTCATGGGCGAAACGGTGGCCTCTAGACACACAAATGGAGTTAATGCTGTAGCGGGATGGGTAGTCTTGCTCGGATATCTACCTGCATCCTCGGCTATTGCAACGTACTACATCGAATGCAAGACATTCCTAGGTTACAGAAACCTTGCAGGCGACAGCTCGCCAGGATATGGCGCGGTAAACATGTCGCGGAGCAAAATCATACCCCCAAGAATAGCCATGCAGTCGTGGGTTGAATTTTGCTACCCAAGTAAGAAAATAGGGTTCGATAGGGACAATGCAGATGTCAAGCCTGGGCTGGCGCGAACATGCCACAGTACTGTGCTAGCTATGCTTACGGTAGTCATAAAATTGATTCGAATTTCCTCAAAACATCAGTCGCTCAACAGAGATACCGATCTACACTGTATAGTCATGGCTCCATCGACAACTTACGCCTTGAATAAGCCGATCCATCGAGAACTGGAGCAAAGTCTTCATTGCAAGCTATCTGACTTCGCATGCTAGGCTATGAGGTGAGACGATCATTTCTTTGCATAAATCAAATTCCGGACTTATAAGATGCAAGCCCGTCAATCAGAAATCCGCACCATTCAGAACGGCATGATATCGGAATCTTCTCTCCTCCCTCTGCCACTCCTGCGACCTACACGACTCGCTCAACCACACGTCCAGTAAAGTCCTCAACGAGTCCTCATATGCGTTATTGCGCTCCCACTCGAAGGCGTACGTATGCTGGCCCTGTCTCAAATAATCCCAAAGATCGACAACATGCTGTTCCCTCATTTGGTGGATATCAGGGATCACATCTCGGTATTTGTATCTAAATACCATGCAGCACTCCACCCTTGTCAACGTTGTCTTCCGAGCCCAAAAAGCTATCATCCAGTGTGTGAACCACGGTGTGTTTTGGGGGGCGAATGTTTTAGAATTTTCTGGGAAGATACTATCGTATCTGTCGCAGGTAGGTAGGAGGTAATGGTTGTCAATGACTGATGGATGTTGATGGTGCCATGGCCTGGGACTAGGAGGATGATAGCTGGAAGGCCAGCCTAAACCAAGTCTACCTGCGGTATTATAAGGAGCTGGGCACGTTCGGTTTTAGCTCGGATAAAGGATAGAACATTTCCTAGGAGGACTCACAAAGATCGCTGCCGCTATTGGCGGCATCTCCTGACAGAGACTGACGCCGGGACGGTCTTGCAGTTCGTTCACCAGAAGCATACCCAGTGGGTGTAGCTTCTTGCATGGGAGACTGACGCCGGGACGGTTTGGCTGTCGTTTGGCCCGAAGCATATCCAGATGATGTATCTTCTTCTAAGGGAGACTGCCATGGTGACTCGTTAGCTGTCGTTTGACTGGATCCGTACGGAAATTCCGAAGTGGGGATATCATTAGGGAGGTTTGGGAACTGTTCATTTGGTGACATCCCTTCTTGGGAGTGACTGTCCATGGCATTGATAATCTGGCTTGACCGTGACGCCCTTTCTGTTACGTTGTTAAGCTGCCCTTGCCATTGCGGTGTGGAAGCAGCGAAAGAGTTGTATGTCGGTAGATCAGTGTTTTGTTGTTGCCCTCGAGGTTGCCCATTGTGGATTGTCTGGCCTAAATCATGATCACTTCCTTGGGGAGGATACGGAAGCTGATACGGCCACCACTCCGCCATCTCGTTGGAAATGTCGGGTGAATGCGTTCCGATGCAATCAGACGCTGGACGTCTCACTGGATCTTTGCAGGTATCATTATCCTGCACGTCTGATATCTGTGTCAACAAGCGACATTTACTGGGAACGTAGTAAGATGTCGGTCAAGCATACAGGCTTTAAGCAGAGAACGAAATACTCGCCAGGGTAAAGGTCCTCGAGTTTTATTATGCAAGCACACAACTTCGCCCAACAACACTTGCTCAAGCTCCTAGTCTCCACACTTAATGATCCAAGAGGACTGCAGGTGTCGACTGCCATCCTGGACAGCTTGGGAAGATTATGAGCACGCTGATGTAGACCAGAAAGCAATATGTTAAAACTTAGATGTGTGTTGGAACATATGCTCAATGTTACCATGCTCAGGATACCAAGGTTAGCGAGCAATCCTTGTCACGAAGCCCAAGAATGGCTCATGTCTGGCTCGACACAGCTCACAAAACACAGAGGGTACCTAATATCGGGATATGAGTAGTATCCTGTCCTAGCCTGGTCTATTACGATCAGGGGCACTTGATATTCAAGAATCTACCATCCGTGAGTAAGTCATGAATTCTAAATAAGCCGACTAGGAACAGCAAAAGGTCCGCATGGTAAGACTTCTATTGAATCTCTAGGTAAGAAAGCTCATCAATCCCCTGTGTGGCTTCACCACGTTCCGACTGTTCCAGGTGCTGGGAAATCAGAGTGAATGATCCATTATAGGTAACTTATGAAACGACAACGCCATCACTTTGATCAGTGAGTCGCATGCCCAGTATCAATGAGTCTATACGTCCCTGATGAACCAAGGAACAGCCCTGCATGATCCATTTCGATACTCACGGTGTACGAAGTTTCAGGATCGGGCATGTGCTGTATAGATAGCCTTGTTGATCGCACCTTTTTCGCTATTTCCAGGAATTACAATTTTAATATTCCAATTTCTTCAGCGCTTGCTACAAACAACAGTACTCGCGATATTCTGCACATCTTACCAGCTCATTCATTGATCGTTCCACTATCGCCTACGTATAACATTCATATTCACCGTATAAGTCACGTTGGACATCATCATAATGACTTACCGACTATCTGAACATTCAACGCTCAACCCAGAAGCTCCCATCTTCCAGCCGCCTAGCAATGGCGCATCCTGCCATCCAACGATCCCCGTGGCTAGAGAAAGTCCAGATCCCAGCCAACACGCCATAGATCCAACCACGCAGAACACTACCGCAACCAACGACTCACCCTCCGGCCGAATAAAACGTCGAAACCCCCAATTTCCCCGAAACGGCCCAACAAGAAATATACGCGCCGCGCCATCAGCTGGCCAAAGGACCACCCCCCCTTCCACACCCAAAAAACACAACACCCTCCACCCCTCAAAAACCTCCGATCTCATCTGGAAGCAAGAACTCGCATTCCTCAACAAGCCCAATAAACAGTGGCTAAAAGCCAGAAACCCATTCATAGCCGACACCTTCGCCGCTTCTCGTACGCCCGTACGTACGTCTCAAACCCCATCATTACTCACTCATCAGACTTTACAATCAGCACTACCTGACTCTTCTACTTTTCTTTTTTCCTTTCAGTGGTGGAGCCATTGGCTCATCGCGTTCGCGCATATGTGTACTGATATGGAAGGAGGTGAGATTTGCGATGTGTATAAGGTGTGCTATGAGGGTTTTGATTCCCGGAGTGGAGAAGATGGGTGCGGGGGATGAGGGGGGGCATGGGTATGCTTTTGAGGGGGAATGGGTGGATGGTGGGTGGGACTTTGGTAAAGTATGCTGTGGGAGGGATTGGATCTGGATCGAGTGTTCTGGTGAGAGGTGGGGATTTAGCTGGTGGATTGGGCGTCTACAGGGGAGGGAACGATGTCGTTATAGACCACCTGGCCTCTCTGAATGTCTGGTCTGGCGAACTTCATAGGAAGAAGTCTGTTGGTAACTAGCGATGTTGAGGTGAGGTTCCATGTCCCTAATATCGAGTTAATCAGGATATATGCGTAACGTGCACGCACATACATACTTATCTTCCCGTAGAAGAAGCTTTTACTACTTGGAAAGCACAGATCAGACCCCGAGTCTCGTATCTCTTATCGCATGCTGATGGTACAGACAGCCGAATGATGCACGTCTTACTCGTGACGATGGTCCACTGCCATTGACCAACCCGGACCATCCCTCTACATGCTGCACTCACGAATCAACAAACCCTCATCACCACCACCGATGACAAGCCACCCCCTAACCCCTCACCACACTCCTCACCGCCCTTCCCAAATCCCTTCCAAACTCCTCCCTAACCGCCACAATCATAGGCGCCAACTCCCACCTCTCCCCCTCCAGCTTTCTCTTCCTCTCATCCAGCATCTTCGTCCGCTCATCCAAAGTCTTGATTCTCTCAGCCAGCATCTCACTCCTAACCCTCCACTCCTCCCCCCCCGCCACCCCCGCCACCCCCGCCTCCCACCCCCGACATCGAACCTCCCACTCCTCATCCCTCGCCGTCCTGAGCTCATCACTCGCCGCTTGCCACTCCTCTCTTGCTTTCGCTTCTCGCTCTCGGCCTCGGAACCAGAACGCGTGTGCGTGAAACGGATGGTTGTCGTGGAGTAAGGCTAGGATCTCGGGGACGTGGTGAGGTTGCATGTACGCTGTGGATGGATCTTTGTACATCCAGCGGTAACGGTAGAGGGCGCAGATCTCGGTGTCCGAGAGGTTCATTTCGGCGCGGGCGAAGACGATCTCCCACTGCGACCACCAGAGCATGGCTCTGGGATCGAAGCGGTGGAACCCTTCGAGATGCTGCTTCCGCTTTACTACGCCGTAAGGTACCGTCCATGGTATGTCTGCTGGCCAACTTGGGGGTGGATGCAGACCTGGCTCGATGTATCGTGGCTCCGAATCGGCGGGAGGGTCATAGTGTGTGTTGGCCCACGGGTTGTGCATGCGTGCTGACCAGCTGCAGTGGGGGCATCGTCTGAAGACATTTGTGAATTCGCAGATGTGGCCGTCTTCGTTGGGAAGCCATCTCCGTGGGCCTAGGCCTGGTGGAGGTGAGGGGGCGAAGTGCTGTGGTCTTGCGGTTGGTAGGCGGCTTGTGGAGGTTCGATTGGGAGTCGGGGTGTGATCGTAGGCGCCTGTCGTGGTAGAAACGTGCGAAGATTCTTGCATATTGCGGTCTTCGTATCAGAGGTCTGATCGCGCTTGGATCCAAGATAGATGAGCAATCGTAGGAATATTTGTTTCAAAAGGGCGTTCTCGTGTTGTTGTTTGGAATTGGTGATGACAGTTTATCGAAGAGCAACACCGTTCTTCACTTCCACAACAAAGAGTACTAGGAAAGTCTATGATACGGGGGTGCTGTGATTCTGCAAATTGATACAAATGATGCTGCTGTAGAGCGAACGATGCTGTGTGCAAGATGTTTGAGAATAAAAAAGTATCATCGAAGTGCGTGTTGACAACAAGATTACGTGCGAACTTGAATCACTAATTTCTGAAGCGGTGAACAAAACACCAGAAAGCCCTTACTCATTCTGTTCTTGTCGTCAACACTATCCTGCACAAAACCTCATCTTCGTTCCCATAGAGGAACGGCAGCAATTTCCATATTCCTCTCTGATGTCGCCAAGACTCTGGACGTTTTTATCCCATCCATGAAGCGTGGGTTGTCTCAGGGTAGTTCTAGATGCCATGAAGCGGTTGATGATGAGCAAGTCTACATCAGCGCCCCAAGTACCGATTGCAATACAGTCTTCGATGAGATACCCACGGTTTCCACTCCAGACCCCATACTCAAGAGCTTTCAACTGCTATTGATTTGATTATGGAAGAGTCGAATTGGGGTCTTCAGGCCATTGTGGGCAAAGCCGAAGACCTGTTACAGGCTCGAGTACTGTCAGTTCAGATGCGTCGGAACGCCGAATCATGCCTTGGTATCAGGGAGCTAGAGACTACTTAGTAATTGGCTACTGCTCTTGTAACTGCACCGACCAGGTCTGCCACTTTCGAGTTTCATAGCATAGCCCTTGTATTTGAACTTGCATTGTGCACGGACAAAGCGTTTCGTAATTGCGAATACACGTGCCCTAGTCCATGGGAATGAATAATGGGTAGCCTTTGAACGATGATACAATGCTTTGTACAGATCAAAGATCAATGATCTCGGTCCTCAACTTTGTACCCAAACAACATTGATAAATCTTGCAAAGCAGGGATTTTCTTCCAAAAACCACGTCAGAGCAGACCTACAATCATAAACCATCACCTCAATACCTCGCCTCAAAATAGCGATGTGTCAAGTCATAAACTATTACTATGTCCACTGTCAGCATACTTTCCGCTACCGCCTCGTCAACCGCTGCCAAACAGGCTTCTGCCCCACAGCAGGAAGTTGTAAAGCCAATGAGAACCAAATCATTGGCGAACGGCCGTTCCATCGCCCTCGATGGTGCACACGGTGCAGGTCTACACGCCTGAATTTAATTCAACAAGTGTATGAGCTATACGAAGAGGAAGCTAACGCCGAAGCAGAAATGCAAGGATGGTCTGACCAGATGATTCGGGACGCTATGGAAAGGATTAGACGCGAACGATCCAAGGAGGAGACCGGTTTCCTGATGGCACTTGCAGAGGTCGAGAATCGAGAAGAATCAGCAGGTACGATGGGTTGGCCGCGCGATGTTGACTGTATGGATGACAGCGAAGTCGGTGAACATAGACAGAAGCTGAGCGATGACGAGGAGTCTCGCGCTATGCAAGACGAGTCTGAAAGTGAAGATTGCCATCCAGTCTTGTCGGCAGCTATTAGCACTGGTTACGAGAATGATGGCAAAGATAGCAGTGAGTCCGAGGCTGATGCCTTGCCTCATTTTGGCTTTTGTCAGAACCCACTTCGAGGCCCCAGTCACGAAGTCGAGTTGTGGTCGGACGTCAGCAGCGATGGCGAAGATTCTCCGCATTATTCAGACGCTGACGATTCGCACGTCCCAAGTCACGCAGGCTCCGACTACGAGCATTGCCGTGATTCCGATGACGTCGATAGGATGATTATCTGTGACACCAGAGATTCAGAGAGCGAAGACCATCGTAATCCGGCTGTTGATCTTGATGACAATCAAGCCAGGTACAAGACCGGCAACGAAGATGACTGTGATAAGACTGATATTGCTTCTGTCCAGGATGATGACCTTGAGGGTTACGAAGCTGATATAGAAGACAGCTGTGATCATCCGCACAATAGATTGCTGGTCAATTATAACGGCTCAGACGCTGACATTGAGGATAATTGTTCTGCTTAGGAAGACGGCTTCGACTTCTCAGAGCAAGCCACGATTGCAAATTGGTTACCTATCAAGTTTCGGCGCCTGTTGGGATGTATATGCTAGGAAACGCGTTCGTAAGTATAGTATTAGTTGTGTACTAGTCAACGTGTTTTAAAATGTAATCTTTCTAACGTAATGCATTGTTGGATATCCTCTGGGAAAATAATACATATACAATCATGTAAGATGCGTCAAGGAAATCGTCACCAAAGCGACAGCAGTTGCTGCACCAAGCACGCGTTACATGATCGAGAAGAAGCTTCAAGGATGATCCTCTGCTAGAGACGGGCGAATAGCGAAGCATCGACGGAACTTGCAGTGGTTGCTGGATGTGTTGAAGATTTCCACTATGTTGTATCGGTCCTTGGATCCACAGTGGGCGCGTGTCCGACGAAGAACACGGACAGAAACGCGGCGGCAGCGCGCAGCCTCCTGCAAGCAAAAGCACGCTGGGTGGCTGGCGAGCTTCAGATGTTGGTTGATTCGTCACGCTAACCCTGATGAAGAAGGCTCACGATGCTAGCGCAGCCAAGAGTTTCCTCCGTGCCTCCGAAACTCTCTCACTCTCTCCATCCCCCAACCTCGTCCTTTTTCAACCCACTCACCGCCGTCAAACGCCTTGGAAGTCAGGCGCGCGACCGCGACACTCTCGCGATGGTCTGTTCCAGCCCTCTCCCTCCCTGTGCGTTAATCCTCGCTCTAAGAGCCCTGATCTACAATGTTTCTCCATGCACAAGCTGTGACTCACGGTCGCGTTCGAGTTTCCTTCTCTGGAAGGCGGGGGATGGGTCGATGTGCAGTCTCTTTACCTTATGTCTTGGGGGTATGCCTCGTTCTTCTCAGGCATCCCTACATGATTGGCAAATTCAATTCAAGTCAGTAACATAGTGGATATGATGCCTTTTACGAATTAATGCAATTGACTGCCTCCAATGCAATACATTCAACCCACTATAATCAATTGATCAATTGCGCTCAATTATTCATCTGATCGCGTCACCTTTCAGCTGGCTGTTGGTAGAGCGCTCTCAAAACCACTGTAGGTCTGCAGGCTCCGAACTAGCAATACAATGTCTGACCATTGTTTCCGCCTCAAGAGAGTTCATTTCTCAAAGAATATGCTTCGTCGTAATGTCTACAAAAGCATTTCTTCAATTCTGGTGGACCGACAAGACTCGAGATACATTCCTCTCCTTCGTCCCAAAGGATGACCTGGCTTCTCTTCGTCTGGCCTGCCATGATTTTGGGGTTCGCGCTGCACCAGCGCTTTTCAAAGAAACCAAGATCACCTTCCGAGCAAGCGTCTTCACCAAGCCCGTGCGAATGGCAGCCTTAGGCCGGATAGGCCATCATGTCCGGACGTTGAGGTTCATCATTCCTCATGGTACTGAGACGTTTCTACCCCCGCTGCTCGATCCAATCACTGGCGAGGAGTGCTCGTTCATCTACGACCCCTACATCCAGTCGACCCGAGACTCTGCTTCGCGACTGAGTGTCCCAACCTACGGGAGTTGGGAGATGACGGATATGCTGGTCAAACAGTACCCACCGCTGTTCCACGCCGCCGCCAATGTGCCTTCATTTATTCGCTTCTTCTCAGCTATACCCAACTTGAAACATCTGAAAGTATCTACTCCGAACCAGGAGCCTAATCAACGCTATCGACGCAGCATTGTCGACTACGCCCTAATTTCCTTACGCATCGCTGTCGAGCGAAACCGACTAACCTCGCTTGACACTCTCTCCCTCCTTTCAGTACATCCAGGTGCTGTCCTGTACCTCAACCCTCTGATGGGACTTGGTGCAAACCCAGCTTCAGTGAAGCGCTGGAAGCAGATCCGAAAGCTGACGATTCACATGAACACTGTCAGTCTGGGCTCTCCGACCGATCACTTGAAGCACCTACACTCATACCTTGGCCTGTTCTCCTCGTTCGTGAGGATTTTCAGGTTCCGCTGGCTGGGCCCTAAAGGACCCTGTCCATTGTCCCTTGGCACAGAGACCTGTCTCCAAGCGCCCAGTCCTACGACAGCATGTCCACAGACATCTCACCGTAGCCTTCGCCCCCTTCAATTCAACCGACTCCGAATCATGGAAGTCGAGAACACCATGCTCGACGCCTCCCAAATCTCGTCCTTCATCATCAGCCACCGTCGCACCCTCCGTGACTTCAATTTCGAAGATACCCACCTTCGGAATGGTACCTGGGACGAAGCACTCTCCCCACTTACCAGCATCAGTGGGAGCGAATCGTGGAAGGAAAAGACAGAGGAGGTGATGGATGTTCCGCTAATGCTGGCTCCTGTCGACTTTGGGCAAGAACAGCTGAGAAAAGTGTGGGACAACCACATTCGATATAGGAGCTCGAAGCCATTGCATGGAGCGTTACAGAAGGCTGGAGCAAAGGGTAGGGAACTGTTATTTGGGACGGAGGAGCACATGCGGAAATTTTTGAGGACGTCGGTCTTTACCTGGCGATGAGATAGGTTGGTGTATGGCGTAGCTACGAGATACGATATCACGAATTCAGCCTTTATGACTCGAAGCTCTTGAGCACTCTTGTCGTGTGTTCTGGATGAATTTCCTGATGTTGACCCACGGTTCGCGACCCCCAAATGCCAAATGCAGCACTAGAACGCGGTTGCCGAAGTTCACCCGTTCAGCCTCGGCTTGCATGGAGTGGTTCCACGAGATGCTTGAATGACCAAAAGCCATATCAAGCCACATTAACGCAATATAATACTCCGATACTCTCGCCTCTCCTTCCTCGTCACCACTATCATCCTCCAAGCAATTCATACCATCAATTCCACAACTTCCAGCCCTATAGAAAGTGACCCACTGCATACCCACTGCCACCAACTGCTCCGCAATCATGTCTCTGAAATCAGGTAGCATTCAACTCTTGCCTCCAACATTTCTCCGCCTTGTGGGGCCGCTAATCACCGTTTCCACGCAGACGCTTTCCCCTCCTCCGCCGCCTTCGATGCCATCAATAGCTCCCTCCAATCAGACGCCGCGGAGCGGAAAGACGCGGTCAAGAAGGGCAATGCTGTCTTCGCGTTTACGTTAAAAAATAAGGAAGGCCAGACGGATAGTTGGTATATCGATCTCAAGGAGAAAGGAGAGGTGGCCAAGGGCGAGCCGGCGAAGGCAGATGGTGTGTTTCCCATGGAATCATATGGAGTCCCTGGTAGTCTGCAGCCGTATGCTCAGAGGGCCGAACACTGGATTTCGGGCTACACCGAGGGCTGAGCGACACCGAATGATGGACTTGGTGGGCTAATACGTGAATGCAGTGACACTTTCGTTATCGGATGAGGACTTCGGCAAATTGGTCAACGGGAAGACACAAGCACAAAGATTGTTTATGTCGGGGAAGCTGAAGATCAAAGGGGATGTTATGAAGGTATGCTATCTGATGCAATTGCCATCGAGGGTGCTTTGCTAATATGCTGAGTAACAGGCTACTAAGATGGAGCCTGTTCTGAAAAAGGCTCAGACACAGACGAAGGCAAAGCTATAGATTATGGGTGTTGGATGGCGTTGCGTGTGGTATCCTTGCGATACGGATATAGATGATGGAGGGGCTTGGACAGAATGATATCCCATGGTTGTGACGATTTGAATTGTAGCGTTGCTAATAGTTCTAGAATGATGCATGTCTTCCTCTCGTGATTTGCTTGTACGCGCATTGCTTCACGCTAAAAATCAACGAAGCATAAGAGCCTTTTAAGACTTTGATTCCTCTTCTCGTCTCTTGAGCCTTGTGAAGCAGGGACGCGTAGAATTGCAAGTCCAAGGGGCTTTTCCCCCAAAAGTCCCCGCTTTCGCGACACGACAGAAGCCTTGCCGTGGATTGATCGCGTGAACTAGAAGAAGCTCTGTAGATCGTTGCGTCGGCTGCTATTTAATTCGTCGCATGGTGGTGGTCCTCGATCTGCGCTTGCTGTGCGTAGCCTGTTGCCCCTGAATGCGCATTAGGCTTAAGTAGAAGTAGTCTCGGCTGGATCCATGACCAATTTTTGTTATGGCCGCTCGACGACAGTAGAAAGGCGGACAGAGACCATCCCGCTATTATTCCCCGCAAAGACGTCTATAAAGCCTCGATCCAGCACGATGTCAAGGTGATTAGATGGAACAACTGCGTTGACGCCTGAGGGTTCCTTCCGAATGCGGTACAGCTCGACCTCCGCGACTGTCATAAGCCCACCGTGCAGCTCAGCGCTCGCAACAACGCACTATTTCTCCCCTCTCCTCTCCCTAAACTTGGTGCTCGAAGGTCTGGTGGACCTATTGGAATAAACAGTATCACTCTTGATACGTCGAAAAAAGGAAGATGGCAAAGCGCGAAGCAAGCACACAGCTCACAAAGGATGGAGGACTATCTGAAGACGATAGTTTCTCAGTGGGTGCGCAAGTTGGTGGAGGACAGAGGGCAACGGCTGTGCATTTGGCAGGTCGAAGGTGAGTGCAACGATGTTATTGTCGCGGATGCGGATAGTTCATGTGTAACGGCAAACCTGAGCGTTTGCGGCAAGGACCCTTCACGATATCACTTCACTTTGCTAGCCTTCAACAACACACAACATCTCATTTCATTTCACTTCACTTCACAAATTACTGATCGCAAACTTCCTTCAACATCAACACCAACTTCATAATACACACTTTCATCTCGCAGTTCAATATCATAGCTCGAATGAGCTTCAGCCTTCTTACTAGGATCGTGCTCGTCGAGAACGCGCAGAATCTGATGCGTTCTTCTAGGTTTGCCAAACCTCGAGGAGGTCGACGGCCGGGCACACCGGGTCAAGCGCGTTACCCAAACGCACCAAATGTAGCTTTCACTCAAACTCAACCCTCTCTTTTCTCATCTAATAACTCCAACACTGACAACGGAACGCAACAACAACAACAACAAGACGGCTTCAACATGTCAAATGGCGCTCAATCCAACCAGCACAGCCAATCATTCCCGCCATTCAACCCTGGTAGCGATACCGGCCTTAACACACAGTTCGCTGCACCTAGCGGAGGGTTTAGCTTCTCAGCTGGTCAGACTGGGTCGGTCAACAATCCGTTCGCCAACGTTCCTCCGCCAAATACAGGGGGTTTCACAGGTAACATATTCAATTTGCCCGAGCAGAAAAAAATGACTTCGTTCCAGAAATTTCAAGAGCTAGCGCAACCGCCGCTTTTCGCTGCTCATTCACCATTTCATAACGATAATCAAAACAGTTCAACATCAACCCATTCACAACCTTCAGATAATCCGTTCGATGTCGCTGCTATTCAACAACAACATTCATCAAGTCAACAAATTCCTGGCCTGTTCCCACAGCAACAAGCACCTGGCAACATGTTTGCACCACAACAACCTGCCGCAACAACGAAGGATCTCTTTGTACCATCGAGGGAGTCGCAGTCGCAGTCCCAGACTCCAAGCACTCCTTTTGGTCAGGGCAACTCCGTATTCCAACAGCCACAATCCGCCCATCCCACGAACAATCTCTTCGCACATTTAGGCTCAACACAGCCCTTTACCAATGCTGACCAAGCATCCATGTCCTCAGCTCCTGAAGATCATTCTATGATGTCCACATCACCAGATACCTCGCCACAAACGACCCCATTCACCGCCCAGAACGGGTCAGACGCTCAACCTCAGGCAAGCCCTACAAAGAACACCACTGCCCCTGGAGCAGGCTTGAGTTTCTTCGGCAATATTCCGACTCCAACAACCCAGCCAAGTGTACAACCTTCATGGGGTTCCAGCAAAGACGTATCTACGCCAGGAGCAGGGGCCAGCTTATTTGATAGAATCTCGAAGCCTACGGCTGAAGCAAACGCTACACCGTCACCAAATATAAGCGAACATGCCACTTCACCGAGAGGAGGCAGCAGTCTTTTTGAGGGAATCACGAAGCCTACTACTGAAGTAAACACCCAACCTTCATCAACCCCGAGTAGCAGCAATCTGTTCAAGATAGCACAAGGGTCAAACAGCTCCAACAACACCTCGACTTCATCAGGGGATGCGCAACCGGCAAAGAAGAGACTCTTTGGCCATTCTCTAGCCTCACAGGCTGCTCAGCCGCTAACCAAGCCTAATTTATCAATGTTCTCACCAGTGCAGATTCCCGATTTTTCTCAGCCTGCCAGCAGCTCCAGCCAGAGCACAAGCCATATCTCAAGCTCGTCTTCTGGTGGACAAGTTGCCAGCACCAACGGTCAGCCGCCGACCAGCAAGAAGCGTAAATTTGGCGGGCCACCAGATCCCTTCAACGACTGTACCGAAAACGAGAGGATACAGCTCGTTACGGGATGGCGCCTTAGATTGCACGATGCGGGCATGCAGAAGCACCTCCGTACCGATCCTCCAGAGAATGCGAAGGCAATGCTTATGAAATTCTACAGGATGAGAGCAGAGGAGATTAGAGCCGCCAAAGGAGGACCTCTTCCAGGCCCAGCACCAGGTAGTAAGAGGAAAGCTACTGAGGAGCAACATGCAAGTGAAGCTCAAGGGAAGAAACCCAGAATCGCCTCCTCACAAAATTACCTGGGTACGCTATCGAATGGCACTGGCTCAACAAGCTCGCAAACCTCCAGCATATTCAAGAATATCCTACAGGGTAGCAAGAACCAAGTGAGCATGGTGAATGGTACTAGTGACACCACATCTGCATCCGCAAGTTCAAAAACGATTCAGTACCCATCACTCCCATCATCTAGCAGCAACAGCGCGAAATCGTCGCTGTTCCAGCCCAAGCTATCTTCTACGTCTTCGATATCGCCTCCTTCGGGTACTGTAGCTGGGGGTCGTTCCCAAGGTCTAGCATTCCCTGGCACTCCTTACCAGCCTCCTTCGGATTCGCTCTTTGTCTCGAAGAATACTGACCACGGCACGTCTGCCACAACTCCCAAGCTTCCAAGCAATGGTTTCGGTATGACGACTCCCTTGGGAAGCTCTGATCCCATTAGGTTCAAGCCTACCTCGAGCAGTCAACCTCCATCCGATGCGACGAAGCCATCAGCATTCAAGGTCCCAGCATTCGGTGTCAGCGCTTCATCGATCCACGGCAATCCCAACACTTCTCTAACCACGCCTCAATCAAGCTACGAATCCTCAAACGTTGCAACGAAGATAGCTCCGATGTTCAGACCGGTGAATGTTGGTGCCACCAAAGCATCGGAGATGGGAGGTCCTAATTCATTCAGTGTCATACCCGCTAGCAGTAGCGAGGTTTCAAAAAATACATCAAAGCCTTCAACATTCAAGGTGCCCACGTTTGGCGCTGGCGCGGCACCCAATTTCCTAGCCCAGTTTGGTAAAGCCGCGGAAAAGACTGCTGAAGAGGCAAAGCAGAAGCGCAAAGCAGAGGATTATGACTCGGATGAGGAGGACGAGGCGACCTGGGAGCGTAAGTATGAAGGGGAGCAACGAGCGAAGAAGCAAAAGCTTGAAGAGATCAGCAAAAACAAGACTGCCAAGCAGATTGACGGAAAATGGCAGTTTGTGGCTACTGGAGGTGATAAACCGGCAATCGTCAACACTCCGAAAGAGACACCAGCAAAATCTTCACTTTCAATCTTTGACCAGCCGCGCGTACCATTGACCAACGGTCATAATATGTTTGGACACTTGTCTGGTGAAGAGTCCGGTGCTGAGGGTAGCAAAACCGGCGATGCTGATGATGAGGACGATGGACAAGACGAGGGACATGATGATGATGGAGAGGATGAAGCCGAAAACGGAGATGGCAAAGAGGTACCGAAGAACCGAAACGATGGCGAAGAACAGAAAGCAGGTAGCAATCCATTGGCAGCCCGCTTGTCGCGACCAAATAGTCCACAGCGCAACGCTGCGAGCTCGAGCTTGTTCGGCCGGATATCTAAGGACGGAACACGTAATGCTGACCGCGAAGGCTCGAATCCCAACGCAAAAGCGGCGAGCTTTGGATCTGGTCACACTAGTGAAGGGCCTGGCTCTTCAGGCTATCCGGTTTCTAAATCTTCTACGAAGCCTGCCGGCGGAGGCTCGGACTCTACTACCAATAAGCCTTCATCCACATCCAGCACTAATATCTTCGGAATGCCCTCGACTAGTTCTTCCCCCGCTCCGACCAAACTGGGGGAGAGTCCGACTGGAGATCATACGTGGAAAGCGGATAGCCCGATCAAATTTGGCAGCCAGAGCATGTCGCCCGTAGTCAATGTCACTGCTCCAAGCCCGTCGAATTCTCCATTCAAGGGTCTGTTCGGCGCTTCGAAGACCAATGCTACACCTGAGTTGCCGCTTAAATCTACTTCCAGTCTGTTCGGCACCTCTCCAATACCAGCTCCTACGACTGGGTTCGGCTTCGGCTTCACCCCTGCTAATGCTGTAAAGCCTGCTGACATCGCCAATCCTGTGGAGCCTGCGGCAGAGTTGTCAGTGCCTACATCGACCACAGCCTCTGTGGCCAAGCCTGCCGTAAATTTGTTCGCGATGTCTTCGAATACTAACATTCGAGCCAAGGCTGCTGCAGGTCTATTTGCCTTGCCCCCAAACCACGCCTCTCCTGCCAAGCCTACCACACTTTTCTCCGCATTCTCGTCAAACACCGCATTTTCTGCCAATCCTACTCTTCAGTCATTGGCACCTCCATCAAACACCGCTTCTGGCGCAACTTCACGTGCCACTTCTCCCGGCGCAACTACCGCAGAGAGTGCCACTGAGTCCACTGCTGGTAATGACGAGGACGCCCTTCCAAAAGATGATCAGGTAGATCTAATGTTGGCTCGGCCGGGCGAGGAGAATGAGGATGTCCTCTTCGAAGTCAAAGCAAAGGCAATGATCTATGATGCTGCGTCGCAAGGGGACTCGAAATGGATCGTCAAAGGCGTCGGACCTCTCCGTGTGATGAAAGACCGGGCAACAGGCAGTACTAGGCTTCTGCTACGCGCAGAACCAAGCGGTAGAATCATCGTGAATGCTGGTCTACTGAACAACATGACCTACGAGAGTACTTCAGCCAAAGCGATTAGAGTGCCAGTCCCTAATGCAAAAGGCAAGATTGACGTCTACACTTTCAAGGTTGGGAAGGATGACGACGCGAAGGAGTTGGCTGGCATTTTGTCGGCAAATAGGCCGAGCTGAGGATTTTCGATCTCGGCCGGTCAGTATCATAAACAATGGAGTTTGTATGCGATTGCACATTTGTGGTTCTTCGAAATAGTACGGCGTCTGGCAACCATCATTTCAGCATTTCACGGTTTGCATCTCTGCGGTCCCATGGGTTTGTACGGAAATGTCCAGGACCCAAGAAGTTTCGTCGTCTTAGCGAAGCATACGGACATCAACGGCGTTGGTGGCATTCTGCTTTCATCTTCTCCACGTCACATAATCAATCAGCTTCGCCTCCGAAGTATATCCACCAAGGCACACAGCACCTCAAGAGCGCCCCTCTCAAGCTATCTCACACTCACTGGATGAAAGTCTGTCATCAATCGTAACGGGAACAAGGGTGAAAATATCTGATCGACTTTTCGGCTAGCTCAACCCAGTGTGGTGGACTGAAATTCCAGCAGTATTTACTAATTTTGTCGATGGATCGTGTCCTAGGACACTTGATTATCGGAAATTGGGAATTGTTGGAGGCTCCATGCCATCAGACCGGTTGGAGAACTCAGACCCTCAACAGCACCTACTAACTTTGTCGATCGATCGTGTTTCAGGACACTTGATTGTCGGATGGACAAGGAGGTTTTAGGCTAACGGATCGATTTGGAGGATTGCTCATTACCTACTAATTGTGTCGATCGGTCTTGTCTTGAGACACTGGATTGCCGGAATTTAGGGTGGATAGGGAGGCTGAAAGCCTGCGAGCGAGGGGGACTGTGGCGGATTTGTATCTGACTGCCCCCTTGCTTCGGTTTTCTGCGTTCCCTTCATCTACAAAGCTAGGGGGACTGTGGCGGATCATACTGACTGCCCCTTTGCGTTGTTGGCACGGTCGTGATCAGATTGTACAGAACTACTCGTAATATGCGCTGAGGATATCGGAAGTGGAAAATTGGTTTCGAGTAGTTAGAACAAAGCATGCAGATCGATCATAATCTTTTCAACTTCAGCCGGCTCTATATGGGTCACCATGGCGCGTTGTGAGCTTTTACGGCATGTTTTGACAATGTTCGATGTTGACCCACTTCCCATTCACATGCGAAGCTATCTTCACTGATCTTTACTCGTTGCTTTTGATATGCTCGATGCCCTTTTGCACGCCCAATAGCCTCGATTGCGCTATGGATTGTCGATAGTACTGGAGAAATTCATAACGTTTAGATGAATTCAGATAATGTCAATACATACTTGATTGCTGATGCCTTGATTGTGGAACTTAACCAGCATGTGGAGGAAGGACATGGCTCAGTATATGGACATTGCGGTTGGTAGAATTGGTTATCCAGATAGCAAGGTCTTGTAGGAGGAATATATACAATCGCGTTCATACAACCATCACTCATCAAACCTGATATCCCCCTTACTAACATCCGGATAAACATCAAACCGCCTCTGCCTATAAATCGGAATCCCCCTCCTCGTCTCCTCAATCTCCCTCCCATCCAAATCCGCATACACAACCTCCTCCCCCACCCCCGCCTCACACACCACCTTCGCGTTCGGATCCACAACCATACTATGCCCCCACGCGTGATAACTCGCCTCCATATCCCTCGCCGGACTGCACACGCCGACATAGACCTGGTTATCCATCGCGCGCGCCCGGGCCTGCAGTTCCCAATGCAGCGCGCCGGTGGTGAGGTTGAAGGCGCCGGGGTAGAGGAGGAGGAAGCAGCCGTTGCGGGCGGCGATGGTGGCGAGTTCTGGGAAGCGGATGTCGTAGCAGATTGCGAGGGCGATTTTGCCGTAGGCGGGGAGGTCGATCAGGGTGACTTTGTTGCCGGGGGAGAGCACGTCTGATTCTCGGAAGGTGATTTTGCCGGGGATGTCGATGTCGAAGAGGTGGGTTTTTCGATGCGTGGCTAGGAGGGCCCCGGAGGGCGAGAAGAGGAGGGAGGTGTTGTGGTATTTTTTTGTGGTGGGGACGTATTCGGGTATGCTGCCGCCTAGCAGGTAGGTTTTTGATTCGAGGGCGAGGGCGGAGAGGGCGTGGTAGGTGGGTGATTGGGTTTGCGTGGGGGGGTGCGGGAGGAGGGTTTCGGCGTAGTTGGGGAAGTGTTGGCAGCCGTAGGGGGAGTTGAAGCATTCGGGGAGGACGATGAGGGTGGCGCCGGCGCGGGAGGCTTCGAGGACGCGGGTGCGGGCGCGGGCGAGGTTGTGGGGTTTGTCGGCGCCTGGGGGTGGGGGGGTTAGATGGGGGTTTTTTGTGGTGGTGATGGGGTAGGATGGGGGGGAGGAACCTGTGGCTAGTTGCACGAGGGCTAGCTTGAGAGGCTTTTTGAGGAGTTGTGACATTTGTGATCAGGTCTTGATTCACGTAATAGGATCAATTGAGGTGAGGTTTATTGTAAGATACCTCGTCTGTGTTCAAGAAGAGCAAAGGCCCATGTCATAGCGGAATGCTTCCGCGCAAATCTGTATACATATCTTCTATTACTGAGCCTGCGATTGATCAAAGCTAGATCTAATATCTACACCTGTGGCTTCTTTGTCTTTCTCCTCTCAAATCCGACATCTGCTAATTAGCCCTTATAATGTGACAAATGCATGACTTTGCTCTGTTGCTTGACGGCGAATGCCGAGACAGCCACAAGCCATACCCTCATCAACCCGTCTGTGTTAGGAAGGCTATATCGACGTTTACCTGAGTCACCGTCTCACGTTGCTGCCCACCGAAGAGCGAGTAACAATTCAACGACAAGCTGGCATCGCCAGACTCGGTGTATGTGATGCTGTGAGGATCTGTTAGCCCAACATACTGTACCGTATAAGATCAAGAAAGGTCTGGCTTACTTCTCGCAAGGTACGCCAGTCCTCTGCAGCTCGATTGAAGATCCGAAGTACCGGAAAGACATGTTCCCACCACCACAGTAGTACCTGTTGAAACCTGCCAACGAGCCTAGCGATTTCCCAGTCTGAGCTTCAGCGCCGCATTGATACTGGATGCCGAAGTTGGGATCGGCGAACAGGAAAGATATATGCGAATCGGTGAAGGCTGGAGGGCCGCCAGCTGGTGATGTGGGGCCTGCATCGAAAGCAGTGTATTGCTGAATGTTCCAGGCTTGACTGTTGCAGGTCTGACGTTTCTCATGTGCGTGCGGAAGGGCCAGCGCGAGCGAGGCAAGGGGGAGAAGGTGGAATAGTTGCATAGTCTATACGGTCGATGTCTGCCGATACACTTGCTACTTATGTGTTTTGGAAATTTCCAAGCAAAGATGCGATGGGTATTGGCGATTAGCTTTGGTTGCTGTGAGGAAGAGCAGGATGAATTAATGGAAAGGGGAGAAGGTAGCAGAGAATTATATGCTCTTATACCTGTATTCACCTACCTGGGTCGGGATCTCGCTATACGACATTCGCTTTACCACATTGTCAGCTCCGCCCTTACATCGACGAGACGAGATTTAGCGAACGAATAAGACATTCAGATGGTGCAGATACGAAGCTTTGCAGGCACCTTAGAAATTCCATGCTACCTCGGCTGAGGCTTGGGTCCATAGAGCGTTGTGTTACGCTCCTTTCCATGTACTCAGCTGTCGTCCTACCACGCTAGAAAACATGAGGTGAGAGCAAATGAGATGGTTGGGCTTCAGCATACGGGTAAACAGTGTTGTCTGTCATGCTGATCAATCGAAGTCTTGCTTGACGGGCTTACTGGGCTCATTCCTGCATAAGCGGTGGTGCCCGTGAACGAATGAGAGCGTTGGTAAGATCGGAGGAAAAGGGGCTCGTATGCTCGGGAAGCTCCGACGCCAAGAGATGAGCCTCTATCTAAGTACAGAGTACGAATGGCTGATCCAACGCAACCTCTACCTTCATCCTCTTGGTATGTGTTTTCACGACTCATTATCTGACACAACGACCAGAACTCCATTGTCATCTTCGCTACATTTATTTTTCTCAAGCACAGTCGCACCTGAAATTCGTAACATGGGCTCCGTCCATCGGAAGCAGGTCCAGAAGTCTATAAAAAGTGCATGGCTTAATGTCGTTCTGACTGTAAACCCGGTTTCCAGTATTTACTGCTGTCAGTCACTGATCTATGCTGAGATGTTCGCTTCAACGAGGCATGTTTCGTGACACACACAATGATGCACAATACCCGTGTGCCCGTCGCTCCTTCTGCGAGCAGTACCTGGGAAGGAACCCCTCTTTCACGAATATGTCAAGGCAAGCAATTGCCATACTCTCTTCTTTCCCTGTCTTCTTCTCTTTATTCTGTACTTCTTCCTCACTGTATACCTTCTCTCTACATCCGCATTCCCTGTATAATCTAACAACAGTCTTTCCCTCATTCATCTCACGGTCTCGATGCTTTAATCACTCCGTGAGTCTCGCTTATGGAGCAGGTTGCTCGCTGGAACGAGTCATCTCTGCTACCTGAGCGAGGCTTTACAATATCTCCAGCAGTGGACGCAAACCTGCGAGATCGCATACGGTCCTTGCTTGTTGCTCGGAATCAAGGACGCTCACCGCAAACGCCTTTTCCGTCTCCTAATCACAAGTTCACTTCTCGTGGCTCTGACGAAAATCGATCTGATCAATCTCTCGGACACACTAAGGCCCACAAATTAAACCCAGATAGGACTGCTGTGAAAATTGCACGGCTAGAGGGCTTGTACTCAGACATGGGAGCAACCAGGTTTGATGGCCCTGCTGGTCGGATCGATGACGATAGTAGTGATGTGAACGCCAGACGACCCAGCCAGCCCAGCTACCGGACTGGCCGTGAGGCGTCGAGCGAGTGGCTGTGGTCCACTCCGGCATCGGGTCTGAACCAACGAGCGCATGTTGACATCCTCGGACGAGAAACCGGCATTCCTGCTACTGTGTATCGGACGGAGTCCTCCTCGTCAAAGAGTCTGACTGGAACCCGAATTCCTCGGTTTCATCTTCGGACCGTTCCACCTACCACTGATGTGAATAAGATGCTGAGGCCCATACCTTTACATATCCCTGGTAGCTATCAATCTGAAATCGACACTAGAAAAGACCACGACCCGAAAAATGTCTCGCCTGCTATAGACGACACCGTAGAAGCAAGAGATAACGGAGTCTTTGCCATCCAATATCACGGGGGACTGAATGACGCGCATTCTCATCAAACCGCTGTTGATGCTTTGAAAGACGTGGTAAAGCACGACCACTTTGAAATCATTCAGCCTACGGCTGAAGTAGATCAGCCAGCGTCGAGCCTCCGCAATACCTCTCCACCCAAGATGGTGGAATCCAACATCGCATCGATACCAAAAAACGAGCTGCTAGCGAAGCCCATTACAGACCAGGCCACCTCGGATCAAGATAGTCAGCCAGCACGTAAACCGTCTCTCGATCACGGGCACGGGCAGGTCGACGACTTAAAAGTGCCGCTTGGTGCCACCGGAGATGACAATGATGAGAATACCCAAAGTCAGGATGTTTATGTGACGCAGATCGAGCCCACGCTCGACACGCACGAAGACACGCAGGACATCTTGTTAGGTGCTTCGGGGATTCGTGATCTGCTGGCTAAAATGCCACCACTCAGGCAAATCACAGTAGATGACATTGTCAATCACCATATGACGGCCACAATCCCGGCAGATTCGGAGCCAATGGTTTCCATTGGACGTTCCAGCTTGGTCTCGAGCCTTCATTCGTTACCTTTGAATGATGAAGAACTTGCTACAAGCCCAGTGTCACCCCTCATACCCAAGCCGCTTGAGATTGCTTCTCTTACAAGAGAAGACGGGGATGAGGCCATAGCTCCATTAGTTGGTGACGCCAGACGATCATCTGAGGCCACCGCAAAGCTCTCAACCATCAGTCGGGCTATATCCATGCTATCCGACTTGAGTGCTCGGTCTCGACGACTAACGCCTTCTCTGCGCTCTTCTGTCGAACAAGTGAGCTCCGGCCCCCCTTCAAATTTGACGGCCAGACCAAATTATCGTTCCAAGCGCAAAGCACAAATCCCAGAGCGCTCCCAAGGAAACGCGATGTCAGCGAGGCAAGGATACAAACCCTTGAGAGACGAAAATCAGCAAGGACCTTTGAATGCCTCGACCAGTACAGATGGGACATTGATCGTACGTCAGCAGGACAAACAAGGTGAGGGATTTACCAAAGTCATCACTGATCTTGAGTCTCTCCTAAAAGAGGCTTTAAACATTGCTGGGCAGGCTACAAGCAGAAATCAGAGCGAAAGCGCACCACTCTCTTCCCAGGCTCAACGCAATGGCTATTGTCGTGCAGACTCCGACATGTCTTCAAACAGCAGTGAATACCCATCTGCGCTGTCAGGAGGTATTGACGAAGAGAACAACCCTACCACGGTTCCTCCTCATATTACAAATCACAAACGGGACCATGTGGTAATCAACGAGCCTGAGAGTGATGCTCTGTACCATGGTCACTTCAAGAAGGCTCGCGATGCAACTCCTTACCCTGCACAAACAAGGCATCAGTCCACGGTACCAAATGGTGAGGATGACGAGCTCGTCACGCCCCGTCAATGTCTTGAAGCACCGCGGTCCTCGTCGAAAGCGTTCAATCCTGCGCAAGAGACTCTACGCCATCAGTCTTCCAGCCCTATCGATTGGGCTGCCATTACGATAACTCCTCGCCCATCCAGATTACGGTTGGACGTGAGGCCACCGCCTCCCGCGCCCCAAGCACCGCCTATGGTGCAGGCCCCTGCGAAGGAGCAGCATGCCTTTCTTGTACGAGAACACGGTATCTCAGAAGACACAATGACTAGGGATCAGGTCCGCGGTTATGTGAGCATGCATCAACGACCTCCAATACAGCCGCGCCAAAGTTCCATCCGTCTCAGAAGAAACGTCAATCATGGGACCATGTCCAGGTCAGAGAAATTGAACCTGTCGCAAGGTAAAGACACTGACGAGGAAGAAAGTGATTGCGAATGCGTACCATATGTTGCTGATTTTCAAACATCTGGTTTGCGGTATCACCCGGTGTTCCAGGAAGCAGTAGCAGATGGACCTTCGCAGGCGCCCAGACAAGGTCCGTTTCCTTTCCATCCTCGCGAGGACACTTTCGCACCATTGCGTAACAATGAGTCAAAGATCGATGCCACTAACAAGGAAGGAGCTCCTCCAATGAACAATACCTACAATCTCGAGGGTCGCCATCATTTCAGCATACGTGAGCCACGTGGATTCAGTCTTAGTCGGTCCCACCGTCGGTCCCCAATTGCTCGAGACTGGAGCAATCCGCGTAAGAGATACACGGCCACAGTTGTCTGCATAACTACTGCCTTCATGGGACTTATCGTTGGTATATATGCGGGCGAAGTACCTGCAATTCAGTACGCCATTGCGGACGAACATCATTACACAATTCTGGGGAATGTGTTCTTCTTCATTGGTCTGGCCATCACCACCGCTTTGTTCTATCCACTACCTCTTCTTCATGGGCGAAAGCCATACACATTAGCAGCACTAGCGATTCTTCTGCCGTTGCAATTCCCTCAAGCTCTTGCGATTAGCATGAATAGATCACCATACGTGGCAACGTATAGAGTTGGTCTTCTGGTGCCAAGAATGTTCGCTGGGATTGTCATGGGGTTCGCCAATATAAATTTCAAGACTACTCTGCTTGATTTGTATGGGGCGTCGTTGCAGAGTGGTAATCCTCATCAAGAGACTGTGAACGCGAATGATGTCCGAAGGCACGGAGGTGGGATGGGAGTATGGCTTAGCATCTGGACATGGTGCTCGATAGGATCCATTGGCATTGGCTTCCTGATTGGCGCCGGCATCATCAGCGGCCTAGACGTCTCGTGGGGCTTCTGGATCCTCATCATCATGAACGCCGCTGTGTTGGTACTGAACATTCTGACGCCGGAGGTGCGAAGATCGGCCTACCGTAGGTCGATGGCTGAGGTCCGTAGTGGGGGGGATGTCTCGAGGAGAGTCGCAAGAGGCGAGATCAAGATGCATCTCCAGTCTACTGGACCAATTTGGTGGTGGGAAGAGGTTTGGTGGGGCCATGTCCTCGCTATTCGCATGCTCAAGCAACCGGGCTTTGCAATCCTTTCGCTTTATCTCGGCTGGATATACGGTCAAGTGGTCTTGGTGATAGTAGTAGGTCAACCCTTCATCGTTAACATACCCAGCGGCTGACATCTTGACAGCTACTTGGGTCTCTTCTGTCTAAATACTATCGCTTCCATCCTCAATACGTTGGACTAGGTGTCGCAATTATTCCCCTCGGCGCTCTTTTTGCGATACCATTCCAAAAAGCATCCTTGTTCAGCCGATCGAGGCACCACCCCCAAAGAACGGACAGTATGACCTTCGAAAAGCGCGTTACCTGGACCTCTCATCTTGTGAGGAGGGCCATCTTCATGATTTCCTTACCGTTTGCTGACCTGGCCTACACACTTGCATCGGGAGGACGACCCACCAACTACATGGTGCCCATCATCTTCGCTGGCCTTGTCGGAATCCTCTCCAATCTTGCCATTGCTGAGTGTAACGGCATCATAATGGAAACGTACGATACCTCGGACTTGCAGCCAGGGATGACTGGGAGACCTCGCCGCGTGCTGCCTGAAGAGACCAGGAGGAAGAGAACCAACTTCTCCTGCTTCCCTCGTGTGACCGCTGGGTTCGCCGTTGCTCATACATTTGCCTTTCTCATTGCTGCTGGATCTACCGCCTGGGGCGGTGTAGCAGAAAGGCACCTCGGCGCACAGACCGCCACTGCTGTCATGGCAGGCATCTTGCTAATACTGACGCTGCTATTGATCGGCGCCTTGTGGCGGTTCAAGACTGTTCAGATCATTCCGTCCGAGCGGTTCGGGACGAACATCCTGTCTGGTCCGGAGGACGAATGGAAACCTATCATTATCGGTAACCCCAGTGGTACTACTCGGCGAATGAGTCTGTTGGAGTTGGGTGCTTTGAGTAGATGGACTGAGATCAGACGGAGAAACAAGCTTGCTCCGAGCGATGGATGAGTAGAGAAGCATCGCCTTCCTTTAGTGCAGGTAATAATTGTCGATGGCTGGTCCGTCCTGATTCCTGCTGTACCTTAATACTACCTATAGACAGGCTGGTGGAATACGATTATGGATAGCGGCTACTTGAAACTCCGTATGGACCCTATGAAACATCATGACTGATATCGAAGCACAGCCGTCCAGAATGCAGACTATTGACCCATAAAATCATCATTGGATCGCCTCCCTTGTATGCAGGCTTTTCCAAGTATTCCGCATACACCCAAAGTGAAATTGATATTAGGTGTTCCCTGCACATCTGAATGTTGGACGACTAACGTGCCAGCCTTCTTCGGGAGCAACGGTGGCAGCATTCAACCTCAAGCATCTGCTTGTGATGAAATGCCCTCTTGCCTATGATTGTTGCTCCAGCGTACCCTAGATCCGACACATGCATACTAACAGAGACAATTCACCGAGGGTCACGCCGTTCTCCCCAGATCCTAAGAATGGTAAGATTCTGCAAGGCGGCAAAGAGATCCTTCAATCTGGCCGACGGGCCATAATTGCTGTTTACTAGGGCAAGAAGCTTCAGTGGGTTGATGGTTCATCTCTACTAGGTTTTTCCGATAGCCACTAGGATGGCATTGGAGATCATCTGCGTATGGGTGATATTCTTGAGGTGTGAGATATAGAAGGGGTGATGTGTTTTGGTGACATTGATGATTGCAGCCTACAATTGCAATCCAGCTACTGATAGATCTAATCTGCGTTGAAATCAGCCTCAATACTCGTGCTTCTTTCGCTGGAGCAGCTTAGTGTGGCCTAGCATCCACTCGTGCCTCGCTATAGTGATGATCCTACACACACGGCTTTACGCTCCACGACTTCTCTCTGCCCTCGCTCTCTTCAGATAAGCAACCACCGTCTGCGTCCTCCTACTTTGGCTTCACAGCTCTTCCCCCTTCGTCCAATACCTATATTGGCAGTCACGGCTGTGGTCTTGCGCAGCATTCTGTAGGGCCTGAACAGTTATAGAAAGCTGATAGGGGTTGAGAGAGAGCGTGGTGGGAGATGTGAGTAGTGGTATGATGATGATGGTGATGAAGAAGGTGGAGATCCAGAAAGGCTTGGAGATTTCGGCAAATGAGATGGGAAAGGGGAGAGAGTGAATGATAACTTTTTTGTAGGTTGATGTTATATCTAGTGGCTAACGTTATGACCGAAAATATATAGGATGGCTTCGGTAATATATTGGTGGAGTCTTTGGAGCTACGATGGAAGCTTTCGTCTCGAAGCAGCTGATGCTCTCCATGATGCTGAACAAAAGAGTGATAAGCTGCTGCTCTTTGGGGACAGTGCGTCCTTAGCGACGGCTTTAATTAGGATATCCATATTGGATCAAGCTATGGACATCTGGGTGGAAAGTACAGACACAGCATCGCTAAAGCGAGCTGTTGATTCACTCAGCCAACCGTGGAAGTTAGAGAGGATGGTAAGTGATATTTGCTGTGGTAGTCTGTAATTTAGTGAAGCATTAGCAGACGAATCGACATTCTTGTTGCCTTCCAGATGGAAGTGCTGGTGGTAGAGCGCCAAGTGATCAGATATCACGCGCTAGTCCCAATCCAGCCGTGCATCAGCTTTCGAATCAATTCCTCACCACTCACGTGCCACTGTCATTATTACCTCCTTCTCACTCTCTCATGCTCGCCCCCAATACACATGGCTGCTCAAGCGGGTCGGGCGCTTCCTGCTTACGCCAATACAGTAGGTCGAGCTATACACGTCAAAATCCATCCTCAGCCACGCAATCTGGCAGAGAGCACGGAGGTGTTGCGTGTGTTACAGCAGTATGGGGAGGTGGTTATGTACAAGCATCTGAAAGTAAGCCAAAATCGTCATCACTCACTCAAGGGCACTTTACTAAAGTCTGGCTAGAAAGCTGGCTAATCTGATCGGATGAGGGCAGCATGAACCTAATCTTCACGCTGCAAATACCGCACTGGCTATATACAAGAATTCAAGTTCGGCACAGGACGCGATCAATGCCAGTCCATTGCGATTCGAGTTGAAAAGACCAGGAGCCAGCTTGCACTCGTCGAAAATCCATAGTACCACTCAAGCCCCAGCTGTTGAAGAAAAGGGAGATGCGCGGGTCAATGAAGAGCAACCGGAGCCAGAGGACTCGGACGATAAGCAAGAATGGCTGGAATCACTGGCTACAAGCAAGAATTCAATGCGGGAGCCAATAGCCGACAAGCCTTCGACCTCATCTTCACGATCTTCAAACCCTTCCACTCCCAATCCAATTCCCTTCAATATCTCAGCGACTTCCCTTCCCTTCCCGCCCTCGCCTTCAGCCTCTACCGCCAAGGCCTCTGAAACAGAAAACAAAGAATTCCATCTCACAATCGATCGCAGTGTACTCAACCATCAAGCGTACATCCAACGACAGCACTACTATGGCGGTTTTCGACTGGATAACAGGACCATAATGGCGGAGGACCTAGAGGCAAGGGTACCGGTGAAGGGTTTAATGGACTGTCAGATAGACAAGGGGGAAGTCCCGTTGCGGGTGAGGCAGAAGAGAGAGAATGCACGGGGGAAGCAGAGGAAGACTTTAGGAGAGGTGTGGAGAGAGGCAAAACTGAAGAAGGAGAGAGGGGGTGAAGAGGAAGTCGGAGCTGAATTCAGCCAGGGTAACGATGGCGCAATTGCCTTGGAAGATATATTCGTTCAAGATCGCACCAGTCCTTGACAGCACCATTTCCGCGATATAGATGGCGACTTTCCAAACGTCATATCGGGAGACTTCGGGACTTCACTTCTTGGGTGTATCACTTCGGATAGCTTCGCGCGGTTACTCTGCTCTGGAAGAAGTCTTTACTTGATAATTTTCTTCACACAGGCGACGGTACATCGCGGCAGAATATAATGCACCCCAACAGCTCACCTTCTCCTACTTTTCAGTTTGGCTCGACTCCTTCTCTTTCCACTTTATGCGTTCGGGCGTAGAGCATGGCTTGTCTTACTTCAACTTTGACAATGCAGTACTTTGGTATGACCCATATTCCCCAGATTGCACTGGCCTTCTCTCCCAGTCATACATAGTATTCTTCTTAGCCAGAAAACTTTAGCTGTAAGAAATATTGAGTTCATTCTGTGTTTTGTTCCTCACGTTTATACAAGCTATGCGCCAAGTTCTTCTGCGATCTATCATCACCCATTATATATATAAGTTATCCTACTGTGAGGCAATCATCTCTCAAATCTCATATTACCTACAGTTGAGTCCACGACGCCATCAATCAAGACTTGACCTCTACAATTGACTCCACGACGCCATCAACTAAGTCTTGACACAACCAAGAATATACTACGAGTTGGCCAGCGTCTATACTCAAATACCAAAATAAACAGGATTTTCCGTGGAGTCCCGAGTCCCAGAACCCTCTGACTCCGGCGGAGATCCCCCAGATCAACCGCTTCATTGCCTACTCCCAGCAGCAGGCTTTTCGACGGACGACCACAGGTGAAGAGGTGGATGGCAAAGTGGTCTGGCAGTCTCAGCCACCACAGGCACCACTGTTCGTGTGTGATGAGATTGACTAGGGTAACGTGAAGTGCCAGTATCAGGACATTGTCTTCCCAGTCCTGCTTTTCGGGATCTGATTCACCTACCAAATTGCGTGCGCCCACGGCTCGGGTTCGCGTTTGGAAGTCAAAGTCGTAGATCAATGATGGAATAAGCCGTCGTGGTCTCTGACGCTAAACTCGCCCTCGAATTGGACGCCAGCTACATTAGCAGAGTCTGGGTTCCGTTGTCGAACATTCGGCGACGTGGTTAGTAAGTTACCACTGTCTGTTCAGGGCTACATTCTGACTGTAGCCAGGGCAGATTCAGCCGAACAATAAGTCCTAATCGTTGACTTGGAAGGGTTCATCACCAAGCTCAGATATTAGTTCCAGATTAACGGAGATTTTTCAACAAAGGTCAATTTCGATGCGGATATTTAGGGCGAACACTCAACTATAAAACATGGATGTGGTGCCAATGAAGTTGTCTTCTTCAACCAAAGCTAAGGCGCTCCCCATAAACATGACTCATTCACAGTTGTTGCGCCATCGCTCATCAAAGCCCAGACTCTAGGCAAGTCGGAACAAAAGAATCTTCTTTCGAAGATCTCTTGTTACCATCTGGATTTGTGGGGAAACTCAACACCCTCGTCAAGAATGCGGAAGATCCCTATTGGGCGACGGAAGATGTCATTCGCTATCCCACCGCGTCCCCAGTAGTCAGCTCTGCTAATTACCATCTCCACGATTGGGCACCGGATTTCCGCTCAGTTCAAACTGAGGCGAAGTCGGAAGTGGAAAAGCAGCTAGAGACTGAAGCTGCGGACTGTGAAACGAAGCAAAAGAATTGTATAAAGTTCCCAATATCCGACCGTGGCAATATCCAATTGGGGTTGTTTCATGCGAGGGAAGTATAAGCGGTCCTAATAGGGTTTGGGAAAGATGTCCATGTCAATTTCATAACCAACGCTTGTTACAGGGGCATTTGGGTCGACCGACTACAGTCGAGCGCAGGCAGCGAGTAGATATGCCAAGCACGAAAGATCAAACTTCTCGATCAAAAACCTCAGAACAGCTAGCAGCCTAGTAAAGAAGTTTTATCGGTGGAAAGCAATTACTACGCCAAGCCGTAGAATCAAACTTGTTGGCAGAAGAGTTAATATAAGGTATAGTGCTTGCTGTAAGCTGACAAGAATTAAGCTTACAGGGAGTTCATGAGGAGTTTGGGTCTTTCGGTCCAGCGACACGGTAAAATAAGTTGGTTATGCGTATTCACACATGCCTCATATCTACACTGTTGCCCTCTGACTATTCCATGACAGCGTGTCTACATACTACCTCTAAAAAAAAAGGCTATATTTGTAGAGATGGTCAAGGCAACCAATGTAACTCCGTGATATTGTACAATCAGGTTTGGAAACAGGAGAACGCTGAACTCGTTTAATAGTTGGAAAGAAATGCACGCTGGCCGACTCTGGCTTTTTCCCCATTCATTTGCATTGAGGGCAGGATCTGTGACGTGTTAGAATTCTGTTCCGAGCCGCAAGGAATGACGAAAGAGCAACACCGACTCTAATCTCATCCAGGAAAAGAGACTGGTCCTTTCGTAGAACATAGTAATACCATTTATCTCATGGTATGGCGCTTCAAACAACCGGCAGTGGCCCATTTTCTTATGAACCTCCACCGCCACCGCCACCACCAGGAGGTTGTGGCAGCGGGATAAAAGCGGAATACAATGCTTGATTGAATCTCAATCCCTGTCCGTTGTTATTCATCATTTGCCTCCACTGATCGAGGGTATTCCGGACCGAAGGCCAGGTATTCAGGGTCTGGCCGCCGGGCAGTCTAGCGTTCGCTTGCAAATAAGCAGCGAAAGCGTCGTCAATAGCGTCGTCCATCCAATTGATCATGTATTCTTCCATTCGGCGCAGGTGGTCATCTGAAAAACGGAAGTCAGAAGGTTCAGCCAGCATGGGGTATTACTACAAGTTAGGGTTTGAACGAACCTAGTACAATATCCCACCATTGCGTGGCGGTGCCTATGGGCCATCCATTTGCAGCAAACTCCCTCTGGATGTAGCCGAGCTGGGTGCGGACCTGGTTACGCGCTTGATTCCAACGGGTAATGAATTCCTGGGTGTTCATGTACTCGAAAATGGCAAATGCCTGCCGACTGTGTCAGAATACGGGCGAAACTTTGCTAGAAGAAACATTTTGTGAAGACTCACGCTCCGAATGTGAGACAGCAAATTGTCTGCGTCCGCTTGCTGGTCACTCTCAACTGCGGTCTCCGCCAATGCTTCGAGATTGTCTTCAGAAGTTGGCGGGTTGAGCTTGAACATTCTTCCTCTAGGTCCATTGATTTGCTGATCGACTGCCATAAGAGGTTCGGGCCAGTCAACAGAACCAAACCCTCCCATCATCCGATCATTGGCAGTGTAGGGCGTTGCACCGCTCGGTCCTCCGATTGCAGGATATTGGCCGAGATTGTGGAGCGGATGATTCCAAAAATTGTCTATGTAATGGGGATTAAGAGGCGCAAGGTTGGTTGGCGGCGGAGTAGTCCCTCTTAACAATCCACTGGTCGCAGCCTCGAAGAAAGTTGCGGAGAGTTGGGGCTTATTGTAACCGTGTCAAAAGATATAGCTCATTGTAGCAAAGAGAAAGCGGCACACTTACTTCAAGAGGATGTTCTGTCTGGTCACCGTTCAGACCGGGAGGATTCGGTCCCGCTGGGATCGGGATGAGGTCTATTGCTGGACCAATACAAGCACCTGGTCTCAACCTGAATTGAGTGCGTAAGACTTGGCCCGCATTCCGGCCCCTGAACAGTGAGCCTATTGCGTCGACTATGATCACAATAATGACGAAATCAATACCGTTCGGTAGATGAGCGACATAGTGATCTTGTCCTCGCTTTTCCAAAAGGTGCACGCTTTGAGTCGATTCGGATTCGAGGGAGGAAAGATCTCGCTTATTGGCAGCAATACCAGGGGTTCCATCATTGGTGCAAAATCCTGAATCCCTGCAAAGATTGTAGCTACAAATGGCCGGCGTAACAGGTGCAACCTGAACACTACAGGAGGCAGCTTGTTGCCTTCCATCTGAATGAGAAGTTAGACAAGTATCAAGTGTTGTTTCCAGCGATAATGAAACTTCTTCACAGGCACAAGACTTACAAGCGCATCGGACATTTTCATCATCTCCAAGACCACTCCTTAAGACTTCCACCTCGGTCGCCTTACACACGGCGTTTGCGCAATCGGAGTCAACGCCGCCTGACTGAGTTTTAGTAACCCAGTGACAATCCGTTAAATCAGTTGGCTTCGGACAACAATATGTTTGTACTCCGAACCAGCAGCTCCCCCCGGTGAAGAGTGCTGTCTGGTCACTTGGACAAGAACCTCGACTGCAATTTGGTCAGATAGTGGGCTCTGGAATTTGATCATGAAGTTTGACTTGACGCACCATTCTGTGTAACTACAACCTTGTGTTAATTGGAGAAATTCTGGGTCTGGGCAGCAGAAGACCTTAGAACCACGACCGCACTTATTAGTATTGCCGTCGTTCAGGAACCCGCCACCCCAAGAAGATCCAATTCCTTTAATGTTAATCTCTCCTGGGTGACACTGGGCAGAACAATCTGAAGACGATCCCTGTCCATTATCGTCACCCCGCCAACTGCACCCTTTGGGCGCTCCGTTCGTTGGACAGCAAATCGGTTTTCCGCAGTGCTAGTAAGCATACCTTAATGCAATGTTCTACCATGGCCTTATCGAGTTTCGAACTTACACATTTCTTTGAGCCGCAACCTGCATCATTCCAGCCAACGACCGTATTCCCAGCTCCGCAGGCGGCCTGCATTGCGTTGGTGTCATCAATATGCACACATTTCCCCTTGTACGCAAAACAATTCTGACCATTATCCGAAGCTAAACTCGAAATGACAGCCTGTGGGTTAGACAAAGCCTTGTCCACCGTCTGAAGCGTGTTTGTAGATATGATATTTCGACCGAGCAACGCAGTGTGAGCCGAATATTTGTCGTCATCTAGGTGAGTATTAGGCGATATCTGACATTTAGAGAAGCCATGGTGCGGGAGATAAAACAACTACATACCTAGGTCAGACGCCCAGATCATTGCACCTCCGAGCCCTACACCGTTGGCCCAATCTACCTTTTGCTGAAAAGTGTCTTTATTATCAAACGAGACCTATTGATTCTTATCGAAAGTGAAATACATGACAGCGTCAGTGGTGTCATGGACCGGCGTAATTGAGGGGTTTTGGTTGAGAATGTCTAGAATTTCGTAATAGCCCAGAATTCCACCTGTCGCTGTGCAAGGGCCGGGGTTTGAGGCGCCGCTGAATGCACAACCAGGAGTAGTACATGAAGAATCAGCGAGCGTGAAGGATCTGCCGTAGAAGCCAAATCCTAGGACGAGATCGGCTGGTGAAATGCCAACACGCCAGAACAGTTCAGCAGCTAGTTTGATCTCTCTAAAGATCAAATGAGCTCGAGATTCAAGAAATTGGCAGAGACGTTACATACGTAAGGTTTGTATGTCCTTGCACAAAGGATCCAATGGGGTCAGTCGCGTCCCAGACACCGTGCAGATCATACGTCATAAAATTCGTCCAGTCGGCGTGTTTCATCATGTTTGGCAGATCAAACCACCGCAAATACCAGTATGATGATGGTGTCGTAAATGTAAGGCCGTATTTGCCGCCGCTGGCATCAAAAGTTGACCGAAGTGTCTGCATTAGCAAGACATAATTTTGAGTATCATCAGTTTTTCCGCCTCGATCAGGCGCTCCAGGGTATTCCCAGTCGATGTCGAGCCCATCAAAGCCTTTTACCTCGAATCAGCATGAGTACAAAGCAGGCTCTGAAAAATAACACGCCAGTAATAAACAGCTAGCGATTAAGCCGTCCGGACATGATTGACAACGTACCGTACTGGCGCATGAATTTTACAACATTATTCGCAAAAGTCTGCCTCTTCCCAGCGTCGGCGGCAATTTCACCATAAAGCGGCTGAGTTGCCTAATTAGCAAGAGTGAAATGGTTAGCATATGTCTCAAGAATCTCGTTCTCTTCCCGGAGCCCTTACGGTGCCACTATCTGAAAATGACCTTCTGAACTGTCAGCACTCGTTTCATTACTTAAGACTTGACTGTCGAGACTGACCAGCCTCCTACACTGACGAAGACAGACAGGTCCTGCTTCACGGACTTGACATTTGTAATGTCCGAGAACAAACTCGAAGGAGTAGAAGTATCCATAGTCACAATCTCGTATGAGCCGGGATCAATGTACGCAAAGGCAAAATTTATGCTATTGTCTCGTTAGCGAAGCCTCAAAGACTTTGAGCTTAAGCTCTCCGCTCACTGTGTCAAAGCGTCTAATGGCAGATCTGTGGGTTTAATTTCGTGGCAGTTCAATCTAGCAGACCAAGACTCGTAGTACCCAATCACTTTGTCACTAAGAATTGCTTGGCCTGCACCTCCTCCAGGCGGAGCAGGGTTGAGGACGCAGTTGCTTTGGCAGCCCTCTATTACGAGCATCTGTCAGTGTAGCCCTTCGACGATTTGACAGAGACAAAAATGGCAAAGACACGCACTTTCACAGAAATCCGACGTTGTGCCACACTGTAATTTATGGAGTTAGCTTCATTTTAAATATCAATATACGCATTCGAAAGACTTACAAAGCCGTACTGGCTACAACAAGTGTTCAAAGGACACTCAGTGCCTGCAACTTTCGCGTACTGACCGCACTCCGCGACAGCACCGCAATTAGAAACGCAACCCTTCCCGCAGTACGTTGGGCCTGTCAAAGTATGAGGTCCGTATGCCAATCAATATCCGCCTTCACGGAGGACTCACCATAACCACAATAGCCGCTTCCACCACAGCATGCCCCATTGCTGCATGGGTTGCTGGAGCTGCATTGAAAGGATTGTCTTCGTTCTAAGGTGAGATTCGACAGTTGATCGGACGTATCTTGAAAATCAAGAACGCTGGCGTGTTGTACCACAATCGACTTTGGCAATAAATCGGCCCCGGCATTATACCAGGCATAAGCAGCGAAAGCAAGTAAAGTACCCAATAAAAGAATGAATAGCTCACCGGCGCCTCTCCTCTTCGAAAGGTGCCTGTCGGCCATGCTCAAGAGGAAGGACTGTTATGATTTGAAAGAGAGATGTGCGAATCGCAACAAATTGAGAAATGGTGGAAGGCGAGTACAAAGAAATAGATTTACAGTCTATTACGCTCTCCAAATCTTGCCTTGTATCACCAAGGAATCCCGCGTGTCGATCTTCTAAGATTGTCAAGCAAGCAGATGACCGAGGGTCGGTAAAGAATGTCGTGTCCGATGTTGGCCGCAATTTTTTAAGAAATTCATTCAAGAGAAAGCATGGTGGTGTTGTTGTCCCGAGCGAGCGCATCCGCAGGCACAACGCGCATGTTGGTATTGCTGCATGCGGAGTTACTCGATCATGGCGTCTAAATTCGGATGATCTACATCCGTTCCATCTACAGTGAAACAAGCTTATGCAGGTTTCGGTGTGTGTGAGTATCACAACCGCGTGGGGATTTGCGCTGACTTCGAGTCTGACGGGCTGAGCTGAGGGGTTGGGTACGGTAAGTAGAAGAGTTCACCTAGTAACCGTCCACACTTAGTAATCGTCCGGCCTTATAGGGTTAGTACCCTATAAGGCTACCCTAGAGCTTCAGATTTTATCATTTATAACTTCTTATGACCTGAATTCTGTAAAATCGCTGTCTATAAATCTATTTAGCATGTCAAACGCACCGCTACCGTCTATTCCTCTATCATACGAGACCGAACTAGGCAGGGAAGATCGCATAGAACTAGCCTACACGGCCTAGATCGAGGCTAGGGGACACGGTAATAGAATCCTATTAATTACGAAGGCAGCTAAGTAATATAGTATATTAAAGAGTATACTCGCCGATAGGATTAGGGGCCGTAAACTAATATCTAATACTTATAAAGGCCAACAGCGAATTACTCCTAGAGAAGAAGTAGTACTTCTAGCCTAGGTTCTCCGTCTTTATATATAGGGTTAGCTACTAAGGATAGAGTAAATACGCTTTATAACGAATGAAATCCTTCTTATAAAGGATAATAAAACCCTAATCAGACTAAACTAGCCCTAGAAATTTATATCACGACACCCGGAGGTAAAGACAGCTTATATTCCGCTACTCGACAAGGAACGTGCTATAATATAGGATCCTAAGGTACTATTAGGCTGGTTTAATCTCTACCTACGTATTAAGATAGAGTACGAGGTAGACGAGAGGGATATCTATAATATAGATAAGAAAGGTTTTATATAAGGGGTAATCGCCAAGCTTAAAGTTATAATACCTAAGTATAATAAGAAGAAGGCTTATATAATATAATATAGGAATCGTGAATAGGTATTACTTATTAAGTGCGTCTTAATAGATAGTAGATCTCTACCCCCCTAGATTATTTTCAAAGGCAAATTAATCCAGAAATCTTGGAAAGAAGCTCTCAAATCAAGCGAAATTTGTATCAGCGAGAATAGTTGGACTACGATCGGGTTTGAATGGCTTTAGAGGGGATTTAATTAAGAGACACGAGCGTACTAAAAAGGAGAATATCGAATACTACTAGTTAATAGCCATGCTTCTCATATTACGACTGTAGCGATTTAGTACTATATAGACTACAAGATTATTCTTCTTTACTTACCGCTATATATAATACATCTACTTCAGCTATTAGACGTTAGTGTTTTTTCTCCCTTAGCGACAGCCTATAAATCCTACGTCTAGCGAGTTCCACGTCTAGGGGCAAGCTATTATATCGATAAGGTAGACTTCTTAGATATCTATTAACAGGCCCGGTAAGAAGCGATAATAGTAGTTAATATAAAGAAGGCCTAGGCTATAGTAGGACTATTACTATTCAGGCCTGAATTAATTCTATAATATTTTCCTACGACTCAGCTACCTCAATAGTATAATATTAAGATCCGCCCTACTATACCTCTTAGGGTAATAATTACCTTAATTAGCCCTAACGGGAAATTTTACCTCGTATTAATACTAGCTAATACTCTATATATTTAATAAATCCTATAGTATATTACGTAGACCGGAGTTAAGACGTAATAACCTAATCTATTAAATATTCTATAAAAAGTAGGTAAAGCGGCTATTTAAGTAATAGCTGAGTCTATAATCTAGGGCGTTACTAATATAGAACTTATAGAACTTAATAGACGGAAGTAATAGAAATCTAATTATTTAAAGGGGAACTATAGGGCTACTAGATTTATAAATAAAGCGGTACCTATAGAATAATAGACTAATCAGGCTAATAAAGCGTGGAAAGCTGTCGTTACTACCTTAAATAGACTCGGTCTAGAAATCTTCAAACCGAAGGAAAAACCCGGTCCTAAATCACGTCCTACTCCTAGGAAGAAGCCATTACCCCCGGTAATTAGGCTAGTAGTCGTCACCCCTTTCAGGTCCCTTATAGCCACGTCCGCAACAGCGATCCCATATAGAACCAGAGTACCCCCGACGACGGCGATATAGGAAGAAATACCAAGTAAGGGGGACTATACTATCGCCCGTATAACGACTAAGCGACTAAAAAGACTTATTATCAGGTTACCTATTAGAATAACTACGGCGGAGTTAGAACGGGGCCTACGAGGGCAAAATAGCCAGCAAGGACAGGAAGGACAGGAAGGACACGTGATTAGAGGAATCAGCTAATCAGGACGAGGCATGCGAATAAGAAAACCTCGTAAAGGATAATTTAAATAGCTTAGAAACAGTCGCTTTATGGATTTATAGCATGAAATGGACGTTATAGACTATATTTATAATATTCTAGGGTACGCAGGGCTACCTCAATCTCAACCAAAGCTGCTCCGATTGTTGGCTTGGTGCGCAACAACTGCAACTGAGCAATCCGCTCGGATACGATCCTGGTCTGGCGAGCAATTTTGCCTCCTTGACTTCGGCTTGCAATGCTACAAATTATGTTTATGCGACCCCTACAGCATATGGACTTAACGCAAGTGCTGCTACGAATCCAGCCACGGCCTCTGCTACGGCCACGCCCCCGCCTGGGTGTACTGGTTATGCTGTCCAACTTACGGATACATGTGAATCGGTCTCTCAAGAGCTCAATGTCTCGACTTACAGCCTTCTGTATGAGAACAACCTGGATCTCTACTGCTGGAATTTCAAAGCTTCCGTTGGTACGGACCTCTGCTCGCCTGCAACCTGCACGACGTACACCTGGCAAGCCTCAGACACTTGTGCTTCTGTGGCCCTCGCGCACCCACCGATTACTGTCCCTCAATTCTTGGCCTGGAACCCTAACTTCAATTCTCTATGCCAAAATGGGGCTAGCTTCCTTGGATATCAAGTCTGTGTCAGGTAAGTCATCGTCGTCATTGCTCCTCAAGAGAACATAGGGAGAGAGAAAAATTGAATAGAAATCGCTGCTGATCCTGATGTAGTCCTCCCGGGGGCTTGCTTAATCCGTCTTCATCGTCGAACTTGAGTGTCACTACTGCCGCTACTGTAGCCGTACCTGCACCTACAAACGCTATGACGGGATCGAACAGAGACTGTGGCAACTGGTGTACCGTAAGTCACCGTGGTTCTCGTAGAGATCTTAATTACACCTAATCGACAAACACTAAGCGGACAATGTAGATCATTTCAGGTGACACATGCGGCCTGATATCGGTGGCGAACTATCTCTCCCTGTCCGATTTCTACTTCCTAAATCCTGAGATCTATGCCAATTGCTCGAATCTGGACCTTGGGGTAGCATATTGCGTCGAACCGGTTGGTGACATACGTACCTACCCTGGCTATACCATTACAAGCGGTGTACCAACTATTACGGTCGCTCCAGTCTCGTTTGCCTCTGTCAACACGGCCATCACCACGCCTACTCCCCAGTCTGGATTCCATTACGCTCCTTCTTATTTGCCCAAAGCTCCTGGGACTCTTTCGAATTGCTACGCGTATCACAATTACAACGTCAGTCGGGAAAACGATTGCTCCTACATCGCATTTCTTTCCGATATCACGACTGACCAGCTCATCGAGTGGAACCCTAGCCTGTCCTCAAATCTGAGCAGCTGCAGCCTGCAGTCGGGCTACAGCTACTGTACCGCGCAGAACAATGGAACAAGTAAGATGGTCATTGCTTTGCGAAGCCGTTGCGTTAGCTAATCGTCATAGCTGTGGACGCCTCCAACGACTGCACTCCGATCGACACTACTGAAATCGTATCCGGCACATCGTCTCATTGTGATTGCTTCCTGCAGTTAGCAGGCTATGAAAGTGGAGGTCAGTCACGATCCGATTCACAATCTCAAGCATATGCCGAGATCATGATAATCTAAGAGGCGAGATCCGTTCGCTAACCCAGAGTCCTCTAGAGTACATGTGTGAAGATATCGAAAGCGACTACTCCGTCACGGCTTCTCAACTGACAACGTGGAACACCTGGCTGGGCTCAGACTGTGACACAAATCTCTATGCAAACCTCCTCGTCAATGAGACGCGTCCGCTTTGTGTTGGCGTCAATGCCTCGGAACTGATTGGTAGTGCAGCTCCTGGTCCATCCAAAAAGCCATCCCAGACGGTGAGTGCCAGCGGAACCAAGACCGTATCGATAGGTCCTACCGCTTCCGGCGAGGTTGCGGGCTGCAAGCAATTTTACACCGTCAAGTCGGGAGATTCTTGCACTAACATTGAGACGACGTACGGAATCTCGTTTACGCAATTCTACGCGTGGAACCCAAGCAGTACGTTGATACCTAAACCCCCTCCCCACCAGAGACATGCGATTAGGAGCTAACTCGCTTTTGTAGTCGGAAAAAATTGTGAGAACCTCTGGCTTGGTTACGCATATTGCGTCCAAGGCCCAGCCAGCTCAGGCTCTGCGAGCCCAACCGCGCCCGCGTCGGCGCCCAGGTAGTCAGGCATCGCAGCGAATTGTGATGCGTATTATACAGTTGCCGGGGGCGACTCGTGCGCGAAGATTGAGACGCTGTACAACGATACTTTTGCGGAGCTGTATTCGTGGAATCCGGCAATCGGAAATAACTGCCAGAACCTGGGGGTGGGCTATGCGATCTGTGTGGGAGTTTCGTGAGTGTGAGTAAGTTTGGTAGAATGACCATTGGGAATAGCTTGATGAGATGCAAATTTGTAAATTGCCTCTGCTATAGTTTTTGAAGAAAAAAAAAATGGAAATATGATGCCCACCGCACTCTCCACCAGTCATCTCCACCAGTCAATCATTTGAAAATCTCCAAGATAGAATGGGTTAGGATCCTTCTACTCATCATACGGAGGTCCCACAACTTTAGGCGGCCGACAATACTCCGTCCTCCACCCATTCAGTCCCTCATTCCCCGAGTAATACTCCGTCATAACGCTGCGATAAGGAACTTTCATCCACCCAACATCGCGCTCTGTAATGCCCTCAATAGGCTCATACAGATTCGGATCCGGGTGCCCACGAGCGCGAGGATCCTCTTCAATCGGCACCCAAGCCTTACTAACAAGCTTTACCCAACCCTTTTTCGTAGCATCGGGCGTAGGAGGCGCCGGGGCGTCATTAACCACTGAATGCAACGCCGCCTCATCCACCATGACGCAAAACTGATAGCGCGGCGAACGACCCATGCGGACTTCCTCCCCTCCACTGCCACCATCACCAGAGCCATCTCGCTGCTGCTCATCACGAAACGCATTCTCCGCCCACTGCCGAAAATGCGCGCGGACAGAGGGCGTATCAGCGTGATCAAAAACCTCCCTATCCTCAAAGACCGTCAAAGTAAAAAGATCCAGAATATCCCGTCCATTGCAGCGGTCAAAGGAACGCTCCATACGGAAACGAAGGCGGCGGAGGAATTCAGCCCAGTCGGAGTCGATGGAGTAGGTTGTGCGGTAGATTACGTAGCCCCAGGTGGTGTGGTTGTCGGTTTGGAGCTGTGATTCGATGAGGTCGGCTGGGTTGGAGTGCCGGGATTTGTGCGGTTGACGAGGGGAAGGGGAGGTTGGGGGGTTGTTCCTGGGGGAAATTGTGGAAGGGGTGGGAAGAGGTTGAGACATTGGGTTTGGGCGGGGATTCGGTTTGGGAGTGGTGAGGAAGGGAAACTTTATGTATCATCGTACAACTTTTATGTGGCGGTCTTGGCATTCCTAGAGAAAATCGCGTAAATTAGCCTAGTCTATACCTAATAATCTATACTTTCTTTATACTTATATATTTACTATATTAATCTTAATTAGGTAATTCTAAGGCCTAGATATATTAATTTCTTAGTATTTTTAATATTATAATACCTTCTAAGTATTATATAATACCTCTATATAAGAAATTACCTACTAAGTAGCTAGCCTCTAATAGTATATTTATAGTAATAGACCTTCTTAATTAATAATTATATAGGCCTAGTTAGTATACTATTAAAGTAGTTAAGGCTAAACTTCCTTATTAAATAGGTACTTTTATCTTATTACTATTAAGGGAGGTTAGCCTAGAGGTCCTTAGTATAATTTAGGAGTAGTAGTAAGAGTAGGAGTTTAAGTCTCTTATACCTTTATTAATCTAATTATTATTACCTTAATTTATAAACTAATTAGATTAAGAGGGGGCTCCTTTAATAGCTAGTTATAACTTAGAGCTAGAAGTAAAACTATTAATAAATTATATATAATTTAAGAAGGTCTTCTTTAAAAGAGAGGAGTATAACTCCTATTATTATATATATACTATTAATAGGTCTAATACTAGTAAAAATATTAATATTTATAACCTTAAATTTAATATTATAAGAAAGGTAAATATAAATATTATAAAGAAAGGGTTAGCTTACTATCTTATTAATATTAAAGTTACCCTTATATAAAAGGATTAAAAGAAGGATAAGAAATATACTATTAATATTAATATTAATTAGGTAAATATTAAATAGGTAGTATTATATAAATAGATTATAAGCTTTAAGGATATTAAGTTATATATTAACTTTAAGTATATTTATATAATAAAAAGATTTACCTTAATAATAGTATTTACCTAGGTACTATCTAATATTACTCTTCCTCTTACTTAAGCTATTTAGAAAGCTACTACTATTATAATAAGGCTAATATATAAGGCTATTAAGTAATAAGTAAAGTAGATATTTACTAAGTAATAAATAAACCTACTTATAAGTTTATATAAATATAAGGGGATTAACTTCTACTTTAATTATTTAAATTATTATTAAGTTTATATTAAAATAGGTAAGTATTATCTTATAAATTATTAGACTAACTATTAAGTTAGGTTTTAGTACTATAAATTAGTACTAACTCGAATACTTAGTACTACCTCCTAGTACCGACCCAAATACTTAGTACTAGTTTCCGGTACCGACCCGAAAAGCCCTCGGTACCTTAGCGAGTCGGGTTAACCCGACCCGACTCGCCAAGGTATCGCTAAGACGCCAAGCCCCTAATAAAATAGTAAGGGATACTAGATTTTTTCTAGAATTACCCTTATACTAAAAATAGATTTTTTTTTAATTAGAATTTTAATACCCCCTCTAATTCCCTAGGGATATATATTACCTTTTTATATTACCTTATTACTTAGGGGTATTACCTAGGTAATAATAATAATAATAATAACTAGTAATATAGTAGTAAATCCTATATATAGTAAGGAATACTACTATAAATAGAAAATATTAGTAATATTATAGTTATTATTTCTATAGGAATAGCTAATTAGCTATTATCTTTTTATATTACCTTATTTACTATTAAGAATTACCTAGTTAGTAATAGTAATAATACTTAGTAATATATTAATAAATCTTATATATAATATAAAATAAAAATAAAAATAAAAATAAAAATAAAACCTAATATAATAGTCTTAGTAAAATAGTATAACTAGAACTAATATCTTAGCGAGTTAGGTTAATACTTTAATACTAATACTTTACTAGTAGTACTACCTTATAGTATTAACCTGAATACTTAGTACTAACTATTAGTATTAACTTAAATACTTAGGCTAGGAATTTAGTATTAACTTACTAAGAGTTAAGTTAGGTACCTAACTTAAGTTTAAAGTACTAACCTAACGCGGTTAGTCTATAAATTATAAGAACTTTATATAATAATAAATAGTTATAAACTTTAATAACTATTTAACTACCTTAAATAGGCTATTAAAGTATATAATCCAGGAGTTAAATAAAAATAAATTATTTAGTAGCTTTACTATTTACCCCTTTAATAAGCTTATTAACTAGTTTAGTTATACCCTAGATACCTACTTTATAGGTATATATAATAACTCTATTTAACGCGTTAATTATTAATATTTTCCTACTATAAATTATATAATAAGAGTAAAGGTGAATAGATAAAGAGGACGCTTTAAAGGCTTAAGAAATAGCTAGAGTAAGGGTCTCCTCCTATTAAGGCGTAAAAATATTAATAGTAACCCTCCTATTACCCCCTATCTAATAAGTAACGCGGTAGAGGGTAATAATCTAAAAGGATATATTAAGTAGTATCTACTAAGTTATTAAGATACTAATAGGTTATAATAGAAGTATATATTAAATTTAGTATAAAAGAAGTAATATAGCCTTAGAAGCCTTTAATTAAAGAAGATAGATCTAGAGTATTTATACTATTAGTATAATATTACTATTAATATTTATAAAGCTTTAATAAGGGATATTAGTAAGTATATTAAGTAGAAGTATATAGAGAGAGGCCTTAATAATTATATAACTAATAATAATATTAATAAGGTTAATAAAAATAATAAAAATAATAAAAGTAATATTAATATTAATACTTAGGATTTAAATATATAAGATAGGATTTTTCTTTAGTAGTAAGATTATAAGCTAGAAATACTCCTTCTTTAATATATTTAATACCTATTAAAGAAATAATTCTAGCTTATTACTAAGTAGGTAGTAGTCTAATAACTTAATATATTAATAGATTTATAAGAAATAAAGTAGGAGAGATAGCGGAAAACGGCTTGGACGTATAGGTACTAGGCGGCGAAGCGTTTGAGAAACGCGTATAAGAGACGAGTAGAGGAGTAATAGGATAGCCTGATCCTAATCGGGGGCCTAATAGAGGCGGAGGTAGTAGAACTAGGGAGGAAGGGGAGAGTAGAGGACCACGCGTCGGGGTAGAGGTTACGGGGGCCTTTACCCTACCTACGGACTTAGCGAATACGATAATACTTAGATTATAACGTATAAATAATATTAGAGCTATAAATAAGCTAAGTAGCCTAGCTACTATAATAATAACGGCCCTTAAGGCTATTAAAAATACGCGATTTAAGGACTTAAACGCGTCTAGATAGAAGATTTTAATAGCGGGTATTAGCCTAGTATAGGCATATATCGAGGAACTCTAACTAAAGGAGAGGAAAAATAAGGAAAGGGACTAGGAATATAATAAGCCTGGGACTACTAGTTAGGCTAGTACCCCGATAAGATAGGGCTCTTTATAGGGCTAATAGAGCTAGGGGAACCCCTTTATAAGGAATATACTACCGCCCCCCCTACGGGGCCTATACGTGCCGACGCTAAAGGCGGTCGAGGCTAAGAGGGTACGACAGATACTCGTAGTACTAAAGGACGAGAAAGAGAGGGAAGCGGTAACGGGGATAGTAGGTAAGAGGCTAGTTATAATATTCTAGACTACTAGTAATAAATATACGTTAGAGATTATAGCGGCGAATAGATTAAAGAGTAGGGATATACTACTATAAGTCACCTTAATAGAGGCGAGAGAAGTACTAGAAAGGGAGTAGTTATAGGTAAATACGATATACTACTCCGTAGTAGTAGTAAGGAAATCGTTCGGCGTAGTAGTATACGGAGTATAAATATCTATCTTTAATATAAAGGATTAATAGGCGATTAAGGAGAAAATCTAACGGGAGAATAGGGCCCTCTACCCTAACCTAGACGTAGTAGAAGGGAGATAGCTAACGAGTACGTATA